>Ga0209429_10001070_pt1 | contig 17528 bp, 15 predicted proteins | sample BarGraNGADG00212_3_FD_184493 | JGI IMG/M metagenome (GOLD analysis project Ga0209429, IMG submission 184493) | Arctic peat soil microbial communities from Barrow, Alaska - Barrow Graham LP Ref core NGADG0004-212 (SPAdes) (version 2) | ecosystem: Environmental > Terrestrial > Soil > Wetlands >...
GCGGGAGGTGCGGGCGGTGCGGGAGGTGCGGGAGGTGCGGGCGGTGCGGGGAGTTCGATCGGTGCAGCGAAGCGCCGCTTCACCGTGGGCATCACCGACGACGTGACCCACCTGAGCCTCGCGACCGACCCCGCCTTCACGCTCCCGACCAAGGCCGTGGAGGCCGTGTTCTACGGTTTGGGCGCCGACGGCACGGTGGGTGCGAACAAGGCCTCGGTCAAACTCATCGGCGAGAACACAGACTCGTGGGTGCAGGGCTACTTTGTGTATGACTCGAAGAAGTCGGGCTCGACCACGATCTCCCACCTCAGGTTCGGGCCCGAGGCGATCGACGCGCCGTACCTCATCGAGCAGGCCGACTTCGTGGGCATCCACCAGTTCTCGCTTATGGGCAAGCTGCCGATGCTCGACGTGGCCAAGCCCGGCGCCACCGTGCTCATCGCAACCATGCATCGGCCCGACCAGGTGTGGGCCAAGCTGCCCGCCGACGCCCAACGCGCCATCATCGACAAGAAGCTGAGCGTGTGGGTCATCAACGCCGGCAAGATCGCAAGGCGAGCGGGCCTTGGCGGGCGCATCAACACCGTGATGCAGGCATGCTTCTTCGCGCTCGCCAAGGTGCTCCCCGTCGACGAGGCGCTCGAGCTCATCAAGGACAGCGCGCGCAAGACGTACGGCAAGCGCGGCGCCGAGATTGTGCAGGCCAACCTCGACGCGATCGACGCCGCGCTCGCGGGCATGGCGGAGCTGGTCATCCCTGCGGACGCGGCCGACGCCGCGGCCGACGACGCGGTTTCGTGCTGCGGAGGTGGCGGCGGTTGTGCGGCCGACGACGCGGCGGACGCGGCCGAGTCTTCCTGCTGTGGCGAGGGCGGCCAGTGCGGCACGGGCGCGGCCGAGTTTGAGGTGGATGCCGCCGAGTCACGGTGTTGCGGTGGCGACGGCTGCGGTGGCGGGGCGTGTGATGACGCGGCCACTTCGGCCTCGCCCACCATCTCAACCCCAGCATCGGCGCTCGATACCGTCCGCCGCCTCATCCTGGGCGAAGGCGAGATGCTCCCCGTGAGCGCGATGCCGGTCGACGGCACCTTCCCCACCGGAACCGCCGCGCTGGAGAAGCGCGGCACCGCGGTCCAGTTGCCCACGTGGGAGCCCGCCAACTGCATCGACTGCGGAAAGTGCGCGATCGCTTGCCCCCACGCCGCCATCAGGCTCAAGACCTACGACGCGGACTACGCCGACCTCGCACCCTCGGACTTCCTGTCGAAGTTCGTCAGCGACAAGAACCTCCCCAAGGGTTCGATGGTGACCATCCAGGTCTCGCCTGACGACTGCACCGGCTGCTCGATCTGCACCACCGTGTGCCCCGCATCGGCGCTTACCCTGATGCCCGCGTCGACGGTGCGCGACTCCCAGCGACGGGCGTACGACTACTTCCAGACCATCCCCGAGACCACCAGGTCGGCCGTCAAGACCGACACCGTGGCTGGCTCGCAGGCGCTGCAGCCGCTCTTCGAGTTCTCCGGCGCTTGCGATGGCTGCGGCCAGACGCCCTACGTCAAACTCGTGAGTCAGCTGCTGGGCGACCGGATGCTGGTGGCGAACGCGACCGGCTGCAGCTCGATCTACGGCGGCAACCTCCCCACCACTCCGTGGACCACGAACGCTGCGGGCCAGGGCCCCGCATGGAACAACTCGCTGTTCGAGGACAACGCCGAGTTCGGGATGGGCCTCAAGGTGGGCGCGCTCGAGCGCGAGGCGCACGCAAGGGCGCTGTTGGCCAGGCTTGCGGGCGACCTCGACCTTCCGGAGGGCGTGCTCGACGGACTCCTGTCGACCATCGCTGTCACCGACGAGAAGGCGATGGCCCAGCAGCGGCGGCGCGTCACGACCCTGCTGGGCGCGCTCGACAAGATCGACCCCGCGTCGGCGCTCGCCGACGACGCCGCGGCGTTGAAGGGCATCACAGATGCCCTCATCCCCGTCTCCGTCTGGGTGATCGGCGGCGACGGCTGGGCCTACGACATCGGCTACGGAGGCCTCGACCACCTGCTCGCTTCCGGCCAGGACATCAACGTGCTCGTGCTCGACTCGGAGGTGTACTCCAACACGGGCGGGCAGGCGTCGAAGGCGACGCCGCTGGGAGCGTCGGCGAAGTTCGCATCGGGCGGCAAGGGAAACCGCAAGAAGGATCTGGGCTTGCTCGCGCAGGCGTATCGGGACGTGTACGTGGCTCAGATTTCGCTTGGCGCCAACAACGAGCAGACGGTCAAGGCGCTCAGCGAAGCCGCCGCTTACCCCGGGCCGTCGCTCGTGATCGCATACGCGACATGTCGCGAACAGGGCATCGATCTCACGTCAGGCGTGGACCATCAGCGGGCCGCGGTCGCGAGCGGTCACTGGCCGCTCTACCGCTACCACCCCGAGCCGACGGAGGGCGCAGAGCCCGTACTCACGCTCGACTCGGCGGCGCCCTCCATGCCACTCGCCGCGTTCTACGCGACCGAGACCCGCTACCAGGCGGTCTCGAGGGCCGATCCGGAACGCGGAGCGGAGTTGCTCGCCAAGGCCCAGGCCCACGTCGACAAACGTTGGGCCCTCTACCAGCGGCTCGCAGAGAACTAGGCGCGCGCGCCATGCCGGGGCTGGTCGACTCGACGCTTCGCGAGGGCTCCCAAGCCCCCGTGGCGTACCTCACGGCGAGCCAAAGGCGGGACCTGCTGACGTCCCTCTTGCGCATTGGGGTGGAGGAGATCGAGGTGGGGCACGCGGTCGCCGAGGCGGCATACGGGCCTTCCCAACTGGCGGAACTTCTCTCCCTTGCGGGCGACACGGCGCCTGGCGTTCGGCGCGCCGTGTGGTGCCGTGCCAGGCACGATGATGTCCTCGCGGCCGCGGCCTTGCGGCCAGATGTGGTGTCGTTCGCGCTGCCCGTTTCTGATCTGCACCTCACGCGCAGGCTCGGCAAGGACCGCGATTGGGCGCTCGCCGAGGTGCGGCGGCTGGTCGATCTGGCGCACGACGCCGGGGTTGGCTACGTATCGATCGGTCTCGAGGATGCCACCCGCGCCGATCCCGACTTCCTCATCGAGGTGGTCGACGCGGCCGACGTCGCGGGGGCCGACCGGTTGCGCATCGCGGACACGGTCGGCATCGCCTCTCCGGGCGAGGTGGTGCGTCTGGTGGGCCGCGTGAAGGCGTGGTTTCGCGGCGAGGTGGGGGTCCACCTCCACGACGACTTTGGCATGGCGACGGCCGGGGCCGTCGCGGCGCTTCAGGCGGGGGCCGATTGGGCCGACGTGAGTCTTACCGGTTTGGGCGAAAGGGCGGGTATCGCCCGCACCGAGGAGGTGGCTGCTTGGCTGGTCGCCAGGCGCGGCGCAACCTATGACCTGCTCGCCGCTCGCGACGCCGCGCTCCGGGTGACCGAATGGGTGGGGCGCGTCGTGCCGCTGCATGCCCCCGTCATCGGCGCCGAGGCCTTCGCTTGCGAGTCGGGCCTGCACCTCGCTGGCCTTGCCGCGGACCCAGCGATGTACGAACCGTGCCCCCCTGAACTCGTGGGCGCCGAGCGGATCTGGCGTCTTGGCCAGAGCAGCGGGCGTGCGGCGGTGGCCGCCCTCGCTCCCGGGTCCGCCCTAGATCCAACGGAGGCGGCCGCGCGAATGCGTCGTGCCGCGATCAAGCGCCGCCGGGCTCTCAAGCCGAGCGAGTGGGCCGAGGCGCTGAGATCGTCGGGGTAGCAGTGACTGCGGGTGTGAGCATCGGCCCTCCGCGTCTGCCCTCCGCGTCTGCCCGCCGCATCTGCCCGCCGCGTCTCCCCGCCGCGTCTCCCCTCCGCGCCTGCCCTCCGCGCCTGCCCGCCGCGTCTGCCCTCCGCGTCTGCCCACCGCGCCTGCCCGCCGCGTCTGCCCTCCGCGCCTGCCCTCCGCGTCTGCCCTCCGCGTTCGGCGCCCTGTGCGCACACCACGCAAGGTGACGGGGTCAAAACCGTGCGCCATGTGCGGATAGCGCGCGAGGGCGACTAGTGGGCGGGCGTGTGGGTGAGCAGGCGTTCGACCACGAACGGCGAGGTCATCGCACGGATAAGCGCCGGGTAGTCGACACCCAACCGAATCTCGGTGCCAGCCGCCAAGCGCGTCGGCGTCTCGAGCACCAAGTGATCGCTGCTTGCTGACAGCACCTTGTAGCCCGTCGGCAGCTTGATGCCGTCAGGGTCAACGTCTTGGCAACCCAAAGCGACGATGGTCTGGATGATCGTGCCGCGCTCGCGGCTCTGGCCCGCCGCCCCGGAGGCCGCCGCCGTGCGCATGCCCCACGGAGCGGACGGCTTCTCGATCGACTCGATCACGGGTGCCACGACGGCGAACGCGTCGCCGCGCAGCCCCTCGATCGGCCTGCGCGTGAGTGGATCCAGGCCTAGCAGGATCGACTCGCCGAGTCGCAAGTCATTAATGGCCCCCACGCGACCCTCGCCGAGCGCCCAACCAAGATTCGCGGAGTTGCCCCCTGTGATGATCGGTGGGTTGACGCCAAACTTGGAACCGATCGTCGAGGCGAGTCCAGTGAGCTGTTGCATCTGGTCGTCGCCGGGCACCACGCCGCTGCGGGCGGCGAGCTTTGTCCCGATGCCGGTAAGGGTGACATGCCTGGTACGAGAGATGACGCGGGCAGCGTCGAGGACATCGGCCGTCATCATTCCCTCGCCCAGGTCACCCATCTCCACCATGAGCACGATGCCGTGATTGAGCGCGCGCTTGCCGGCAGCGACGGACAGCGCCGTGACGATGTCGAGGTCACTCACGAGCGAGTGGGTCGCGCACGCGACGGCGCGGTCGGCCCATTCCGGAGACGGCGAACGCAGCAAGATGACGGGCACCTTGATGCCCGCGTCGCGCAGTGCCTCGATGTTCTCGATGCGCGTGTCGCCGAGGCGCTTGACCCCGCCGTTGATCATCGCCTTCGCCACCTCGGGTGAACCGAGGGTCGCTTGCGTCACGCCCGTCACGTCGATGCCGCGAGCGTGCAGGCGCTTCACGAGCGTGCGCGCGTTGTGTTCTACGGCGCTCAGGTCGATCTCGACGCGCGGCGTTCTCACGCGGCGGCCTTCGAAGGCGGGCACGTGACGGGGGTACTGAACGGGCGCATGGCGCGGGGCCTCGAGTCTGACTCAGAGGAGGCTCCTGGATCGTGCCGGCCAGGGGGCCGGGATCAACGAGAGGTCCCCACTAAGAAGTGGTGGACCTCCAGTGTACGCGCCGCGCGGGCCCTCGCGGCGGCTGGGCATGAGGCTGTCTGGTCCTAGCCGATGAGGCGGCGCAACTCTGCGACGTGTCCCGCGTAGGCTTCGGAGCCCGCGCGGGTAAGTGCCAGGCGCTTGCGCGACCGCCCGCCCGATGTGCGCGAGGTGATGGCCACGTAACCCTCGTCCGCCAGCACCTTCACGTGCTTGCTGAGCACCGAGTCGCTCACGCCGAGGTCCTCGCGTGCGGCCGTCGGAAACCACGCCGATGCGCCACTGGCGCGCGCGCTTCATCCACAACATCGCAAAGGTGCACGGAACGACAACGAACGGGGCCGTCGTCGGAAAATCCGGCGACAACCACAGCACCACACCGACGCCGCCGCTTCACTCGACCCATCCACACCCAACAACCCAGCCACCAGGGCGCTTGCTGCGTCGGGCATCGGGCACGTGGTGACGATCCACGGTCCGGTGGGCTCTCTCGCGGAGGCCGCCGCGGCGCGCGGTCTCGAGCCGTGGCAGATCCTCAAGACGCTCGTGGTGCGCAGGGCCGACGACGACTTCTTGCTGGTGCTGGTGCCTGGGGACCGCCAGATCAGCTGGCCAAAGCTGCGCGAACTCCTGGGCGTGAGCCGCCTGTCGATGCCGGACAAGGACGTGGCGCGCGCGGCCACCGGTTACGAGCGCGGCACCATCACTCCGTTCGGATCGCTCCCCTCGCCCAGCGGCACGCCGTGGCCGGTCATCGCCGATGCCCTCGTGGCTTCGCGCCCAGGCCCCGTGAGCATCGGCGCTGGTGCACATGGAGTCGCGGCTTCGGTGGAGCCCGCCGCGCTCATCGCCGCGCTCATCGCCGCGCTCATCGCCGCGCTCGGCACGCAAGTGGCCGACGTGACGGATCCCTTGTAAACCGGAGCCCGGCTAGTCCGTGGCGGCGCGGCCCTCGTCGGCGCGGCCCTCGCCCTCGTGCCGTTTGCGCGTCAACAAGGGGAGCACAATGTCGTCAACGATTTCGCGGATGGTCTCGTCGCTGAGCGGCTGGGCGTTGAGGATGACCTCGTGCCTGAAGAGATCGAAGGGCAGCGACGCCGTGCGCGTGGTGACGTTCCTGGGGTCGACCTCGCCGCGTTGAACGGCGAGCTCGATGGGCGAGAAGGACCTGACGGGGCGACCCTGCATAAAGAGTTGCCTCAGATCCGAGAAGGTGAGCCCCTCCTCGGCCAGGTAGATGCCGACGTGCTGAGTGGCGTCGATGAGCGTGCGCACGTCGGTGCGGTTGGCCCAGCGCATCATTTCGATGAGGTCCTCGCGCAGCGAGCCGGTGGGCTCCGGCGCCGGGCCGCGGCCCTTCAGGATCACATGGCGCGCGGCGGCCGCGACAAGTTCGACCTTGCCGGGCCAGCGCCTGTAAAGCACCGCCCTACTCGTCCCCGCGCGCTGCGCGACCGCGTCGATCGTCAGGTCGTAGAACCCGACCGCCTTGAACTCTTCCCATGCTGCGTCAAGTAGTGCAGTCTCCAGGTGCTCTCCACGCCGCCGATGCTTGGGCTCGGCAACGGCCGGCTCGCCCACGGCCGTCCCGTCGGGCGCGGGGGCGTCGGCGCCATTGCCGTCGTCGCTAATAAGAGACATTGCGTATCTTCTCCGCCCGATGTAACGTGTGATTCATAAGATACACGCCGTTTCCTAGGAGCACCAAGGTGTCCGTCTCAACCGCCACGCTCGATCCGACCGTCGACCCGTTCAAGGACCCGATCCTGCGGCGCAGCATCGTCGCGATCATGGTGGGCGCGATGGCCGTCGTGTTCGACACGACCATCCTCTCGATCGCGATCCCCACTCTCAGCAAGGACTTTGACGCGCCGCTCAACACGATCCAGTGGGTCGTGACGGCCTACCTGCTCGCGATGTTCGCGGTCATCCCGCTGACTGGCTGGGCGCAGCGCCGCTTCGGCGGCAAACGCCTGTGGCTCTTCGCCCTCGGCCTGTTCACGCTGGGGTCGCTGCTGTGCGGGTTCGCGTGGAGCGCCACGAGCCTCATCGCGTTCCGCGCCCTGCAGGGCCTCGGCGGCGGCATCATCATCCCGCTCATGGCGACCATCCTCATGCAGGCCGCGGGCGGTCGCGCTCCCGGCAGGCTCATGGCAGTTGTTGGGTTGCCGATGGCGCTCGGGCCCATCCTCGGTCCCGTCATCGGCGGCATCGTGCTTCACTTTGTCCACTGGTCCTGGCTGTTCTGGATCAACATTCCGCTGGGCGCGCTCGGGATGTACATGGCGGTGCGGATGCTCCCCGCCGACGGCGCCACCGAGCGCCCACGCCTCGACGTGCTGGGCGCCGTGCTCTCCACTGTGGGCGTTGTCTCGCTCATCTACGGCCTGTCGAACGTCGCAGGCGACGCAGGTTTCGGCCACGCCGACGTCCTGGTCCCTGGCATCGGCGGCCTCGCCCTCGTGGCGGGATACGTCGCGTACTCGATGCGCCGCGGGGAGAACGCGCTCATCGACCTGGCGCTTCTGAAGCACAGGCCGCTCGCCACGTCGACGCTGCTGATGTTCCTCGCCGGCACCGCCTTGTATGGCGCGATGTTTATGATTCCGCTGTTCTACCAGCAACTTCGCGGCGCCGACGTGCTCGCCACCGGGCTGCTCCTCATCCCGCAGGGCGTGGGATCACTCGCGTCGCGCGGCATTGCAGGGCGCCTGACCGACTCAATGGGTTCTCGCGTAGTAGTGATCGCGGGCTTCGCCATCATGACCGCGGCGACCATCCCCTTCGCCTTTGCCGACGCGTCGACCAGTGGCTGGCTACTTGGCGTGATCCTGTTCGTTCGCGGCTTTGGCGTGGGCGCCGTGTTCATGCCGCTCATGGCCACCGCGTACGTGGGCCTGTCCCACGAGGAGATCCCGCACGCCTCGATCGTCACGCGGGTGTCGCAACAGATCGGCGGCTCGTTCGGCATCGCCGTCCTCGCCGTAGTGCTGCAGACGCAGGCGCGGCACGTCTCGTCTCCCGAGCAGGCCGCGCATGCGTTCAGCCACACGTTCTGGTGGGCCGTCGGCTTCATGGCTCTCGGGCTCATCGTGGCGCCGCTGCTGCCGGGCAAGTCCATGTCGAGCGCCGCCCCGAAGGGCGAGTTGGTCGACGCGGAGGTCTAGCCGGGCGCCTGACGTCCCACTCAGTGACCGCCGCCGCGCAAACGGGTACGTGGTGACCCACTGGGGCGCGTGCGACCGAGTTGCGGGTACGTGGTGACCCACTGGGGCGCGTGCGACCGAGTTGCGGGTACGTGGTGACCCACTTCGGGGGCGGCCTCAAGGCCAGACGCGCAGGGGCCAATGGCGCAGGCGCCAACGGCGCCGACGCCTAGGAGGGCTTTGTCGCGTGGAGGCGTTCGATCGCGCCTCGACCCAACCGCTCGATCGTCACAATCGCGATGTCGAGTTCTCGCGCAACGAGCGAGGGCCTGCGAGTGAAGTGCTCGCCGACGATCGGCGCGGTCAACGTCTCCGCGACCCGTTGCACGATGCGCAAGGGGCGCGAGGTCGAGACGACGTGGTCCGCCATGAGCAGCGAACCCCCTGGGCGCAACACGCGCAGCGCCTCGAGGAGCGCGCCACGCACATCGGGCACCCCGCACAAAGAGAAGGAGAATACGACGGTGTCGAAGGATGCATCGGAGTAGGACAACGCCATGGCGTCGCCTTCCACCGCGGTGGCCGACCGCCCCGATCGCGTCGCGGCGCGTTTTGCCTTGGCGACGGCTCCCGAGCGGCGGTCGAGGCCCACGAGGGATACATCGGCCGGATAGAAGGCCAGGGACGGCCAGCCGCCAACGCCGATCTCGAGGGTCTCGCCGACGGCTCGGGAGGCAACCCACCGCCTGCTGTCACTGAGCACCATCGCCTGAGAATCCGCCATGCCTCGATCATAGGGAGGCGTCCGCGTGCACATCCCGCACGTCGCGCACGTCGCGACCCGCTTTGAGCGATATGTTCGTCTCTAAGGTAGCGGAGCCCTTCCCGGCCAGCATGGCCGCCGCAACACTCCCGGCACGGCCCCGCATGAGAGTAGGCGCAGCGTGACAAGCACCGACCCGGAACGGTCAGGCCTTCAATACCCCACGCGCGACCTGCGCGAACAGGCCGCAACCCTTCTGGCGCTTCATCGCGACGCGAGAGTTCTCACCCTGCCGAACGCCTGGGACCCCGAGTCGGCGGTCATGATCGAGGCGCTCGGCGCTCGGGCGATCGCGACGACGAGCGCGGCAGTCGCCCACCTGCACGGCTTTGACGATGGCGGGGGAATGTCGGCCGACGTCGCAATCGCCGCCCTCGCCAAGATCACCGCGGCCGTGTCAGTGCCGGTGACAGCCGATCTCGAAGCTGGATATGGGGACGCGTTCACCACGGTGCGAAGGGCCGTAGGCGTGGGCGCAGTCGGAGCGAACATCGAGGACGAACTGCGGCCCCTCGACCGCTCGATCGCGCTCATGGAGGCGGCTCTAGCGGGAGCGGCGGTCGAGGGTGTTGACCTGGTGCTCAACGCAAGGACCGACGTGTACCTCAAGGACGGAATTGCCCCCTCCCGCCGGTTCGACGAAGCGGTGGCGCGAGGCAAGGCCTACCTAGCATCGGGCGCCGCGTGCTTCTTCGTCCCTGGACTGACGGACCCTGACACCGTGGATGCGCTCGTACGGGAACTCGGCTGGCACACCGTGAACGTGCTTGGCACCGCCGACGGGCCCCATCCGCAGACGTGGGCAGCGATGGGCGTCGCCAGGGTGAGTTACGGGCCATACGTGTATCGCGCGCTTCCCGAGGCCCGAGCCGACTGGGTCAAGCGGCTCCTCGCCGACTCCTAACTCGGGGCGCCCTACCAGCGCTCATTGCCGCTGGGCGCGCACCGCCATGGCGGACAAAAGGACACGGCCCGGCAGAGGGGGGTCGCCGGACCGTGTCTACTCAATTCTACGCATCTCGAGATTGAGACTGGGCAAGTTTTTCGAAAACTGTTCCGTGCCGATTCCGATGCGCGCGATCCACCGGCACCCGAAAGGGGCCGAGACGTGGAGAGCGGCCCGGCAGAGGGGGGGTTGCCGGGCCGCTTCAAGTACTAGTAGACATGGCAATTCTGGGAATTTGCCAAGAGTCCGCACATTTTCTCGTGAGAGCGCTGGCAGCTCCGAAGGCTGAACGCGCCGGTTCGTCCACTCCCTCGTTCACTTCTCACCGCGCCAAGTTGGGTCGGTCCATGAAGTTTGGCAGCAGGAGGCCGGCAGACGCCGATGGGCCCGGCTCAGAGGGCGGCGGCACCCTGCCCATTGACTTCATGCATGACCCCGCGTGGACCGTGTTCGTTGCTCCGTTGCTCCGTTGCTCCGCGGAGAAGCGAACCCGAGAAGCTTGGCGCGACTGCCCCGCAAAGACCGCGACTACATCTACCGCGCTGTTTCCCACATTGAGAGCCCCATCTCCGTCGAGCGGACGCGGAAGGCTTCCTGCTGAACGCCTGCGCGCACTACCCCGACTCCGTACTGCCGTGGATTCCCCGCATTGACTTGGCGCGCGGCCTGAGCCTAGGTCCCGACGAGATCCTGCGCCGTTTCGCCGAGGCACAGGCGCGCGAGCGGTGGAACTTCCTCGCGGCCGAGGCGAACGGGTCATGAACGACCGCAACGTGAACCTGTCGCACATGCCCGCGCGTTCGGGCCTCGACTTCACCCGCTTGCCTGGTTCGGGCAAACGCTCGCCTCCCGCGAGAGCGAAGCAAGGGCGCTGCTGGTCGCGTAAACCGACGAGCGCACGCTCGATTGCACCCGCGATTGCGGCGGGATTGCCGCGCAAGTAGTGCCAGGCTTGTCGCATGACGGAGTTGTCTCTAGAGCAGCGCGATCGCGCGGCGGGCGCGATCCTTGGCGCAGCCTTGGGCGATGCGCTCGGAGCGCCCTACGAATTCAGCACCTCACCGCCTGGGGTGACTCTTCTCGGAACTGCGGCTGACTTCCCGGGGGGCGGCGCCCACGACTGGAGGCCGGGCGAATGGACGGACGACACCTCGATGGCTGTGCCGATCCTTGAAGCCATTTCCCTTGGGGATGAGCTCACCTCTGACAAGGCGCTCGACCGCATCGGTGTGGTGTGGTGGGGCTGGGCCAAGGACGCGAAGGACGTGGGGGTGCAGACGCGCCGCGTGCTCTCCGAGATGACCAGGCCGAGCGCGGTCGACCTCAGAATCTCCGCGTACAACGTCCACAGGGAAACGGGCAGGTCCGCCGGGAACGGCGCTCTCATGCGGACGCCTCCCGTGGCGCTTGCCTATCTCGCTTCCCCCGACGGAGCCGCGCGCACCGCGGCCGCGGCCCGCGCCGTCAGCGGCCTCACCCACTTTGACGCCGATGCGGGAGATGCCTGCGTGGTCTGGTCGCTCGCCGTGCGCTCGGCCATTCTCGATGGTGCCGTCAATTGGAAGGCGGCCATTGCGGCGCTTCCGGAGGAAAGGCGAGCCCGCTGGCAACAGTTGGTGCATGATGCGGGTTCGGCACAACCCGATGCGTTCCCCGATAACGGCTGGGTAGTGCACGCATTCCAGGAGGCAGTTTCGGCCCTCGCGAGCGCCGGACCCACACGGGGCTCGTGGACTCAGGGCGACCTTGCGCCGTACCTCGCGACGATCGAGGACGTGATCAATGCTGCGGGCGATACCGACACCGTCGCGGCGATCGCCGGTTCACTCGCGGGCGCGCTCGTTGGCGCGAGCGCTCTTCCCGACGCTTGGCTGGCCCTGCTGCACGGATGGCCAGGCATCGGCGCCGCCGAGCTCGCGAGTCTCACCGACGCCGCTCTGGACGTCACCCGCTAAGACTCTTTGGCGCAAAGACTCTTTCGCGCTAGGAACCGTCGGAGCCAACTGGCCCGTCGGCAACGGACGCGACGTGCGGATTCCCACCCATGACGCAACCCCGCCGAGCGCCAGCAGCACCGCAGTGAAAGCGACCGCACGGTGGCATCCCGCGAGGTCGAACTCTCCCCCCACCACGGCGCCAAGGGCCGCCACCATGACCAGGCCCGCCACCCGAGCCACGGCGTTGTTGACCGCGGAGGCGAGCCCGGAGCGTGCCGAGTCCACGGCGCCAAGCACCGCGGAGGTGAGCGGCGAGACCGTCGCGGCCACACCGACGCCGAACAGCATCACCCCTCGCAACAGCTGGGTCAAATAGGAGAATGGTTCGGACACCGTGAGCATGAGCAGCGCGCCGCCGGCCATCGCGAGCGGTCCCAGCGTCATGAACAGACGAGGCCCGATGCGCCCGGACAGCGCAGCTGCGCGGGAGCTCAGCACGATAAGCGCCAGGGTGATGGGCATGGTCGACAGGCCGGCGGTCGTCGTCGCCCGCGGCAAGGTCGAAGCGCAGGTGTTCACCGATTACCACGGCACGATCGACTCGGCCGCCGACTCTCGCACCAACTCGGCCGCGAAGATCCCGACCGGCATCTATGTGGCGCCAACGGTGACGAGGTCGTCGGCCTTGGAGGCGACGCCGTGTTGCTCGTGCTCCTCGGCACCGCATTCATGGTCGCCGACTCGCGGCGCCGGAAGCACGCGGGCCGTTAGGAAGGCCGCCTGTGATGCATGCCGCTTGTTTTGCACGCCGTTCGCCAAAACCGCACCGCAGGTAGTACTTCACACCAGAAGCGGGCGCAGTCACCATGACCGCGCCCGCTTCTGCGCGTCGGGTGAGCGCGGCCCATCACGACGCCAGGCCGATAGGGTCTTGGCAACGAGGGATGTGCAATGAGGCAAGTCGTATGGGGACGCATTCTGATGGGGCTCGCGACCCCACTGACCATCCTGCTGCTGGCCCTAGCCCTATTCGGGGTGGTTCCGTGGACCGCGGCGCACGCAGGGTGGCTCCTCTTTGGCGCCGGGTTATTGCTGGTACGGACGGGCGTAGCGCCGGAGACGATCGAGGCGCAACGGATCGCCGCGTCAATGGGATGGGCGTCTCGCCCGGCTGCCGAGGCAGCGGGGATCATTCCTGGCACGCAATACCCGTTCCGGCTGGCGCTCAAACCCCAGGCATTAAGCGTGGGCCGGTGGCGTGGCTACGAAGCGCGCCGATGGCTCTTGGGGTCGCAATTTGCGGTTGAGGCGGTCGAGGTGCGAGGCAACATGCCCGCGTTGCACATCACCCCCAACACAAAGGCGTTCGAGAATGCGATGGGACAAGGCTCGGACTTCCGCACGGGTGACGCGGGTTTCGACAGCGCGTGGCGCATCTGGTGTCGGTACCCGGAGTATGCGCGGGCGATGCTCTCGGAAGCCGTGCGAGCGATCCTCGCCACCGAGAAGCTCCAGGGCGTGCCGGTGCTCTTCGAGGGCGGCTTTGTTTGCACGTGGACGCCGCTTAGCGCGCAAAGCGTCACGGCGATTGACGGTCACCTCGAGTCGCTTGCGGCGCTGCGCGGTGCCATCAGCAACCAGGTGCTGTCCCACTATTCGTTGGCCGGAAGTGCGACCGTCTTACGGGATCCGACGGGAACTTCCGTGCCGATGCCAGGGAACCACGGGCCCGGGCCAGGCCTCGCCGCCTCCGTGGTGCGAACGGGTGAGGTCGCGCAGCGAGACAAGAACCAGTTCGCGAGGCTCTCCGTGCTGCTACCGTTCACGTTCTTCTTCGCTCCCGTCGGTCTGGTGCTCGGGATTCTGGGAGTGCGCGCCGCCAAGCGCGGCGAGGCGAGCAATGGCGGGCTTGCCAAACTAGGCATCGGCTTGAGCATCGGAATCCTCGTCCTGTTCGCCTTCATGGTGTGGGCCGCAAGGACCGTCGGGAAGTAGTCGCGATCCTTGGCCATGGCGGATCGGGTCGCGGCGCTCGCCGGAGGGGACCAGATTCCTCTGGCCCTTTGTCGCCGTTGCGCCTACTGTCAAAGCAGCGGGCGCCATGCGGCGCGCGCACCAGGCCTTGGGAAGGCTGTCATGAGAAGCAACACATTCCTAGGCGTCATCGGCGGCATCTGCATTGCCGTCGCGGTATTTCTGACCGGCAACACCATCACATTCTCGGGCGCGGCCATCAAGGAAACTGTGCCGCTCATCCTGTTCATCGCGGCACTCGCGATCATCGCGTTTTCGCTGATGTCAAACCGCCTTGCGCTTGGATACGCGGCCATGGTCGCGGCGACCATCGCCCTCATTCAACTGGTGGACATGCTCCGCTCCGACTCGATCAACTTCTCGGTGCGGCTCATCGTCCTCTTGGTGGGCGTCGTCCTCGCGCTCTTCGCGTCGGTCACGCGCCGCAGGGCGTAGGCGGGGTTGGCGCTTCCCGCTGAATGTCGGCGGGCGCTGGCCGCGCGGGTGGTCTATCGCCTGACCCACTGCACGGTTACCCTAAGGTCCACACTCCTAGGGGAACCATGACGCACTCAGAGGGCGACGGCCAGGCGCCGCCGCCGCGCGCGCCGCGGCTCCCGGGGCCTGGGTGGCTGCCCGACCCTAGCCGCATGGACCTCGAGCGATTCTGGGACGGGACCAAGTGGACGGCGCGCACCCGCGATCTAGTCTCCGGGCTCGAGCGCGTGCCCCTTGGGTATCCGGCCGTGATCGAGGGCCAACGCACGAGGGGCCGACGCTCGCGGCGCCGACGAGGTGGCGGCGCGACCGGGTTCCTGGCGTTCCTGCTGGTGGCGTTCCTCTTGGTGGGAGCGGCGGGCTACCTGGGCGCCCTGCCCTCATGGGTGCCGTGGCCCGCGGAGCTCGTTCGCGGGATGCCGACGGGTCCCGTGGTCGCCTACCCCGTGTTCGGGTCCGACCCGACGGTGACGTACTTGGCGCGCAACCTCATCGCTCAAGAGCCGGAGATCGACGTGACGTGGATCCAGGCATCGGGCCGCGACGTGAGGGCCGTGGTGAAGGACGCGATGGATGAGGCGATGCTGCAGAACCCGTACGCCTTCGTCAACGGGTGGAGCATGTCGATCGGGGCGGCGTGGGTGCGCGTGCAACCCGCTTACACGTACCCGGCCGCCGAGGCGGAGAGGAGGCGCGTCGCGACCGCCAGCGCGGTGGCGGCCATCGTCGCCAAACCCGAGATCTCGCAAGCGACTGACACGCGCGCCAAGGTCAAGGCCATCCACGACGCCGTGCTGAACGCCGCCACGTACGACACTGTGGCGGCAAAAGCGATCACCGCGGGCGTGACATCGGCGGACTCACCGCAAGTCGCGGAGTCTCAACAGGCTTACGGAATCCTGGTGGATGGCAAGGCGGTGTGCACCGGGTACGCCATGACGTTCCAGCTGCTCGCCCAAGCATCGGGCCTGCGATCCGTGGTCGTGACAGGAGTCGCGACCAGCGGGGTCACCACGGGCGGGCACGCATGGAACAGGGTGCCCGTCGACGGCCAGTGGCTCGTGGTCGACACGACCTGGGACGACGCTACCGACGCGCACTTGGGCTCCGACTACCTGATGATCAGCAGCCAGGATCCGTTGATGTCGACTCGCACCACGGATTTGGACTGGGTGGTCGACGCCGACGTGGGGATGTACGGGGGATAGCGGATCGGGCGCGACCGGGGGCAGTTCCGCGGGCCGGGACTTTGATCCCAGTCCGCGCGGCGCCGACAGGTGTATTCCGAGAGAAAGACCTGCTGCGAAGCGGTTAGTCCGGCAGATCTGGGCACCGAAATCGCGCGAGTCCGCCCGGGGCTCGCCTCCCGTCGATGTGAGGAAGCGGACTCATGAATACCGAACAGTTCAACAAGATCAAGAGCGGGAAGGGCTTCATCGCCGCGCTCGACCAGAGCGGTGGCAGTACCCCCAAGGCGCTGCAGTTCTACGGCGTGAGCGACGACGGGTACGCGAACCTGGAAGCGATGTTTGACCTCGTCCACGAGATGCGCGCCCGGATCATGACCAGCCCGGTGTTCTCGGGTGATCGGATACTGGGGACGATTCTCTTTGGGATGACCATGGACCGCGAGATCGGCGGCAAGGGCGCCGCCGAGTACCTGTGGGAAGACAAGGGCATCGTTCCTTTCCTCAAGGTCGACAAGGGACTTGTCGCCGAGGCCGATGGCGCCCGGGTCATGAGTCCGATACCAGACCTGGCCGAGGTCCTCGATGTGGCGAAGGGCCACGGCGTGTTCGGCACCAAGATGCGTTCTGTCATCAAGTTGGCCAACGAGGCCGGCGTGAAGGCCGTGGTAGACCAGCAGTTCGAGGTGGGTCGCCAAATTCTCGACGCGGGCTTGGTACCGATCATCGAGCCGGAGATCGACATCTACAGTCCCGAAAAGGCCGGGGCCGAGGTGCTGCTCAAGGGCGCGCTTCTGGACGCGCTTGGCAAGCTGGGCTCCGACCAGCAGGTCATTCTCAAGCTCACACTGCCCGAGGTGGACGGCCTCCTCGCCGAACTCGTGGCGCACCCGAACGTGTTGCGGGTGTTCGCCCTGTCCGGCGGCTATTCGCGAGAGGAGGCCAATGCGATGCTCGCCCGCAACCACGGCGTGGCCGCCAGCTTCTCGCGTGCACTCACGGAGGGCCTCACCATCCAGCAGAGCCAGGCCGAGTTTGATGCCGTGCTCGACGCCTCGATCGCCAGCATCTACGAGGCATCGATCACTTGATCGGCCGGGGCGGGCCGCGGGTAGTGTCGAAGGATGGACAAGAGCATGAGGGACCACCCTGGCAAGCGACCGGACGAAGCCACAGCAGCGTCGGCCGGTCGCCGGGTGGTGTTGGTGCATGGCGCCGCGTCCGGACCCTGGGTGTTCGACGGCTGGGCTGAGTTGTTGCCCGACGACGACGTGCGCATCCCCGACCTTCAGGAGGGGCTCGACGTCGCACACGCCACGATGTCCGACTACGCCGACAGGGTGCTGGCCGACGTCGGCGACAAACCCGCGGTCCTGTGCGGCTGGAGCATGGGCGGCCTGGTCGCGATGATGGCAGGGCTGCGCTGTGAGCCCGCCGCGTTGGTCGTGATCGAGCCCAGCGTCCCGGCACAGATCGACGGCGGCGACCCCGACTGGCCGCTCGACACTGGCACGTACGACGCCGAGTCCGCCTACGGCCCATCGGTGCCTGGCATGCGCCACCGGCCCGAGTCCCGGCTGGCGCGGGGCGAGCGCAAGCGCGGCATCAGCGTCCCTACGACCACGTGCCCGATGCTCGTCGTGGCGGGACGCGACTACACCGCCGAACGCGGCCGCCCGGTGGCGGAATACTACGGCGCGGAACTCATGGTGTTCCCCGAGTTGAGCCACTTCCAGCTGGTC
>Ga0209429_10001072_pt1 | contig 17519 bp, 19 predicted proteins | sample BarGraNGADG00212_3_FD_184493 | JGI IMG/M metagenome (GOLD analysis project Ga0209429, IMG submission 184493) | Arctic peat soil microbial communities from Barrow, Alaska - Barrow Graham LP Ref core NGADG0004-212 (SPAdes) (version 2) | ecosystem: Environmental > Terrestrial > Soil > Wetlands >...
TATCCGGGTGCCAGGCTCAACGAGAACGAGAGCATGTCCTTCACTAATGCCAACGGCCAGAAGACCTACTCCGTAGCGCGCCTCTGGACCGCCGACCCGATCGCAGAGGTCACAGCGTGGTATCAGAAGCAATTATCCGGCAAACCGGAGTTCAAGCAGCTGGCGACCGAGACGACGTCCGCGGGCACGGCGACGATGTTCACCTGGTCGGAAAACGGCAAGATAAAAATGGTAACCGTGGGACCGGGCGTAATCGAGATGAAGGGCAAGACGGTCATCGCAGTGGGTGCGGGCTAAGCACTCCAACCCCTTGGTAAACCGGGGTCAGGTCGAGACCTGACCCCGGTTCTGGCAGCGATCACTCCCCGATCAGCACTTCCTTGATGTACCGGTAAGTCGCCGTGGTCTTTTCGATGATGTCGTCAGGCAGCGGCGGCGGCGGCGGTTTCTTGTCCCAGTCCAGCGTCTCGAGGTAGTCGCGCAGGACCTGCTTATCCAGGTTCTCCTGGTCGTGGCCGGGCTCCCACGAGTCGCGGGGCCAGAAGCGGGAGGAATCGGGCGTGAACACCTCGTCGATGAGGATCATGCGCCCGTCATGCATCCCGAACTCGTACTTTGTGTCGGCCAGTATGATGTGGTGCGACTCCGCGATCTCCGAGCCGCGCTTGTAGAGCGCCAGGCTGGCGTCCGTGATCTCGCGGGCCCGTTCCTCGCCGATCACCGCCGCGATGCTATCCAGCGTCACGCTCTCGTCGTGGTCGCCAAGCTCGGCTTTTGTAGAGGGTGTGAAGATGGGCTCGGGCAGCCTGTCAGCCTGCCTGAGGCCCGCCGGCAGTTCGATGCCGCAGATCGCCTGGTTCCTCTGGTAGTCCTTCCAGCCGCTTCCCGCCAGGTAGCCTCGCACGACGCACTCGACGGGCAGGGGCTCGGCTTTGACGACCAGCATCGAACGGCCCTGAAGCCGGTCGCGGAACTCCGCCAGCCCGGGCGGCAGTTCACCCATGTCCGTGGTCACGAGGTGGTTCTCGATGATGTCGCGGGTCTTGTCCAGCCAGAATGCCGCGAGTTGGTTGAGCACTTCGCCTTTCCCGGGAATGCCTTCGTCCATTATCACGTCGAACGCCGATATCCGGTCGGTGCTGATGATCAGGAGGAGGTCGCCGACCTCGTAGATGTCCCTGACCTTCCCCCGCCTGAACAGTGGAAGGCCCAGGAACGCGGTATCCGTGATGACTTCCATCTCGCCTCCTCACCCCTGGCTGCGCCAGTGGCGTCTGACCCGCTGACTGAATCTTGTCTCAAGTGACATTTACCCGGGACACGTGCCCGCGCCCCGGGTAAATGATGCCTCGGCTTTCGCCTTGGAGTCCTAGTCGTTCTTCGGCTCGCCCGCGAGCTTGAATCCTGCCTTGAGCCAGACGGGATAGGTCGTGAACATCAGCGCCGCGAGCACGTGGCCTTTGCCGGACACGTTCTCGTGGTCGAAGTTGAAGACACCACTGTTTATCATCCAGTCGCGTCCCGACTCCGCACCGCACATCTCCCATATCCAGCGTGTCCACTCCATGTTGAAGTAGAGCGAGATGCTGGTCACGTAGAAGATCACGATCGTGGCGATACCGAGCCCCAGTTGGGCCTTCTTCCTATCGTCCGCATCCTCAACAGCCTTGTTGAGTATTTTGCCCATGATCCAGCCGATGGATAGCAGCCACGGACCGTCGATCAGGAAGCTGTCATAAGGCAACAACTACAACACCCCTTCCTTTTGGTGATACCTCGGGCGACGTGTGAATTATATACGAATGGCAAAAAACAATCCCTGAATCTCTGCAGGAAAAACGGCGGGCGCGGAACGCCCGCCGTCGTGTCTCACTGTCTGTCAGGAACTATCTGGCCTAGCGCGCCTCCTTGCGTCGCTCGCACAAGGTCCGGGCGGCCACGTCGCCTCCGATATCGAAGGAGAGGGGAGCAGGACGCTTGAGCAGGTAAGTCATCCAGTTTATCCAGGACTCGATGACACGGCGCTTACGGTGCTTGATGCCCTTCACGATCTGCCCGCCGCCCTTCTTGATCATGTCTTCAAGGAACGCGTGGGTCACGTAGAGCACGCCCATGAAGTTGATGTTCATCAGGGATGCCGCTCGCGGCGCCGGTAACGAGGACCCATTTTCCGTGAAGATCCTGAACCATGACAACCCCCGTTGTTCAAAATGTGCCGGGAGAGACAAGGCGCGCCTGCTTTCCTGATTTCGCCAAGAAAGTAGTCTATACGAGTGAATAGGCGTTTGGGAACAAATAGTTTTTGTCGCGCCGGTCGCCACGGATTCAGAATCGAATGTCCTTGTCGGAGAGCCGGAACTTCTTGTGCAACGCCGCGCTTTCCACCACGAACTTGTACTCGGGGCGCGCCGTGTCCGGGCTCTCGGCTTCGACCTTGACGTAGTCCCCTTCCTTGAAGGCGGTGACTCCGTTGATGACGATATCGCGGAGCACGTAGGCGAGACGCGGCTTCGTGCCCACTTCAGCATCTTGCTCATATTGCCAGCCGCATGCGGGGCACTCGAGAGCGCCTCCCAGGAGTTGAGCGTGGCACTTCGGGCAGAAGTACTCACCGGCATTCACGGATTTGCCGTCTTCGAACTGCACCCCCCGGAGATTCCGACCGCACAGCGGGCACCTGTCTTTCCCGAGCGTAGCCGCGGTCCCACACATCGCGCACATGTCCTCGACGTCGTTGGCGGGCAACCCCAATGCCTCATTGCGCAAGGTCACCGCATGCTTCATCAACTCGATTTCGATGTCGTTTCGGGCCACGTCAACGCGGCGTTGGCTGAAAACCGACTCCACCTCGGGGTCGTAACCGATGTGAGGCTCATCGGTCAAAAGGTTACGCTCCATTTTTTCGTAGGCAGCATCAGCGTCTTTCTTTGCCCGCCGGAGGTGGCCGGTTTCCACGTCGCCCCAGCCGCACTCGCACTGGTCAGAAAAGCTGCACGGGCCTGTCTTCTCCAAGGGCCTGTTACAGTTGGGGCAACTGACCCGCTTCAGAGCCATGCCGGGAAGCCGGACCTGCTCACTGAGAAGCTCGGAGAACACCAGGTACTTGTTTCCGGGTTGGAGCCTGTCCGGCGATATCTCGAGGATATTCACAATGTCGCCGCGCTTGAACGCCTGCCTGCCTTCGATGTTGAAGTCATTGGCGACCATGCATTCGTTGCCGGCGCGAAGTTCAAATGCCATTATGGTTGCCCCAATAGTTGAACCGTTTCCAGTCCTTCCAGTGACAATGCTAACACGCGTTCGGAGGTCCTGGCTCGTGTTTCGAGTAGGCGCTCCGCATCAGCGTGCGTGCTATAATCGAAATCCGCGGAGGGGTGCCCGAGTGGCCGTAAGGGAGACGCCTGCTAAGCGTTTTGCCGGGTGAACTGGCACGTGGGTTCGAATCCCACCCCCTCCGCCAAATAACGCAAAGGCAACATTCTCACTTTTACTTCTCTCGGACGGCGGGTGGGATTCGCAAGCCCGATAGAGCCTGCTGGATCAATCAACCCAACGTCTTCTCCTTCAAGGTGCTTCACCTCGCAGCAAGGTCAAGTCACAGGCTCACCAGCAGTTGTACTGCAGGCGATTTCAGATGCGTCTGCGCGGGCCGACACTAAGACAGAAAATACATAAAACTACCTTGGGGAGTTGTCTCACTGTCGTAGAAAGGCACGGGCCTGCTTGCCAACAAGCAGAAGTCTATCAGACTTAAATTTTGGGGGTCAGGTCTTTTTCTTTAAGCCGTCGTGTTGCCTCTTTCGACTTAAGGGAAAAGACCTGACCCCAAAATTTAAGTGAAGGGGTCGAGCGCGACGGGCGTGCCTGCCGGGACAACGAGGAACTCCTCGTCCCAGTTTCCTGCGAGCATCTTGAGGAGCATGCGGTTCGAGCCGGGCAGCTCGTCGAAGCCCAGCTCCAGGAAATTCGCCATCGCCATGCCGAACTCGCGGTAGTCGTCGATCTTGTAGTTGCCCGTGTTGATCAGGGCCACGCGCGTGTAGTTTCCGAACATCGCGCGCGCGACCCGGAGGGCCCGCTCCTCGCCGTATCGGTCGCGGATCCTCCCATATTCCACGAGCGCTCCCTCCTGTGCCTCGACCCAGCCCTTGGTGAGAAAGTACGTCCCAGGCTCCTCCGCGAGCATCCGCTTGTGCTCTGAGCGCGAGCCGAGGAACAGTGCGATGCAGTCATCGACGAGCGGGATCACCAGGCGGTGCGACTGGGACTTGAGGCCCACGACCGCGTACGAGCACAGGCCATAGCCGAGCAGGATGGCGCAGTCACCCGCGATGCTGTCTATCGCCTCCTGGAGCCTCTTCTTCAGATCCTCGGGATACACGTGGAGCCCGAACTCCAGGACAGTGAGTCTCTCCTCAGGCACGCCCAGTTGCTTGAGCTCCTCGGCGACCGTCGCACACGAGATGATGTGGGCACCTGCTGCACTTCCCATGACCCGATACTATCACGACCTATTTTGGGATACGTTCTATGCCACGAAAGAGCAAGTGGACAAGCAATATCGGCGTGCCGCGCACCCTTGACACAAGCCCTCCGACTTATTAGAGTGCTTGTATACTTGTATATACAAGCGTCTCGGAGGCAACATTGACCGCATCGGCCCAGACGGAATTTGACTCGTTCACCCCAAGCTACTTCAAGCTCGCCCGAGATCTCCACCAGGAGATAATGAGGGGCGAGCTGCGAGCGGGAGACCGCGTCCCCAGCGAGAACGAACTGAGCGAGCGCTACGGCCTTAGCCGCATGACCGCGAGGAAGGCTATTACCCTGCTCACCGACGAAGGGCTGGTGCGCAGGGAAAAGGGCAAGGGTACGTTCGTCACCAGCCCGAAAGTGGACGGCGGCATATTCCTCATCCCCGATTTCCACGAAGAGATGCGCAGACAGGGCCTGTCCACCAGGGTGAGAATCATCTCCGTGAAGGTTTCGCCCGCGGGGCGCGCCCAGGCGGACAAACTCGGCATCAGGAAGGGAGACAAGGTCATTCACCTGGAGCGCGTGCTCGAGGGGGATGGCGAACCGCTGGTCTTCGATCGCAAGTACATGCTCCCCGACCGTTCCCAGCCGCTCCTCGAGTCCGAGATAGGGCACGGCTCGACGGAGGAACTCTTCTCCCGATCCCCCAGGATGGCGCCAGTGAGGGCTGACCTCAACCTGTCCGCCACGGTGTTGACGGCAGCCGAGGCCAGGCTCCTGAACAACCGCAAGGGAGCTCCCGCGTTCTGCATGGAACAGCTCATCTACGCAGTAAACGACAGGAGAGTGATCTGGGGATGGCTGATATACCGCGGCGACAAGTTCAATTTCAGTTCCTCGAGCAGGTTTCTCTGAGCCCCGCATCCAGGGCTGAGGGCCCTGGCTAAAGAGATGGGTGATGACGGATTGGATGACGGACAGCGGCTCGTACAATCGATGGGAGATCTCGACGATGTTGAGGTCCTCGAACTGGTGACGCGCATGCTCGCCTCGGGCGTCGAACCGCTCGAGATAGTCAGTTTGTGCATGGAGGGTCTCGGCATCGTGGGCAGGCGCTACGAGAAGCGCGAATACTTTCTGAGCGGCCTCATACTGTCCGACGATATCTTCAGGCAGGTGCGCAAACTGCTCGACGAGTCTCAGTGCTTCAAGCCGTACGCGGGCGCCGACCTCGGAAAGGTTGTGCTGGGAGCGCCGCTCGGCGACGTGCACGATATCGGAAAAGAGATAGTGCGCACGCTTCTGTATTACTCGGGTTTCGAGGTCATCGACCTGGGCGTGAGCGTCAGGCCGTCGGAGTTCCTCGATGCGACCGTGGATAGCGGGGCCCGCATCGTGGGGATCAGCACGCTCATCACCACGGCGTACGAATCCCTTCGCGAGACCGTGGTCGCCTTCGAGCGCGCGGGGCTGCGTCCCGGGGTGAAGATAATGCTTGGAGGCGGGGCCGTATCGCAACGCGTCTGTGACTACGCTGGCGCCGACGCCTGGAGCTGCGATGCCTCGGACGCGGTCAAGTTCGCAAAGTCGTTCGCTGAAAGGGAGTGATGTACCGTGTGCGAAGAACTGGCAACTTTCATCGCCGATGTCGACGATGAGAAGACGCTCTTCGGGGTCAAGGAGGCTCTGGAGTCGGGCGTCGCCCCCCTCATGGTCGTCGAGTCTTTACGTCGCGGGATGGCGACAGTCGGAGTGCGGTTCGAATCGAAGGAGTATTTCCTGCCCGACCTCATCCTGTCGGCGGATATATTCAACCAGGCCATAGTGCTCATCGAGCCGCTCCTCAAAGCCGAAAAGACGCAGAGCAGGGGGTCGATCGTCATCGGTTCGGTCCAGGGAGACATTCACGATATCGGCAAGAACATCGTCGCTACCATGCTGCGCTGCGCGGGGTTCGAAGTGGACGACCTGGGCGTGGACGTCGCGCCAGAGATCTTCGTCGCCAGGGCGAAGGAAATCGGCGCTGGCATGGTCGCGATGTCGGGCCTGTTGACGTCGGCGTTCGACGCCATGAAGGCGACCGTCGAGGCTTTCGCGAATGCGGGCATGCGCGACTCGGTCAAGATGGTCATCGGCGGGGGCCCTGTCAACAAAACCGTGCTCGAGTACTGCGGCGCCGACGCCTGCGGCAAGGACCCGACCGAGGCCATACGAATGGCGGAAGACTTCTTCGCCGGCGATCTCCCGAAGAGTTGATGCACGCGGCCCGTCCAGGATTCGATGCGAAAGAGCCAAGGAGGACATCGTGAAAATAACTAAGAAGCTCCACGAGAAGGACAAAATGACCTCCGAGGAGCGGTTTCAAGCCGTCATCAATCTGCAGGTCCCCGACAGGGTGCCCTCTTGCCCTTTCATCTACTTCTTCGCGGCGAAGTACGTTGGGATAACGGCGCACGAGCTCTGGAGCGAGCCCGCGAAATACCGCGCCGCGATCGACAGGTGCTTTGAAGAGCTGGGGCCGTGGGACATCTACTACCCTGTCAATACCCGCTTTCCCGAGGTCTACTCGTTCGTAATGCCCATGAAGTCACTCTGGCCAGGCAAGGACCTGCCCTCCGACAACATAATGCAGCTGCTCGAGGAGGAAGTGATGAAACCCGCGGATTACGCGTTGGTGATAGACCTGGCGCGCAAGTGGCCCCGCTGGGCGCAGTTCGCTTTCTTCATGCAACTGATATCGCGCATCTGGGACACCGTGGACGAAGGCTGGCGGGGTTACGCTTTTCTCCTGCCGCGGATGATGATTCACAGCCTGGAATGGCAACTGGAGTTCGCCTCGCAGAAAAAGCGCGGGGCCACCATCCTCCACGCCTACCTGCAGGAGGCGCCGTTCGACTGCTTCTCACTGGCGCGAGGCCTGATCCCTTTCATCAAGGACTGTAAAGGGCGACCTGATGAAGTGCGCGCCGCCGCGGAGGCGCTCACCGACGGCTATTCCTTCATAACGCAGCTCTTCACCCGTACTGGCGGGGTCCCCCGTGCCACCATCGCCCTGCACAGGACCTCCAATGACTTCATATCGCCGAAGATGTTCGACGAGCTGGCGTTCCCCTCGTTGAGGCGACTGGTCGACAAGATCGTTGCGGCGGGAATCTCCCCGATCCTGCACTGCGACGGCAACTGGGACCTTAACCTGGAGCGGCTGCGCGACCTTCCTGCGGGCAGGTGCCTCGTGCAATTCGACGGTCCCACCGATATCTTCAAGGCCAAGGAGGTCCTGGGCGACCGTATGTGCATCATGGGAGACGTGCCCGCGGACATGCTCGTGCTGGGCTCCGAGTCCGAGGTGGACGAATACTGCCACCGCTTGATCGAAGAGGTCGGAAAGGGTGGCGGTTTCGTCATGGGCGCGGGCTGCGAGATCCCGCCCAACGCCAGGCCCGAAAACGTAAAGACGATGCTGGATTCCGTCGTGAAGTACGGGTACTACGTGTAGACGGGCTTGCGCCCCATCATCAGCAGGCAGCGGTCCTCGTCAGGCTGCGTGTAGTTCCAGTCCTGCAGGAATCTCTTCCCCTCGAACGCGCGCCTGCGCTCGCAGTTGTCGTGCGCCTTGGCCTCGTAGAAAGCCTTGATGCACATCTTGTCGTCGAGCACTGGACGGTCCTTGTGCCCGTCGACTCACAGCGGCAGGTCGATGAGTGTGCCCATGATTCAACCAGGGATTAAGTGTAAGGACTTCAGCTCGCGGCTCGTCTCTACGATCAACTGAATACGAGAAGGATGTGATTGGCATGTCGAAGCGCCTCGCGCGGCCGAGCCTCTCTGTATGTGCGATTGTCTCCATGGTCCTTGCAATGCTGTTGCCGATTCTCGCGGCGATGCCCGCGAGCGCCCAGGCGCTCGAGCCCCGCTATTACGATATGGGCACGCCGAGCCTGCGCGATATCTGGGTCGACCCCGCGCGCGGCGATGACAATGCGGCGGGAGACTCACGAGCGCACGCGCTCCGCACGATCATCGAGGCGTGGAACCGCATCCCTTCCGGCTCCGACCTCACCGATGCCGGGACAGTGCCTTCGGCCCCTCCAGGCATATCCTACCGTCCTAAGCCGCCTTTTTCACCTCATTCTTCTCTTTGTCCTTTACCTTCACTTTCCCGGCCTTCTTCGCCTGGCTTCCTCGAAACGAATTCGACCCCTTGAGGCTGTTCGACGACTGAATTACTTACGCTTCTTCTCCAATCGGCGGAGCGCGCAAGGATATCGGTCTCGACCCCCCCATTTTCTTAGCCGCTGAGCTCTTTGCCCGACCGGTCGACAAGGGAGCGGTCCCCGCCCTCGACGTACTGGGCCCGCAGGTCCTTTTTGAGGATCTTGCCCGTCGGGGTGCGCGGCAGCTCGTCCACGAAGATGACCTGCTTGGGGGTCTTGTAGCTGGCGAGCCGCTCGCGGGTGAACGCGATTATCTCTTCCCCGGTCAGCTCTTCGCCCGGCATGACCACGACCAGGGCAAGAGGGCTCTCGCCCCACTTCTTGTCGTGCATGCCCACCACGCCCACGTCCGCGACCTTCGGGTGGGCGTGGATGACGTCCTCCACCTCTGCCGGGTATATGTTCTCGCCGCCCGAGATGATCATGTCCTTCTTGCGGTCCACTATCCAGAGGTAGCCCTCCTCGTCGAAGCGGCCCATGTCGCCGGTGTGGAACCAGCCGCCGCGCAGTGTCTCGGCCGTCTCTTCGGGCATGTTCCAGTACTCCTTGAAGACGTTAGGCCCCTTGACCACAATCTCCCCCGTCTCGTCCCAGGGTATCTCGTTGTCGTTTTCATCGAATATCCTTATGTCCACGTGGAAGAGCGGCTTGCCGGCCGACCCCCGCTTGCGCATGGCGTCATCCTCTGGAAGCGCGGAAACCGCGGGCGCCGTCTCGGTGAGGCCGTACCCCTGGCTGAACACGACACCCTTCTCCTGGTACTTCTCGATGAGCGGTACCGGGACCGGGGCGCCACCCGCTATCATCACGCGGATCGAGGAGAAGTCGCCCGAATCGAACTTCTCGCTCATGGACATGAGCAGGAACATGATCGGTATGCCGAACATGGTCGTTACGCTGTGCTTGCCGATGGCATCGATGACCTGGTCCGGCACGAAGAACCGGGTCAGCACTACCTTGCCACCCGAGTAGATGATCGGGGTGGCGGCCGCCGAGAGGCCCCCGATGTGGAACAGGGGCGCGGCGACCAGGTTGGTGTCGGCCTCCGAGAGTGTGAAAGAGAGCACGGCGTTGACACCGTTCCATACCGTGTTGCCGTGCGTGAGCACGGCGCCCTTCGGCCGCCCGGTGGTGCCCGACGTGTACATGATGAAGTGAGGGTCGTCCAGGGTGACCTCGGGCTCGACCACCGGCTCGGTATCGGGGAACTCGGCTATCCAGCTCTCGTAGTCGGTGTCTCCCTCGTTGCCCCCACCGACCGCGACGTAGTGCTTGATGCCTTTCGCGAGGCCCTTGAGCTCGCCCGCCTGGAAGGCGAACTCGTTGGTGTAGACGAGCACCGTCGCACCGCTGTCGTCGAGCTCGTAGGCGAGCTCGGGTGGCGCGAGCCGAAAGTTGAGCGGCACCATGATAGCGCCGATCTTGCCGGCGGCGAAGAGGAGCTCGAGGAACTCGGGGTTGTTCGGGAACAGGGCGGCGACCCGCTCGCCCCGCTTGATGCCTATTGACGGCAGCGCGTTGGCGAGCCGGTTCACCCTTCGGTTGAACTCGATGTTCGTGTAGGCACGGCCGTCGTCGTCACAGACGACGAACAGTCCCTCGGGATTGAGCCTGGCCCTCGTAGTGGTCCACTCACCTACGTTCATGGGAACCCCCCCGCTTGTCGCCGCGCGGTTGCCTGCATGTATATTAGACCGACATTTCTCATATCCCCTCTCAACTTAAGCATATTACCACCATTCGAGCTGTTATCACTTTCAAGATGACGGCTCATGGCGCCCACTTCTGAAGATTTAGGACTCACTTAAGTGGAGGGTGTTCCAACTCTTCCCAAAGAGGACGTTCCCTTGTGCGAACATTCTGCAAACACTCTGTTTGGGAAGCACTGGTACATGATAGGAAGTATTCGTACTTCTCACACTACGTCACGAAGCAGGCGAGACTATTTGTGAAGAGTTTGGAACAGTTGGTATGTCCTACGAGGGTTCGAATCCCACCCCCTCCACAAAGTAGAGGAACGCGAAGACGAACGAGACGTCGAGGTAGATCTCCTGCCGGAAGAAAGCCGCCAGCAGCAGCATGATCACCACCGTCTTCGTGTTCATTATGTTGATGCTTATTATCGTGTCCTGTATCGTCGGGCCCTTGATCGCCTGGTATATGCAGGGGATGGTGTTGAGCAGCAGGACGACCGTGATCACCAGGTAGTACTGTCTCATGTCAGGCTCCTCGATTCGGTGGGGCCCTCCCTGAACAACCACGCGACCATGCGTTCGAGCTTGCCTTCGGCGAGGTCGGTGTCGTGCGCCTCCGCAAGGCAGTGGACGAAGAAGTGCGGGCCGTCTATCTCCAGGGTCACAGTCCCGGGAGTGAGGTTGATCGCCCCGGCCAGTATCGTGCGCGCGGTGTCCGACTCCAGGTAACTCTGGAATTCGACTATGCGCGGGTCGATGTCAAGGTGCGGCTTGACCATGCGCTTGAAGACGTCCCAGTTCGCCTTGATGATCTCCCAGAGCAGCACGGCGAAAAAGACCGGCAGGCGCAGAGCGAACCCCGGGCTCAGGGTTCCCTCGTACTGCGGTGGGACGAGCCAGCTCGCGAACAGAGCCAGCACCAGGGACACCCCCAGGCCCGCGATGAGGCTGTAGGCCGTCACCTTCGCGGTCAACAGGAACCAGAAGGCGAAGAGTATCAGCGTGAGCGGGGCGGTCCGTCTAAGTAACTTCAATAAAATGCTCCAGCCAACGAGTGGTGCAATACGCTGTCAGTGAGCTGACGCGCTTCCGCGAAGGATTGCGCCGTCAGGCGCATGCTATACCATTCAAAAGGCGGTTAACAATCTCGGTGGTTTACGGGCCTGGCTGGCACTACAGAGCAGGCTCGACCGGCACTTGCCTGTCTTGAGACACAGCGCCTTTGATGAGCGTCGGAAATGCCGCGAGGACCGCAGCCACGAGGATGCAGGCGACGCCGCCAACGAACAGGGCGAAAGGAGTGGACCGGGTGTCCGCGACGTATCCCATGAACTGGCCGCCGACCGCCGAAAAACCGATGAACGCCATGATGTAGAAGCTGACCACGCGCCCGCGCATCTCGCGCTCCGAGCATCCCTGAAGGACGGAGTTGGTCGTCGAGCCCACTACCAGGAATGACATCCCCAGCATGAACGATACCAGGCAAAGCAGAGCCAGGTTGCGCGTGGCCGCGAACAGGATCAGGAAGACGCCCAGGACCAGGATGGCCACCTTGACGATGTTCCGCTCTTTCACGTAGCGGCTCAGGTAAGTCACCAGGGGAGCTCCCACCACCGCGCCGAGGCCGGTCATCCCCAGCACCAGCCCGTACTGGCCTACTCCTTTGTGTATTACGTCCTGGACAAGCGCCGGTATAAGCACGATGTAAGAGAACCCGAAGAACGCGACCACAGCCACGGCGAGAAGCAGGTTGACCATCCACTTGCGGTGCCAGACATACTTCCAGCCTTCGAGCACGTGGTGCCAGATAGAGTCGGATGACTTCTCTATCAACCCGCGCTTCGGCTGTATCACGAGCAGCGCGGCCAGCACGAACAGGAAGCTGATGGCGTTTGCGTAGAAGGCGGTCGCCGCCGAGAAATAGACCAGCAGGGCGGCGCCGATGAACGGGCCGATGAACCGTGCCAGGTTCCACTGCGCGGAGCTCAACGCGATGGCGTTCAGCAGGTCCTCGCGCCTGACCAGGTCCGGAAGGAAAGCCTGCCAGGCGGGGAAGTTGAATGCGAATGCGACCCCGATTATCGACACCGTCAGGATGATGACGAACTTGTTGTCCACGTTGAACGACGCGGCGATCCCAAGCGCGAAGGCGCCGAGCATCATCACGGTCTGGCCGATGATGATCACCCAGCGCCGGTTGTGGCGATCCGCGAGCGACCCGGCGAACGGCACGATGAACAGCACGGGGAGGAAGTTCGCCATGTTGACCGCGCCGACCCACGAGTTCGACTTGAGGATGTTCTTGACGAACCAGAGCAGGGCCGCGGTCTGGACCCACGTCCCGATGTTCGATATCAGTGCCCCGGTCCAGAGGAAAGCGTAATCGCGCTCACCGAATGCGGAGAGGACTCCGCCCCTGAACAGCGATCTCTTCTGTTCTTCGGGAGGCTCCTCGGCAGCCTCGCCCAGTTCGTGTGCCATCTTCATCCTTCGCCGTGTCACGGCCCGACATCTGATTACACGTCCGCGGAGGCTAATCCTGCGCCGGGCGCTGCCAGTCGCTCTCAGGAGCGCTGGCGCTAACGACCGGCGTTGGCTTAACATCATCTCACCATGGATACGCAGGACATCGCGGGCGCGCCGGCGCCCCCTGGAGCGCAACAAATATACGAGACCGCCAGCCAACTGCACAAGCAGAAGCGGTACGAGGAGATCGTGTCCCTCTGTGAGCAGGCGGAGTCGGTGGGGAACTATAGCGCCGACGTCGCCGCTGTCCATTCGGTCGCCCTCATGAAGCTCATGCGGGCGGACGAGACGATCGCGTTCCTTCAGCGGATGCTCTACTACTTCCCCTACGACGCGCGGCTGCACTTCAACCTGGGCACAGCCTACCAGGCGACGTTCCACAGGCAGGAGGCGAGCAACGAGTTCCGGATCGCCAAACGGCTCGACCCGGCTAGAGTCGGGCGGAAGGTGGACCGCCTGGTGGGGCTGCGGATAGGCATCGCGGCCGCGTCGTTTGCTGTCTTCTTTGCGGCGTTCTTCTTCTGGCCGCACACAAGGTGGCTGATCGTCGGAATGATCGCGCTGTTAATGGCGCTGACCGTGGTCGCGATGGTGAACGCGATAAAGTTGAGGTCGACCAACAGGATGCTGATCGATGCGGGCGTCTTTGTCCTGTGGATCGTCCTGATGATAGTCGTGCTGACCATCTGAGTCGGCTGCCGAAAGTGGGGTGCTGGATGCGCAAGATGCTCGCTGTCCTCCTTGCCGCGGCGATGGTCGCCGGCGTGTTCGCCCTGGGCGGTTGCGGCAAGAAGACTGCCCGGCCGGTGTCCAGAGAGTCTCTCACCGAGACGGTCCAGGTCGGCGACATCACGATCGCGTACCGCGTCTACGGGGGCACCCGGTCCTACCCCCTCATCATGATAATGGGCTACGGTGCCTCGCAGGACGCGTGGGACCCTAACGTGCTCAGGGACCTCGCCAGGCAGTACAAAGTGATTACCTTCGACAATCGGGGAATCGGTGACTCGACGACTGGGTACAGCAAGTTCACCATCCCGCAGTTCGCCGACGATACGGCCGGCCTCATGCAAGCCCTGTCCATCAAGCAGGCCGATGTGCTGGGCTGGTCGATGGGGACCTACATCGCCCAGGAACTGATCCTGCGGCACCCCGGTGTCGTCAACAAGCTCGTACTCTATGCCGGAGACTGTGGCGGGACCCAGGCAATAAAGCCACAGCCCTCCGTCGTCCAGACGCTCGTGGACGCGTCCGGCACGCTGACCGAGCGAGGCGAAAGGCTGCTCCCGCTGCTGTTCCCCGCTCCCTGGCTCGCGAAGAAATCCAATCAGGCATATCTCAAGAGAACGCTGGGCGCTTCGCCGCAGGAACGGGTCCCCTCTGACAACGTGATGAAGCAAGGGCTCGCCATAGCCGGCTGGGGCGGGAGCTACGACCGGCTCCCGACGATCACGAGCCCGACGCTCGTGGTCACCGGCACCGACGATGTGATAATCCCGCCCGGCAACACCGCCATCATCGCGAACCGCGTTCCAGGGGCCTGGACGTCCTACCTGAGGGGCGGCGGGCACGGGGTGATGTTCCAGTATCCCCACGAGTTCGCGAAAATCCTGCTGGGCTTCCTGTCATCGCCTCAGGGTCTTATCAGGAAACCGACCGCTGGAATGTTCTGGTAGCCCACACCATGACGATGACCGTCAGCGGGACCATGAACATGAACGCGTACGCGACCTTCGCGCTCAGGATGTTCCCCGCCTGCAATTGCCGGCCCGCCTCAACGACGTAGTACGCCGGGTTCAGGTGCGCGATGACCTGAAGCCACTTCGGCGCCAGTTCCATCGGGAGCAGCATCCCCGACAGGAGGATGACGGGCAGGTTGATCCCCTGGACGATCGGCGAGAGCTTGTCCTCGTCCCCCAGGATTACGCCCAGGGCGTTTCCGAACGATGACGTCGTGATGAGGATCATCGCGAGCAGGACGAGCTCCACGAGGAACCCGGGGACATTGAGATCGAAGCCGAACGGTATCGCGATAATGACGAAAAAGACGACGACCACCGTCATGTTGACGAGGTCGCGCAGGACGCGTCCGGCCAGAAGGGAGAACCTGCTGGTTGGCGTCACGCGCATCCGCTCCAGCACCCCGTTTTTGACCTCGTCGATCATGGTGTAGCCCACGAAGAGCCCGCTCAAGAACGCGACAATCACCAGCAGGCCGGGGATGAAGGCGTTCAATACGTGGCCGGGGGTCACGCCCGGAATGCCCGTGAGATGGTTCAGCAGCGGCGCGAAGAGGACCAGGTAAACGATCGGCGTGCTCATGCTGATTATGATGAACACGGGATTGCGAAGGGTCTCCAGCATCTTCCGTTTGAACAGCAGGCCGATGTCGACGAAGAGTTTCACGGCTGCCTCATCCCTCTGGCGTCAGGTCGCGGAGCGAGTAGCCGGTCTTCTGGAGGAACACGTCGTCCAGGGTGGCCTCGACCAGCTTCACCGTTTCGAGCACGAACCCCTGCTCGTCGAGCATACGCATGAGCCTCGGCAGGCCGGTGGCGAGGTCTCCCACGCAGAGCCTTACGTGCCCGTCCTCAACGCCGGCCTCGAGCACGAAGTCCTCGTGCCTCAACTTGTCGAGCAGCGCCGCTTCGTTCTCCTCGTGGCGCTCGACGCTTATCGTGATGCAGTCGTGGGATACTTCCTTCTTCAACTCGTCGGGGGTCCCCTCATCCACGATCTTACCCTCGTCCATGATCGCGAGCCTGTCGCAGAGGGCGTCTGCTTCGTCGAGGTAGTGCGTGGTGATGAAGATGGTGGCGCCTTCCGATCGGAGCTTGTTGATCTGCGCCCAGAGGTTCGCCCTGTTCTGAGGGTCGAGGCCGGTTGTCGGCTCGTCCAGGAAGAGGACCTGCGGGCGGTTCATGAGGCCGATGGCGACGTCCAGGCGCCGGCGCTGGCCGCCCGAGTAGGTGTATGCGACGCGGTCGGCGAACCCCGCGAGGTCGAGCAGATCGATCAGTTCCGCGGCGCGCGCCTTGGTGTCGGCCTTGCTCATCCCGTACAGGCGGCCCTGCAGGACCAGGTTCTCGCGGCCGGTAGCCGGCAGGTCGGAACCCCCGCTCTGCCCGACGTAGCCGATGTTGCGCCGCACTTTGTCCGGCTCCTTGCGCACGTCGAACCCGGCCACCAGGGCGCGCCCCGCGTCCGGCGGGATCAAAGTGGTGAGCATTCGAAGGGTGGTGGTCTTCCCCGCGCCGTTCGGCCCGAGGAACCCGAAGATCTCACCGGGCATGACCGAAAGGTCCACGCCGTCGACGGCTTTGACCACGCCTTTCCTCGAGGAAAAGTATTTCTTCAGGTCCTCCGTCAGCACTACTGGATCAGCGGCCATCACAACATCTCCTGAGCGTAAGGTGAAGTCAAGATCATCGAATACCTCTCCTATACCGCTTTCGGGCCGACCATCCTGCCTGTTTGTATGGTTGCAGTCCTTAACCATCTTTTAACGCGCGATTAATCCCTGGTTCACGGCGCCGGCCGTTAATGGTAGCAACAGCAGGAAGGTATGGATGTCTCGCCGGCCCGGGCGGCACAGGAGAAAAGGGGTGGTCTCAATGAGTAAGACAACTGTCAGGTGCATGGTGCTCCTGGTGCTGGCGGCGTTGCTGATCGGGCTCGTCCCCGTGGCGCTCGCCGGCGAGACCGCTGCCCAGTCCGACCTCCAGCGGGAGAGCCAGGACCCTTCGTTCCACCGTGAGTTCGGGATCTTCTATGACGAGGCGAGCGGCTTCGTGTACGTCTCGGACTCGCTCCGCAACCGCATCATCAAGACGAAGATGGACGGGAGCGGCTGGGTGGCGCTCGGCACCCTCGGGGCGGGAGTCGGCCAGTTCAAAGACCCCCGGGGCATTTACTTCGACGCGGCGACCGGCAACGTCTACGTCACCGACACCGGCAACCACCGCATCGTCCGCACCCGGATGGACGGCAGCAACTGGGCGACCGTGGGCTCGCAGGGCTCCGGCGATAACCAGTTCTACTATCCCCGCGGCATCTGGTACGACCCGGCGAGCGAGTACGTGTACGTCCCCGACACCTGCAACCACAGGATCGCGCGGGTGAAGATGGACGGCAGCGGTTGGGCGACGCTTGGTTCAGAGGGTCGTTCGACGGGACAGTTCCTGACGCCTCGAGGCGTCCAGTACGACGCGGCAAGCGGGCTCCTCTATATCACCGACACCGGCAACAACCGCGTGGTCAGGTGCTCGTGGAACGGCGGTGGTTGGACCACGCTCGGGTCCTTCGGCCGCGGCACGAAGCAGCTCCGCGAGCCGAGGGGGCTGCACTACGATGCCGCTTCGGGCCTTCTCTATATCGCGGACCACGGCAACCACCGGATAGTGTCCACGAAGATGGACGGAAGTGAATGGAGGACCTACGGCTCGTTCGGCAGCGGCGTCGGCAACTTCTTCTTCCCGCGAGGCATCTCACTGGACGCGGCCACCGGCACCGCTTACGTCGCCGACACATTCAACGACCGCATCGTCGCCACGAAGATGGACGGCGGCGGCTGGCAGAGCCTGGGCGTCCGCTGGCGTCCGTACGCGTG
>Ga0209429_10001073_pt1 | contig 17514 bp, 16 predicted proteins | sample BarGraNGADG00212_3_FD_184493 | JGI IMG/M metagenome (GOLD analysis project Ga0209429, IMG submission 184493) | Arctic peat soil microbial communities from Barrow, Alaska - Barrow Graham LP Ref core NGADG0004-212 (SPAdes) (version 2) | ecosystem: Environmental > Terrestrial > Soil > Wetlands >...
CGACCGAACCCGCGACTGAACCCGCGACTGAACCCGCGACCGAACCCGCGACCGAATCCGCGACTGAACCCGCGACTGAACCCGCGACTGAACCCGCGACTGAGCGAGGCGACGCGTGACCTTCACTACCCTGCAGCGCCCCATGATGATCTCCAAGATCCATAGGGCGACCGTGACCCAGGCGGACCTGCACTACGTGGGCTCGATCACTATCGACCAGACACTCATGGAGGCGGCCGACCTCATTCCCGGCCAACAGGTGGACGTCGTCGATGTCACTAACGGCTCGCGCCTGACCACCTATGCGATCCCCGGTGAGGCGGATTCAGGGGTGATCTGCATCAACGGCGCGGCCGCCCATCTTGCGCACCAGGGGGACCTCGTCATCATCATCGGGTACGGGCTCATTGGCGACGAGGAGGCCCGTCGGTACGAGCCACACGTGGTGTTTGTCGACGCCGCGAACCGCATCGTCGATGTCGGTGACGAGCCCGGCCAGGTGCCCGCGGGCTCGGGACTTGAGCGCTCCGGGTTGGCCATTCACGACTTCCGCTCGGGCGGGTGGCAGGCCTACAAGGCGGCGGGCCTAGGCTGAGCCCATGACCCGTTTTGTGCAGCGCCTGTCGGCGCCAGCGACCGGTTGGATCGCGACGGCCGATGTCATCGTGGTGGGATCCGGCATCGCCGGACTCACCGCAGCCCTCGAATTGCGGCGCCTTGTGAACAGGGTGCTCATCGTCACGAAGGGTCCGCTGAGCTCGGGAAACACGGTGTGGGCCCAAGGCGGCATCGCGGCGGCGCTCGACCCTGACGACACCGCCGAGGAGCACTTGCAGGACACGCTCGTCGCCGGTGCGGGGCTGTGTTCGGAGCAGGCGGTGCGTGCGCTGGTAACAGAGGGCCCCGAGCGGGTGCGCAAGCTTGTCGACCGCGGCGCCCACTTCGACACCGAGGCCGACGGCTCGATGACCCTCACGCGCGAGGGCGGTCACCACCGCGACCGCATCGCACACGCGGGTGGCGACGCGACGGGAGCGGAGATTTCCAGGGCGCTCGTGGCGCGGCTCGAGGCCGTGCGCAGTGATCCGCGCATCGAGGTCATCGAGAACGCCATGGTCGTCGACCTGTTGACCGCTGCACCCGATGCGGACGGCCGCCCGGGCCCCGTGTGCGGGGTCACCCTCCACGTCATCGGGGAGGGCACGCGAGACGGTGTCGGTGCGGCCCTCTCCAAGGCCGTCGTAGTGGCGACGGGAGGCATCGGCCAGGTGTACCTCTCGTCGACGAATCCCGCATCGGCCACGGGCGACGGCGTCGCCGCGGGTTTGCGCGCTGGCGCCGCGATTGCGGACATGGAGTTTGTGCAGTTCCACCCGACAGTGCTGTGGCAGGGCGCGGCCGCGCGAGGCCAACAGCCGCTCATTTCGGAGGCCGTGCGTGGCGAGGGTGCCCACCTTCTCAACGCCGCAGGCGAACGCTTCATGGTCGGCAGGCACGAGTTGGCCGAGCTCGCGCCGCGCGACGTGGTGTCGCGCAACATCGTGCGGGTGATGGAGGAGGAGGGTTCGGAGAACGTCTTCCTCGATTGCAGGCACCTTGGCGCCGACTTCGTGCACGAGCGATTCCCCACGATCTGGGACCGGCTGGAGGAGCGCGGCATCGACATGGCGCACGACCTCATTCCCGTCGCTCCCGCTCAGCACTTCCACTCCGGAGGCATCCTCACCGAGCTTCATGGTCGGTCGACGCTGCGAGGGCTGTACGCCGTGGGGGAGTCCGCGTGCAGCGGGGTCCATGGCGCCAATCGGCTCGCGTCGAATTCGCTCGTTGAGGGTCTCGTGTTCGCGACGAGGGCCTCGGCCGATGCGGCGTCTTTGGTTGCCGACGGGACCCTCACTCAGGAGGAGCCCGTCGAAAGGCGGGGTCCCGCCTCGCTTGTTCCAGCGACGATGCGCCCGCGTATTCAGCAGATCGCGCACAAGGGCGCGGGTCCCTTCCGCACCGCCGCGGGCCTGTCGAGCGCGGTGACGATGCTGGCCGACATTCGCGGTCGGTTCCACACGACGGATGCGCCGCCCGTCATGCCGCAGGTCGCCGAATGGGAGACCTCGAACGTGTTGGCGTGTGCCTCGCTCATCTCCGAGGCGGCGCTCGCGCGGGAGGAGAGCAGGGGCGGACATCAGCGCACCGACTTCCCCGAGACGGACGACGCCCGGTTCAAGGTGAGGCTAGCCGCGTCTCTCGACCCCGACGGCCACCTTGGCTTGACCGCCGCGCCGCTCGAACTTGCCTGAGGCTGGAACACTCCTGAAAACGCGCCCGGACGCGACATCGGCGGGAGGCCCGAAGGCACTCCCGCCGATGGAGATCCCCACGATCTCTTTCGCGACGGCCCGAAGGCCGCCACGTCCTATGCGCCGACGGTGGTCAGCGCGGGTCCGGTCTCGAGCTCGAGCTCGGGCAGCGTGGTCTTCATGGTAAGCATGCCGCCGTCGAAGTTCGCGGAATCGAATCCGCTCTGAGCGAGGATACGGTGTGCCAGGTAGGAACGGAATCCGGACGCGCAGTGGACTCGCACCGGCCGGCCGGCCGCACGATCACGGATAAGCTCCAGGTTTTCGCGAATCTCATCGTGAGGAATGTGCAGGGCCTCGTCCAGGTGGCCCGACTCGAACTCTCCCGCTGAGCGCACGTCGATGATGAGAGCATACTCGCGGGCCCATTCGAGGTCAGAGGCGCTCCACAACTTGAGCGTGCCCTGCACGGAGTTCTGCATCATGAAGCCGAGCATATTCACGGGGTCCTTCGCCGAGCCGAACGGCGGCGCGTACGAGAGTTCGAGTTCGGCGAGATCGTCCGCGCCAAAGCCCGCTCGCAGCGACGTGGCGAGCACGTCGATGCGCTTGTCGACTCCCTCGCGCCCCACTCCCTGGGCGCCGAGCAACGTGCCGTCCGGCGCAAACACTCCCATGAGGTGTATCTGCTGGGCACCCGGAAAATAGCCGGCGTGGTCGAGGTGGTGCGTGTGGTGAACCACGTAGTCGATACCGGCCTGGTCGAGCATGCGTGGGCTCGCGCCCGTGACGGCGGCGGTAAGGCCGAAGACGCGCACGATGGCGGTGCCGAGCACGGGCTTGGCCTCGTGGGTCTTGCCCATGATCGCCTCCGCGGCGCGGCGGCCCTGGCGGTTTGCGGGGCCCGCGAGCGGAACCGGACCCATGACTCCCGTGACGGCATTGCGTACAGCGATCGCGTCCCCGACGGCCCAGATGGACGGGTCGTTGGTGCGTTGCTGCCCATCCACGAGGATGGCTCCGCGCTCGTCGACATCGAGACCTGCGGCGACGGCGAGCCCCGAGTTGGGTCGCACGCCCACCGACACCACGACGATGTCGACGGTCGCGGTTGCGCCGTTCGAAAGGGTGACTGTCACGCCGCGTTCCGCGGGTTCGATAGCAGTGGCGGCAACCCCGGTGAGCACGTCAACGCCGTTCGCGGTGAGCTCGAGTTCTACCAGGCGCGCGAGTTCCGGGGCCAGGATCGGCAGCACTTGCGGGGCGAACTCCACGAGGGCAACGTCGAGCCCGCGCTCCTTGAGTGCCTCGGCCGTCTCGAGCCCGATGAATCCCGCGCCGAGCACCACGGCGCTGCGCGCCCCTGCGACACGGTCGGCCAGGGCAAGGGCGTCGTCCACCTGGCGCAGGTGGGTCACCTCGGGCAGGTCAACTCCAGGAATGGGGGGCATGAAGGCGTTCGCGCCTGGCGATAGCACCAGCGCGTCGTATGCCACCGTCTCGACGCCGTTGGGGCCGGAGACCGTCACGGTCTTGGCCGCGCGGTCGATGCTCGTCACCTCCGTGAGGGGGCGGACGTCGAGGCCGAGCGAGGACTTCAGGGTCTCGGGGGTGTGGAGCAAGAGCGCTTCGCGCGACGTGATCTCGCCGCCGACGAAGTACGGAAGCCCGCAGTTAGCGAACGAGACGTAGGGGCCCTTCTCGAAGACGATGATTTCGGCGCTTTCGTCGAGACGGCGCGCGCGGGCGGCGGCAGACATGCCGCCTGCAACTCCGCCAACGACCACAATTCTCATGACTACTCCTCAGGATTTCTGGGCCGGAGGTGTGGGGTCACCCGGCAACTTTGCCAGGCTATCAGATACCCCCGGGGGTATGCGAACCGGAGGTGCCGCTATTCTCGGATCGTGAACCGCTTCCAGCGTGCGCTCTGGCTCGTCGTTGTAGCCATGACCTTGGTCGCGTTTGGGCTCGCAATTCCGCTGTTGCCGTCACTCGGGCCGGATACCAGGCATCTCACGGCCGACAACGCGATGCGACTCTCGACCGCCACCGTGACTCTTCCCGCGGGGTGGGACGTCAACATCGCCTCCGCGTCGCAAGGCCAACCTCTTGCGACCCTTGGCGACGTACAGATCGGGATTGCCGATGCGGTCTGGCTCGGCAAGTCGAGCCAGCTAGTTGTTCATGCGGCCGACTTGGTGTACTCCCAGCCACCAGTACTTCCTGACATTCCCGCGGCGGCAGATGGAACCGGCGGCGAGAAGTGGCAGATCCTTCCGGGGCTCGACGCCCCAAGCGGTGATCCACGCCGGGTCGTCGTCCTGAGGCGAGACACGTCCGTCGTGCTCGTGATCGTCCGCGGTCCCGCCGCCGATGTCGCCGCGGCGGCTGACGCCATCGACTCCGTTGTTGCGTCCGTCACCTTCGACGGCTTCACTCCGAATGTGGGAGCGGCATCATGAGGGAGCTCGCGCGGCGACGATTCGCGGTCGGCTTCGCACCCAGCCGCGCCGGATGGTGGTTGCTCGTCGCTTCGAGCATCGTCGGTGCGGGAATGGCCGTATGGGCGCTGCTCCCTGGCGCGAGGATGTTCCCCGTTGCGGCCGTCATGGGCCTGGTCTTTACCCCTCCGCTTGTCGCCGGGTGGTGGTGGCTCCTGAGGTTGCCGCAATTGTGGTCCCGCGTCTCCGGGTCGGGCGCGATCGCCGCAATGGCTTGGGGGGCATGCGCCGCGGCGGGGATCTCCGCGCTCCCAGCCAACAGCGCCCTCATCACCGTCTTTGGTCAACACATGGGAATTGATGCAGCCCAACAGTGGGGAGCGGCGCTCATCGCGCCGTTCACGGAAGAAACGAGCAAGGCACTCGGGATCGTGGTGGTGCTTCTCGCCGCAGGCCAGCGACTTCGGACCCCGATGGACGCGGCGCTTCTGGGAGCGTTTAGTGCCGTGGGCTTCACCGCGACTGAAGACGTGTTGTACGGCCTCAACGTCGCCTATCTCAACCTTGGCGAGAACGAGGTGATCTCAACGACGGCGGTCTACGCTGTGCGTGCCATCGTGTTTGGTCCCGTGTCCCACATCGTGTTCTCCTCTTTGGTGGGGGCGGGCATCGGGGTATTGGCAGTGGGACGGCGCCGAGGAAAGATCCCGACGGGAATCGCGCTCATCGTGCTTGGGGCGGGTCTCCACGGATTGTGGAATTCCCCGCTACTCGATGCGATATGGACGAGGGCCGTGTACCTCCTCGTGGTGCCGTTCGTGATGTGGGTGGCGCTTCGCTACGTGCGCTCCGAGGAGCACCGATGGTTCCTGCAGGTTCTTGGGCGGCCGGGGGCGCTGGGCGCCGTGCCGGCGACGTACCTGACGACGGTGGGGGCGACGTGGTGGAAGCGCCGTGCCTATCGGTCGAGCGTCGTCAAGACCTTTGGAACAGGAGCGCTGGCGCCGCAACGGGTGCTTGAAGCGGAGCTCACGGATTTGGCCGACGCGGTTGACGTAGGCGACGAGGCGGCGGCGGACGCCTTGCGAGCGAGCCTTGAAGGCCGATTGGGCTCAGTCGCTACTCGCTAATGGCGCTATGACAGCGCCATGAACATCTTTTCGAGGCGCAAGCGGGCGTCTGTCTCATCTTCGTCCGAGCGGATGCACTGTTGGAGGCCAGCGGCGATCATGGTGAATCCGGCGCGGTCGATCGCCTTCGAGACGGCGGCAAGTTGAGTGACGACGTCGCCACAGTCTCGACCCTCGGCGATCATGTTGAGAACGCCAGCAAGTTGCCCCTGGGCGCGCCGTAGGCGCTTGATCACGGGCTCGAGGTCCTCGGACTCCAAGTGAACGGCGGACATTGGCACTCCTTCGTCGCGCGGGGCGAAATACACCGCTACCGCACCGACGATACCCCCACCCGTACCCGTACGGGAAGGCCATTCGTCCCGGAGTCCGTGTGCGCAAGAATAGGCAGATGATGCCCGAAGATCTACCCCAGGACCGCCCGCTCGATCGCGAGTGGCTAGCCAACTGCGTCGAGACGGCGCTTGACGAGGACCTCGGAGGGCGCCCCGGACGCGACGTCACGACCCAGGCGACGATCTCTCGAGAGGCCGTCGTACGCGGCGATGTCGTGGTGCGCGAGGACGGCGTCATCGCCGGTCTCGTCGTCATTGCCGAGGTGCTCGCGCAAGTGGCGGACCGCCTCGGCCTCACGACACCTACCGTCACCATGCGCGCGACCGATCGGGACCGCGTCAAGGCGGGGACGGTCGTGGCCAGCATCGAGGGAGCGGGGCACGTCGTGCTCATCGCCGAACGCACGATCCTCAACCTGACGTCGAGGGCGTCGGGTGTCGCTACTCACACTCGTCGCTGGGCCGACGCCCTGGAGGGCACGCCCGCCCGGGTTCTCGACACGCGAAAGACGACCCCGGGTCTGCGCGAACTCGACAAGTACGCGGTGCGGTGCGGTGGTGGCACAAACAAGCGGTTTGGCCTGTACGACTGCGCGATGATCAAGGACAACCACATCGTCGCGGCCGGATCGGTGACTGGCGCGATCACCGCGATTCGTGCGGCATTCCCAGAAGTGCCGATTCAGGTCGAGGTCGAGAGCCGCGAGCAGGCGATCGAGGCGCTCGAGGCGGGGGTGCGGTTCCTCATGCTCGACAACATGTCTCCCGTCGCGATGGAAACGCTCATCACCGAGTTGCGCTCGCGCGACGCTGAATACGGTTCGGTGAGGTTCGAGGCGACCGGTGGGCTGACGCTCGAGACGGCCGCGGCGGTCGCCGCATCGGGAGTCGACTTCATGTCCGTCGGGGGTTTGACACACAGTTCCGCCATCCTCGATATCGCGCTCGATCTGCACTGATCGTCCGGACGCCCGTCCGGTGCCTCCGCACGCGGGTAACCTTGAGCGCGTGACTGAAGAACCCCTCGCCTCGACGTCAGACGAATTGCCAGAGCAGATGCGCGTGCGGCGCGATAAGCGCGACCGCATCCTTGCCGCGGGGCGCGAGGCCTATCCGGTGAGCGTCCCCGTGACTCACGCGATTGCGGACGTGAGCGCCGCCTACGCGGGACTCGCGGACGGTGAAGAGACGGACGTCGTCGTCGCCGTCGCCGGTCGCGTCGTCTTTGTGCGCAATACGGGAAAACTGTGTTTTGCGGCCGTTCAAGACGGCGAGGGAAACAGGCTCCAATTGATGGTGAGCCTCGCCGAGGTCGGCGAGGATTCTCTCGCGGCGTTCAAGGCCGATGTTGACCTGGGCGATCACCTCTTTGCGAAGGGCCGGGCGGGAAAGTCGCGCAGGGGAGAGGTGAGCATTTTCGTCACCGAGTGGGCCCTCGCCGCAAAGGCCCTCCGCCCCCTTCCGGTGCTCCATAAGGACCTGGCGGAGGACACGCGAGTCCGCCAGCGTTACGTTGACCTGATTGTGAGACCCGCCGCTCGCGAGACGGCACGCAATCGCTCCCACCTGATGCGTTCCCTGAGAGAGTCCCTACATTCCCGCGGATTCATCGAGATTGAGACGCCGATGCTGCAGACCCAGCACGGCGGGGCCAGCGCCCGCCCGTTCGTCACACATATGAACGCATTCGACATCGACCTGTATTTGCGCATCGCCCCCGAGTTGTTCCTCAAGAGGGCCGTTGTCGGGGGCATCGAGAAGGTTTTTGAGATCAATCGGAATTTCCGCAATGAGGGCGCCGACTCATCTCACTCTCCCGAGTTCTCCATGCTTGAGGCGTATGAGGCGTATGGCGACTATATGACCATGGCAACTCTGACGAGGGAGATCGTTCAAGGCGCGGCTGTCGACCTGTTTGGATCGACGGAAGTAACTCACGCCGACGGAACTCCGTACGACCTCGGTGGTGAGTGGGCCTCGCTCACGTTGTACGGGTCATTGTCCGAGGCTCTTGGCACAGACATCACGCCCGCGACGTCTGTGGCGGAGCTCGGGCGGCTGTGTGAAGCAGCAGGTATCTCGGTCGATCCCAAGCGGGTCAACCACGGCAAGTTGGTCGAGGTGTTGTGGGAGCACCACGTGGGGGACCATTTGTCGGCGCCGACGTTCGTGATGGACTTTCCTGTCGAGACGAGCCCCTTGACCCGCGATCACCGCACTCAAGCGGGAATCGTCGAGAAATGGGATCTGTACGTCAAGGGTTTTGAACTGGGAACCGCGTATTCCGAGCTCGTCGATCCCGTGATTCAGCGTGAACGCTTTGAACAGCAGGCTCGCATGGCCGCTCAGGGCGACGATGAGTCGATGCGCCTCGACGAGGACTTCCTGACCGCCATGGAGCACGGCATGCCGCCGGCGGGCGGGATGGGAATGGGAATCGACCGACTTCTCATGGCGCTCACGGGACTCGGAATTCGGGAGACCATTCTGTTTCCGTTGGTCAAGCCCGAGGAGGGCCGATGAACGTCGCAGCGATACTGACTGGAGTAGTGCCCTCGATCGGCGTGCTCGGAGTGTTCGTGTATGTGATGCGCGGAATTACCCGCGCCGATCGGCACGAGCGAGAGGCGATCGCTGCCTTTGACCGCGAGCAAGCGGCGGCCGCCGCCGAGTTGACCGAGGCTCACCGCGAAAGCGATTCGAACGAAACAGCCGGGTAGTGTGAATACCCCGTGGGGCTCATGGATCTTGGGTGGCGCTCCGCCTCGTCATTGCGGAATCGCACAGTCTTCTTGAGGGATTCATGGAACATTGTTCTTTTGCGTTCTCGTGTGTGATCATGGTGCATACACCTTTGAAAGGAAATTGGCATGGCGCAGAAAGTCCAAGTCGTTCTGCTTGACGACATCGATGGTGGATCCGCTGACGAGACATTGAAGTTTTCCTTCGAGGGCGCGTCGTACGAGATCGACCTGTCGACCGCGCACGCAACCGAATTTCGTGCCTCCGTCGCGCCATGGCTGAAGGCGGCCCGCAAGGTATCCGGCCGTACCGCCGGGCGCACGGTCGCGAACTCGGACACGAGCAAGATCAGGGCCTGGGCCAAGTCCAGTGGCCTTGGCGTGTCAGGGCGCGGGCGGATCTCCGCCGAGATTCGCGCCGCCTACACCGCTGCCCACTAGGCGCAGCGAACCCATCACCGTGGCGCCCTAGGGCGCGGGCCCCGACGCGAGAGCGACCCGGGGCCCTTTTACGTGGAGGTTTCACCATGACGACGCTCTGGGTGGGCACGTACCCCGCGGCGGGCTTGGGCGCGCCTGTCGGCCAGGGGGAGGGCGTCTGGCGATTGTCGCTCGAGGCCGGTCGCGTCGATAATGCGAGTCAACTGACGACGCAAGCGGCTCCTTCTTTCGTCGCGAGGCACCCGGTCCTGCCCATCCTGTACGTGGTCGAGGAGGCGGAGCCGACCGCGCTAAGTGTCCTGGCGATCGGCGCGGATGAGGTCTCAAGCGAGGTCGCCCGGGTCGAGCTAGTGGGCGCGTATGGGTGCCACATCCTGGTCGCTGCCGACGCGTCGGCGCTGTATGTGTGCAACTACGGCACTGGAGAACTGGTGGCGCTACGCCTGACTCAAGAAGGCTTCCCCCTGTCCGACCATCCCCAGCAGGTCTGGCCGCACCAGGGTTCTGGCCCGCGATCCGACAGGCAAGAGTCGTCGCACGCCCACTTCGCCTGCATGAGCCCCGACGGCGCACACGTGCTCGTCGCCGACCTCGGCACCGATGAGATCAGGCGGTACCGGGTCGGCGAGGGTGGGCTGCTGAGCGATGAAGGGATCGCCGCGACGCTTCCAGCGGGCTCCGGCCCACGCCACATGGCGGTCAGGGGAGAGTTGCTGTACGTCGTGTGCGAGCTCGACCACAGGTTGCGGACGCTGCGATGGGATCGACAGTCCGCCACGGCGGACGTGATCGCCGAGCAGCAGACGACTCTTGCTCCGCAGCGCACAGGCGACGCGACGTACGACGCGCACATCGCCCTCGTGGCCGGGCGCAACGGCGATGTCTTGCTGTTGTCGGTCAGGGGAGTCGACGTCATTTCGGTATTCGATGTCGCGCCCGAGGGCGAACTCACCTACAGGTGTGCGTTCGACGTCGGCTACTGGCCACGCTACTTCGCGGTCGTTGACGACTCGGTCGTTGTAGCCGTTGAGAGGGGCCACGAGGTGCGCGCCTATCGCTTGGACAGTGTGTTGGAACTGCCTCCCGAGTCGGAATCCGGCGCGGTGGCCACGCTTGAGTACACCGCGGTGAAGGTCATCAGCCCGGCTTGCGTGGTCGCGACCTAAGACGAGGTCTCGGTCGAAAGCTGAGTTGCGTTCAAGAACGGGTTGCGCTCGAGAACGGGTTGCTCTCGACAGCCTTGCCACGCTGGGACGTTGGCCGCGCGAAAGGGCGCGTGAGATGCGCGAAGATGGTGCCATGACGTACACACTCATCCTGCTTCGCCACGGCGAGAGCGAATGGAACGCCAAGAACCTCTTCACCGGCTGGGTCGATGTCCCCCTTAACGACAAGGGTTGGGGCGAGGCCAAGCGCGGCGGCGAACTGCTGAAGGACGCTGGCGTCTTGCCAGACGTCGTTCACACCTCGCTCTTGCGTCGCGCGATCATGACGGCCAACCTGGCCCTCGATGCCGCCGATCGCCACTGGATTCCAGTGAAGCGCGACTGGCGCCTCAACGAGCGCCACTACGGCGACCTCCAGGGCAAGAACAAGGCCGAGACGCTCGAGCAGTTCGGCGAAGAGAAGTTCATGATTTGGCGCCGCTCCTACGACGTGCCGCCGCCCGCGATCTCGGACGATAACCCCTACACGCAGGTGGGCGACCCGCGTTACGACGGCGAGCCGATCCCCACCACCGAGTGCCTCAAGGACGTTCTCGAGCGTGCGCTTCCCTACTGGGAGTCCGCGATCGTTCCCGACCTCAAGGCGGGCAAGACCGTCATGGTCGCCGCTCACGGCAACTCGCTCCGCGCCATCATCAAGTACCTCGACGGAATCGCGGACGACGCGATCGTTGGCGTGAACGTGCCGACCGGCATTCCGCTCGTCTACCACCTCGACGAAAACCTGAAGCCGACGAACCCCGGTGGGACGTACCTCGACCCCGAAGCTGCCGCGGCCGCGATCCAGGCCGTAGCCAACCAGGGCAAGAAGTAGTACAACTGAAGTACACGAAGACGGACGGTCAGCCTCTCATAGCCTGGCCGACGCGAAGGGGCCCCGACCGCAAGGTCGGGGCCCCTTCTCCGTCTGAGTGCCTGTGCGTAGATCGATGTGTCGGCGCCGCGTCTGTGGAGTTGCGCCTCTAGATCAAGGCGCGGTCTCCCGTGTGGTCGCCGGTGACCAAGTACACGATGCGCCGCGAGATGCCGACCGCGTGGTCCCCGAAGCGTTCGAAGTAACGCGAAACGAGCGCGATGTTCAGAATCTCCTGGGGGGTCGCGCTGTAGCCGTCCTCAAGCATGAGGCGGTATGACGTCGCGTGAAGTTCGTCCAAGGTGTCGTCGTCACTCACGATTCCCGCCGCGACGTTCAGGTCGCGCCCTTCGATGAGTTCGACAATCTCGAGAGCAACCTTCCTGGACGCAGCGACCATCGCGGCGATCGTCTCGGCGTGCGATTCGGGAATCGCGCTGTCGGGATACGCCCGGCGGGCGAACTCAGCGATGTGCTGCGCGAGGTCTCCCATGCGCTCCAGGGCGGCAGAGATGCGCAAACTGGCGATGATCGTGCGCAGATCGAGGCCGACCGGCTGCTGTTGCGCGATCAGGAGCACGCAGCGCTCATCCACCGTCTCCTCAATGCTGTCGAGCTGAGCATCTTCGGCGATGACTTGCTGAGCCAGCTCGGCATTTTTGGTCAACAGCGCCTCACCGGCGCTATCAATGGCCACGGAGACGTGACGGGCCATCGCGGCCAGGTCATCGGCCAATTCCGACATCTCGGCGGTAAACAGCGTGCGCATGGGACTCCCTAGATATTGCTGATCGCTCTAAGTGTGGCACCGACACGGCTCAAGAGCCTTAAGGAACGCTCCGGAGCGGGTGAACAATCGGTAACCTCCGTGAACAATCGGTAACCTCCGTGAACATTCGGTAAAGGCGATCCCGCCCGACGGCTCGGGCCTCCGCAGAGCGTCCTCGCGGGGCACCACTGTGGCGGTTCGCGCTCATCCCTGACCTGTCGGCATTGCAGGCCCGCGCTGCAGCGCCTACGCGCTCACCCCTCGCACTGTCGGAAGCTGGGCACGGGCTCCGTCGCAGCATCCCGCCGCGCAGAACTCCGCCCAGCGTGTGCCTCCGGCCAGGTCGCGGCCTGCGGACAGATGGGCCTGCACGAGGTCGGCAAGCCCGGCGACGAACATCGGGTGGGTCCCGACCGTCGGCACGCGGACTAGGTTGATGCCCAGCTCGCCCGCGATGCGGGTGGCATCGGTGTCCAGGTCCCATAGCACCTCGATGTGGTCCGAGACGAAGCCGATGGGTACCACCACCGCGGTCCGGGTCCCATCCTGTGCTTCCTCGCGCAAGGCGTCATTGATGTCCGGCCCGAGCCACGGCACACGGGGCGAGCCGGAGCGGGACTGGTAGACCAGGCGCCACGGCAACGGCTCCTCGCCTGCGACTTCGCTAGCCCCGGCGATGACGGCGTTCGCCACCTCACGATGCTGCGCTGAGTAGAGATCGATCTCGCCCGGCTCCGCGCCCGGACCGGATGCGGTCGCGTCGACCGACGGGATGGAGTGCGTCGTGAACAGCACCCGCAGGCCTTCGCGTTCGCGCCCAGACACCGCTGCGACGAGGAGCTCGACCGTTGCCTCAATGAATCCGGGCCGGTCGTACGCGGGCCGCACCTTGGCCACGTGCATCTGGTCCGCGAGCCCCGTGCTGTTCAGTGCCTCTGCGAGGTCCTCGCGGTACTGCCTGCACGAGGAGTAGGAGGAGTACTGGCTGGTCGCTAGTGCAAGCACGCGCCGGTGGCCGTCCGCGTGGAGGTCGCGCAGCGCATCGAAGATGAACGGAGGCGAGTTGCGGTTGCCAAGCACGAGGGGAATCATGACGCCGCGTCGGTTGAGTTCGGCCCGCAGGGCGGCAAGCAGGGCTCGGTTCTGGTCGTTGAGCGGGCTGCGGCCGCCCATTCGCAGGTAGTGCTGGTGCACAGCTTCGAGTCGGTCGTGCGGGATGCCCCTCCCGGCGGTCACCCGCTCGAGAAACGGCATGATCTCATCAGGTCCCTCCGGTCCGCCGAACGAGGCGAGAAGGACGGCGTCATACCCGCGGGTCTCGTCCGCGGTCATCGGATGTTTTTTAGCGGACATGAGATGCGCTCCTCAGGGGGGCGTGGGTCGGTCAGCAAGGAGAGCGGCCATCTCACTTCCGACCTTTCTGCCGTCGGCCAGACAGTCGGGAACGCCCACCCCGTGCACCGCTGACCCGGCGATGCGCAACTGAGGGGTGTCGGCAAGTGCCTCGGCAACAGCGCGTACCCGGTCCAGGTGGCCAACGGTGTAGGTGGGCATCGCATCTTGCCAGCGGACGAGGTGCCGCAGGAACGGCGCGGAGTGCGCCCCGAGCACGTGCGAGACGTAAGCGCTCACGGTGTCGAGCAGGGCGTCGTCGGGGAGTAGCGATGCCGCGCCGACCCTGCTTGGGACGAACGCACGGATGAGGACCGTCCCGTCGGGTGCCCGGTTCGGCCACTTGTTGGAGACGATGGTGATGCCGGTGATTGGCGCCAGCTCGGGACCTGCCTCGAGGTAGCCATGGCCGACCGGTGGTGTGTCGAAGTCATCGGCGTGGAAGCCGAGGTGGACTGTTGCCGTCGAACCATGCGGGATGGCGCGCAGGGCCGCCGCCGCCGCGGGCGCGACGTCGTTGAGCAACGCCGCGGAGCATGCGCCGCCGCCGGCGAGCACCACCCCAGCGGCCTCGTGGCGGGTACCGTCGGCGAGAGTGACGACAGCACCGGTGCCGGCCACCTCCAGGGCCACGGCCTGTGCGCCCGTTCGCAGGTCGGCATCCCGCTCCCGGAGGCCCTTGACGAGGCCATCCACCAGCGAGCCCATGCCCGCGCCCATCGACCGAAAGGGCGAGGCGTCGGGGGAGGCTGGCCGTGGGGCTGACCTTCCCTGCGCCAACGACGCGACGATCAGGCTGCGCCGCTGTGCCTCATGGGTTCTCAGCACTGGCAGGACGGCGTCGACGCTCAGTTCGTCGACTGTCGCCCCGTAGATCCCACCGACGAGCGGGTCGGCGAAGCGCGCGACCACTCCGTGTCCGAGCCTGCGTCGCAGCAGGGCTCCGATCGACATGTCCTGCGGACCGAGCACTCGCGGCAGCACGAGGTCCATGGTTGCGCGCAGTTTTTGCGGCCAGCTGAGGATTCGAGTCCTGGCGAAGGGGATGAGTCGGGTGGGCAGAACCATCCCCATCCCGGCGGGGATGGGTTCCATGCGGCCGTGCACGCGCAGGTGCACCAGGCGAGGCGGCGCAGCGGGGACGACATCGTCCGTCATGCCGAGGTCTGCCGCCATCTGCACCGCACCGGGCCGGTAATTGACGAAGGAGTCAGGGCCGTGCTCGATGAGGAACCCGTCGACCGTCTCCGAGTGCACCTTCCCTCCGAAGCGATCAGAGGCCTCGAGGAGGAGGACGCGGTGTCCAGCGGCCGTCAACTCCCAGGCGGCAGCGAGCCCGGTGACGCCGCCGCCGACGACGACGACCGGCGTTGCCATTACGCGCCGCTCGCCACGGACATCGCGTCGGTGCGGTCCTCTTCGCGCGGGACGTACGGGCACAGTGGGTCGGATTCGAGGGGATCACCCGTCCAGGCCAGGGCGCGCGCCCGTGAACCGCCGCACCAAAGTGCGTAGGTACACCGGCCGCAGCGGCCCTTGTACTGAGTGACGTCTCGCAGGGCGACCAAGTTGGGGTGGTGACGGTAGATCTCCACGATGTTGTCCGCCGGAACTGTGCCGAGGGGAAGCGGCATGAAGCCCGAGGGCTGCACGACGCCGTCGTGCGCGATGAAGACGATCCCGTTGCCGTCGCGGATCCCGAAGCCTCGACCGATCGGGCTGGCCTCGATTTGCTCTTCGGTCAGACCCTCACGCCGCATTTCCTGGACCGCGACGCGGCGGTGCTGCATCGCTTCGACGGTCTTGACCTGGAAGGGCGAGTCGATGTTGAGCTTCTGCAGCCAGTGCATGACGCGCTCGGCCGCTCCCGCGCTGAGCTCCTCGAGCTGGGTGCCCCGACCCACCGAAATGAGGAAGAACAAGCTCCAGCGATTCAGCGTGTGCTGGCGCAGCAGCTCATAGACGGCGGGCAGGTCGTCGACGGTCTGGGCGGCGACGAGAGTGTTGACCTGGACCGGGATGCCGAGCGCTGCCGCATCCTCCAGCGCCTGGACGGTGGCGTCGAACGTGCCCGAGACCCCGCGGACGCCGTCGTGGTGCATGGCGTCGGAGCCGTCGAGACTCAGTGAGATCGCCTGCACCCCAGCGTCACGGACTTCGGCAAGGCGCGCACGGGTCAGGAGAGGGGTCACGGCTGGGGCGAGCGATACCCCGATTCCGCGAGCGCCGGCCTCCGCGATGAGCACGTCCAGGTCGCCGCGGCGAAGCGGGTCGCCGCCGGTAAAGACGATGTGCGGCAGCGGCGAACCAAATCCGGCAATCGAGTCCAGGACTGACAACGCTTGCGCGGTGCTGAGCTCGCCGGGCCCCGGGTCCGGCATGGCTGTCGCCCTGCAGTGCTGGCACGCGAGCCCGCACGCGGTGGTGACCTCCCAGTAGATGATCATGGGGGCGCGGGCGTAGACCCACCCCTCAGGTCGAACCGCACCGATGCCGTGATGGGGGTGGGAAGCCACCAGCTACTCCTCTTGTCCCTCTGCGTTGTGACGGGCGCATGAGACGTTACACGCAAATGGGTGCGTCCATCTCGGACCATCGCGGCCGCGATCGGTGTCGCGACTGCATACGCCGCGAAGGCGAAGAAGACACCGTCGAGGTCGGGAACTTGGCGGGCCGTCCTAGAGCCGATGCCTGTCCGATTGACTACCTGTCGCGGTCGACGCGGTGGCGATGGAGCGGGGGCGCGCCAACAACTTGGCCCTCGAAGAAGGCGATGCCGCCGATCCGTGCAGGCCGCCTGCAGGGCGGCGGACGCCCAACCATTGCCTGGGCGAGGGGCGGGCCCCACGGGCCCGCCGCCGATGGGCACCGCTGGCTCGCCATGACGCGTGCAGGACTCCCATCGCCGGAAGACCTCGAGCCCTACCCCAGCACCGACGCGGCTCAAGAGGCTCCAGGAACGCTCCGGAGAAGGTGAACAATCGGTAACCTCCGTGAACATTCGGTGAAGGCGCCACAACGTGGCTATGGTGGCGCCATGACACCGCTGGCGTGGCTCGTTGCGTCTCTTGCATTCGGCGCAGGCCTGATCGTCGGGACGCTCGCGCTCAGGCGTCGCGCCAAGAAGGAAGTCGTCGCACGGATGCTGGTGCCCCACCGCACCCGACAGATCGTCTCCGCACTTCAGTCCGGAGCGATCGTTGTGCGGCGCGACAGGCGAGCCGCGTACTCCAATCACGCCGCCGCCGCCCTCGGCCTGGCCCGCCCCGATGGCGCCCTGCACGAGGCGGTTGCTGACCTTGCGGAGAAGGCATGGGCGACCGGCGAGGTGGTCGAGGAGGACGTCGAGGTGCGGCGCGGGGTTCTCGGCTCCGTGTCGATCGTCCACGTGCGGCTCACGCCGATCGATGACGAGCTCGTGTTCGCCGTCGCCAACGACAACACCGAGCAGCGGGCCGCCGAGGCGACCAGGCGCGAGTTTGCGGTGAACGTTTCGCACGAACTCAAAACGCCCATCGGCGCCCTTTCGCTTCTTGCCGAGACGATTGAGAGCGCATCGGACGACCCCGTGATGGTGCGCGAGTTCGCCGTCAAGATGCGCAGGGAAGCGCGACGCCTCACCAAACTGATTCAGGAAATCATCCAGATCTCTCGCCTGCAAGGGGGTGAGTCGGTGCTCGACCATGACCAGGTCGATGTCGCCGGCGTGGTTCACGAGGCGTTTGAGGGCGCGGCCTTGGCTGCCGAGACCAAACGCATTTCCCTCGTGGCCGACCTGCGGGAAAGGCCCCACGTGCTCGGCGATCGAGACCTCTTGGTGATGGCCGTGCGCAACCTCGTCGACAACGCGGTCTCGTATTCCGACCCTGGCGCGCGCGTGACGGCGTCG
>Ga0209429_10001074_pt1 | contig 17511 bp, 32 predicted proteins | sample BarGraNGADG00212_3_FD_184493 | JGI IMG/M metagenome (GOLD analysis project Ga0209429, IMG submission 184493) | Arctic peat soil microbial communities from Barrow, Alaska - Barrow Graham LP Ref core NGADG0004-212 (SPAdes) (version 2) | ecosystem: Environmental > Terrestrial > Soil > Wetlands >...
GTGATCCGGTTTCTTAATAATTGGTCGCCCTATACAGACTCGCTTTCGCTTTAACAGAGGATATCCGTTCACTAGTATTTTAAAATGTCTGTCCTTTCCAAGCGGAATACGCTATACCCGAATTCTTTTCAGGGGCGATTTTACTCACTGACTGCGGCAATCCCCTATACGTATCTTACAGCAAATAACACTCTCTTGGAAGAGTTGTAATTTAGCGCAACGAAGCGCATCTGATTTAAAATCTCGGTCCTGTTAATTCAGGTTTCACTCATTACTATTTGTCTTCAGCAAACATTTAGTACCCAGAGGGGGACTCGAACCCCCAAACCCTTTCGGACATCGGCTCCTTGGGCCGACGCGTCTACCATTTCCGCCATCTGGGCAATTGTCCCATATATGTAAATAGCACTGAATGCGCATTGCTTGTTTACAATTTTGTATACCGTATGGGGCGGTAGTTGCAATGCATGACAGAATCGAACTGTCATTTTCAGTTCGAGAAACTGACCTCCTGCCATTAGAGGAATGCATCATAAAAATGAAAGCTGTTATAGCCCAAGACTTTTTCAACTTGTCAGTAATCATATTAAACGGTAGTGCGCCGTTCACTTTCATTTGGTACTCCCTGAGGGAGTCGAACCCTCATGCAATTTAATGCAACAGATCTTAAGTCTGTCGTGTCTTACTCCAAATTTCACCAAGGGAGCATTTAAGTAGAGAAAATTAGATGAGCTAACAGGCGGATTTGAACCGCATATTCTAGTTGAAAGCTGGATTGATAACCATTATCACGATGTATCTCATTCCGTTACTACTACTTTGTGCCCTCTGTCGGACTCGAACCGACATCCAACTAAGGCGTGCTTCTAGGGCACGTGCGTCTTAATCCAATTGCGCCAAGAGGGCATTTTGTCGAGGTATCGGGATTCGAACCCGAGAACACTTGTCTCCGGAACAAGCCCATATATCCATCTGTGGAACACCTCGTTAGTCGGGATAGCAGGATTCGAACCTGCGAGCCGATACGTCCAAAGTACCGTTGTATATCCATCTGCATAACACCCCGAAATTATCAATATGTCAAAGACCTTTTTTTAAATATTTTATCCAAGCATAATGCTTGCGTTTTGTTAAATATTCTTTATCATCCTGATTTATATAAGCCTCTTGTTCAAATGATATTTTATCATATCCTCTTATTAAAGCTTCTATTCCATACCAAAGATAAAAAGGAATAATTAGCATTTCAATTTGTTGTTTCCAGTGTATCTTTTCATGATCTATTGCAGAAATATCATTTAAATCAGCAACATATACTCCAAAAGGCGCTAATGTAATTCCAATTACACCTTTTGAAATGAAAAACTTTATAAACTTATTAATCTTTCTTATTCTCATATTAAATATTCATTTTTGTTTCCAAAAATATTTGTGGTACTGAGTGGACTCGAACCACTAACGCCAAGCTCTTCAGGCTTGCGCTCTACCATTGGAGCTACAGCACCATTTTATTTGTGTGGATTGCGGGTCTCGAACCCGCCTACTCCTCCTCTTCGGGGAGGCGCTTGTACCAACTCAGCTACAACCACATTTTGGCTGGTGATTTGAATCCCATTTAATCGTTAACCTTAACGAACCATTGCTGCCCCATGTGGATTCGAACCACAATCCCAAGTTTCAAAGACTCAGATAATTAGCTTTCGCACCTTTATACGATAGGGCAATTTGTTGTTCTAATAGGGGTCGAACCTATACTCTACTGCTTCAGAGGCAGGGATGTTGCCAGTTACACCATAGAACAATATTAAGTTGAGAAATTTGAATTGAGTGTTTTTCATTCCGCGAAGTAACTCATATCTTACTACAACTTTAAAATGGCCAGTCTTCTTGTGACTTACTTTCAACGGAGTGTATGCCGTGACCATTATTTGGTGGTGGAGGCTGGAATTGCACCAACTTATTGAGATTTTACTGATCTGTTTTCGAAGTATCTCTATTCGTCACTATGATTTTGCAATCAAGAAAAGTGAAAGAGCATTTTATTGCTCCACCATATACATTTTATTCAAAGAACATTTTTGAGGCTGGTGAGGGAATCGAACCCTCTACTCATGTTTTGCAGACATGCACCAATCCATTCAGCGTACCAGCCATTTTTAATCTTATAAAGAACATTTATCTAAATATAATCAATTTATTTGATATAAAAAAATATTTTGCCATTTATTTTCAAACTTTTTTCATTTTTTTTAATTCCATTAAAACACTAAACCCTCTGTTTTGCAGAGGGTTAAGAAAGTAGTATATAATAAATGACTTTATTTCATACCTTATCTTTGACCCTCCGTAATAGTTTCATAACATAACGGTAGCTGCTCATTAAATTGAGGGAGTTGTGTAAAGGGTAAATATGTAAAATACAAAGTCATCGTTTAATATTCTTTAATTTATTTATATATTATTGCTTGTTCTGTAATTATATGCAGTTAATGTCAAAAAGATTTCGTTTTTAAAAATATTTTTACCAATCTGATTCGCGTTCATTATTAACGCCTTCACTATAACTTTTTGATTTTTCCTCCGATATAGCTGTTTGAAGAGGGATTACCCGATAATGTGATTTAGAATCTTTTTTCTCATTATCTTTAGCCCAAGATCTTGCAGTTACTACATCTATGAATATGTTTTCAAAATCTATTTCTTCATTTCCAAATGCGCTGTTTCTTTTAGCGATAACATAAAGTTCTGATGCTTTCATAGTTTATTTTTATATTTGTCCACCGGCCCAGAAATGTTTTTCAGCTTTTAAACCAAGTGCAGTTAAGCGAGTTAACATCTTACCTTCTGGATAAGCAATATCATAACGAATATCGCTTAAAGACATTTGAAATTCTACAAAACAGGGTTTATGATTCCTGAATTGATACTCTACTTTATGTCCGCGTAAAACATAAAAAGATACAAATCCAATATCATCATCGCCATCATAACTATAATCCAAACAAAAAACAGGAAATCGGAGATGTTTTGAAAATATCTTCTCTATTTGTTCTTTTGATGCCGATATTGCTGTCCAGGAGCCCATAGTGTTATAAGTTTTAATTTGATAGTACTAATATAATCAATTTCTTTGACAAATAAAAATTTTAATGGAAAAAAATGAATATATAAATTAAAAATATGTCATTCGCTTCCTTCAGTAACTATTTGTTTGAAAATGAAGAACTTGGAAAAAAGAAAGGTTCCAAAGTTGGAAAAATTGAATCTATCTATGGGTGGATTGATTACTATTATGAACTATCCGATGATTATCCCAAGGGTGTATTAGTTGATTTGGGCGGCTTTGTTTACAAACAATATCGTGGAAAAGGAAAATTGAAAATCATGTTGAAGAAACTTTTCTCTTCAGTTCCGCCAGGGACTACAGTTCAAATGGCTGTTTCCAATCGTCATCTTATGAGTATGTTTAAAAGATTGGGATTTAAGAAAGTTAAAAGAATAGCGTATTGGGGTGAGAATTCTCACGCAATGGAAAGCACAGTAACTCCTGAATTAATCGATTCGATATAAACATTAATGTCTGGGATTCTTCCAAAATGTTTTATGAAATTCTTCTACATTACATTTAGTTACATCTATGTTATTAGTTATGATAAAACTATACCATGAATGTTCCCATTGATCTACTTGCTGCAATTTTCCAGTCCTATATCTAGACATTAAATCTTTAACAAATTCCCAATTGTTCATAATTTCTAGAACTGTTTCATTATGTGTTATGTATTCAGGTATTTGTTGTTCCTGTTGTGCATTCTGAGGCCCAAAGAAGGCCTGAAAGATGTGTTGTTCTGCCATATTATAAATTATTAATCTCCTACGTAATCTCCACTTCGTTTATCACCGTAAAATCTACTTACTGCATCTGAACCGGTTTCAGATTCATTGTCCCATTTGGTGTTTCCAACAATACTCCAGAAAGTAGGTCTTGTTTCAACTAATTCGCCTTCTATTCCCCATTCTTTTACGAATTTTTGGAACCATCTTTCAAATTGTTCTTCACCTTTAATTCTTGATGACGACATAAAATCTTTGGGAAGATCAACTGCATCTTTTTGCCACTTCCCTTTTGGAGCATCTGGATAGACTTCAGGTGCAATTTTATCCCAAGATAATTTTGATAAAGGAATTCTCCTTTGTTCTTCTAGTGCTTCGTATAAGTATTTCATTTTTTCAATTTTATTTCATGCAAATAGTATTCTCCCAACATCTGATCTAAACTTGAAATATCCATTGAATGTAGATATTTCAAGTTTTCAGAATTTTCAGGATCATCTTTGAATTTTGTCAGTGATAATGTTAATATAAGTTCCCGTCGTAAATCTTCATAGTCATATTTAAACATTAACGTTTACTTTTTTTCAATAATTTCTTCACAGGATTCTGGTGTGCAAGTAACTTGTTCTACTTTATCTGCTAAAGTATCAGAATTAGAATCTGCATCAATAGCTGTCCAAGCTTCCCATTGCATACCCCATTGAGTAAATGGAAAATATGTATAGCCGGCATCGCCCCAAGCTGAGCTCCATGAATTTCTTATGATAAAACTTTCTTCAAGATATCCTGCAACACATAATGCATGACCTCCCATCATTTGTTGACCTATTGATTCTGGAACCCAAAATTCTAGGTTTTCTGGATTGTACACTGGAAACGCTATATAGCAAGGTCCATGAGCAAATAAAGCTTTTTGCAAAGAATCTAAAGTGTTAATTTGAGCATATCCTTGAATTTTATATTTAGCGGCTGCAGTCCTTAAATCTTCAGAAATAGGTTTAAATGTTCCATATTTATATGATTCTTCTGGAACAATACCAATTTTATAAAGTATCTCCATTGTATCTCTTGGCGTCATACCTGAAGTACCACCTTCTGATCTCAAATTATAAATAAATTGAGGAGACATGTATTCATTAAATTGTGGATTTTCAATTTTTTCCTGGCATTCTCTAATTGCTCCAGCTGTTTGAGCAGAACATGATCCTTGCTGTCCTTGATCTCTAATAGGCTGCATCTGTTTACGATAATCCCAAATTTTAGGAAGTATTACAGTATCGGGATAAACTGATTCTAACATTAAATCTCGTGAGTCCGTTAAAGATTTCTCAAGATTAAATAAGTATTTGTTTGGGTCCATTTTTTTATAATTATTTTATTTTCTTTTTCTTTTATTATTTATCTACATCCATGACACCCTGAGCATTGTCTGCAACCAATTGTAGCATGGTGTATGCATGATGTTGAACAATTGATATCTTGTTTGCCTTCAATACATTTAGGTGCATAAGCATCAAACATGAAAGTCATTTTCTCTTGTTTTTCAAGAGTCGGTTTTTCGTATTTTTCTTTTTCCATTTTTTATATTTTATTCGATAATTTTTCTAAATGAAGGTACAATTCTTCTAAACAATGTTTTACATGTGTCGGTGCCAAATTTTCTTTTTGTGTCTGAGCCCCACCAAAAAAACCATGAGATCCTGATATACCGGTTACTCTATACAAGAAAATATCTTTATCATGATCATTATATGGTTTAAATACAAAACTACAAGCATAAGGTAATTTAGGCCACTTCGATTTATCTTTATAATAAGCTATATTTCCATATCTTGCTATAAATTCTGATTTTAAATCAACTGATTTAAAATAACGGTAACTTTGTCCTGGAATTTGTCCTCTATCAGAATCACATATTTTTTCAATAAACTCAGGTTTAACGTATATACTATGTTTTCCATCATTAGCTTCTGAGCCTAACAGTTTAGGTGTAAAACCAAAAAGAATACCTATACCCATATCTTTTATTGGATCACTATCTTCGGTAAATCCCATTCGTTCGTTAATATGTTCTCGGACTATCTTCATTTATTTACATCTACTTGTATTGAAAATTTATCTTTTAAAATTTGAGCTATTTTTTCTTTTATAGCTAAATGTTTATTAAGACCATAATATTTTTTGCATATTTTTTCAAAATTTTCTTGAAGATTTCTATCATCTAGTGCTACTGATAACATATCATATAAAACTGTCCCTGCATTTAATGAATCAGATGAAAAACCAAATTCTGATGAAAAATATTTAGCACAAATTTCTCCTCGTGGAGTTATACTCATATTATTAAATGTTTTTCGCCATAATGTTTTTAATCCTATTCCCATATCATGAATTGGATTTGAATCTTCACTAAATTTTTCATTAATATGTTCTCTGACTATCTTCATTTATTTATATATTCGTTATTTAAAGCATAAAAAAACCCTGGACTTCCAGGGTTTTTTGTATGTTAATAAGGAATACTATTTCTTATTTTTTATAGTTACTTCTGGTATTTCTGGAGTCTTAGGAACAAGGTCTTCAGGTTTCATTCCGATAAAACTAAGTAACTTGGATATATCCAGACCAGTACCTTTAAGACCTTCAGTAAATTTGGCAATAATTTCCACAGGGATTGTGCCAAATTTGCCGGTTGATGTTCCACCACCCTGACCATTTCCACCAAAATCGATGATTTTGACAGAATCGATGTTTCCAAGGTGTGCGGTTGCTGCTGACATAACTCCTGCGAATTCTTTGATAACATTTGGACCAAGTGTCTGTAATGCAAGAAGTACTTCAAGGAACTTACCAGTCTGGTCAAGTTTTGCATAAGCTTCAGCCTTTTCAAGAGTACCTTTAGCCTCAGCAGAAAGCTTAGCATAAATAGCGGCACCTTCAGCCTGTCCTTTTTTCGTAATAATTGCGGCTTCACCATCAGCCTCTGCAGTCTTTCTAAGAACAATAGCTTTTGCATCACCTTCTGCTAATATACGAGAGGCTTCTCTTTTACCTTCAGCTTCTAGGATTAACGCTTGCTTTTGTGCATCTGCATTAATAATTTTTTGTGTTTTTTGAGCTTCAGCTGGTACAACAAGTTCTGCGTTGTATCTAGCGGTTTCTTTCAAAGCTTTTTGTTCCTGAACTATAATCTGAGCTTTTTCCGATGCAGCTTCAGTTGCTGCTCTTGCTTCTACTACAGCTTTCATTGCCTGAGCCTGTGATAAAGGACCTGCTTGTCCAGCTATTTCAGTCTGTTTGTCAGTTTCAGCTTTCATTTCAGCTTTTCTAACATTCATACTTCTGTTAGCTTCAGCAATTTTTTGTTCGTTAAGGTTTGATGCCTCAACTCCTAATCTGTTCGCTTCAGTAGTCTTGATAACTGAGTCTCTTGTTGCTTCTGCAGTACCAATCTGAGCATTTCTTAAAATTTCAGCTATTCTTTTCTTACCAAGGTTACTGATATAACCATCTGGATCCGTAATGTTCTGGATGTTAAGAGAATCCACGGTAATACCGAGTTTCTTAAAATCTTCACTTGAATCTTCAAGTACTGCAGAATTTAACTTCTGTTTGTTACCGATTAACTCTTCCATTGTCATCTTTCCAACCACTGATCTTAAGTGACCTTCAAGGTTCTGGAATATAATCTTATCAATATCCTCATTCGATTTTCCGAGGAAACGTTCAACTGCTATTTCAAGTAAAGCTTTATCACTAGAAATTTTAGTGTTAGCTACACCTTCTACAGTTGTCATAACTCCGTCTACGTTAGGAGCTTTTGATACTTGAATATTAATTACACGGTTGGAGAGGTCCATCATTTGGCATTCCTCAAGGAATGGGATTTTGAATACACCACCACCGGTGATAAGACGATAGCCTTTAGTTGTTCCGCCAGAAGCTTTATTTTTTCGACCATAAAGAACAGCTGCCTTGTTAGGAGCAATTCTAATATAGTTTTTTACGAGCACAGATATCAATCCGATCAGTACTATAACTGATACTAAGACGATTGAACCTACAAGAAGCATTGATTTTAATTCAGGTGTCATTTTGTCTATTTGTGTTTAATTAGTAAATATGAAATTTGTTATATTTTTTCGACAATAAGAAGTCCTACTTCTGTTTTTACAACTTTTCCTACTTCATTAGGATAAAGTCTGAGACCATTTTTTTCACGGAATGTGTAATGTCTGTTGTCTACTCTACATTCTCCAATTCCTTGACTGCCAATGCCTGTAGTTACTACAGCAGATTTTCCTATCAATTCTGAAGAATCTGACATTTCCGGAGATTGCTGTGAGTAAAAAGCATACATAATTCCATAAGATAATGCTGCAAGTGCAAAGCCGGTTGCAAATCCTAAAAAAAGTTGTCCGCCTACGCCCCATCCAAGTAAAAGTTTTGCACATAAACCAGATACACCAAATCCTGCAAATAAAGCAGACATAGTACGTAATGAAAAAAGGCCAGGATGATCTACGTGATCAGCAGCATCATTGCTGTCAAAATCGTGACCGCCAAAATCATGACCAAAATCTGTTGCAAAATCTGTTGCAAAATCACCAAAGATTGCAATCACAAATATTGCTAATCCTAAAATAAGAAATGTTACATAAAGTCCTATCATTTGTTTATTGATTAATTGTTAATAAAATTGTAAGTTTAAATATAATAAAAATAATTGATTATAAAAAATATTTTTGGTTAAGTTATTGTTAAAGATTCTTCACTGCTAATTTCAACAGCGTTAAGAGTATTAAGAAGATTATTGTAATAATTAGTAAGTTCTTCTTCTGTTTCAAAATGATATTCTAGAGAATCTCTAATCATGCAAAACGTAAGAATAAATGAACTATCATTTTTACGTACGGACGAATACAGGCGTTGAATATGGTCTGTATTAATTGTTTGACAGCCTTTTCTTTTTATGAACATTTTGTATAGATTTAAAGTGTAACGTCAGTGTCATTTATTTCAATAGCACCTAATTTACGTTTAATAAGTTCTAAAACTTGATCTCTTTCTTCTCTTGTTTTGAAATTCCAGTTAACTGAGCCTGAATTATTTTTGAAACAAAATTGAATATCACTAGTGCCATTACCGTAACTTCCTGTTACTTTATAAATAACACGAACTTCATCTAAATCAATTATAGAACTGTTTTTGTTGTTTGATATAAACATGATTAATTATTTTTAAGGTCTTTTTTTTCTTCAATTGTCATTGCAAGCATATCTGCGCAATGTATGAGACGAACTATAGGATTATTGATTGCTTCATTATAAGCGTAATAATGAGCGTTATTTGGAATCACAATACTTGGTTCTGTTGCACCCATGTGCCAACGTATTGCCAAAGCTTCAGTGTCAGTCAGTTTCACATGTTTAGATATAAGGAATAGACTTTTTTCTCCATGTCCTAATGGAAATATATCTTTTGTAACATAGCCAAAATAGCTTTCCCATTTATTATTCTCATCTTTTTTCCATTTCTTTTCAATGAAATAATAATTGGTTTTGCATACATCATGAAATAATGCACATAATATAACTGATTCTCGTAGTTCTTCAAGTTCAGGTTTTACTTTAACAACAAAGTTAAAGTTATGAAGTGCGAATCTTGTAACAATCATAGAATGTTCAAGTAATCCGCCTTCATAATTTCCATGAAACTGAGTTGAGGCCGGAGCAGTAAAAAAATCTGTGTCCTCCTCAAGCCAGTTCACTAAAGCTGCAATGCCTTCTCTTTTAATGTAAGTTAATGCTTTGTTAAAGTTTTCTCTTTCTTGTGTCATTTGTTACTTTGTTAAGTATTGTAATTACGATAATTCTTTCTTTTCATTTTTCTTTACTATATTAGCATAGAAAGCTGGATTTGAATGAGGTTTAAGAATAAATGCTAAAAAATCTAGGGTTTCTTTAATTGGTGGAATACCCTGATAGAACTTTACAGGAACAATGCCTGCATTATAAGTTGCAAGAGAAAGTCTCCATGAATATTTATCAGAATTACCTCTCGCTTCCCAATATTCATGTTGACTCTTTAACATATTTAAGCCAATATAAATATCTTCTTCATTTTCATCAAGATTTAAAGTATCTGTACAAAGACTTATCCTATACAAATCACGAGTTTTTGGCATTAATTGCATAAGACCCTGTGCACCCATGGGTGATTTTATTGTAGCAATAAACGAAGATTCTTTAAACATTAATCTAAAAACTGTTCTTGTAGATAATTGAAGTTGACGGGAAAGATTATAAGCATATTCAACATACTTAAAATCAAAGTATTTAGGTATTATCACTTCTGATTCAAATTCAATTTGTTGAATTAAACTTCTTTGATATACTTCTTGATACATTTGAACATATTTATCGTATTCGGTTTTTGCTACCATAGATTCTATGGCTGTGCTTGTTGAAGTGCTTGTTGAGGCACTTGTTTCTGACATTGCCGGATATTTTGATCCTATGTTTAGAAATAAAATTATTGCTATAAACAACAAAATTTTTGCAAAACGTGTAATACCGTTTCTAAACATTGGCAAATAACTTGTTGAGACCTCGATTTTTTTGTCCGTCCCAATAGACATTTGGTTCTTTTCTTTCATCATTAAATTATTTTTAATTAGACATCAATCACTCGTAAAGAGCGATATGCTTCCAACATGATGATCAACGTCATCATCTTGCGAAGTTACTTGCGAAGCATTAACGAAAACGTTATCTTCAGGTTCCATATCCTTTTCATTTATATATCTTTGGGTGCTTGCTAATTTTTCACCAACTTGAAGATTTTTAAGGATCATATATGGTTTATCTTTTATTTGTCCATCAACTAATTTCAATGTTTTGAACTGTAATTCTTCTTCTTCACTTACTATTCTTGCTACACAGTTTAATTTTGAGCCTTTTATTAAAATGTATTTTCCATGAGGTTTGTTAAGACTAAAATTCAAAACATCCTTTGAAAATACTCCGCCTTTACTTTTGTTCCAAGCTCTAAATATCTGCCCATTAATTTGCATTGGAAGCGCAAGTGTGTGGTGATCTTCAAAAATTGTAACAATAATATTATCGATAACGTTGGGTATTAAAAGTTCAATTTTCAAATCTGTGACTGTATCATTTATCAGTTCATCAGGTTCTTGTATTTTATTTTTTCTTTTCATGTATTTTATTTTTAGGTATAAATTTATATGCAATTGTTTCTATCATTATTTTTACTGAGTAGTATTCTTTCTCATCTATCATCTTTTTCACTTGTCCAGACCATGTACTGGGATCAATCACCATATCAGGTTGTGAAAGATATTCATTAACCTGTTTTACATTTCCTTTAATGTAGTTATCAATTATATCTTTAACTCTTGGTTCTTTCACGATTTTGTAAGTTTATAAGTTTCTTCAAATGTCATGATTAAAGCTTCTCTAAGAACTGCTTTTGTTACAACATTCACTCCATATTCTTCGGTAGGATGTTCTCCATCAATATGAATGTACTTATCTTTAATATACTTATTAACTTTCGTAGCTACTTCAGCGTATATTTTATCTTTTTTCATTATTTTTGTTTTAAGATTGTTTCAAAATCTTTAAGTTCTTTTAGCATGTCGCCTGGGTAGAATTCGAGAGCATCATAAACAGATTTCGAATCAACTTTGTAATATCTACAATATTCCTTTATCACATCTTTACTAATCGGAATCTTTTTTTCTTTAATCTCTTGAGCTTTTTTAACTCCTTTTGTATACATCCACCCTGGCACAAATTTATATTGCTTTCGCAAAAATATCTGCCAAAAGTCCATTACTGCTGCTTGATTAATTTTCAAATTTTGAAGAGCGTTAGCTTGCATTGGGAAATTTATTGCAAATCTACGTTGACACATGAAGTAGTGTTTTCTTTTTTCTCCAGGAGTTAATGAAGAATAAGTTGTCGGGTCTGTAAATACTACCTTGATAAAATCAAATAATTCCATTTATAGTCTGTTTTCGCTCTAGAGTCTCTGAACTTATTCCGAGTTGCTTAAATACTTTATTATATGGTCAAAAATTAAAAAGTTTTCGATAATCCTTTAAGTTTTTGTTAAAGTTTTGACCAAGGCAAGTAGGTCTTCGGGAATAACGTTGAGTTATTTGGTTCAATTTTTTCGTAATCAGGAACATCTTCTACCTCTTCACGAGATGGTTGAGAATTCTTAGCAGATGCTTTTGTCTTCTTAGTTGTACTTGATGGTATCTCTAGTTCACTTATAGATTTCCAAGTATTGTTAACAACATCTGCGATTTTACCAACAATTTTTTCTCTTACTATAAAAAGTGAAGGGTTACCTTGAATATATTGAACAAATTCCCATTGTCCAGTTTTTTCAACTTTTTCAATAACATTTGAAAGTAATTGTCTGATGTTAGTAAAATTCACACCTTCAAGTGATTTTGTTTCAGGCACTAATGAATATAGTTCCTGAATGTTAACTAATTGTGTCATATGTTTATGTATTTAAATGTTAAAATAATGCCGTTCCTTTAATACGATCGATCTGTTTAAAGATTGACGCTTCATTGTTTCTTTTTGATTCTGTAACATAGCGAGTTCCATCAAGTAAATCACGCATATTTACACTTCCATAATTAATACGTGGTCTTTCTAATTGGGCTTCCTTTAAGCTATGAAAAGTATCTACTATTTTTTCGGGAAAGAAATGTTGATCAAGAACTACAAGTTTTATTTGTCTTAAAATTCTGTCTGCCATCATTTCTTTAGTGAATGGAAGCTTTTGTTTGATTACTTTTTCAATAACTTCCTGAACTTTTTCAGATCTGTCAAGTAGATCATAATGATCCATTAATTCTGTTGGAGATATAAGAAGAGCTTCGTAAATTTTTTCGAATTTTGAATTTGTAATTCGTACTTCTACACCTTTATCGTTAAACCAGGTATAGATTGCTGGAATATTGTCCCCATCGTCTCCACAAAACATTTTACGAAGTGCTATCATTCTTCCATTTATCACTTCCATTTTTGTTCTTTCAGCAGTTATGATTTTGTGAAAATCTTCTTTATCAACGTTAATAGTGCCTTTCATATTCATAAAATCCACAGCATCTGCTTCATTTATCCATTCTTCGAAATATTTAGGAACGTAAAGTTTACGTGAAGCATTTTTTCCTTGCATGAATGGATTGAATACTGTTATGAATGCAAATTTCTTATTAGGTGCATCATAAGGCCAAAATTTAACTAATTGGCGTAAGTCTTCATCACCAGATACAATTATAGTATGTTGATCATGAACAAAAGTTAATTCATATGCCCAAAGTGCTATAACATCATCGGCTTCTGCAGAATCAATTTTTGTAATGATCATTCCATTACCTTCCATTAACTCAGAAAATTCTCCTAATGCTTTGTAAACATTATCCCAATTGATGATACTTGATTTAACTCTTTGCGCTTTATAACCAGCATTTTCGTCAATCTTAATTTCTTTTCTCCATGATTTTGAATCAAGAGCAAATATAATACGAGATGGATTAACTATGCGAACAATGAATGCAATATCCATTGCCATCTTGCGCATGAGTTGATCTATCTCAGATTGAGAATCAAATGTGAATTGCTTAGTTCCATAGCCTCCAACAACAAACATCGATCTGTGCGCGATATTATTAAGGTCAAATATTAGGTTAGTCATTATTTTTTATTGTTAAATTTTATTCTTATGAGTGTATCACTTTTAACAATCACATTGTTTACTATTTCTGTTTTGATTGTTTTTTCAACATAAAATTGTGATGTTGAAAACTGTTGATGGTTTTTAAACACCAATATAGAACAAGCTACGACAAACATGCATACAAATACTAATGCTGTAGAAGGACCAGATTTATAAGTTTGTTTATTCCAATCATATCCTAAAAATAATATTACTATTGATAGAATAAAAAATGCTCCTGCTGTTATTAATGCTATCACGTTTTTATTTGTTTAAGTTTGCAGTTGTTAAAATGATATCTTGTCATATTTGGAACCTTTCCTATTAATTATTGTTGGGGTTTGCATTTAGGACAACAAGTTTTTCCATCCCATTCAGTTCCACAATCATCACAGCATACGTTGTTTGCATTTCTGTATTCGTTCCAATTTTTATAATGAGGATAAGCTTCTTTCCTTAAAGTACGAGATGTCAATTCACTGTTAGGTGTTTTTACAAGTTCGTAAAATCCGGCTTTTACCCATTTAAGATATCCAGCTTGTGTAAACCAATTTCGATATTGATCGATGGTTGTACGTAATCCTAATTCTTTGGACATAAGTAATTTACGAGTAATTATGTCTCCTTTTTTAAAGGAAGAAAGAAAATTTCGAATATTATCAAATGTTGTCATTTCTGTTAAGTTTGTTAATTATTTCTTCTTTTTTAGAACATTGTTTTATACCTTCATATATACGAGTAATAATAACAAAATGTTCTTCTGGAATCCAAGGAGTTAAATATAGATCATCTATTGCAACCCAAGCATCAGGTTTAAACTGCTCTACATGTTCTAATATTTCTTTTGCACGAAATTCATCCAGCCTTTGCATATTTGTTTTACGCGTAGTTGTAACTCCTATCGGAGCTTTAATGATTCCAGCCCATTCTGTAAAAATTCCTTGTAATTCTTGTAATGAATGGCTATTTCTCCAATCACTGGAAACGATTATTTCTGCACCTGTTTTTTCAAGTATTTCGTTATATACAGAAACAGCTTTAGGGTTAAATTTATGAATTAAACCCCATTTTGATTGTTTTGGATTAATCTCAGATGCCAACGACAATACATAATCTATGTCTGTATATAAAAATTTCATGGTTAAATATAACAATAATTTCTGACACAAAAAAACTTTTATGGATTAAAATTCTGTTAAATTTTCATTTAATTCTTAACCACAATCTGTGTAATCATCAATTCCTTTTAAAAAATAAGACCAAGCAAGAATTGGATTAAAAGTCGAGCCTTCAATAACAAGTTCCCACCCTTTTTTAAAACATCGAATAGCTTTTTTAAAACTAAAATTCCAAATAAAAGAAACTATTGAACAAATCAAAATGAGTATTATGACCCACAGTTTAATTAAAAGATAAAGTGGAAAGAACCCAAAAATGATAAAAATATATTTCATATTATTTTGTTTAAAATGTTAAAGTTTAACCGGCGTAATATCTATATTATCGTCATAAAGTACCGCGAGATATCTATTGTAATCATCATCGGTTGACATAGAAATACTAAGTATATCAGGATTAACTTCTACAATCCATACATCAATTACTTTTTGCAGTTCTTCACGACTATCACCTAAAAATATTTTTATTCTTTTCATAATTTTATTTTTCTGGTTTTACGTTTGAATATTGTCCGTTTGTATTCCTACCATCATAAGTAGGACATGCACGCTTACTGCATGAAGATGATAATACAATAATTATGAGTAATAAAAAACATCCCAAAATTATTAATTTTTTCATAGTTTTATTCATTTTATGAGTTTAAGATAAGCTGTATCTTGAAAACACAACTTAACAATGTTATTAATGGATCTATTACTAAACTTCTTTGGGCCTGATGTTCTGCCACCGCAATGATGATCATAGGAATTTTATCAGTCTTACTTACAACATTGGATTTAATATACTCTATTAAATCCTGACCAAGTGCATTGAGTGCATCGTCTATCCTACTTGCGTATTCACCAGCTATAAACTTATAGTTTTCATATGCTTTATCAGGTTTATTAAAACATATTTTGAAAAGATCTTCATAATCGTAATTGATATTGTAGTTCTTTTCTGTAAGTTCATGAACTTCTTGAAGATACAGAGATTGAATCTTGGTCATCAACTGTCTCATATCCGGAAATTCATTCTTAACAAATTTATGAAGAATTTCAAATGTAAAAGATATTTTAGCAGCTTTTAATATCTTGCCAACTCTTACTTTATATTCATTTATCAAATATGCTTCTTCTTCAGCATTGATAGGATCAAATGATAAAGCGTCAAAACGCGAGAATACTCCTTCAGGAATTTTTTGTACGTAATTTGTCGCAACTATAAAACGAGCCATATTCGAATACTTTTCGATTGGAACTTTAATTGCGTCAAAGAATGCGGATGATGCTCCATCAACCTCATCAATCAAAACACATTTAAGCTTTTCTTTTCCACCATCAAGAGAAATAGTTGAGCAAAATCTTGCCAATTGGCCACCCACAAATTCAGCTTTTGCGTCCTTACCATTTATGTATAATGTTGGATGTCCTTTAGCCATTATCCACATTGTACTTGTTTTTCCAGTCCCAGGACTTCCATACAACAATGTGTTAAGAATTAAGCCTTTGGATAGAGTTTTCTTTATTCGGTCTGGAGCTATTAAATCAGCAAAATCTTTAGGACGAAACTTTTCTGTAAATAACTCTTGTATTGTGTTATTCATATCTGTATTTTAATTATTCTATGGACGTAAAGGTGCTAAGTTTTTTAAAAAAGTGTTAATTTCCCACCCATATGATTGAATCAGAAACATATTCGATTCGATTTTCGTAATATGTTGACCCTTTTGGGATGATGAATTTTTCAACATTTGCGCAAAGAATTGACATCTCATTTTTTGGACGTTTGTAAGCGTGATACCCTTCATGAATATTAAACCAAAACAAACAAACTATTTGTCTTTTAAGTTTAAGGATGGGCGGTATATACCCTTTTAGGTAAAAATAGGTCTTAAAAAATACAGGATGAAATTTTGGATTATCATACTGGCTAAAGAAAATAGATCCACATTTATAGCATGTGATGTCTTCTTGAGCTATTTTTTTCTTTGAAATAAAAATACTTCCTATGAAACACATAACTTTAAGTTTTTAACATTGAATTTCAACATCAGTACCATTATCTAACTTTACTGTAGCTAAACAATTTTCATCCATTTTTAAGAGTCTTCCTTCGAAATGTTCATTTGAAATTGTATTCCATTGAACTTTTTCGCCTATCATACACTGATAATCGAGATAGGAAATCTTTTTTTGCGTTTTTACTTTTTTCATTCTGCTAGGTAATTTTCAAATTTATTTGCTGCTTTTTCAATTCTTTGATCGTGGGCGAATGCCCAGTCATATTTTCCATTAAATACATGTTCAATTGGAATCCATTTAACTATATCAACTTCATGATCTTTGTATTGTTCAATGTCTCTTGGCAATTCTGTGCCTGAAAAATCATAAATCATGCAATACCATACTACGATATTTTGTCTGTTTTCGCCTGGTTTGGTATGTGTATAAAAAGAATCTTCATCATTGTTAAATGTGAGATATCTTTCGTAATCGTCGAGATAAAACGAAGTTTCTTCGTAAACTTCTCTCTTTATAGCTTCCCAACCATCTTCGTCATAATCAATATAGCCTGATGGGCATGCCCATTGACCCGGGCCTTCTGGCATATTCATTGATCTTTTTTCAACCAATACAAATATGTTTTCTTGATAAATTCCAAAGATGACTGCACCAAGTGCTGTACTTCTACTTTCCCAGACATCGCGATCTCCATCGCCATCTTTAACAAAGTGCACCTTATTAGGAC
>Ga0209429_10001075_pt1 | contig 17503 bp, 10 predicted proteins | sample BarGraNGADG00212_3_FD_184493 | JGI IMG/M metagenome (GOLD analysis project Ga0209429, IMG submission 184493) | Arctic peat soil microbial communities from Barrow, Alaska - Barrow Graham LP Ref core NGADG0004-212 (SPAdes) (version 2) | ecosystem: Environmental > Terrestrial > Soil > Wetlands >...
AGACGAAGATACAGAAATAAATAAGTATAAACACCTATTTTACAAGCGACTTGCCATTTGGTAAGTCGCTTTTTTTATATTTGAACTGTACCTAAGCCGAAAGTATGATTAAAATAATTCTCCTTGTCATCTTTTACTTCACATTTCCGCTGATAATCATCTATTTCTGCCAGAAATGGTCAATTCTACAGAAACTTGGAACCATTGTTTTTGCATATCTCTTTGGACTGCTTATCGGCACTGTCGGTATATTTCCTGAAGGGAGTCATCAGTATAAGCTTGCATTACAAGGCCGCGCAGCTCTTCCAAAAGCTGAAATAGAAAGTCTTATTAGTCAGGGCACTATTCCTGTTGAGGACAGATTTGTCAATCAAATAGGAAATGTTCAGGATCTCATACCTTCTGTAGTGATTCCGCTGGCATTTCCTCTTTTACTCTTTTCTCTGAACCTTAAAAGATGGCTTAAATATGCAAAAAAGGGGTTTATCTCAGTAGCACTGGCAATTATTGCCGGGTTAATAATGGTGACAGCCGGATTTTTTATCTGGAAAGATTCAATACCTGACAGCTGGAAACTTGCAGGGATGTTTGAAGGTATCTATACCGGGGGAACCCCTAACTTTGTGGCGATAAAAATGGCCCTCAATGTCGATCCTAACCTGTTTGTCATAGTAAGTACCTATGATATGGTTATTGGTGCAGTGCTTGTTGTATTCTTCATAACAATTGCACCCCGGATATTCAGATTTATTCTTCCTAAATTTACAGAAGAGAAAGGGATATCAGTAGAAGCCAGTATTATCGCAAAAGAGACAGATAACCTTGACGATTTCTCGGGAATGCTTAATAAAAAGACAATTTTGCCGCTGTTGAAGGCACTTGGTATTTCAGTGGTAATTTTTGCTATCTCAGGGGGAATTAGTCTGTTGTTACCTAAGATCCCCCAGATGGTGGTTGTAATACTTTCAATAACAACTCTTGCCATTCTTGCTTCAATGATAAAATCAATAAACAAAATTGAGAAGACCTTTCAACTGGGAATGTACCTGATTCTGGTATTTTCCCTTACGATTGCATCAATGGCAGATATTAAGGCAATGTTCGGTATTGGAATGCTGAATCTTATCTTGTTTATTACCTGGTGTTATTTCGGGTCACTTATACTACATCTTATTCTTGCAAAGATTTTCAGAATTGATGCTGATAATTTCCTTATTACTGCAACAGCATTTATTTTCTCTCCGCCTTTTGTTCCCCTGGTTGCAAATGCCTTAAAGAATAAAGATGTAATAGTTACAGGAATTACAGGTGGTATAATAGGATATATTCTTGGGAATTATTTTGGGGTTGGGTTGGCATATTTTCTTAAGGGATTCTAGAACAGGTAATTCAATCCGATTGAGAATCCGATATTTCCATCCTGTTCATTTAAAGCTTTTCCAATATCAATTGCAATTATAAAATTCTGATTCATTGCAAGCATAATACTGGTACCAGCACTCATGTGAAATTTTTCTGTTCCGGGTCTGAAATAATCAGAGTAGACTTCAGATGGATATAAAGTACTGAACCTGGTCGATAGATCTGATGGCATATCAATATTTTTTGTAACCCTTCCGAAATCATAGAATCCATTTAGTCCAAGGTAACAATCCTGCTTTAAGAATTTAAAATATAACGGTTTCCAGCGGAGTTCAACGTTTCCCATGAAGAAACCATCTCCTACAACCCTGTTTCTCTGAACACCTCTTAATGTCTTTGAACCTCCAAGTCCTTCCGAGTTGGCACCTGTGAGTCGGGATGTAATTACCTGAGATTGATAGAAAAATGGAACATCTCCTGATAATTTAGTTTGAAATCCTAAACGGTAGACGAGAGAAAGATTTTTATCAATTAATGTAAAATATTGCCTATGAGTGATATAGAATCTTGAAAATCCCCAATCATTCCCCATAAACTTAGGAGCAACTTCAATTCCCATCTCTGACCAAACACCTTTCATAGGATTAGGTCTGTTATCGCGGCTGTCCCATGTTAAACCTGCCTTTAAAGTATTCACCCATCCTCCATTAGCTTCATTGTCTGAAATCAAACCAAGAACATGATATCTTTCAAAAAGACCCGGTTCAGCATCATTTGTTGGTAACGGATTTTTACTTCCCTTGTTAAGCCTTTGAATATCTACCTGATTGATCGTAAAATCCTGAAAGGCGAAACCTGCACTCCATTTAATATGATCACCCAAAAGTTTTCCCTGGAAATCATTCTTGAACCTGAACTGATTCCTCTCCATTGCATAAAACATTCGGGTCTTGTAAGGTCCATCGGGATAACTTGGCAGCTTGTCATTTATCCAATCTTTATTATAAACTGACTCATAGCCATTAAAACCAAAAAAGCTGTTTGCCTTATCGGGAAGATAGCTGAGATCACTCACTGATTCTACTCCTTTTATTAGGTGATTTGATTCGTACATAAATCTGTAAATGCCGCTTCCTTTAGTATACCGTGAAATCTCAGTATAGGTATGATCAAAAAAACCAGGAAATTTACTGCCATCACCATAATTAAAAAATTCTGCAAGTGCCCCGTATTGAAATCCTAAGTCGGAGTCATATGTCACAGCAGGAAGGGCGCCGCCGAATTTCCATCCGGTTTTTACCTTTTTTTCAGGCGTCGCTGCAGGTTTTTCCTGTGCCGAAACTGAAAGGACCAGAAGTGAGATAAGAAAAACTGAAAAGGTCTTTTTAATCCGTAAATAATTTGATTTTAATTGGTCGGATTGAGCTCGCATGTCAATATATTGATGCAAGTTTGTGCTTTCTGAAAAACATGCTCGGTTCATAGTTTAGGGTTTTGGTTCATTGCGTTAAAGATAAATAAAAATGGAAATAACCGCCTCTTTTTTTAATATTTGCTACCTTAGAACCATAATTATATGACTAAATGCCTACGGGAATACTTATAAAAAATATAAAGTGTCTGGTTCAGACAGAGGATATTACCAGGATAAAGGTGTCAGGAAAAGAAATGTCTGATCTTAATATTATTAATGATGCGTATCTTTTTATCAGCAATAGGTTAATAATCGATTTCGGGAGGATGAATGATACCGGAATCAGAAAGATTCTGGCTCAAAATCCCCGGATACAAATTATCGATGCTGCCGGAAAATTTGTTTTTCCTTCTTTCTGCGATTCACATACACATCTTGTTTATGCCGGCAGTCGCGAGATTGAATATACCGACAAGATACGGGGGTTATCATATTCAGAAATAGCAAAGAGAGGCGGAGGAATACTTAACTCTGCTAAAAAACTTCACGAAACATCAGAAGATGAGCTATTTGCCCAATCTATTAATCGTGTAAATGAAATAATAAGTCTGGGAACAGGAGCCGTTGAAATCAAAAGTGGTTATGGCCTCAATCTTCAGGATGAGATTAAAATGTTAAGGGTAATAAAAAGGATCAAAGAAACCTCTCCTATCGAGGTAAAAGCAACTTTCCTGGGAGCTCATGCGGTCCCTGAAGAGTTTAGAAATAACAGGGGAAAATACGTTGACCTTATTATTAATGAGATGATACCGGTAGTTGCTTCAGAAGAGTTAGCCGATTATATAGATGTATTTTGCGATCATGGCTTCTTCAGTGTGGAAGATACAGAAAGGATCCTTATGGCAGGAATGAAATACGGACTTACTCCAAAGATTCATGCAAATGAACTCGGGTATTCGGGAGGGATACAGGCAGGAGTTAAGTACAATGCACTTTCGGTAGATCATCTTGAATACACCGGTGATGAAGAAATTAATGCCCTTCTGAACTCCGAAACAATGCCTACTCTCCTTCCTGGAGCGGCATTTTTCCTTGGGATGTCAGATCCTCCGGTAAGGAAAATGATCGAAGCCGGACTACCCGTAGCGCTGGCATCCGATTATAACCCCGGCTCCTCTCCCTCCGGCAACATGAAGCTGATTATGTCATTAGGGTGCATTAAACTTAGAATGTTTCCCGAAGAAGTGATCAATGCTGTAACAATAAACTCAGCCTATGCAATGGGTTTGTCTGAAACACACGGATCAATAGCCAGAGGTAAAGTTGCAAATGTATTTATTACAAAAGAGATACCTTCTTACGAGTTTATGCCGTATGCATTTGGAAGTGATCTGATAGATACTGTAATCCTTAAGGGTAAAATTATTAACAAAAATAATTAATATCGCTAGCACGGATTACAAGCAAATGGCTCGGATTACAAATCCGCGCCAGCGGAGAAGAAAAAAACTATTTTAATTTATATGGAAAAAAAGATAATAGAATGTGTTCCGAATTTCAGCGAAGGAAGGGATATGGGAATAATTAAACAGATTACCGATGTTATCGAATCTGTTGAAGGAGTTAAATTGCTTGATGTTGATCCGGGGAAAGACACAAACAGAACAGTAGTAACTTTTGTAGGTAGTCCTGATGCAGTTTCTGAGGCTGCCTTCTTTTCAGTGAAGAAAGCTTCTGAATTAATTGATATGTCGAAGCACCATGGTGCTCATCCGCGCATGGGAGCCACTGATGTTTGTCCGTTTATCCCTGTCTCGGGAATCACAATGGAAGAGACAGTTATAATTGCCAGAAAGGTTGCTGAAAAGATTGGGAACGAACTGGGGATACCAGTGTATTGCTATGAGAATGCAGCTTTTGCAGATAACAGAAGAAACCTTGCAAGCTGCAGATCGGGTGAATACGAAAGTCTGAAGAAGAAACTTTCTGATCCCTCATGGAAACCCGACTTCGGGCCTGCAATTCTGAATGAGCGTTCCGGGGCAACAGCAGTAGGGGCCAGAGACTTCCTTGTAGCATTTAATGTGAACCTTAATACCACATCTACCCGCCGGGCCAATTCAATTGCATATGATGTAAGAGAAAAGGGACGACTAAAAAGGGACGGCGATCCGATTAATGGTAAGATCATCAAAGATGAAAACGGTGAAAAAGTAATGATCCCTGGTTCTCTGAAATCAGTAAAGGCAATAGGCTGGTATATTGAGGAATATGGGATTGCGCAGATATCTATGAATCTTACGAACATAGCTATTACGCCTGTTCATATTGCTTTCGATGAAGTATGCAGGAAGGCTGATGCCAGAGGGATACGTGTTACCGGTTCAGAACTGGTCGGACTTATTCCACTTAAGTCGCTGCTTGACGCGGGGCGATATTTCCTTACAAAACAACAGCGTTCAGCGGGTGTCTCTGATGAGGAGCTCATAAAAATTGCCATTCGCTCAATGGGGCTTAGCGATATTCATCCATTCAAACCTGAAGAGAAGATAATTGAATATGTTATGAAAAATGACGCAAACCAGTACAGACTCATTGCCATGAGTCTCAAAACATTCTTGGACGAAACAGCTTCAGAATCACCAGCCCCCGGCGGAGGATCAATCTCGGCGTATATGGGAGCTTTAGGAGTTGCTCTTGGAACAATGGTAGCCAATCTCTCGGGTCACAAAAGAGGATGGGACGACAGGTGGCATGAGTTTTCCGATTGGGCTGAGAAAGGAAAAGCAATTCAGAACACCCTTTTACATCTTGTTGATGAAGATACTATAGCTTTCAATAGCATTATAGAAGCGTTTGCTTTACCTAAAAGATCTGAAGAAGAAAAACAGCTTAGGAATTCTGTTATACAGGAAGCTACAAAGAATGCAATAATGGTTCCGTTTAAAGTAATGGAAACTGCCTATTCCGGCTTCGAACTGATAAAGGAAATGGCTGAAAAAGGGAACCCTAACTCAATAACAGATGCCGGAGTTGGTGCGTTAGCTCTAAGATCGTGCATAAAAGGTGCATTTCTGAATGTAAAAATCAATGCTTCAGCACTTCAGGATAAGGATTTTGTGAAGGACATTCTTGAGAAGGGCAGGAAAATAGAATCTGAAACTGAGATTATGGAGAAAGAAATACTTCAGATTCTTGATGAATCACTGAAAGACTTCTATAATAATTGTACAAATGTTCATACAAAAGTGGTATAAATACTAAAAAAGCCTTCATTTAGGCAAAACTGTTAATATTATTATTAATGACTATTATCATTTAAAATTAATAAATATCTTAGCGTCGTATTTTAAATCTAAACTAAACTGTATGAAAAAAATCTTTATGCTTTTTACACTGTTGCTTATAACAGGCTCGCTTGCTATGGCTCAGACAGTGCAAATTTCGGGGACTGTGACATCACAGGAGGATGGAGCTGCCATCCCTGGTGCGAATGTTACAGTGAAAGGAACTACTATCGGAGCTCTTACGGGTGTTGATGGTAGGTACCAGATTGTAGTTCCATCTGGAGCAACAGCCCTGGTGTTTTCTTTTATTGGAATGACCAGTCAGGAGGTTGCAATTGAAGGACGCACAACGATTAATGTCAGCCTGGAAACAAATCTGGTTGCTGTAGATGAAGTAGTTGTTGTTGCTTATGGAACATTAAAAAAATCAAGTTTTACAGGATCAGCCGATGTTGTAAAATCTGATCAGCTTGTTAGGATTCAAACTGCATCTGTTGCTAAAGCTTTGGAAGGTGCTGCTGCCGGTATTCAGGTTACCGGAGGAACAGGACAGCCTGGTTCAAGCGCCAATATCAGAATTCGTGGTATCGGTTCTGTAAATGCATCAAGTACTCCTCTTTACGTAGTTGATGGTGCACCTTATGATGGTGACTTAAGCTCAATTAATACCAATGATATTGAATCAATAACTGTATTGAAAGATGCTACCTCAGCTGCTCTTTATGGTGCAAGAGGTGCAAATGGTGTTATAATCATTACCACTAAAAAAGGTGCAGCTGGTAAATCAACCATTAATTTCAAAACTAATATCGGGGTTGTGTCAAGGGCAATTCCTGAATATGACCGCGTAAGTATTCCTCAATACTACGAGTTGATGTATGAAGGATGGGTAAATGCACTTGTAAACGCCAACGGACAAACACGTGCAGTAGCTACTGCTAATGCAAGCGGAAACGGATCTAGTGGTATTGTTAAAAAACTTGGTGGTTATAACAGTTATGATGTTGCTAACGATCAGTTAATTGGATTAGATGGTAAATTGAATCCAAATGCTAACCTTTTATATTACGATGATTGGAATGCTGCTCTTGAACAAACAGGTGTCAGACAGGATTATAACCTTTCATTAAGCGGTGGATCTGATAAAAACACTTATTTTGCTTCAATCGGCTACATGAGCGAAACAGGTATGGTGAAGTGGTCAGATTATAGTCGTTTTACAGGTCGTGTTGGCGCTGCCAGCCAAGTAAACAAATGGTTTAAATTAGACGCTGCATTATCAGGATCAGTATCTCGTCAGGCAGGATTTCTTGCTGAAGGAGCTTACACTACTAACCCGTTCTATTATGGTCGTATGATGGGCCCTATATATCCTATCTACCAGAGAGATGCTACTGGTGCAATATCCCTCGACGGTTCTGGAAATCCAATGTATGATTTGGGGGGTGGATCGAGTATATATAAATGGGCAGGTCATACCCGTCCTTACGCTGCTAATTCAAACCTTATCGTAACTCTTCCTCTCGATGAGAGATCAACAGCACTCAATACAATTTCTGCACGTGTTGGTGGTGAGATAACATTCCTTAAAGATTTCAAATTGAGAATATCAGGGAATAATGACATAAACAATTATTTCAGAACTACTTATCAGAACAACATGTTTGCTGATGCTGAATCTGTAAAAGGAAGATCAACTAAAGAATATGATGTAGTAAATTCATATACATTTAACGAAATTCTTACCTGGAATAAAACGATAACTGATCATAATATTTCATTATTAGCAGGTCACGAGAACTATCTTTACAAGGAGAGTCAGGTTTCAGCTACAAGAACTGGTTTTACGATTCCTACAACAGAACTTGTTGCAGGCTCAGTAGCTGAAGGATCTACATCACAAACAGATGAGTATTCACTCGAAGGATATCTTTTCCAGGCTAACTATAATTTTAAAAGCAAGTATTATTTGTCTTCATCATTCAGGGCAGATGGTTCGTCACGTTTCTACAAAGATGTTCGTTGGGGTTCATTCTGGTCAATTGGTGGATCATGGAGAATAAATGAAGAACAGTTTCTTAAATCTATTTCATGGGTTAATAACCTGAAACTGAAAGCTTCATTCGGAGAACAGGGTAATGACAATATTAATAACTACTACGGGTGGCAGAGTCTCTATTCATTTGATGACCGTAACAACGGTAATATTAACGGGGCTATTCACTCTCAGCTTGAAAATAAAGAGTTGAAGTGGGAAAAGAATGCAAACCTTAATACTGGAGTTGAATTCGGTTTATTTAACCGCTTAACCGGTACAATAGAGTATTTCCAGAGACAATCAAGTAATTTGCTGTTCAGTGTTCCTCTGCCTCAATCAACAGGTTTATCTTCAAAATGGGCTAACATTGGTACAATGAAAAATAATGGTTTTGAAGTTCAGTTAACATATGATGTACTTAAAATGAATAGCCTTAAGTGGTCGATTGATCTGAACGCTACTACTTATAAAAATACAATTACAAAAATGCCGGTTGGCTCAGATGGAAAATCTCAGGAAATAATATCGGGTACCAAGAAATTATCTGAAGGACATTCTATTTATGATTTTTGGCTGAGAGAGTGGGCAGGTGTTGATCCTGTTGATGGAAGCGCTTTATATTATAAAGATATTAAAGATGTTGATGGCAATGTAACAGGCAGAGAAACAACCAAAGATCAGAATGCTGCCAGTTACTACTATGTTGGATCAGCTATTCCAAAGGTCTATGGTGGTATTACAAATAATATTTCCTTTAAAGGTTTTCAGCTTTCAGTTCTTCTTACATACCAGCTAGGTAGCAAAATGTACGACTCAAACTGGGCCTCACTTATGCATACAGGAGCATTCGGATCAAACTGGTCAACTGATATTTTAAATCGTTGGCAGCAACCGGGTGACATAACAAATGTTCCTCGCCTGCAGAATGGCTATATAGCTGCTACAGCCTTATCATCCCGCTATCTTACTAATGCAGATTTCTTATCATTAAGAAACGTTACTCTTTCTTATACTATTCCTGAATCAATTACTAGGAAAATAGATGTTCAGGAACTTAGAGTATTTGCATCTGGCGATAATCTTGGTCTTCTAACAGCGCGTAAAGGGATGGATCCTCAACAATCTTTTGCAGGAACAGCTGATTTTACTTATGTTCCAAGTAGAATTATTAGTTTTGGAGTTAATTTAACTTTCTAAAAAGAGTCACATATGAAAAAAATATTAAATATAATTACTGTTGCAGTCTTGATCTTTTTTACAGGCTGTGAAGAAAATTATTTAGAGAGAGTGCCCACAACAAGCATAACTGATGCAGATCTGTTCAAGACAGTTGTCGGCGCTCAGACTGCTCTTGAAGGGATTCATAGATCAACATATACCTTCGGGAATGCTCATGATCAGTTCGGCCAGAAGTCTATTGACTTAGCGATGGATGTTCTTGGTGAAGATTGCTATCAGACTGAACGTGGATATGGCTGGTTTGTAAGTTGGTATCAGTGGATCGATCATAGAAACATTAATGCTGTTAACCTGGAATATGTTTGGTCATATTATTACGATATAATTGATAATGCAAATATTATTCTACAGAATGTAGATAATGCTTCTGATGCAGCCTTTTTTGTTACAAAAGTTCATAATATTAAAGCTCAGGCATTAGCTTATCGGGCATTTAGTTATTATCAGCTTGTTCAATTGTATGCTACACGCTATGTTCCGGGTGGACCAAACGCACAGTTGGGTGTTCCTTTAGTACTTGTTCCGACTCAGGAAGGATTACCAAGATCAACCGTAGCACAGGTTTATACACAGATTAATACTGATATCAATGCTTCAATAACTGAATTCGGACTTGGTGCTGTATCTCGTGCCAATAAATCCGAACTTAATGTTAACATTGCTCAGGGTATCAAAGCACGTATAGCGTTAACAACAGGCGATTATGTTGCTGCAGCAACAGCTGCTAATGCTGCCAGAACAGGGTATCTTCCTACTCTTGATAACGAGAGTGGAATGAACTCTTCTAGTGATCAGGAGTGGATATGGGGAGCAGTTCTCATTGATGAGCAACAGACAAGCTATGCCTCTTTCTTCTCACACATTGACCCTTCATTTGGTGGATATGCAACATTAGGAAACCAGAAATGTCTAAGTACTGCTGTATATGACTTTATGTCAGCTACTGATGAGCGTAAAGCTATGTTTAAGGATGATAGTCCTACTAAACTCAGGGTTGGATATAAATTCACCGGTTGGGGCGAATGGACTAATGACTACCTTTATATGAAAGCTGGTGAGATGTATCTTATCGAAGCCGAAGCGTTGGCTCGTCAGGGTGGACAGGATGCTGCTGCTCAGGATGTTCTTTTTACACTTATCAGCACAAGAGATCCTGGTTACGTGAAGAGTGTTAATACAGGTACCGCATTAATTGATGAAATTCTTATGCATCGTCGTGCAGACTTATGGGGTGAAGGATTCCGTTTCCTCGACCTCAAACGTCTTAACCTTGCTCTCGACAGAACAAATCTTGGTCACACAGCATCATTATGGAACGCTGCAGGTTATTTTGCCGCCAGCGATAAAAACTTCACATTCCTGATACCTAAACAGGAAATGGATGCTAACCCACAAATGGTACAGAACGACCTTTAGTAATATTTAATACTATCATAAAAAGGCTGACTCGCGAGAGCAGCCTTTTTTTATTTGTAGGGCGCAAGACTCACGACACACGACTCATGGAAAAAGACAAAAGACAAAAGTCGAAGTGAAGCGCAGACCCAGAGAGAATCGCTGGGGAAAAAGATAAAAGTGTTAAGGTGTTAACCTTACATTAGGATATCAAATTATCAAATATTTGACTTCGTCGAGCCCTTCGGAGTTCGCCCCTACAGGGCTACATCTTAAAATTTCACATGATATCTACAAATATTATCGCGGCGCTGCCGTTGAAATAAGCTGCAGAGCAGCAAAATATTTGTAGCCTGATAATTACACAGATGTGTCGTAGCTGCAGAGCAGCGAAATATTGATGTTTTACGGGACAACTTTCTTGTTTGCTAATAACAAACATTATTGTTTTCCACTAACAAACAATTACAGGTAGTATAGTACTTCTATCCATTTGTTTTACAAAATTGGAATCAGATTCCGAAATTGTAAGGAATATTTAAGAGCATTTATATATCCCCAGTGAAGAAAGAATACAAAGATTTTTCTTTAAATATGCAGAAGATACATGGTGCAAGTTGCATGGTTATTACATAACTCTCCTGATCGTCCGTAACTTATGAGAATACCCTCCGATCTCTGCTTTGAATATTCCCTGATGATCAATCGTATCAATTCTTACCCTCCCGGAAGCATGTATAACCAGCCCTTTTGATAAAATCATTCCAACATGTGAAATCTTACCACGTTCATTATCAAAAAAAACAAGATCCCCTGCCCTCGACTCATCAATAAATTCAACATTTGTTCCAATTTCCGCCTGTGGAGAGCTCTCACGCGGAATTGCAATACCATGTATCTTATAAACAAGCTGACAAAATCCTGAACAATCAATTCCTGAAGGGATTCGTCCTCCCCATAAATAAGGACTATTAATGAATTTCAACGCTGAATCGGATACAGGCTCATTGGTTGAGATATAGGTGTTTTTAAATTCTGGTCCTGCTTTGTAAATATTCTTTCCTATAAAGAAGGTTTTGTCTTCAAAATCTGGATTATATACCTCACATCCAACTTCAAGAACCACTTTAGTATTGTCAGATCTGTAACAAAGTAATGACCTGTTAATGGGATGTCCGCAGGAATCGCCTTCTGCAACGGAGTACTGAAGATGATCAACATCAATCCACCCCTTATACTTATCGAATAAGGTCTCTATTTTTAACCATCTGCCTGTCTTATCAACAATAGTGTACTTTTCACCAAAAAGAACCTGGCTAAGCATTTCCGATTTATGCGAAGGACCCGATCTTAAAGGTACAAAGACATTCTCACAAATAAATATTTCCATTGAACATGAATTTGTTTCAAAATTAATAAATATCCGGGATTTCTAAGAGATATTGTTTTCTTATGCATCCTAAGAATTCACGCCCCTTTCCTTATTTTTAACCCCCCAAATGGGGGGCTAAAAAGAAGATAGAGTTCAAATCAAATTCCTAATTTCAACCCCCCAACCCCCCAAATGGGGGGCTAAGTTCTTCAAAGTTCTACAAATGAAGGACTTAGCTCTCCTAAGTCCCCCATTTGGGGGATTTAGGGGGTTGCCCTCAGGAGATTTAGGGGGTTGCCCAAAAGGATTTGGAATTCGTTGGCAGTAATATAAAAAAGCAGGTAATTTCATGATTCAAAAGGTGTTTCGACAATCCAGTCATAAAAACCAAAAAATACCCTAATTTTGCAAATCCAAATATGGTATATCTAATTTATCAGGCAATGTCTGTATTTAATAAGATCCGGAAACTTACAAGAAAACATCTGCTTAATCTAAGTTTCTTTCTGTTGAGTATTATAGTAATTACCGCTATATGGCCTCACGAAGAAAATGATAACCTGCTGAAATTTTTCGGGACACTTATCCTTGTATCATCCTGCTATCTTGTACTTTATCTTTTCCTCTCCCACTTTCGTTCCGAGGTATTACTGGTAATCCGTAAAACTCTATTTATAATTCTTATAATACTTTCATTCATTGTTTTAACCAGATTAGTTATAACCTACAAGGATCAAAACTTACTGTTTTTGATTCCATTCGCCATAATACCGATTGTTATACGTACATTTTATGATGCCAGGCTTGCACTATTTATTCTCCTTATAACAATTATGCTTGCAGGATTTATGGTTCCTGATCCATTTGGATTTACTTTTATGAGTTTTATTTCGGGAATGGCAGCAATATTCACATTATCGAATATATACCGGAGAGGTAAATTATTCTTTTCCGCCCTGATGGTCTTCATAAGTTATTCTGCCCTTATTATTGCAGTTAACTTAATGCATCATGGAAATTTTGAGTATCTGAACTGGTTTGACTTTATTCTGTTTGCCGGAAACGGGGTTCTCGTTCTTATAAGTTATCCGGTAATACTTCTTTTCGAAAAGAAATTTCTTTTTCTCTCTGGTAATACATTACTGGAACTTGCAGATACCAATCAGCCTCTGTTAAGGAAACTTGCTGAGGAAGCACCCGGTTCTTTCCAGCATTCACTTCAGGTAGCAAATCTTGCAGAGGAAGCAGCAAGAATAACCGGGGCTAATCTTCTTCTCGTAAGAACCGGTGCACTTTATCATGACATAGGTAAAATCGGAAAACCAGCTTACTATACAGAAAACCAAATAGATGGATTAAGTCCACATGATGATCTCGACCCTGAAGACAGCGTAAAGGTGATAATCAATCATGTTAGAAATGGAGTCATACTGGCAAAGAATTACAAGGTGCCAATTCAGATCATTGACTTTATCCGTACTCACCATGGGACAACCATGGCATATTCTTTCTTCAAAAAATATACAGATCTGCATCCATGGGATACCAGCAAAGGAAACGATTTTACATACCCCGGACCAAAACCATTTTCAAAAGAGACTGCAGTTGTTATGATGGCCGATGCTGTTGAGGCATCTTCGAGAAGTCTTGGGAAATATTCTGAAGAAACAATAAGCGAGCTGGTTGAAAGAATCATTTACCTGCAGGAACAGGATGGGCAATTCTCTGAGGTTCCTCTCACATTTAAAGAGATGTCAGATATTAAGAGTGTTTTTAAAAAGCGATTGTCAAATATTTACCATTTACGCGTGGCATACCCGGATAGAGATTAGCGCATATCAATAACTTCAACCCCTTTATACTTTTCAGACAGAAAGGTAAATGTTCCAGACTCGGGTTTCTGTTTTAGATTAAACTCTTTGACATTAATGGTTATTACGATCCCATCTCTTTTCTTATATTCAAAACTACGCAGATCGAGGGTTGTTTTTCCAATACATAAACGGACTCTGATCAGATCGTTGTTAATATCATCAGGGTAAAGATCGATAATATATGAATCTGCTTTCTCCTCTATCAGTCTGCACTTGAAGTCTTTTTTATACATTGAAAAGATAGCTGAAGGACGATTCTGAAATGAATTATCTTTTTTGTCTGCTTTGGTTATTGTGACCTCTTTCTCGGCAGTTAGGTAACTCCAGTTAGTCTCTCCGTTAAACCATGTTATATTATCTTTCAGATCAAGTCTGTATTTGTCTTTGCTGAGGATGATAGATCCCTTCAGAGTATCTTTTGTATTCTCCATCTGGTCGGTCTTAACCAGGTCGAATTTCATTGAAACAGAGGGGGCTCCCAATGCACCGGCTGAGAATTTATCCAGAATTTTAACAGCAGCATTATCGTTCTGTCCTGGTGCATTAATTGCTGACAGAAGAATTAATGAAAAACATAGTAGAGTAAATCTCATTTGATTACTTTTCTTCCAGACGCTTCAAAATCTGTTCCAAAGATATAAAGTCAGAACACAGAACATCTCTGGCCTTACTTCCTTCGAATGGTCCAACTACTCCTGCTGCCTCAAGCTGGTCGATAATTCTACCTGCTCTGTTATACCCTATCGACAGTTTCCTCTGGATAAGGGAAGTCGATCCCTGCTGATGCTGTACAACCAGTTTTGCAGCTTCCTCAAACATCTGATCTCTCTTTTTAAGATCCACTTCAGGAGAACCATTCTCATTATCATCAATATACTCAGGAAGATGCATTGCATCGGCATACCCCTTTTGTGATCCGATAAAATCAGTCAGTGCCTCAATTTCAGGAGTATCAATAAAAGCACATTGTACTCTTACAGGCTCATTTCCTGACGATACAAGCATATCTCCCCGGCCAACAAGCCTATCGGCACCTGTAGCATCGAGAATTGTTCTTGAATCGATAGAAGAGAATACACGGAACGCAATACGTGTAGGGAAGTTAGCTTTTATAAATCCTGTAATAATGTTAGCTGATGGTCTCTGTGTTGATATGATAAGATGAATTCCGATTGCACGTGCAAGTTGTGCAAGTCTTCCTATCGGTCCTTCAATTTCTCTTCCGGCTGTCATTATCAGATCAGCAAACTCATCGATAATTAAAACTATGTATGGTAAATATTTATGCCCTTTCTCAGGATTCAGTTTTCTCGAAATAAACTTTTCATTATACTCTTTGATATTACGCGACTGAGCTGCTTTTAGCAGTTCAAGCCTGTTATCCATTTCGATACATAATGAATTAAGAGTCTTAATAACTTTTTGAGTATCAGTTATTATTGCATCTTCTTCGTCAGGAAGCTTGGCAAGAAAATGCCTCTCAATCTTCATGTAAAGCGGTAATTCAACCCGTTTTGGGTCGATAAGGACAAACTTTACTTCAGCCGGATGCTTCTTGTAAAGAATAGATGTTATGATGGCATTAATTCCAACAGACTTACCCTGACCTGTTGCTCCTGCAACAAGAAGGTGAGGCATCTTCGTCAGATCAACAATATATGGCTCGTTTGTGATAGTTCTTCCAAGAGCAAGGGCTAAGTCAAACTTACACTCCTGAAATGCCTTAGAAGTAATCAGCGACCGCATTGAAACAATCTCTGGTTTTTTGTTCGGCACCTCAATACCAACGGTACCCATTCCCGGCATAGGAGCAATAATCCTTATCCCAATTGCGGAAAGACTCAGGGCAATATCATCTTCAAGCGATTTAATACGTGCCAGCCTTACACCTCTTTCCGGTACTATCTCATATAAAGTTACAGTGGGACCAACTGTTGCAGAAATACTTTTTATTGCAATTTTATGGTCGCCAAGCATTTTGATTATATTCTCCTTATTTTCAAAAACCTCATTATTATCAAAGGCAGTTGTTGACTTGTGTTCAGTAAGAAGAGATACTGGAGGGAACTTATAATGTGAAAGATCAAGACGAGGATCATAATCTCCCATTATTTTTGCTACTTCCTTTTCGCTAAGGTTATCGCCGGCATCGGGTCGGATTATCTGTATTGGAACCTCTTTATCAACCGGAGCAACATGTCCATCCTCCTCAAAGTCCCTGATTATGGATCCAGGGGATATGATTTCAGGAACTTCTTCCTCAATATCGTCAGGTTCAATGTTAAGAGTTGTATTCCTGACAACAAACGCAACCTGATCTTTTACCGGTTCTGTTTCATCAATTGATTTTTCATCTTCAATAGATGAATCGGGCTCTTCAATTGTCGTTCCTTCCGGAATTACCTCAGAATCCTTATCCTTCTTTTTAAATTTCAGAAATGCCGGTATTCTTAATCCGAATGATTCTGGTTTGACCTTTAGAGCAAAGACAAGATATGATATTGTAATAAAAGCAATAAGCACCCCCGTCCCAATCTTACCCATAAAGGCATTCATCCATCTTGTTACGATATATCCCTGGGCACCTCCCGGGCCACTTATCAGATAACCTTTTGATAATCCAAAAACAAAACCAAGTATTAAGGATAAGATTATTGTTGCAAAAGTAAACTTTGCAATAAGGCTCCATAATCTGATCTTTGGAAACTTCAGAAGATATAGTCCGATTGTGCCGAATATCATTGGAATAAAAAAGGCACCAAATCCGAAACCGTAACCGATAATCATTTCAGCCAGAAAATTACCGCTTTTACCCGACCAGTTTCTAACCTCTTTTTCAGGACCGGATAATACATCAGAATGTGGTAAACTCTGATCAGTTTTCCACCATAAGAGATAAGCAACACAAGCTAAAAGAAGATATAAAGCAAAACCTGTTATCAGAATTCCGGTAACAAATTTGATCCTCTCATCTGAAAAGAAGGATTTAGATTTTACAGAACTTTTCGCAGCTTTATTAGTCTTTTTGCCAACCTCTTCTTTTTCTTTCTCCTTATCTTTATCTTTCTCTTTATCCATCCAGATCTGAAATTTTTACAAAACCTTTTCGTTTTTTAAACGCAATCCAAAGGTAATAAATTTACGTTTGACACAAAATCCGAATTCATGATTTTCTTCCATCAGTAATTATAAAAAGGGAATATTGGAATAATGGAAATATATGAACCGGTTAAAAAGGGTAAGAAGCCTTTCGAATATAAATTTCTAAAGATTTCTCAATTGATTTACTACAGTCATGAAATTCTCTTTGGTAACTCTTTTAAAGTTTTCTCTTCTTTCAAAAGTCTCATCAGGTATATCCTTCTTATATACTGTTTCAGCTTCAAAATGGACTTCTGCCTTACCCATGAAAAAGAAAAAATTCATCAATACCTCATCAATCGAGCTGAAAGGAGTTGAAGCATTTGTATTCTTGACATTTATCTCATTTGTATACCAGATTTCATATATTTTGTTTCGATC
>Ga0209429_10001076_pt1 | contig 17494 bp, 10 predicted proteins | sample BarGraNGADG00212_3_FD_184493 | JGI IMG/M metagenome (GOLD analysis project Ga0209429, IMG submission 184493) | Arctic peat soil microbial communities from Barrow, Alaska - Barrow Graham LP Ref core NGADG0004-212 (SPAdes) (version 2) | ecosystem: Environmental > Terrestrial > Soil > Wetlands >...
CGCCCGGCCGTAGGCCACGCGTAAGGGGGCAACTCACATTCAGACTGGTTCTGAGAAGAAATGCAAGTCTCTGAGACCAATTGATTGTTTTGTGCCCGCATGCGCGCAGCCTTTTCGCAGTTTACTCGAGGTCCGATGCAGCTTCGACCTACCCCGAAACTGCGGCTTTTTAACCTCAACAGAGCGAGGATTTTAGCTGCGGTCAGCCACGAGGGCTATCAGGAACGTCTATCGCCGGAGATCAGCTCTCCGAACGCCTCGAGAACGAGATCCTCGAACTCGGGCGGGATGCGACCGTCGACCGAGGTGTGCTCCCGCAGGTGGTAGAGAATCTGACGCCGCTCCTCCTCGCGAGCGGGGTCCTGGCCCGGAGTCTCTTCCACCAGCTCGCTCAGCTCCCAGATATCCCAGCCCCGTGCGGCGCGCGCGAAATTGACGTTAACGACGCGTCCGCCTTCTTCCGCGCCGGAATCCTTCAGCTTGTCTTCGCTCTCCTGCTCGGCTTTTTCCTGCTCTTCGTCTTCGACCGGCTCGACCAGACGGATGTCCTGCATAGGCTCCTCCTCGATGAGATCGTCCTGCTCTTCCGGCTCGCTCTCTTGCTTCGGCCCGGGCTTTTCCTCGGCCTCGGGCTCGGGAGTCGCCTCGGGCTCGGAGCGAGGCACGGGCTTTTTCCATGTCCAAGCGACACTCTTCTTGCCCTGCTCTTTCGCTTCGGCGGCACCGGCCGGCCGGGCTTCGGCGTCAACATCCGAATCGGACTCGGAGCTCGGCTCGAGCGCATCGTCGGCTTCGGCCGAGCTGCTCTCGACGCTGTCAGAGTGCGCGGCGGCGGGCGACCGGAGACGTTGCCAATCCCAGGCTGGTACTTGCCCGAAACAACCAGCGGCCGCCGGCGAGAACCGGTGAACGCTCGACGGCTCGTCTCGAGCCAGGGAAAGCGGAATCGATTCGCGTTCGGGGGCGGGCTCGGGCCCAGACGCCGCAGGCGCCGCGATCGTAACTTCGATCACTTCACTGGCCTCGTTGCCAGCCCGATCAAACGCCGTCGCTCGTAGCCGGCAGCTCCCCGGCCGGCACTCATCGACCTGCCAGAAACCACGTACCTCGCCCTCTTCGGGCTCCAGCTCGGCCAGCGTTTTCCACTCCTCTTCCTCGCTGTAGCTCAACTCGACTCGCGCCGGCCCGCTCGCGTCGTCGGCGACTTTGACCACCAGCTCGACCCGACCCTGGAGGGTCTCACCCTTCGCCGGTTGAGTGATCGTGATCGGGGGCGGCGTATTGTCGATGGTGTAGGGGCCGAAGCGCTTCGAGTGAACGGACTGGCCTTCGGCCGTGACCGACTCGATCCGCAGCTCGTAGGTGCCGTCGACGAGCTGGCGGGTGTCAACGGACAGGTGAAACGGAGCGCGCGTTGTGCCGAGGGCGCGCCAGTCGCTCGAGCCGGCTACCGCTATCTCGAAGATCATCTGTGCCGAGCGCAGATCCGGCGTGCGGGCTATCAGATTGACCCGCCCGTGGAGGAGCTCGCCCGGATCGACCAGCTCGGCGGCGGCCGGTGCGTTGGCGATCTCGATCACGACCGGCTCGCCCAGGCCGAGATTGCCGCTACCGTCGCGGGCGACGACGCGCAGCCGATAGGTGCCGTCGGCCAGGTCTTCGGAGCTCCAGCGCAGCGCGAACGGCTTCTGACGAGCCTCGGCGATGCGACGCCAGCTCTCGCCAGCGCCCGAAACCTCGAGCTCGACGACCGAGACGCCCGAGACCGAATCCTCCGCATCGGCGGCGAGCGTCACCACACCGCTGAGCGTTTTACCGGCGAGCTCTTCGTGCAGACGCACTGTTGGCGCCACGTTGTCGACGAGCACGCGCACCGGGTCGCTGGCAACCTTTACGCCTTCGGCCGAGATCGTGACTAGGCGCAGGAAACAAGAGCCTTCGGATAGAGAGGCAGTATCGAAGCCAACATGGAAACGCTGGCGCCCCTGCCAGCTCGAAGGCCGAGCCGGAGACAACTCGACGCGCTCGTAGCCCTCCTGCTCGAGCGAGAGTTTCTTCGCCTCGGCGAGCTCGATCGATCTGACCAGGGCGATCCGGGTGGAAATCGCTCCCGCACGCGCGGCAAGCAGCTCGTAATCGTCACCGGGAAGCTCGACCGGATTCCATTCCATCTCGTCTTGCGACCATTCGAGCCTCGCGCCCGTGTTCGAAGCGCCCTCAGCCAGGCTCGCTTCGATCTCGATCGTGCCGCCGACGAAAGTCCCCTCGGTCGGTGCCGCGATCGATCCCCGGTGAAGCTCGCGCCTGAGCGTGGTGGGCTCGCTTGCGACAGAACCCTGCTTTTCACTGTCTCGGCTGGGGGCGGCCTGTTCGGTAGCCGCTGCCTGCTCATCGGACGGCGATGAGACTCGCTCCGCCGCCGGGCCGGCCTCCTCGCCCGGCCGAGAGGACGCCTGAGCGCCCGAGCTTTCGTCGGGAGTCTTCTTGCTCTTGAGTTTCCGCCGGAAAAGGCTCATGGCGAATCGTCCAGGAGAGTTCGACAGGCGCCGTGCCCATGCCTCCCTAGAGATTCATTATCGAGCCTGAGGAGAAGGATCGCCTCTGCGATCGCCCGGCAACTCCCGCAGAAGCGGCCGACGCCGTCGAAGTGAGCCCTCGAGCGCGGGGGGAACGGTCTGCCTCGGTCACGCCAAGTCGCCCGAGACCATTGCTCCGAAAGCCGAAATGGTTCACGCTCCAGATCTGGACACCAAGTAGCAGCCCGCCGATAATCCGGATAGCATCGCCGATGATCGCCCAAGGCTCAGGGGAGGCACGATGAACTCGCTCGTTGTGATGCCGTTCACGCCCAACACGCGCAGCGGCCGCGGCAATCGCACCATCGGCATCATTCGCGCTCTGGCGCTGCTCGGCAGGGTCGAGGTTGCCTACGTCGCGCTCGACGGCGCTAAGCCCGACGCCGCGCTCGTCGCGAATACAGAGATCAAGTTGCGAAGAATCTCTCCGTCGCGCGGGGTGAAGCGCTCGTTCCTCTACCGCAAAGCAAGGGCGCGAGGAGTGCCGAGGGACTTCGCAAGCAATCTGTCCTGCGAGCTTCTTGCGGCGCTGGCAGATACCAAGAAAAAGAGCTTCGATCGAGTCGTGGCCGACAGCCCGACCGCCGCGTCAGCCCTGCTCCTACTCGGCAAAAAGCGACCGATCTACTACAACGCCCACAACCTCGAATCGGCGATGCGCGCTGATCTCGAGGGCTGGAGTAAGAAAGACCTGGATGAGCTCGTTCAGTTCGAGCGCTGTCTGCTCGAAACAGCACACGAGGCCTGGCTGCCCAGCAATCGCGATCTGAGTGGAGCAGCCAAACTGGCGCCCGAGGCTCGACTCCGTCTCGTCCCCAACGTCGTCGACGTAGCCTCGATTGCGCCCGTGCGCGCGCCCGAAAGCCAGGGCGCCCTCTTCGTCGCCGACTTCAGCTACAAGCACAACAGGCGCTCTGCCCGCTTCCTCATCACCGAGGTGATGCCGAGGGTCTGGAAGCAGCTTCCACAGGCCCGCTTGGTGCTGATCGGGCGCGGACTTGCGCTGATGGGCGAGCTCGATCCGCGCATCGAGGTGCACGGCTTCGTCGAGGATCTGCCCGGTGTCTACGCGGCGGCCGGTTGCGCGCTTGTGCCGCTGCTCGAAAGCGGAGGCTCGCCGCTCAAGCTGATCGAGGCCATGGCCTACGGATTGCCGATCGTGGCAACGCCGCTCGCCGCGGGTGGCGTGGACGGACTCCAAAGCGGTGTTCACTACCTGGAGGGCGACGGGGCGGATGGATTCGCCACCGCGATCGTCCGCGCGCTTAGCGGCAGGGCTGGCGCTATCGGCGCCGCGGCACGCAAGCTGGCCGAGAGTGATTACTCGATCGAGGCGCTGGCGAAGCGATTAGCCGAGTGAGGGCAGGCGAGAGGAGGACGGCCGCGATCCCTCGTCTGCATCGTTCCCGTCCAGCCGCCCCAACGAACGCCCCTCGCTCTCCCCGCCATACGCCGGCTTGCGTCTGAAGAGACTCATCGGAGTTCGTTCGAAGACATTTCGACGGGTAGCTTCGTCACGCCTGCCCGATGGCTCGCACGGCAGTGGTCAAGCTTCATTATCAGACGCCCAAAGTGGCATGCAAACGCTCGTTCGGCGGGGAGTTTGCGATCTCACCGGAGACCCCACACTGCTGGGCGCGCCAGGCCGAGATCGACGAGGCCCTCCACGAAGGGCTCAACTCCGAGGAGAGAGAGGAGCTCAGGCGCCTTCGCCGTGAGAACGCCCGCCTCTGCGAGGAGCGCGAGATCCTGAAGAAGTCAGCGGCTTTCTTCGCCCCTCTGGGTCGCGGGCATCACCTACGTACCCACTTGTCGGGACTTCCTCCTTTTAGCCTCCGTGATCGACGCCTGGAGCCGCACGTTGGTCGGCTGGTCGATCCGAGACGACCTGAGAGCGGGGCTGGTAGTCGATGCGCTCGGAATGGCGCCCCAGATAAGAAAGCCCTCGCCGGGCCTCATCGATTGCTCCGACCACGGTAGCCAGTACACCTCGCTTGCCTCCGGCAGGCTAATGCGGGAGGGGGGGTCCTGCCGAGCATGGGTCACCGCGGAGATGCCTCCGACAACGCGATAGCGGAGAGCTTCTTCGCCACGCTCGAGACCGAGCTCCTCGATCGCAGGACCTTCAGGATGAGAAACGAGGCGAGGCCGGTGCTCTTTCGGTCGATCGAGGGCTTCTACGACGCCCGGCGCCGGCACTCCACTCTCGGCCAACCGGGCCCGGATAGATTCGAAGAAATGTATATGGAGGAGAACATAAGAGAAGCGATCGCTGTCTCAACCTGAGGTGTCAACCAGATCGAGGTGACTCCACCGGACGTAAGACGGGCGATGTATGCGCTCCGTTAGCGTCGCTTCTGATCCGTACTGACATCCGATCAAGGGCAAGCGCAAGCCCGACGAAGATCCAGAGCATGTGACCAAGCCCGATCGAAAGGAAGAGCATCGAGGCAGAGAGGCCGACGAGGGCCACCGCGAGGGCGACCGACATGCGTTGAAGGGGAATTTCTCCTCGCGCGCGGAACCGGCCGGCGCAGCGAACGAGGTAGGCGAACGTGAGCACGATGGCGGCAAGGAAGAGCGCGAGTCCGACCGGGCCGAGATCCGTCAGCGCGTCAAGGTACGCGTTGTGCGCCGGGCGGCCGGACGCGACGTACGAGGCGGTGATATTTACCCCGGGCGTCGAGTGCAAGAGGTCCAGCGAGGCGGCCTCGAAGCCTCCTGCGCCAAGACCGAAGTACGGATGGTGCGTATAGCCGTTCCAGGCGGCTGCCCAGAGATCTGTCCGCCCCGATCCGCGATCGGATCCGGTGAGAATCGTACTCAGCCGCTGCTGGTACGCGGTTGACCCGATGATGGCGACCGACCACGCGGCCGCGACGAGTATGAGTGTAAAAATCGCCTTCTGCGAGCGGCTCCGGAAGAAAGTGCGCCAAGGCGTAACCAGTGTCGCCAGCACGACAACCACGAGCGTGATAATGCCTCCACGCGAGTACGAGGAGCCGATCGAGAAGGCGATCAGCACGATTGCCGCGTAGTAGACGAGTCGCCGGTGGGGTAGGCGCTCGCGGCACGAGAGCACGAGCGCAGTAGCCACGGCGAGTGCCTGGAACGAGGCGAACTGGTTCGGATCGCCGGTCAATCCAGAACTCCGCGTCGGGCCACCTGTGCCGAGGTACTGCAGCAGCGCGAGACTTCCGAATGCGACGGCGGCCACGAGAAAAGCCGCAAGCACCCTGCGAACATCCTGCTCTGTTCGCACGAGTACCGCGAACGCGATCGCGAAGGCACAAGACAGGCCCCATTTGAAGAACCACAAATAGACGAAATGGCTGTTAGCGGCCCAATAGAGGCTGAGGAGGATCCAGATCCCTAGCGCGCAGCCAACGGCAAGCAAAGCGTTTGGCCGCAGGTCGGCTCGTCCACCCGCGAGCAGGTAGTAACAAACGGCGGCAAGCGTGAGCACTCCGACCACGCGGCCGAGGTTGAAGCCGCCGACCGATATGCCCTCCGCGTACACCGCAACGACGAGTATCGACGGCAACATGCGGATGTCCGCGACGATCAGCAGCGCCGTGCCGGCCGCCACGACAATACCGATCGCGTAGTACGGATTCGTTGTGGACAGCGCGCCCACTGCGAGCGCCAACGCGAGTAGCAGGACAATGAGTAGCGCGCCACCGCGGTTTACGGCAGGGCCACGGAGATCCGCGCGAGGGGTTGAGGCACCGATCGCCACGAGCCCACTCAGCTCTCGACGGTCCGCGGGTCTCGACTACCGGTGGCGCGGAAACGACCGACCACGCTCGGCGGCGTGGAGATAGGTGGCCGCGGTCGTTTCCCAGGCTCGTCCATCTAGGCCGGGTCGGCGTAGTAGTGATGCGACCGGCTGGGGACGCCGGTGACGACAACTCCGGCGATATACATGTCGAGCCGCTGAGCGAGTATCCGGAGCTCTTTTGCCTCGTCTCTCGTCGCTTTCGTCCAACGGACGACGATGATCACGCCGTCAACGATCTGCGCGAGCTCGACGGCGTCGGATACGAGCAAGACCGGTGGCGAGTCGAAGACGACGGTCTCGAACCGGTCGCCGAGTCCTTGCACGAGCCGACTTGCCAGTGGGCTCGCCAGGAGCTCAGACGGGTTCGGAGGCAGCGGGCCGCTCGGCAGCACTACGACATGGTTCGAGGCTTCCGAGAAGCCAGCCGTTGTCGGCGGCAGCTCAATCGACTGCAGTACCTCGGGAAGTTGCTCCATTCCGACGAGCACGTCCGTCAAGCCGGGCGCTTGCGACGAAATGCCGAACACGCCCCCGAGTTCCGGTCGACGCAGATCGCTCTCCACCACCGCCACCGACGCGCCGGACCGGGCGAGCGCAGCGGCGAGGTTCGCACAGACCGTCGTCTTACCCTGGTCAGCTGACGGACTTGTGATGAGCAGGGTCTTGAGCGGCCGACCGACGGCAAGGTACTGAAGGTTCGCGCGAAGGGTGCGGAATGCCTCCGCAAAATCCCTATTTTTGTCCCAGCGTACGCGGCGGTGCATCCGGTTTACTTTGGCGACCCTCGGGATCTGCCCGATCACGGGAACGCCGAAAGCACGTTCGATCTCCTCGATCGTGTGGAGGCTACGGTCGAAGTAGTCGCGCAGGAAGGCGACGAGCAGCCCGAGGATGAGGCCAAGTGCGCCGGCAATAATCAGGTTCTGCTTGGGCTTCGGCGAGACTTTGCCGGGAAGGACGTGCGCCGGATCCCAGACGACGGCCGTCAACGGTAGCGTTGCTTGCTGACCGGCGCTCGCCGTCTCCGCCTTTCCGAACCGCTTTCCGACGAGCTTCGAGAAGGTAACTCCTAGCTGATTTGCGATCTGCTTCGCGCGCTTCTGGGAGTGGTCAACCACTGAAACCTGAAGTGCCGCGCTCTCGGGGTTGAACGAGACGGAGACCTCTCTCAGGAGCTGCTCAGGAGTGACTGGTAGGCGAAGAGCGCGGATGACGACATCGACGACGACCGTGCTCTTCAGGAGCTCGCTCATTGTCGCCGAGAATGGCTGGATCGCGCTCGCGTTCTGCGGCTGGACAAGACCACCCTGCTGCCCGACGACAATCGTTGTCCTGGCCTCGTACAGAGCCTTCTGGTTGAAGGTCAGAGCCGCCGCGACGCCGATCACGATCGCGAACACAACAACGACGATCAACTTGCGGCGCCGCAGGATGTTGAGATAGTGGCGGAGACCAATTCCAGCCTCCTCATGCTCGTACGCGTCAGGTATCAATGGAACCCACCGGCGCTACCCACCCTTTCCTTGACAGAGCGCGATCTCCTCGAAGAGTGTACAGAGAGTCCCTTCGGCCGTTCTCGTTGCGTAGTCCAAGTATCGGCGCAGCAAGCTGCAACTCAAACTAAAGCTGCTTTCCTAGACTGTAAGCGGCAGCAGGCAGGTGCAGTCTCCTCTCTGGGTTGGCACCGCGGAGCGACGGTGTACCGAGGCTTCGAGCCGGACGAGCCGATCGTCTCTGAACGCTCCGTCGGCCCGAACGAGCACTCGGACGGATGACGAACTCAGCCGCGAAAACTGGCTCGACCCGACGCGATCTCGCGCAATACGACGTGAACGTTGTCCAAGATCCATACCGGCCGGGCCGGACGATCACTATAGACCTCGAGCTGACGGGCGACCCAATCGAGCCAGTATGCGAGGGCGAAGTCGGTTAGGAGCTCGGCCCTTGGGTCGAGCCCAACTCTCTCGCAGTACGCACGGATGACGCGGTCGCCTCCCGCGCGGAGGGAGGGCAGCAGCTGTACGAGAACGGCTCTCCCGAGGCCCAGACGTGGGCCGACTCGGTGGTCGTTCACCCAGAGATGGAGCAGATCCAAGAGCGGTAGACGCCCATCACCGGCGTAATCCCAGTCGACGACGCCCGTCAGCCGGTCTCCTTCGACAAGCAGGTTCCCGCTCCAGAAGTCGCCGTGGGCGAAGCCACAAGGGATGTCAGCGAGCTTCGTGCGCAGCCGCCACCCGAGCTCCATCAGCACCTCACTCTCGTCGAGCCGGCACGCGGCGGCAACTACTTCAGCGCGCTCCACGAAGTCGTGCGCACCCTGCCCGGTGCCGAGCTGGTGGAGGGTGACGAGGAAGTCGCTGCACTCGTCCCATAGCGCATCTGTTAGCCGCAGTGGTCTGACTCCGGGCAGCCGTCGTTCAAGTGTCCAGCGCGCTAGGCCTGCACGACCGAACCCGAGCGGCCATGGCACTTTGTCCGAGACGAACGGGGGCGGCTCCCGCGAGCGAAGGTTTCCCAAAGCAGCGCGCTGTTCCTCAAGCATCATGCCAGCAGGCCCGACGCTGACTCTTAGAACGCCGGCCTTGCCGAGCCCGACGACGACCCCCTGCTGAACGAGTGGGCGCTGCTCTGGGACTGCGCCCGAAATCGAGTACGCTGCATCGAGGAGCGTCCGCGTTTCCTCTTGAGAGCGGTGCCCAACGACGAGCGCACACAGTGGCAGACGGCATCGCGGTCGGGGACCGGGCCCCGGAAGAGGCAACGGCTCCTCGATCATCCAAAATAGAGTTGAGAGGGCCGTATAGCCGCGTGCATGGAGCCCTCGACGAGCCAGGGCGGCCCGAGTGCGCATCCGGAGCGAACGGATGACGCGTTGGAACGCCCTCATGAGACGGACGCCGCCCCTGGGTCGCTGTTCGGTAATAACGACCACCGAACACCGTGCATCACCACGAATCTCCGTAACGGGCGCGACTTCGACATCCGGCTGCTCCTCGACGAGCTGAGCTCCTGCGTAGCGCAGGGTGTCGGCGAGCTCGGTGTCGGCGATCCTAAAGCGAGTCGCGTCTTCCGGAACGATGGCAGCAAGCCACCCGTGACCAACGTGAGCAGGTGGCGTTTTTGCCTTGAGCATCCCGGGTGAGATTACAGCAGGATAGGATCGCTTTGATGCCTCATAGAGACTCGAATACCGGCGCGCCAACCCCTTCCGCCAGAGCAGAGCCGGGACAGTCGAGTCCGGGCGCGCTTCTCGTTCCGAATCTCCTCCTGGACTTCGCGGAGCTGGTCGCCCTGTTTCTCTATTGGTCAGAAGCCGGTACGAAGGAGCAGAGCGACGGGGTCGAGTTCTTACAAGACGCCTTTCTGCTCGCGGCGGGAATGAGTCAGATCCTCGATGACTATCTTCACCGCGATCTCTTCTCGCTCGGCAAGCTGAGCGACTTCGCAGCGATCCACGGCAGCGAGCGGCCGGCGCGGCTCCTCAGGCAGCTGCTCCGAGCTGGACTCGCCGTTCGCTCCGCTCGTCTGCGAGAGCGGGCCCTCATCAGGCATCAGAGAATGCTCGCCGCACTGGTGGAGCAGCTGGCAGGCTCGGTCGCTCGGGCTGAGAGCCAGCCCTTCGGATCGATCTTCGACACGGCTCGCTCGCTCTCCGAAGCGCGCTTTCCGAGATCGCTCCGACGAAGTGTGCTGCGGCTCCCGAACTGCTTCCGCAGCTTCGACCAGCATCCGGACGACTGCCACCGCCTCGCGGAGCTCTTCGCCGAACGGGAAGAGAACCGTGCACGCCCTTTGCTCGTTCTCGGCCTACGCACGTCCGGAAGCTACCTGGCTCCTCTCATCGCTTCATTCCTGAGTGAGCTGGGATTCACACGCGTCGAGACGATGACCTTCCGACCCGGTCAGGTGTGGCTGCGCGCCGAGCGTGCGCAGCTGCGGGCGACCGTAACTGCCGGAGGCGCCGTACTCCTGGTCGACGATCCCCCGCAGACGGGCCATCACCTCCGGATCGCGGCAGAGGAGGTTCGCGCGCTCGGTGCGCCGGAGGATGCAATCGTGCTGCTGCTGCAGACTCTCTCGCCCGGACTGCCCGCGAGCCTACGCGGTGTCGACGTCGTGGATCTGCCCTGGGAGAGCTGGAGTGTGCACAAGCGGCTTAGCGCGCAGGCGGTCCGCGCGATCATGGGCGAGCTGGGGCGTGAAGATATCGGTGAGCTCGAGTGCGTCCAGCGTGCCGACGCTTGCCGGGGTCACGTCTCGGCCGTTTTTAAGGCGCGCAAGTCGAGCGACGACGCTCGCCGAGCCAGCGAGTTTCTCTATGTCCGCGGAGTCGGTCTTGGCTACCTCGGCCGTCACGTGATTGCGGTCGTCGATGCCCTCCCGGAGTTCTTCCCGCGCATCCACGGCCTGCGCGACGGTCTGCTCTATCGCGAGTGGCTACCGGAAGAGCAGCGCTTGCAGCCGCAACGTACCTGCTCGGATGCCGCGGTCGCGGGTTGCATCGCCGCGTATGTCGCAGCCCGGCTGAACGCCCTGCCGGTCAGCGAGGATGTGAGCGCCCGACTAGTGGGCCGAGATGCCCTTTGGCAGTACGTGGCATCGATGCTTGGCCGCGCCTTCGGCCGCCTGCGTCTACCACTTCGACCCGTGCTGCACCGAACAGCCAAGCGCGTAGTTCGGGTGTCCCATCCAGCTGTGACCAGCGGTGGTATGCGGCTCGCAAGCTGGTTCACTGTGGAAGAGGGGCGACAGCCACTGCGCAAGGTCGATTTCGAGGAGAGCGCCTTCCCCGCCTCGGGTCTTACTCTCTACAACTTCGACCCTGTCTTCGATCTCGCTAACGCATCGATCGACTGCGAGACCGTCGGCCTTGAGGAGTTCGGCGACTTACTCCGCGAGCAGTACGAGGCGCTAACGAGCCAGGTCGTCCCGGCCGAGCGCTGGCTCCTCTATCGGCTGCTCAGACTCCTGCTCGACTATGAGCGTGTCGCTCGCGAGCGTGGAGCGGAGACCTCGGCCCAGCTCCTTGCCTTAGAACGCGCGATGGCCCGCATCCACCGCCGCTATATTTCCGAGCTGTTTCTTACCGACCTCGAAACCGCTGCCGATGGAGCCCTTTGCGCCCTCGATGTCGACGGCGTGCTTGAAACGCGCTGGCTGCCCTATCCGGCGCTAGGACCCGCCGGCGCGATCGCACTGCGCTCCCTTAACCGCCACGGCTTCCGGCCCGTGCTAGTTACCGGACGTTCCCTCGAGGATCTGCGCGAGCGCTGCCGCGCGTATCGGCTCGTGGGAGGGGTGGCCGAGTATGGCGCTGTCCTATTCGATAGCCGGACGGACAAGGCGCTGCCGTTGCTCGGCGAAACCGAGCAAGCCGACCTCGAAAGTGTCCGCAGAACGCTTCTCGAGACGCCCGGTGTACTCGTTCATCCGCATTATCAGAACGGGGTGCGCGCGTCTCTGGCTCAGGAGTTGAGAGGCCTTGGCAAACAACAGATCGAGAGCGTGCTCGAAAAGGCCGGCGTCGGCAACCGCGTGCGGCCGATTATCGGCGAGCTGCAGACGGACTTCATGGCGGTTGGAGTGGACAAGGGCACCGGGCTACAAGCGCTTGCGCGACAACTCGGAGTTGAGACCATCGCGCTCGCGGTCGGCGACTCGGGCTCCGACCTGCCAATGCTCGCACTCGCAGAGCAACCGTTCGCCACCGGAAACGCCGACGTCGCCGTACGCGAAAGCGCGCGCACGCGCTCGAGCCGGTTGCGCGTTACGAAGGCGCCGTACCAGGCAGGCCTCCTCACCGCCGTGACCTCGCTGATTCAACACAATCCGGCGCGCTGCAGCACCTGCCGCCCACCACTGCCCTCGCGCGACGCACGGCTTCTCCTTACGGTGCTCGCCGCTCACGATGCCGACAAGCTTCGGAAACTCAAACACGGCCTTGCGCTCGCAAGGCTTGTTGCACGCGCGCCCTGACTAACGCCCACGCAATCGCGAGCCGGGCGGCCGTTTCTCGCAACTGCAAGAATGGGCTCCGTGAATAACCACCGCATAGCAGTGGTTATTCCCTGCTACAAGGGTGGGGGGACGTTGCACGAGACGCTCGACTCCATTGACGAGCCCGAGCCTGTTGAAGTGGTCGTTGTCGACGATGACTCGCCCGACGAAGAGACGCGCCGATTGCTCACCGCACTGGAGGCAGAGGGCCTGCGCGTCGTCTACCAGCCGAACGGCGGTGTCGCGGCTGCCCGCATGACAGGCGTGCGCTCGACCACCGCTCCGTACGTCTGCGCCCTCGATCAGGACGACCTCCTGGTCCCCGGTTCACTCGTCACGCTCGCGGATGCGCTCGACGCGCACCCCACCGCGGCCGTTGCATGGGGCGACCAGCAGAACTTCGGAGAGGACACGACCTTCGTGCGGCTCGCGCGGACACTCGATCCGTGGCTGATCACCTATGTAAATGGCCTACCGGTGAATGCGTTGGTGCGACGCGAAGCCCTGCTCGAGGTCGGCGGCTGGCGGGTCTGCGGAGGCTACGAGGACTGGAGCCTCTGGATGGCCCTTGCCGAGCGCGGATCGCACGGGATCCACGTGCCGATGGTCGCAACCTACTACCGCGTTCGCTCGACGGGAATGCTCGCTCACGTCGTCTCGCAGCACAGCGAGATCCTCGCGGTGCTGCGCGAGCGACATCGGGCGCTCTTTACCGGACGCCGTGCTAACTGGCGCCGCTCGAAGGCGCCGTGGCGCTGCAAACTACTCCTGCCGGCGATCGACCGCCTACCGATCGACGAGTACATGCGGCACCGACTGTTCAGGCTGGTCAACGACCCGATCGCGCCGATCAAGGCACGGCTTCGCCGACACCCACCAGCCGCGGGCTGAGCGCAGCGACAGCTGAACCTCGCTCCGGCCGGTCGGCTACGATCTCTGCGGCTTCCAGCTCCTATGGGGAAGAAAGAGATCCCAAGTACCGGCATCGGCCGAGCACCCTGCGACGCAGCACCGACTCGGCGGCGTTCGACTGTCGCCTACGCGATCGCCACCTACGGCACGAATGTGGCGGTTGCGGTGCTCGGTCTCGCGAACGTCTTGATCATCTCACGGGCGCTCGGACCCGGCGGCCGCGGCAACCTTGCCTTGCTGATGTCCATGGCGCAGCTCTCGTCAATGGTCGGTGGTCTCGGTATCCAGACCGCGAATGCGTACTTCGGTGGGTTGGAGTCTCGTCTTCGACCCACGCTGGCCGCCAACTCGGTCGTGCTAGCTCTCGTTTTTGGCTGCTTGTCGATTGGGTTCGTGGCGCTGCTCATCCACGTCTTCCCGGCGGTCGGAGGACACGTCGACGCCGACACCCGGTGGATCGCGCTCTCCTCCTTGCCAATCGTGATGCTCGGCACCTATTTGTGGGTGCTTTCGCAGTCGGATTATCGGTTCGGGTTCACCAATACCGTTTGGCTCCTGCCACCGGTAATAAACGTCGTGGTGAATGGCAGTCTCGCCAGCGCCGGCATCCTGACGGTGCGGAGCGCGATCTCAGCGTGGGTGACTGGGCAAGCCCTGTATACGGCCGTCCTCGTGTGGTATGTGGCGCGACGGCTCTCCGGCTTCGGGCGACCGCGGGATGGGCTCGGGCGTCGCATGATCGGGTTCGGTCTCAAGACGCACGCGGGTCAGGTCGGGATGATCGGGAACTACCGGCTGGATCAGTGGCTCGTCGGCGCGATCTCTGGGTCGCGCCAGCTCGGGTTGTACAGCGTCGCGGTGGCATGGGCAGAGGTGCTCTTCTTTCTTCCCAATGCCATCGCCACAGTGCAGCGCCCGGACCTCGTTCGCGCTGAACGTGCTGAAGCAGCCCGCGAGGCGGTGACTGCCTTCCGGGCGGCTGCGCTCATCACGCTCGTCTCCGGTGTCGTGATGATCGCCGCAGCTCCGTTTCTCTGCGCCACGATCTTCGGCGAGGCGTTTCGTGGCTCTATCCGCGACCTCCGGATTCTCACACTTGGTGCTCTCGGCATCGTCGCGATAAAGCAACTCGGCAACGCACTAACGTCACAGGGTAGGCCCATGCTCGAGACCGCCGGCATCGTTATCGCCTTCCTCGTAACCGCGGTGGTCGATATCCTGCTCATTCCGCCGTATGCGGATTTCGGCGCTTCGTTCGCGTCGATCATCGCGTACCTAGTGGGCGGTCTCGCCATGGCGCTCATCTTCGCGCACGCGTTCGGCAGGCGCCTCTCTGAGCTGATACCGAGTGCCAGTGACGTGTGCTGGCTCTGGAAGAGGCTGCGAGCGCACCGCCACGGATAGCTGACCATCGACACCTGAGCTCCAACTGCCCCCGGCGCCGACTTCCTTCCGCCGGCCTCGACTAAGAAAAAGGGAGCGCACCGCGACTTTCGAGCTGCTCGTCTCTTGACGCGCCCGAACGGTACCCCCAGGAGGCGCGTATAGCCCGAGGGAGCGCGGATCGACTACCTCTCGGCGTGTTACCCTGGCCTTGAAGGGCCTAACAGGCCAGCATTACGACGGCCTCAACGAGACGGCCCGCGCGCGCTGTCAGGCCGCACGCGGTGAGAAGCCGCGAACGCCGATGTGAGTGTCGAGACGACGTCGAGCTGGTCCGCCTCCGTCATGCTGACGCTTAGTGGAAGGCTCAGCGTACGTTCGGAGATGTCGGTCGCAACCGGAAGACTGGCCGGGTCGATGCGGTAGCGGTCTCGGTAGTAAGGATGCAGGTGAACACCGCGGTAGTGCACTCCAACACCGATCCGATGACGCGTAAGAACGCTCAATAGCTCGTCGCGTCCGATATTCGCCTCCGGCCGCACGAGAATCTGGTAGAGATGACGCGCATGCCGCATCGCGGCCGTCGGTGGAGGCGGCAAATCGACAGGTAGATCCGCGAGCAGCTCGTCGTATCGCCGCCACACCTCCGCGCGGCGGTCGATCCACGCATCCAGCCTTGGGAGCTGATGAATACCCAGCGCCGCCTGCATGTCGGTCATGTTGAACTTGAAGCCGGGCTCCTCGACCTCGTAGTGCTTGAAGCCGGCATCGGAGAAGCGCTGCCACGCGCCGAGACTGAGCCCGTGGAGTGCTAACCGCTCCACTTTATTCGCCACGTCTTCGTCCGTTGTTGCGAGAGCACCACCTTCCCCGGTCGTGATGTTCTTCGTCGCATAGAACGAGTAGGCCGTGAGGTTGCCATGACCCCCGATTCTCTGTCCGTTCCACTCGGCTCCGATGGCGTGGGCGGCATCCTCGACAATGAGTAGCTTGCGCCGGTCGCGTATCGCGTTCACGCGGCTCATGTCGAGCGGCCGCCCTGCGAGATGTACTGGCATGATCGCAACGGTGCGCCGCGTAATTGCATCTTCCACCGCATCTAGGTCGAGCAGGCCTGTCTCGGGCTCGCTGTCGACGAGCACCGGCGTAGCGCCGGCGTGCTCGACGGCATTCGCCGTGGAAATAAAGGTCATCGCTGGAACGATCACTTCGTCGCCCGGTCCGATGCCGAGGACTCGCAGAGCAAGTATGAGCGCCGCAGTGCAGGAAGAGACGCAGCGCACGTGTCGGACTCCGACGTACTCCTCCAGCATCCGCTCGAACCGGTTCACTTTCGGTCCTGTACCGATCCAAGCCGACCGGAGAGAATCTACGACCTCGGCTATCTCCGCCTCGCCAATCACCGGCTTTCCAAAGACAAGGAAATCGTCGCGCATCAGACTCTTTCGGAAGGAAGAAGGCGCCTCTGGAGGCGTACGGAGACGTAGCATAGTCGCCCTCGATCGCCGTGTCGACAACTCGCGGCGGCGACGGGCGGGCGCGGTCTGTTCGAGGGGGCACTACCGTGCCGCTCGGGCTCACCTGCTACAGAGTCATCTGCAATCCAGGATGTCTAGCAGGGGGCCGCCACGACCCGGAGCCTCTCCCACGGTATCCCACTCAGTGAGGCGGAGGTGAGACTCGTATCGAAGCCCACCTTCGCCCAGGCGTCGTATCCACGCGAGATCGGGTTCTCGGCGTGGATGCCGAACGTTCCGCCTTGGTCCTTGACGTACATGCCATAGACCTGGACGGCCTTGGCGATCGTCTTCTGCCAAGCCGGTATGTTCAGGGCATCGACGTCCAGCGTCGGATCCAGCTGAAGTCTCATCCCTTCTCTCAGGGCGTTCGGATCGCTGCTGAAACCATCGTTGTGGGTGGCGGGACAGACATGGCCCGCGCTACTGACTTTCGGCGATGAGAAGACGAGGGCGTGATCGATGTGTCCTTGGAGGATCTCCTCGGGTCGAACGATGCCGGCGAGGAGTGGGAAGTTGGCTGCGTTGCTTCCGACCGTTCCCGCAGGGGCAACGCCGTTGCCCGAATTCGTCGACACGGCCTCTCCGGCGCCGGCAGTCCACGCGCCATTTAACGTCTTGGCCTGCCACATGCCCCACTCGCGCTGCGCCGCCGGGTCATAGACCACCATGTGGCCGTCCTCCTCTAGATCGGGGGTCGCAGTCAGCGGAATGGGAACCTGCCCGAAGGCCCCTAGCGTGCATCGCGTGTACTCGACGCAGGGCACGCTGTACAGCGGATCAGACGAGTCCGCCTCGGCTACCGAGACTCCCCAGGTGCGGAGGGTCATGTTTGGATGCACGGTGTTCGCGAGGAAGAAACTGACGAGACTGCTGCTGTTCGAAACAGGCTGGGCGTTGCCGACCGGCGTGTTCCAGACGCTGTCCGAGGGGAAGGGGCGCGAGAAGCCTCCTTGGGGAAGTTGGGTAGTAGTGGCCGATGCGCTCAGTGATGCCAACACAGCGCCACTCGGCGAGACGGCGTTCACCGTATAGCTGTACGACGTCTGCGGCCACAACATGCGGTCTACGGCACTCGTTTGTGACGTCCGCTTGACCAGTCGCGTGCCGCGGTACACCTCGTAGTTGCTGGCGCCATCGACCGAGCCCCATGAAAGCTGGATGTGGCTGTTGTCGAGCGAGGTTGCCGTTAGAGTTCCGGATGCGCGATCCGATGGCGGCCCTGTGACCTGCACTGTCGCTGCAGAAAGGGCGCTGGCAGAAGCGACCGAATTCGTGGCTGTGACCTTCGCGCGCAGGTAGTAGCCGGTATCGGCCGACGTCAC
>Ga0209429_10001078_pt1 | contig 17482 bp, 18 predicted proteins | sample BarGraNGADG00212_3_FD_184493 | JGI IMG/M metagenome (GOLD analysis project Ga0209429, IMG submission 184493) | Arctic peat soil microbial communities from Barrow, Alaska - Barrow Graham LP Ref core NGADG0004-212 (SPAdes) (version 2) | ecosystem: Environmental > Terrestrial > Soil > Wetlands >...
AATTTTAGTTAGTAAAATCATTCCTTTACCACGATATTTTTTTAAAATCCCATAATCTAGCGCCTTACGATAAAAAAAATGGCTTGCTGTCATAAATATCTGTGGTTGATGTTCTTCTAAAAAATCGGCAAGATTACAGTCGGGTGTGAAAGTAACAAATTTATACCCTTTATCTTCAAAAGCATGTTTAAAACCCTCATAAATATATTTTGTTGCATAAATGGTACTGGGGTATGGCATATGATATGCTATGCATTTTCGATTCATTTTAAAAGACTCCTAATTTTGTTAAATAACCAAAACCTAAAAGATGAAGGCATAAGATACATAGTTACAAGTTGTATAAAGAAATATAACTTATCACCTGTTGTCATCTCGTATCCATATTCAAAAACTGCTTTTAATCTGATATATAAAGTTAGTTTTTCTTGATATCTAGCCCTAGACTGCGAAGTAGATCCTTCGTGAGTTCGAATTTTATATAAAACATCGCTAAGATTTGCTAGTTTGCCATTTTTAGCTAGTCGAAAATAAAGATCATAATCTTCAGCACAATCTAAAGAATAAGGATTACTTGGCACCATGGAGGCGCGCATCACAATCGTAGCGTGTGTAAATGGCGAAAAGCGAAATAGCTTTTTTCTAATTTCTGAATCGGTAAATAAATAAACTCTCTTATTTAAGACTTTCATATTTGAATCACAAACTTCAGACGATCCACCCACTATCACTACGTCTGGGTGCTTTTCCATAAAATCAACTTGTTTTTCTATACTATCCAGCATTCGCTCGTCATCACCATCCATCCGAGCTAAATATTTTCCGGAGCTTTTAGAGATTGCATAATTTAGAGTTTTGACAATTCGTGAATTAATCTCATTTTGATACGGTTTAATCCGCTTATCTTTCTTTGCAAACCTCTGAATTACTTCCCATGTGTCATCTTTGCTTCCATCATCAACTACTATAATCTCAAGATTTTTATATGTTTGATTTATTAGGCTATATAAAGCTTTCTCAATATATGTGCCGCAATTATAAGCCGGCATAATTACAGAAACTAACGGTTCTTTCATAAACACACTCTCCCCAATTTCTTATACTTATTAGAAGCAAACATTATAAATATTATAACGCATCAAGAGCTAATCCTAGCTTTTCATAGTCAATATATTCATATATTTGCCATAACTTGCTATAATAAGCATTATAAATAATCAAAATAAAAATAAGACTATAATAGATATATGAAAATAAGAAAAGTAAAAAGATTGGATAAAGGAAAGAGGGTTATTTTAACCATCTTTATTGTTGTATCCTTGATTCTTGCTTTAACTATTTTCGAAATAACCGGGATAACGCATTTTATTAATAATCCAAAAAGTCCAACCCCAGAACAAATCAAAGAAGCGAAAACTGATGCTGACAATAAACAAAAATATATAGAATCTAATTCAAATAAAACAAACGCAAACAGTTCGACTACTCCGACGGCGCCAACATCAAGTGATATTAGCGTATCAACACGTCGTGAGACAGACGGTAGCGTCACGATATCAACACAGTTATCAAATTATAGTGATGGAACCTGTGATTTATCAATTACAAACGGGACCAATACATATGTCCAATCAGCGACTATCATATATCAAACATCATTTTCTACTTGTGCCGGATTTAATATACCAACAAGTTCTCTTGGCCTTGGCACATGGAAAATCACACTTAATGTAACATCAAAGGGGGTAACAAATACCAATACTGCGTCTATGGAGGTTCAGTAATGACTAAAAAAAGATTAACATTACTAATTGTTCCAACCCTTTTTTCAATATTATTTTGTTTAAGCTTCTCGAACTCTTCTTTCGCAGTTTCCGCATCAGACTGGAATGCGGGTAATATTATTGATGATTCAATATTTACTGATAGCCAATCAATGAGTGTTAGTCAGATTCAGGCATTTTTAAATAGTAAAGTGCCATTATGCGATACAAATGGTACAAATGGCACAACATTAACATCTAGACGCGATTATATTAGAAGTCTTGGTTATGATATTCCATTAACTTGCCTAAAAGATTACTATGAAGTACCAAAAACTGAACCTGGACCTGGGGTGCCTGCAAACAATTATGGCGGTAAGCCAGTCCCTGACGGTGCAAAGAGTGCTGCACAACTTATAAAAGATGCTGCCGATAAATATAACATTAGCCCAAAGGTCTTGTTAGTAAAACTTGGTACTGAGTCACCAGGGCCATTAACATCTGATGATTGGCCAATATTAAGCCAATACACCTATGCTATGGGAGCACACTGCCCTGATTCGGGACCAAATGGTAGTGCAAATTGCGACGTTAATTATAGTGGCTTTTCATTACAAATATCTGAGGCTGCAAAACTATTACGTGGATATTTAGATAATATGACACAACCATGGTGGACATATAAAAAACCCTACCAAGTTAATTCAATACTTTGGAATGTTACACCATCTGGTTGTGGTGCATCAGATGTATATATCGAAAATAGAGCAACCGCTGCATTATACACATATACCCCATACCAACCAAACCAAGCCGCATTAAATAATATGTATGGTACTGGTGATAGCTGTAGCGCGTATGGAAACCGAAACTTCTGGAGAGTATTCATTAACTGGTTTGGTAATACAACAGGGCCAGCAACTTATACATATAGTGTCATTTCAAATGAAATATATTCCGACTCGGCATACCAAACAAAACTTCCAGACGCTTCATCAATCGAACCGAACCAAGTTTTTTACGTAAAGCTTGTAATAAAAAATACTGGCAATCAAGTATGGTATAAAAATAGTTTGAACCTTGGGGGTGAACTGCCTCAAAATAGAGGGTCCGAGTTTGCTACAGATAGTTGGAAAAATCCAGGTAGACCGGCTACTATTGATGAAAATACAGTCATACCCGATGGACAAGCCACATTTAAATTTAATATGAAGGCGCCCCCTTCTCTAGGTGTTTATCAAGAAAATTTTGGCGTTTTAATTGAGGGTTATACATGGCTAAAGGGAATAATAAGTATACCAATCACAGTATCATCAACCAACCCATACTATGCAATTAAACCCCTATCTTTTAATGTATATTCAGATAAATTAATGACCAATCAAATCAGTAGCTCAAATATAATTAAATATACTGATTCCAAAATATACGTAAAGGCTATTATTGAAAATATCGGCAATCGGACACTACCGGCCGGCCTTACGAGGCTATCTGCATCCAACCCTATAGATAGAGCTAGCATATTTGGTGATAGTAGTTGGTTAGACGGCAACAGCAGGGCAACAGCGGCATTAGAGGGTGATATTTTGCCACAAAAAACAGGAACGTTTGTATTTTCAATGACAACACCAAGTACACCACAAGACCTAAAACAAGAACAATTTGGATTACTGATTGAAAATTTAGCCTGGTTAAATTATAACGTTGGCACTGTATCAATAAAAACAAATTACCGACCAGCATCGTTTCTATCAACAACGGCGATGTTAGGTATTGGAGAATCAATCTTATCAGGTGACGAAAAATATCAATTAATCTTACAAGGTGATGGTAATCTTGTTTTATATGCACAACGAAAAGCACTCTGGGCAAGCTGGACCGTAGATAAAGGCGGAGTCAGACTCGTCATGCAGGCTGATGGCAATCTCGTACTTTATGATAAAAACTGGAAAGCAGTTTGGAATAGTGGCACTCCAGGCAAAGGCGAATCTTCTTTGTATATACAAAATGATGGAAATCTTGTTATATATAATGTCAAAAACTTCACTTGGGCAAGTTGGACTGTCCAAAATTAATTTCTATTCAATAAAAACGTTTTAATCTATGTTTTTAGATATATAATCTGTTATAATAACATCCAGTTTATTATGAAAAACGTTTTTATTGAAGGTTTAGGTTTAGTTGAAGGGCACTTTAGCGGTGTAGGCCAATATATATTAGGTATCGTTCGTGGAATCGATGAGCTAATAGAAAAAGATAAAATACAAGGCAAAGAAACACCAAATGTTCGAGTGATAATCCCGTGTGATACAGTTGAAAAATTTAAAAAATATAAATTCAAGCACATTGGATACAAAGCCTTCCCTATGCACTTCCGTTATATGGGTGCGTTAGATCACAGAAATAAGCTACCACCACTTGATTTAATTTGCGGACAAGGCTTTTATGTTTTTACTAGATTCGCAGCTATGCCTTTAATGTTTAGCAAATATATTAATATTGTTTATGATTTATCTTTCGAAGTTTGCCGAGAATATTCTGATGAAGCAAACGCTAGATATCTTTCACCACGAACCCGCATGGCAGTAGATGGAGCAGTAAAAGTTATTACCATCTCAAATAGTGCAAAAAAAGAAATAGTAGATTTTTATAATATAGATAAAAATAAAATACTGGTCGCTACCCCGGCTGCCGACCAACACACGCTCTACCGTCGAGGAAAAAATGAGATTGAAGTCGTCAAGAAAAAATATGGGATAAAAGGTAATTATATTCTTGCGTTATCTAATCTTGAACCAAGAAAAAACCTAGAAGGTTTAGTTGATGCATATTGTGATTTACCAAAAACTATTAGAGATAAGACTGGCCTGTTATTAGTTGGAGTTACTGGATGGAAAGCCGATAAATTATTTAAAAAAATTATTGCAAAAGTAAACGATGGATTTAATATTATGCGTCCATCTGATTATGTTAGCGATGATGATAAACCTGCTATATTATCAGGTGCGGATATGTTGGTTTATCCAAGTCATTATGAGGGCTTTGGCATGCCACCACTCGAGGCTTTAGCTTGCGGAACGCCAGTAATAACTTCCAACAATTCATCCTTACCAGAGGTAGTTGGAAAATGTGGAATAATGGTAAATAGTTCAGACACAAAGGCCCTTAAAGAGGCAATCATTTTAACCATTAAGGATAGTTCAATTAAAGAGGCTGCTATAGTCTACGGACCAAAACAAGCTGAGAAATTTAATTGGAATAAATCAGCCAAAATTTACTATGACACGATAAAGGAAAATATATAATGAAAATTGGCATTGATTTATCTATACTTCAAGGCTATCACCGATTCCGAGGAATTGGCTCTGTTGTTATCAATTTTATTAATCACTTAACGGATGACGCAAAAAATAAAAATAGCTTTGTTTTTTTTGTTGAAAAAAATAATGAGTCAATGGCATTTGAATTGCTAAATCTTAAAGGTATTAAGTATGAAATTAGATATCTTCATATGAGACACTATCACATGCTTCCAGGAGAATTTAGCATAATATCGAAGGTCTTATATAAAATATTAGCCTACATTGAATACCACATTGGTGACCCTAGGATATCTCGCAAAAACCTTGCAGATATAGATCGATATATACATTTTGACCAATGTAAAAAGCTACCAGTTAATTCAAAAAGAAATACTATATTAGTAATGTACGACCTCATACCTTTTGTACTTGAATCTGATTATTTATGGTCATATTCAACCGCCAAACAAAATGGATTAGGTTTATTTAAATCAGTAAAATGTGCCTTCCTTCGTTATCAATATAAGCTTCGTATCAAAATCAATCTTAGTCGTGCAAAATCAATTATTTCCATTTCAGAGCATACAAAAGATGACTGCATTAAATATTTTGGTGTTAATAAAAATAAAGTCGATGTTGTTTTATTAGGCGCTGACTATAATGACAAAAAAGCTAGCCCTAAAAGTCAAAAATTATATGCAGCATATAAAAGAAAAACAGTTTGGGGCCCAATCAAGCATCAAATTGACCTTACTAAAAAGCCATTTATATTATTTGTCGGAGGAGTTGATAAGAGAAGGCAAATAACCGAATTGCTAGCAGCTTTTAACAATCTAAAAGCAAGAGGCGTTGATATATCACTTGTCTTATCAGGTGAATCATTTGAATATATGGAAAATATCCCAGATAAAAATATAAAAAACTACATTCATAAGAATCCATCATATCGAAAAGATATATATTATATGGGTTTCACCACAAATTCAGAACTAAATTGGCTTTACAAAAATGCATTAGCTTTTGTCTTCCCTAGTATTTATGAAGGGTTTGGACTTCCTGTTCTCGAAGCTATGAGATATGGATGCCCTACAATAACATATAACAACTCTTCTTTAGTAGAAGTTGGCGGAAAAGATGTTATATATGTTGACGACTTCCTTGGGATCACCAATGCCGTTCAAGAATTAATAAACAATCCCACAAAAGCAAAAACTCTTTCAAAAAACGGGATTATTCGATCTAGTAAATTTACTTGGGATAAAACAGTTAACTCTATCTTTAGTGTATTAAATAGTTAATAATATAGCTTGCTGTTATAATAACAGAGTGCGAAACATTAACTCATTATACCCGTTTCAAATAATTAAGCGTGCTGCACATCTGCCACAAAAGGTGTTAAAAAGTGTTGTTTCCAATATTAAGAATGCACCTCATCTAGTTTTTAAAAAATCAAACCATGGCCAAGGAACTTTTGATAATTTCTATAAATTATTTGAAGATAAATTCAGAGGATCAGAAGAAGATATTAAAACAAAAATGTCTGAATATAAATCATTATTTGAGACTCTACCATATGATATTAAGGATAGACCAGTTATCGATTTGGGTTGTGGTAGAGGCGAATTTTTGTCATTTGCGAAAGATATTGGCCTAAATGCAGTTGGCATAGATATGAACCAAACTATGATAAATAGAGCAAATAGCCTTGGATATAAAGCATACAAATCTGATGCCTTATTATATATATTAAAACAAAAGACAAATTCACTTGCAGCCATAACTGGCTTTCATATCGTCGAACATATACCATTCAAAACTCTACAAGAACTATTTAATGAATGTTACCGCACATTATCAAATAACGGCTTTGCCCTATTTGAGACACCAAATCCAAAAAATATTATAGTCGGCACTAGTAATTTTTACTTAGACCCTTCACATATTAAACCAATACCACCTGAACTTTTATCATTTGCTCTTGAAAGTGTTGGCTTTAAAACAAAAATTATATATAAGCACCCAGCAAGAGATGTCATAGAGCATACCGACAATGAGGTGCTACAAATAATGAAAGAGCTATACGGCCCACAGGATTATGCTGTTTTGGCTAAGAAAGTTTAACAGTAATTCGTGGTGAAACTGGGTAAGGTGTGTTCTTTTCGTTTATAACACGGAATGAAGTTGCTTCGTTCCACCACTGTAAAGTATCGCCATTTGAACCAGATAAAATTGCTGCATCTACAGTGTAAATTCCTTTGCTAAATATATTAGGAAAAGACCATTGCACCCCAATTTTTCCGGTTTGACCTAGTTTAATAGTTTTCTTCTTCAGGGTTATGTCAGTATTTGTTCCACAGATAGGCTGGCCTTGCTCATTTTTAATCGTAAATCCTGGGTTAACCTTATCATCGAAACCAATATCACCGACAACCTCATAAGAAAAACAAACATTTTTATCAGCAGCTGTATATATTTTTTTATCCATTGAAACATTGATAATGTTAACGCCACCAGAACCCCATTTTTCTATAGTTTTATCTTCGCTTTCACTTTTAGCAACAGCTGCATCAATATTTTTTATAAATAACTTTGTATATTCCTGAGACACATCTTCAGCACTACCAGAAAAAATTATTTCACTTTTTTCTATTAGCACAGCCTTATCACAATATTCTCGAATTGCCGACATATCATGACTAACAAAGACAACAGTCTTCTTGTCTTTCTTTAATTTTTTAAAATATTCAAAACATTTGCGTTGAAAATCTGCATCTCCAACAGCGAGGACTTCGTCAATTAAAAGTATATCTGATTCGGCTAAAATCGTAGCAACAGAGAACGCAAGTCTTACTTGCATACCACTACTATAATTTTTAAGCTTCTGATCCATAAATCGTTCTAGTTCGGCAAACTCAACTATCGCAGAGTATTTTTTATCAACTTCTTTCTCTGAAAAGCCCAACATAGCACCATTTAAATACACATTTTCTCTACCAGTAAGTTGAGGGTTAAAACCAACACCAAGTTCAATAAATGGAACAAGACGGCCATTGTATGACACACTACCACTATTTGGTTGATATATACCAGCGATAAGCTTCAATAAGGTGCTTTTACCACTTCCATTTCGTCCAACAATTCCAAAAAATTCACCTTTTGGGATGTCAAAAGAAATATCTTTCAATGCTTCTTGAACTTCAAATTTTTTTCGGTTCTTACTAAATGGATTTACAAAAAGACTTTTAACACTGTCCGCTTTTTCGTGTGGTAATTTAAAACTTTTTGAAACATTTTTTACACTAATTACGATATCTTTACTCATTAAATCTCCTCTGCAAAACTTGGTGATTTCTTTTTAAAATAAAGAACGCCAACAACAACAAATACTGCAACAATAGCAAACGATAAGATGTGCATATGAGACTGTCCGTAAATACTAGAAATAGTTAAGGATTCTTTAGTTATCGCAAAAAAACGAGCATCTTGAATAATCTGCGCAACTGGATTTAACATTAAAATTTTTGCAATAAATGGAGACATGCCAACTACTAATGAAATTGGATAAAGAATTGGAGTTGCATAAAAACCAGCCTGTAACACAACTTCCCATATATAATTTATATCCCTAAATCGGACGAATAAAGTGCTTAATATAAACGATATTGATAAGGCAAAAATAAATAATTCGAAGACTAATGGTATTAGCCATAATATATCAAAAGTAAATGGTACGCCGCTAATAATCATAAATAACATCAGAACAACAAGGTTGAGCAGCAAATTAATTAATGCAGAAAAAGAACCGGCAAGTACTATTACATAACGTGGGAATGCCAACTTGCGGAGCAAATCACCTTTTCCAACAATCGATTGGATACCTGTGTTTGTAACCTCTGTAAAATAGTTCCAAAAAACAACACCCAATAACAAATATACTGCGTAGTGAGGCACCGAGTTGCCAACATTTAAAAATTTTACAAATACAATATAAAGAATTGCAAATAACGACAACGGTCGTAATAACGTCCAAAGGTAACCAAGCATAGAACCTTTATAACGAATTTTAAAATCAGTTATAACAAGCTGCCTCAATAGTACAATTGCGTAGTGATATTTCTGTTTTATTTTGTTTAAGGTTTTCACAACATTCTTTATTATAGTGATTTCACTATCTTAAATCAATGTTATACTGTACCTATGGAAAAAGAAAAAATTGTTATTTCTGGTATCAATGGTTTTGTTGGCCACCATTTAGCTCATGAGTTATATGATATGGGTTTATCAGTCACCGGGATTGGCCGAGAGCCTAAAATAAATAAAGATATTTCAAATATCGTGAGCGAATATTATCAAGCAAATCTTGTTGAAAAATGGCCAAATATTACACAGGCCAAAGCGATCATTCATCTTGCCGGATTAGCTGCCGTCGGACCATCTTTTGACGATCCTCAACTTTATATAAATACAAACAGCGCTATGGTCACAAATCTTTGTGAATACTATCTAAAACAAGATAAAAAACCGCGTATCGTATTAATTAGTAGTGGGGCGATTTACAATTCTAACCAGCAATTACCTATTACAGAAGGCGGCGAAATTGGTTTTGCCTCGCCATACACAGTTAGTAAAGTTCTGAATGAAAACCAAGCTTTATATTATCGAAATAGAGGCCTAGACTGCGTCGTCGCAAGACCATTTAATCATATTGGTCCCGGCCAAAATCAAGGATTTATTTTGCCTGATTTATATGGTCGGCTAGCTTCTCTTACCGAAGGTGAAAATAAAATAATTACTGGCAATATAGAAACAAAGCGTGATTATACAGACGTCCGAGATATTGTACGGGCCTACGGAAAAATCGCTTTAACGCAAACATTAAAATATAATATCTATAATATTTGCTCTGGCGTAAGCGCATCTGGATCTGAAATATTTAATAATTTAAAAAACATAATGGGATTAAATGACGTTAATTATGAAGTTGACCCATCGCTAATTAGACCGACTGATGTCGAAAATATCATAGGTGACTCATCTCGTCTAAGAGAAGATCTTGGTTGGGAACCTCAAATAGACATTCACCAAACAATTCAAGATTTTGTTGATTCTAAATCTTTGTAGATTCAATTGCTAGATCGTGTTCGACCATTAATTTAACAAGGCCAGGAAAATCAACTTTTCGCTTCCAGCCTAATTCTTTTTCAGCTTTTGAAGGGTTACCTAATAATAAATCAACTTCTGCAGGGCGCATAAATGCAGGATTTTGCTTAACATATGGATGCCAATCATCAATTCCAATTTCTTTAAAAGCAATTGTCAAAAATTCCTCAATCGAGTGGGTTTCACCAGTCGCAAGCACATAGTCTTTAGGCTCTTCTTGCTGTAACATGCGCCACATACCCTCTACATAATCACCAGCATATCCCCAGTCACGCTTTGGCCATAGGTCGCCTAGTTCGACATAATCTTGCAGACCAAGCTTAATACGAGCTACAGCGTTAGTAATTTTACGAGTTACAAACTCAAGACCACGACGCTCGCCCTCGTGGTTAAATAGAATTCCAGATACGGCAAACATTTTATAACTTTCGCGGTAATTTTTTGTAATCCAATAACCATATAATTTTGCAACACCATATGGGCTACGTGGGTGAAAAGCTGATTCTTCCGTATAACCTTTTTCTGGACGATTATATTCAAGACCTCCAAACATTTCTGACGTAGATGCTTGATAAAAACGAACTTTATTTTTAGGATCAGTTAGGCGAATCGCCTCAAGCATATTTAGAACACCTTTTCCAGTTACATCACTCGTAAGTTGTGGGTTTTTGAATGAGTATCCAACGTGGCTAATAGCTGCTAAATTATAAACTTCGTCAGGATTTGCGACTTGCATAGCCCGAATTAATGACGATTGATCAGTCATGTCTGCCTCTATCAGGTGTACATAAGGAAACTCAGCTACAGTAGCTTCAAGTTTTGGATTGCGCTGTCCACGAATAATTCCATAAACTTCATAACCTTTTTCATTAAGAAGTTTTGCAAGATGGCCACCATCTTGTCCTGTAATACCAGTAATTAAAGCACGCTTTTTGACATCAGTCATTAAAATATATCCCCTCTAATTTAAATTATGTAATGTGTTGGAATAGTATTATTATACACTATATTACCGTGACTAACCTCTATTATAGTCGTCCTTTAATCTAATAATATCAGCCTCGTCGGAAGGATTAGTTGAATCCGAATGCTGCCATATTTCGGCCACTAAAGTATACATTGCCAAACAGCCAACTAATCGATGGCGCTCTTGGGCGACAAATTGGGCATCTTCGCCGGCTTTTATTGTCAACACATCACCTTCATCATTGTCTAGGCTTTGATTGTAGGCGCCATCAGTTAAGAAAACCCAACGTTCAGCCCGACGATTATGATATTGCCAACTTAATCTCTGTTTTGGTGATACTAGCAATATTTTTGGGCTTAATTCTGCCTCTTCATTACCTAATCGAGCTTCTGTTGGACTTAGGTTAGGAAATAATTCACCAACAAAAGCATCGGCGTTGCCATTATCTAATCGAAAATATGCTCCCCAAGGTTTTTGGTCATTTATTTCGACAACTGTGTAGCCATTATCGACTAGACAGTCATTTATTTCTTTAACAATTTGTAGTTTATCAACAGATCCACTAATATCAAGGTTTGATAGCTGATTATATAATTCTGACATATAACTCCCTTAAAGCTTCTTGCAATTTATATATATTATACCATCTACCATTCCACGCTTCTCATTTCCCACTTCTAAACTACCCTTTACTATTTTCCACGCCATCTTCCAATAGCTAATAGCCATATTCCACTTTCCCGCCTACATCTGCCAACATAGGTTATAATAGTGACAATGAAAAAGATTAGTATTCTAGTCCCCGCCTACAACGAAGAAGCCGTTTTAGAGTCTTTATACCGACGCCTTGGCACACTAGCCAACAATAACAAATCATATGATTTTGAGTTTTTGTTTATTAATGACGGTAGCCGTGATAAAACCCTCGAAATAATCAAAGATTTCGCCGATACCGATAAGCGCGTCGCCTATGTCAATTTATCACGTAACTTTGGCAAAGAAATCGCTATGATTGCCGGTTTTGACCACGTTACTGGTGATGCCACGGTAATTATTGATGCCGATCTACAAGATCCACCCGAACTTATCCCAAAAATGATTAAATTATGGGAAGAAGGTTATGACGACGTCTATGCCAAACGACTCAGCCGCCAAGGTGAAACTTGGTTTAAAAAATTCAGTTCTCAATTATTTTATCGAGTGTTACAAAAATCTACTAACATCCCAGTTCAGGTTGACACCGGTGATTTTCGTCTGCTAGACCGCCGATGCATTGAAGCACTTAAACAAATCCGTGAATCACAACGCTACACCAAAGGTATGTTTAGTTGGATTGGCTACAAAAAGAAAGAAATTACCTACAATCGTGACCCACGCGCTGCTGGTGAAACTAAATGGAATTACCCAAAACTCATCAATTTTGCTATCGATGGTATAACCTCGTTTACAACCGCCCCACTTCGTATATCTTCAGTGTTAGGCTTTATCATATCTTTAATTGCTTTTATATTTATATTTGTGATTGTTATAAAGACAATAGCATTTGGCGATACGGTTTCTGGATATCCATCACTAATGGCTGTCATTTTATTTCTTGGTGGTGTTCAATTATTATCCCTAGGAATTATTGGCGAATATATCGGCCGAATATTTAATGAAACTAAAGGCCGACCACTTTATTTTGTTGAGGAATACCACTGTGAAAAATCTGCTGAAAAAACACGCCGATAAAGTTCGTTTTGCAATCGTAGGCGGCGCCAATACCGGCATTGATTTTGGTATTTTATTTGGACTTAAGTTTCTTGGTTTACCAGACATCCCCAGTAATTTTATATCAACCTCAATAGCTTTAGTTTTTAGTTTTTTTGCTAACAAAAAGTTTACATTTAAAGATAATACCAGCCAAGACAAAACCCAATTTATTATATTTTTGGTAATTACATTATTTGGGCTTTGGGTAATCCAACCGGCTATTATTTCTGTTGTCGGATTAATTCTTAAACCGTTGTTACATAATGGGTATGCTATCCTATTAATTGGCAAACTCCTCGCCACTTGTGTTACCCTCATCTGGAATTACCTACTTTATCGTAAATTTGTATATAAAAAATAACATCTATCACACTATATAGACAAAACTAACATAATGTGCTAGTATATTGTTAACAGTTTATAAAAACAAAAAAGGATCATAAAATGTCACCCGAGATAAAAGTGGAAACTGAGCATAAATGCGAAACTTATCAGTCAGCTAAAGAGATTGAGGCTAAATTGGCTGAGAGATATGACGCTGCACGTATTACGGGCAATTATCACTTGCCTGCATGTGAAGGTTTAGATGACACTATGGGTATATGTAAAAACAAAACCGACGGAGTGCGCCAATCCTTACGAGCCATGTTAAAAACTGGTAATGAATTTTTCTCAATTGTTGATATTCAGGGTGAATCATTTAATGGGACTGTCCTTACGAGGCACATAGCCAACAGTAGAGCCGAGTTTGCAGGATTCCTCGATAAAAACAAACCTCTAGCTATTGGACGTACTGATTTACCAACTCTCGATAAATCAGTTTCAAGAGATCATTTCTTTATCGCACAGGGTATGGATGGTTCTATTGGGATTATTGATAATAAATCTACAAATGGCACAGAAATTTTTACACCAACGGAAGAAAATAACTATACAAACGACAATAATTTAGCGCACGAAAAAGAAAGTAAAGATCCAGTTTATGATTTCAGGAACTGGAGTGTTAAATCTTCATCTGTAAATGATTTACTAATTAATCATAATCAATAACATAAATAATCAAAGGCTATAACATCGTAGATTAATTTATACGATGTTATAATTTATCTAATGCATCACATCGTAATTGACGCCCGAATTATTAACAGCTCGACTGGCACATATGTCGAGCGATTACTCCATTATCTACAAAAAATAGACAGAAATAATCAATACACAGTTTTAGTAAGGGCAAAAGATATAGATTATTGGAAGCCAACCAATGGTAATTTTTCGGTAGAGGTTGCTGATTTTGATAATTATTCAATAAATGAACAAATTGGCCTTAAGAGACTATTGAACAAACTTGCTCCAGATTTAGTACATTTTTGTATGCCCCAGCAACCAGTTTTCTATAAAGGGGCACATGTCACAACTTTTCATGATTTAACACTATTAAAAACCTATAATACCGATAAGAACTGGCTTGCTTATCACATAAAGCAGTTACTTGGTAAATATGTTTTTAAAAGTGTACTTAAATCAAGCCGATATATAATCACCCCAAGCAGATTCACAAAAAACGAACTGTTAAAATTCACTGACATCAACCCTAATAAAATTGCCATAACTTATGAAGCTGCTGATATTTTTATAGATAAGCTAGAACCATATAATCACCCCTTTAAGGAATATATTTTATACGTAGGTCAGCAAAGTGATTACAAAAATATCCGCCGTCTGGGTGATGCTCATCAAAAACTATTAGAAAAACACCCAGATTTGGGATTAATATTAGTTGGTAAAATTAATGCCAGCGCCAGTATTAATAAAAAATATTTTGAGAGCAAAAATTACAAAAATATTATATTTACTGGTTTTTTACCAAATAGCCAACGTGATTGGTTATACACTAATACATCTGCTTATGTTTTTCCTTCACTTATGGAGGGTTTTGGGCTTCCAGGACTCGAGGCAATGGGTTATGGTGCTCCAGTTGCCAGTAGTAATGCAACCTGCCTTCCAGAGGTCTATGACGATGCTGCAGTCTATTTTAATCCAAGCAATACTGACGATATGGTAAAAACTATCGATAATCTATTAACTGACCAAAATTTACGCAAAGATTTAATCCAAAAAGGATATAAACAGATTTCCAAATATTCTTGGAAACAAATGGCCTTACAAACACACAGTGTTTATATAGACGCAATTCGAAACTACGTTAGACTTTAGCTACCAATTTGAGCAATTGTAAGTTTACGATCATAACCTTCACCCTCTGACGAGGTGTGAATATCACTATATTCACTGGCAACTTGATGAACAATTCGCCTATCGGCAGCGTTCATACTTACAACTCTTGAATCACCCGTGCGACGAACTTCTTCAATCCACTCTCGAGCCTGGACAGCGATGCGATCAGCTCGTTGTTTTTTGTAATCAGCGATATCAATATTTACGCGAGTTAGTAGTCCATCTTTGTTTCGAAGTACAGTTGAGACAATATATTGCAAACTGCGAAGTGTTTCGGCATTACGACCGATCAGTAAACTATTTAACTCATTAGAAGGGATGGATAGTTCAATAACATCTTCATCACAGGTAGACGAGACGGTTATATTTGCTCCAAAGAATGATAATAAATCCTCTAGATACTTCTGTGCAAATTGAACGGATTCTTCTTTATTCATGATTTCTCCTTATTATTTACTCTTCTTCGGAGCCGTATCTTTCGCAACGATACGGATAATGGTACCTTCTTGGGCCTGTTTAGCTCTAGCTTTAGTTGTCGCTTTTTTACCCTGGGTAACTTCTGGAGCGCTGTCGGCAATCTCAATTAATTCCTCAGCATCTTTATTCAGTATAATATGTTGTTGTATAACTGCAACTAGGTTTGAAACTGTATAATAAAGCACTAGGGCTCCCGGTAGGTTAATCATGATAAATAGCATCATAATTGGCATAAATTTAACCATTTTGCCCATCATCACGGCGTTCATTTCACTTTGGCTAGTTTGCTTGCCATCAGCAGCTTCACTCAAAATAGATTTTAATGTTTTGTCTGTTTTTTGAGTTGGTGAAGTTTGCTTGGTCATAATATATTGAGTTACGGCCGCACCGATAGCTAAAATCACCAAAATAATATTAATTGTTAATGGGTTTGATGTCAGGGCTTGTTGAGATAAATCCAAAAATCCTAAAAGTTTTTGGTTAAATATTGCTGGGTTAGCAATCAATTCCTTAATTGGACCAATCCCCTTCATGAATCCATAAGTAAACTTTTCTATCTGATCACGTTGCATTGTAAAGATTCTAATCACTTGATAAAGAGCAATAAATATAGGCAATTGAATAAACAAAACACCGATTGAACTAAATGGATTAACGTCGTATTCCTTATAAAGCTCCATCATACGGACACTCTCAGCCTGTTTATTACCATTAGACTCTTTTTTAATCTTTGCTAAAGCTGGCTGCATTTTTTGCATAGCTTTAGTTTGGTGAAGCTGTTTTTTAACTAGTGGCCACAAAGCTAAACGAACTAAAATCGTAAATAAAATAAGGGCGACACCAAAGTCACCACCTGGAATAAGGCTATAAAGCCCGAATAGCATATTAAAAATTGGTTGAACGATTAAAGTATCAAATATATTCACAGTGTTAAAAGCTCCAAAAAGTCATACAAATTATTACTCTTATTATACCAGTTTTTAGGTCTTTTTGGTAACAGGTGATTATTTTTTAATAACAGTTTGGTTAAATAACTGATTAAGTTGGTCTGTTATAGCTTCATATGGTGTCGTAAATAACTCGCCCGACGATGCAACAATAGCAATATCATAAACACCATCAATATGTGGTAGTTTTAGGCGCATGTATTCATAAATTTGCCTGCGAATATGATTTCGCCTGACAGCACTCTTCATTACTTTTTTACTAACAACAACCGCGATTCGAGAATCTTTACGGTGTGGATTAGCAATAACTTTAAGTGTAATTAAATGAGAACGGACTGCTTGGCCGTTTTTATATACATAACGAAGGCTACTATGGCCATGAAAACGATTTTTAAATGGTATCATTTAATTTAATTATACCCTAAGTAAGACTTAGTTTAATTTAAAAACACTGCAATTTGCGTTGCAGTGTTTTTAAGGATTATACCGTTAGTTTTGCGCGGCCTTTATTTCGGCGGCGTTTTAGAACGTCACGTCCAGCCTTAGTTGCAATACGTGCACGAAATCCATGTGTACGAGCGCGGTGGATAGTGTGTGGTTGGAATGTTCGCTTTGTTGTCATATCTGTAGTATTGTACCTAAATTTTACCTTTTTGACAAGGTGTTATTTGAATTTAAGTTGATTGGATTTTTTAATATACAAAAGTTATCCTCTAAAACACGCTCTTTGTCCACATATTTACTGGGGTAGTTGATAATTGTGTATAACTCATACCTCTATCTGACGTAGATATTAATCACAGATAATACGGGTTGTGGAAAACTCTGGGGTTATGTATAGTTAGAGTTAATAAAGTTATGTGTTAAGGGGTTTTAATT
>Ga0209429_10001080_pt1 | contig 17476 bp, 9 predicted proteins | sample BarGraNGADG00212_3_FD_184493 | JGI IMG/M metagenome (GOLD analysis project Ga0209429, IMG submission 184493) | Arctic peat soil microbial communities from Barrow, Alaska - Barrow Graham LP Ref core NGADG0004-212 (SPAdes) (version 2) | ecosystem: Environmental > Terrestrial > Soil > Wetlands >...
GGAGGAGCAGGAGGAGCAGGAGGAGCAGGAGGAGCAGGAGGAGCAGGAGGAGCAGGAGGAGCAGGGGCATCCAGGAAGGCAGGAGGAGCAGGAGGAGCAGGAGGAGCAGGAGGAGCAGGAGGAGCAGGAGGGTCAACGGGAGGCCCCACAGGCGAGGGCAGGTCGAGGTAGGGAGAGATGCGCGGGTTGTGTTCCATGGCGGTGCCCTCGGGTGCTGATGGTGTGGGAGGGGTCGGCAGTGGAGGGGCGAACTCGCCCGCGCCCGGTTGTGCGCCCGTCCCGCCCATGATCGCTCCCAAGGAGCCAAGCGAAGCGGGGCCCGAGTGCATCTGGCCCGCAGGAGTCCCGCCAGCGGGAGCCTGGCCTGCAGGAGCCTGGCCTGCAGGAGCCGCGAGCCCTGATTGCTGCGTCGACGAGTGCGCCTCAGGATGTGGATGGGGCTCGACGCCGCCGTAAGCCATCGTGGGGGCAATTCGAGACGCCGCGGAGATGGGGCGCGACGACGCGAGAATCGTCGCCCATAGCGGCGACACCAAGACGGCGAGGACCGTCATCCCTGTTCCTCGGCCAAACGCCGCGTTGATGCGGCTGGCCGCCTTGATGCGCATGAAGATGTTTGCCACGGGAACGGCGTACAGCACCACCATCCAGGCCGCCACCCCGCCCAAGGTGAGAATCTCCATCTCGTTGACGACGGGGACCCATCCCTTCCACCCTGGGGACCCCAACTTGGGAAAGAGCCGGGACAGGGCGAAGGCGTACCACACGTACATGCCGATGCCCACGAGGCTCCAGATGAGCATGACAACGAGCAATGCAGTGGTTTGCGACGAGCTATCAGAGTTCATCGTTGGTCCTTCCAGCGAGGCGGGTCGAGGTCTGTGCGTGGCGGTGCGCGCGCAGCGTACGAACGAAAGAGGCGGGAGTGAGGGTGGAGCGGAGCCGACGTCCGAACGGAGCCTCGGCCGCAACGGCGCGTCGCTCCTGCGTCAAGATCCCCCACGTGGCTTGCGAGGCCTCGTTGCTCGGAGGGTGCTCAGCGAAAACCGCCCTGTCGACGATGGCGGCGAGCGTTGCTGCGGCGGGCCGGTCAAGCACGTCGGCCAACTCGGCGCGAGTCAATCCCCTCGGGATCTCCATCCCCAGGTCCACGTAGGTGTCGAGTAGTTCGTCCCACGCACCGACCATGGACACCTCGGCGACCCCCGCGTGGCGTCGCCAACCGCGCCGAATCGTCTTGGCAACGGGGAAGACGATGATCGGCAATCCCACGAGCGCCACGGCGAGCGCGGCGGTGAGCACCGTCACCAAGGTGGCGATGCCCGAGCCGTTGACCTTGGGGTCCACGGGCGCCTTGTTGTTGGCGTTCTCTGCAGTGTCCGATTGGGACGACGGCGGCTCAAGCACCTTCGAACCCGGCTGAGTGACCGTGGTGGGGTTCTCAGGAGGCCTTTCTCCCGCCTTGATCCGGGTGGGGGTGGTCTCATACTGCGGAGTCGAATCCACCACGACCCACGGGCTGCCGCTGCCACGCACCTCGGTCCAGGCGGTCACGTTGGCGCCGGTGCATACGTCCTGGCACGACGGTACCCCTGCGCCGTCAGGCGTCGCGCCGACGCGCACGCCGATGACCACACGCGACTCAAAACCCAGGTAGCGCGCCAGGAGGGCCGAGGCGGTCGCGAACTGTTCGTCGTCACCCACGGCTGACACCAGCAGGTCCAGCGATGCGCCGACACCCGCACGGCGCTCCTGTTCGAGCAAGGCGGTGAACACCTCTTCCACCCGCGAGGCGGAGTGTCCCGACCGACTGGGAACGAAGACATAAGGCGAGTTTGAGGCGAGCACGGAGATCCAAGAACCGGCCGCGTCCTGTGACGCTGAGTGGCTTAAGTAGCCGCGGTTACGCAGTCGCTTGACAAGTTCACCGAGGTCCTTGCCCGTGCGGCCCAAGTCCTGTGCCTCGACCCAGGCGGCGAGAGCCGGGTATTCCTCGGCGCTGATGAGAGGGTCGTTGCCCGTCGCAGAGGCCAACGACTCGAGGTTCCCGGTCGAAACGTTCGTTCCCACCGTGTAGCGGTCTCCGGGGAGCAGGCCGACGCCCGACGCGGCATCGGCCGTGACCACCACACCCGAATCGAGGGCGTGGCTCGCATAGTACGCGTCGCCAAGCGCCTCGGCGCGATCACCCTCGAACCGGGGCGCCCCGTCGAGGGCATCGACGATGGGAACCCACACGCCCGTGTAGCCCGCGTCGATGGTGATCTCGACGCGCGCGTCCTGAAGCCCAGGCTCTCGAGAGAACAAGGCGGAGCCGCTCGCGTCGCCCACGTGGAACGTCTCGCCGTCGTAGGCGTCGAGCGTGGCAATCCTGATCCGATCGACGCCACTAGCGCCCGTCACCGAGAAGAGCTCCGCGTCGTAGCCTGGTGCCACGAAGTTGTTGCGGTAGCCCGCGAGGGGGGAGGGCTGCTGCTTGAGAATCAGCAGGGGATTGACCGATTCGCGCAACGCATCGCGTGGTCCGAACGAGGTCGCGACCGGCGCGGCCGCGACGCCCGCCGCCAGCGCCACGAGGACGAGCGCACCCGCGACGAACTGCCTGCGAATCATGAGCGCAAGCGACTCGCCAGACTGGCGAACGGTGCTCGCACTCGACCTGGCAACGCGCAGGGCCACGGCCCTTTCGATGCGCGCGCGTCCGACGAGCCACGCCGCGGCGACAATCACGGCGAGGGTGCCGACGACGACGTGCCACGGGGCCGGAACGGTGATGGGCCCCACCTGGACGTCTCTCCCCGTCGCGTTGGAACCAAAGGCCGCGCCGAAGACCACCATGCCGAGCATCGGCGCTACCGCCCACGGCGCGTACCGCTTGCCCGACGTCGCGAGCGCGGTCGCCGTCAGCGAACCCACCAGCACGACGACGAGGAAGGGAACGAGAACCCCCTGGTAGGTGCCTGCGGGAATGCTCACGGTGAGCAGTTGCTTCCAGCCGATGATGATTCCGGCGATGCCGTTCACGACACCGCGAATCACCCGGCCGGGGTTAGTCATTGCTGACGGTTCCGCGAGCGGCACGACCGCGAGCACGTATCCGCCGAAGGCCAGCCCCGCGCCCGACCACCAGCGCCACTTCAGGGCCTTTGCGCCTAGCACCGCTCCAGTGCCGATGACGAGCCCGCCCGCCGCGACGACGCCAACCCGCGGGGTTTGGTAGATGGGCCACGCGGCGGCGACCGCAAGCGCGACGAACGCGACAAGCGCACCCATGGCCCACAGGAGTTGCGTAAAGGCGCCCGACGAGCGCGCGCTGGCTGTGTCCCTCATGCGGCCGCCCGCACCATGAGATGTCCGAGGTCGTGAAGCATGCCGATGGTCATGATCCGGAGCTCTCGTGCGGACTTCACTCCTGGTTCCGCTCCAGGCTCGCAACGCACGGCGACGACGGTGACGTCGGCGGGGAACGCGAGGGCGCTCTGGCGGAGCCTGCGCATCGGCGTCTGGGCGCCAGTGACCAGGAAGACCAGCGACAGTTGGGGTACCTCTTGAGCGGTCATCGCGGAGACCTGTTCGAGTGACATGACGTGTTCGCTGGCCGTCACGCCGCTCATCCCATCGAGCATCGCGCGCTGCGTGAGGGTGGGGAGCCAGCGGATCGAGTGAACCGACCCGCGCGCGTGCTCGGAGATCTCCGCGCTCGCGGCGATCACCACCTCGCGGCCCTCGCGAACGGCCTGCTGGCCGAGTGAGGCCGCGGCGCTCACGGCAAGCTCGAATTCGGTGTCGGTGGTGTACTCGGGCGTCGCGAGGTCCATCACCACGGCGATGCGTGAGCGGCGAGTCTCCTCGTATTGGCGAACCATGAGCACGCCCGTCTTCGCCGTGGAGCGCCAGTGAATGTTCCGACGAGCATCTCCCGCCACGTAGTTGCGGATCGCGTGGAACGAGAGGTCCGAGTCGACGATCGTCTTGGTGACCGCTCCCTCGATGTCGCGCATCAACCCCGCGCTCGCGGAGGGAACGGCCATGGTGACCGGGTGGACGTAGATGGTCTGCACTCCGGGCCACGTGTGCTCGCGACGCAGCACTCCAAGCGGATCTCCGCGCCCGATGGTGATGGGCCCCACGGTGATAATGCCGCGCTTCGCGGCCGAGATAGTGATCATTTCGCGGTGACTGGCGCTCGGTCTCAACAATGGGACGTGGGCCTCGACAAGGCCGTCGCCGACGGGGATGTCGAGCAAGACCGGTAGCGCCACGCGCTCGCCTTCGTTGACGACCGCGAGTTTGGCGGCCACCTCGGAGCCTGCCACCACCCTGTCCCTGTCAAACTCGAGCGCCACCGCGAAGGACGAGCGCCCGAGCATGAACGGCACGGCAATGATCAGGAGTGAGAATGACGCCACGGCAGCCACCCAGGCCTCGGTCCAGCCCCACGCAAGTGCCGTCGCGAGGCCCCCACTACCCACGACGAGTAGCAACCAACCCACGGGGCTGACGGTGTCCGCCACGACACCCCAGACGCGCTTGAGGGCGGTGCCCAGCCTGCTCGCAGTGCGCGCTCCCGCGCCGAGACCCACCGCGAGCCCGGTGCGCTCCGTGGCGTACCTGGTAACAGTGGCCCCGCGGGTGCGGGTGCCTGTCACATTTGTGGTGTGACTGTAGCGAGACTCGGTCTTGTCGCTCACGGGCTCAGCCGGCGCCGTTTTCCGTGGGAGCTGGAACGTCGAGGAGTACCTGCCCGATGACGTCGACGGCGCTCACACCATCGAACTCTGCCTCGGGCTCGAGGATGATGCGGTGCGACAAGGCGGGAACCGCAAGGTCGCGGACGTCGTCGGGCGTCACGAAGGTGCGCCCTCGTGACGCCGCCCATGTCAGGGCCAGTCGTGCCAGGGAAATCGTGCCGCGGACGGACACGCCCAAGCGCACTTCGCTTGCGCGACGCGTCGCGTCGACGAGGCGCATGATGTAGTCCGAGACCAGGGGGTTGACATAGACGGTGCGGCTCAGCTCCTGGAGAGTGAGCATGGTGGTGAGGTCGACGACCGGCGGCAGCACGACGGTGCCTGATGACACGCCCTGCAAGATGCGCAATGTCGCGGCGGCATCGGGGTAGCCGATCGACGTCTTGATCATGAAGCGGTCGAGTTGCGCCTCGGGCAGGCGGTATGTGCCTGCTTGCTCCACCGGGTTTTGGGTCGCGATGACGACGAAGGGCTTGCCCACTGGGCGCGTGATCCCATCCGTCGTCACGTTGCCCTCCTCCATGACCTCGAGTAGCGCCGACTGGGTTTTGGGGCTCGCGCGGTTGATCTCGTCTGCAAGCACGACGTTGGCGAAGATGGGGCCGGCGTGCCACACAAACTCGCCCTCCTTCTGGTCCCACACCGACGATCCCGTGACGTCGCTGGGGAGGAGGTCCGGCGTGAACTGGATGCGCGAGTGAGTCCCCTTGACCGTCTCGGCAAGGGCGCGCGCCAGGGCGGTCTTGCCGGTGCCTGGCACGTCCTCGAGCAGCACGTGGCCCCCGGTCAGGGCCGTGGCCAATACCAACTCGATCACGTGGCGCTTGCCGAGAATCGCCTGATCGATGTTGTCGGCGAGCACGCTGAAGGAATCGGCGTACCACTTGGCCTGCTCTGGGGAAATGGTCATGAAAAGTCCTTATGTTCTGGGGAACCTACTGGGGACTCCACGGGGGGAGTCGTGACAGGTCGTGTGGTCATGGGCCGACCGGTGCAGAGCTCGCGCTGGTGGTAGGCGGGGCGGTCACGACCGGCGGGTTGGTTACGATCGGCGCCGGGCAGTACGCCTTCGACAGCGACGTGCTGTGAAGCTTCGAGTAGGAGTTCTTCCACGTGATCGTGTACGTGACCACACCCCCGGAGGTGGTGATGGCAATGTCGCGATCCGCGTCGGCGACGCTCGTGTGCACGTCGGTGGCCTGCGGGTCTGCCGCGCAGGTTGAGGGGCTCGTTAGCGACAGGGTGACCGACGTCGGCGGGAAGACCTCGGGGTCGGTGACGTTGGTGACGGGTGCCTTTTCGCCACACGTCGAGTGGTCCCAATACAGGCAGTACGACACCTGGATAGTCTGAACCACACCGGGGGTGAGAATCAACGTCCCGTTTCCGGGCACCCCGTTGTACCAATAGACCAACGTAAAGTTGTTCCTCGGCGTGATCGAGGGCTGCGCGTCGAGCACATACTGCTTGCCCGAAGAGGTGCTCTCTGCATCCAGCTTTACGTTGTAGTGGATAGGGCCGGGCGGCGCCGCGACGATCACCCACGTGAAGAGATCGCCTGGAGGCGCCATCACGGCGCCATAACCGTTCGTGCCGCACACGGAGACGTGATAGTTCGTGTTCGCGGTCAATCCCGTGATGACGTTGGTGGTTGAGAACTTCACGTCCCCTCCGGTCACGTTGACGCCGCCTGCGGCAGTCATCGTGCAGGTGGGGTTGCCCGTGGACCACGCCATCCACACCTCGCGCGAGGTGAGGGAGGAGGAGTTGGTGTTGAGTGCGGGGCTCGCGATGGTCGCGGTCGTCCCGTCTTGCGGCGCCGACGCGGCACCCGTGTAGAAGGGCGCTCCGGGGACGATGACGGGAAGCGTCTTGGACGAGTCCGTGTTGTCGGGCGAGGTGGGAGGCCCGAACTTGCTCACGGGGATCACCGTCAGAGTCTGACTGCCCACGGGCAGCGTGATGTTTCCGTCGGAGAACTGACCGGTACGCGTGATGGTGATGGTGGTGTTGTCATTTTCTACCAGGTAGGAGGCGATGTCGTCGCCACCCTCGATGGTGAGCGTGAGCACTCCCCTGTCGACCTTGGTGTTCACCTTGTCGTAGACGGGCTTGAAAGCGAGGCTCGTAATCGTGGGAGCCTGATACGCCCACGTGGTGACAGGCGTGGTGCCGTCCGACTCACCCACCGAGTTGACGGCGCGTGCCGTATACGTGTGCGTCTCGCCATTGGTGAGGCCGCCGACAACGCACTGGTACGTGGCACCCGAGGGCTGGCAGTCCGCCGACACCCGTGATCCGGCCTCGTACACCGCGACGTCCGTGACTGCGGGGTGCGCCTGGGTGGACTGGCCCATGGCGACACTCAGTGTGACGGAGGATCCCGTGTAACTGGAGGTTGTCACGCTCGCAGGCGCCTGGGGGTACCCGAGCACGTCGATCGAGACCTGTCCGGGGCCCTTGCCTTCTTGAGCATCGGCGACGGTGAAGTCCACCACGCACTCGCCACCCACCGGCCGAGGGCCCGAGGGCCAGGAGGCCTGGATCTGGGTGTCCGACGCCTTGGTGACCGTCGCGACGGCGCACGCCACGGAACTGCCTGTGCCAACGGACGCGAGGCGCAACCCCGCGCCTGGCGTTCCCGCGTAGGGGTCGAACTCGGTGGGAAGACCCACCACGGGAATGACGCAAGGCGAGCCCTTGCTCACGTCGCACTGGGCCGTGAAGGTGGCGCCCTTGGGCAACTGATTGAGCGCCTCACCTACGACCAGGGTGATGGTGGTGGTCAGGCCGCCATAGGCATCCGTCGACACCTTGACCGTCTCGCGCGTGCCGGGCTTCGACGTGGCGTTCGCCTGCATGTTCGCCGTCGAGCCGGTCTGACTCACCGCGAAGGCTGTCCCCGAGTACGCGATCGTGAACGAGAGTTTGTTCGAGTCGCCCTCGATGCCGCCCTCCCAGGACACCAGTTTGGCGAGGATGTCGACGGAATCCTTCTGACCGGGCGCGATCATCCGGGTCGTGGGGCTGAGGATCGCCTGGGGGTGATTGGGCTGGATGATGATCGGGATGGGGACGATGCTCCACGTCTCCTGGCCGACGAGGCGCACGGCGACGGAGCAGGTGTCTCTCCAGGGAGCTTCCCTGCCCGCCGCATACGACGCGGTGTCGGGGCCCGACGGGACGCAACGCGCATTGCCGCGCTGGACGGCAAACGAGTCCTCCTGCCGCAACTCGATCTGATCGCTCGGGCCGATGTCGAGCACGTCCCTCAACGGAATCTGGGCCGTCTCATCTTCACCCACCTCGATCGCGCTCGCGCCGGGCTTCGCCTGCAGGCGCATCTCGTCGAAGGAGGGGATCCGCAAGAAGCCGTACGTGGTGATCGGTTTGCCGTTCGCGTCAGTTCCTGTGAGCGAGAACGGGACGACGGTGCGCTCCTTGGGGAGCTCGCCGATGATGGTCCAGCCGGACGCGGTGAACCCCGCGGAGGCGTCGCCCCAGAGTTTAAGGTCGAGCTTCGACGGGTCGCCGGTTGGCCACTGCACCTTTCCGGTCACCACGTCGATGCCGCTCGCAAGCTCTCCGCGTGACTGCACGGTCACCACGGTGTCCGACACCGTGAGCGACTCCGGAGCGGGGGAGTTGGACACGTCGATGACGATGAGGCCATCTGCCGTCGCGGACGACGCGCTTGATTGCACCGTGTACCTGTACGAGTGAGGCCCCTCGACGTCTCCAGGGCGCAAGACGACCTTGCCGCCCGTGAGCGGTGCCGTCGGGTCGATGAGCGACTCGAGGCGCGCATACTCTTCGCTCTTGGGATCGGCGTTCGGCACCAACTTGATGATCTTGAGATCCCCTTGGCGAGGGTCACTGTCATTGAGTAGCGGCTCCACAGTCACGGGAGTCGGCGAGCCCAAGTGGGCCGACACGTAGTCCGCGTACGTGATGGGGGCGACGTCGGCCTGCTTAGCGTCGAGCACGCCCACGCTGACGGTTCCAGTGGCTTCGGCTCCGTCAGGGTCGGAGACGGTGTAGGTGAAGGTCACGTCGCCGCTCGCGGGGCGCTCCGAGGGCGCGCGATAGACCATCGCGTCGCCGGAGGCGCTGATCGAGACGGTGCCCATGCCCTTGTCCGGCTGGCTCACGTTGGCGAGGCTCACGGTGTCGCCGTCGGGGTCGATCCCGTTGAGCTTAAGCGGGATGGTGACAGAGTGCCCCGAGAGCACCCGCGCTGTCAGCGCGGGTGGCTGGGGAGGCCTGTTCGATCCCTTGGGGAGCACAGTGACGGTCAGGGTGCCCTGGTCGAGGCGACCTGGCTCGTTCTCGAGGAAGATCGAGTAGTGAACCACGTAGACGTTCGGCGTCTGGGGCGCGAGGTAGCGCAAGGTCGAGCCCGAGGCGAAGGCGAGCTCACCCTTGGTTCCCGAGCTCTCGACAATCGGGTGCAGCATGATGCGCTCACCCCGGGGGCTCACGTCGTTCGCGAGCACAGGGACGTCGACCTGCGAACCCGCCCTGACCGACACCGTGTCGGGCACGGCTACGGGGCCGACACCGTGGCTCGAAGGCAAGAGAAAGACGGTGAGTTGTGTCGTCGCCGAGTTCCCCGCGGTATCGGTGATCGTCACATTGGCCACGCCCAAGCGACCTGGTTGGGCGCTGGTCGAGGTGGCACTCACGCGGACGAGGGAGCCGCCAACGGCACTCGCGCTGAGGCTGGCGTCCGTCGTCGAAACGCTCGACACCATGAGGACTCGCCCCTGGGTCGCGTTGGCCGAGGCGAGCACGTCCACCGTGGTGTCCTCACCCGTGCGGACAAAGGCGGTGAGTGGCGGCACCGCGAGAGCCTCAGTGGCATCGGGCACCGTGAGACGAACTACCGCGGTCAGTTGGGCGAGCGTCGTCGTGTCCTCGACCGTGTAGTTGGCGGCGTAGCGTCCCGGCTCGGTCGCGGTCAGTTCGATCGAACCGTTTGCGGCGCTGGGGGACACCGTGAAGGCGTCTTCGCGTCCCTGGGAGGCCATCGCATCGACAAGACGGTACGAGCCGGAACCGCCAGCGACGTGGTCTGCAATCGCGACGCGTACAGGCGTGTTCACGCCGCCGCTGACGGCAACGGGCTTCACATCGAGTGCGGGCGTCGCGGTGACGCGGACGTCAAGCTCCTTGGTTGTCTCGGCGCCGCGCGAGTCCGACACGGTGATGGTCACGGGGATGGTGGCCTCGCCCGCGTTGGGGTCAAGATGCCTGATCACGACGTGGCCGTCGGAGGTGGGGATGACCGATATGGGTGCGTTGGGGACGTCGGGTCGCGCGTCGACCAGGAAGATCGCGTCTCCCTCGGCGTCAACCCAGCCGTCGAGCGCAGGAATCGACGCGTAGCCGCCGGGGGCGACCTGCGGTGTCGGCCAGGTCTGGGTGCATCCCTCGACGGGGCACCATTCCGGTGCGGTGTTGACATCGTCGGGGACGACCGTGAGGGTAACAGTCGTGGGCGCGGAGTCGCTGTTGCCGTCGGTGACCGCGTAAGTGAAGTTTGACGAGCCCTCCGCAGCGTTGACGGTGACCACCGCCTGCTGGTCCTGGTTGATCAGGCTGAGCGTGCCGAAGCCGGAGTCCACGAGCGGCGTCATCAAGGCCGGGTCGATCGTCAACACGTCCTTCTTGTTGGGATCGTGGTCGTTAAGGAGGAGCGGAAGGGAGACGACGGCACCCCTGCGCACGCCAAAGGCATCGGGTGCAGCCACGGGAGGCTGTTGCTCGATCACATCGGCGACCTGAACGGTGCCTTGCTTCTGCTCGCCCTGATCGGGGTCGTTCCAGTCGGATAGTGGAATCAGCTTGCCGTCTGGCACCGTCCACAACAGTCCCGTGGCGGTCTCGGACAGCACAGCCCTATCGCCGTTTGTCCGAAAGACGGGAGAAAGTAAGCGCACCTGGCCGAGCGCCTGAGTGTCGACAGCGAGTGGCTGCATTTCACCACGCGCTGTCGACCACAAGGAGGCCGCCGTGGTGGAGATCCACGCGGCATAGGTCACCCCGCCCACGACGGTGGGAGCGGCCGGAACGCCTTGAGCGTCGGCGACTCGCGTGACGGCGCCATCCTTGAGCGAGACCTTCACCAGGCCCGACGAGTCGGCGATCAGTACCGACGGCGACGACGAGGTGCCCGTCTGCAACCGGGCGTCGCCGACCACGCTGAGGTCGACACGAGCGTCGCGGCCGTCGATCCAGAGCTTGCCCGCGGATGCGGAGAAGAGCACCCATTGGCCGTCGGCAATCGTCATCTCGAGGCCGTCGCCGCGGTCGGGGGCCTGGGGCAATGTCTGGATTCCGCCGACGAAGCGGCCGGTGTTCGCGGAGAAGCGGCGCACGCCGCCCTCGGCGGCCGAGTACATGGTCACGGTGCCGTCGGCGTCGACCGCGGCCGCGTCGGCGACATATCGCGGCGGATCCTGACCCTCCTCCGTCACCACGTCCGCGAACGGGTTGATCTGGCGAGGGCTCGCCGACTTGGTCTTTCCATCGGGCATTGTGCCGAGATACACCTCACCAGTGCCCGCCAGGTAAAGCACATACGAACCCGCCGAGGCGACGAACGATGTGCCGGTGGGCGTCGCGGTGGCCTTCGCCGCCGCGGAGATAGCGGTCGTCGCCTGTTGCCCCGCGGAGCCGAGATCCGAGGGGTTTGCGCCATCGAGGGGCCATGCCTGGACGAAGCTCTGCGTGAACACGAGGCCCCGAGCGCCAGACTGGACGATATCGGCGTGAGCGTCGGCGACGGCTCTGGTGGTGTCGATCTCACCCAACTCGGTGTTGACGCGCGCGTATTGACCGTCATCCCTGGTAACCCATACCGAAGTCTCGAGGCGAGGCGCCTCTCGAGCGTCGTAGCCAGGCGACACGACAGCGAGGGCTGTGACGGCGCCGACCGTAAGCAAGGCCGCGAGGGGAGTGATCCAACCCGTCGGCCGCCGACGTGGCCTTGCGGGCGCGGCCACCTAGATCACTCCCGTCACTGCCAGCACTGCCACGACGATCAGGGCGACCGCAACCGCCCCGATAACGCCGCCGAGCAGGGCGGCCTTGGTCTTGGACGATCCCTTCGACTCGGTGGGCTCGTGGCGGTCGCTCAGGCGCTGAGCGGAGGCAAGGGTCTGGGCCCGTTGAGCGCGGCGCGAGTCTTGTCTCACCGTCGAGATGATCGGGCCGCGTTGGGTGTCGCTTGCGAAGTCGACAGGCGCGGCGGCGGAGGCCCATTCGGGGGTGGCGATCTCAAGCGCGGTGGGAGGGATACCCAGTTCGTATTGGATCCAGCGCAACTCTTCGGCGAAAGCGAACATCGACGTGAATCGGGCAGAGGGGTCTTTGGAGAGGGCCTTCTTCAGCGCGGACTCGAGCCGTTCGCCGACGTCCGTGCGGCCCGTGGGGACGTATCCGGCCTTGGTGATGCGTTGCACGTGCTGGGCGCGGGGGATCTTCTCCCCCGACGGTAATTCAAAGGGGGCTCTCCCCGCAAGCAGGGTGTACAGAGTGGCGCCCAGGCTCCAGATCTCTGAGGGGATTGAGCCCGCGACCTGCTGCGAAATCACCTCGGGGGCGCTCCACGGGATCGACATGGCCACCACATCGGGGTTCTCATCGAGAAGCGCGGCGCCCGCGGCGATGCCGAAGTCGGCCAGTACCGGCGTGCCAAGGGTGGTGACAAGGACGTTCGATGGCTTGATGTCCCGGTGAAGCACGCCCGAACGGTGCGCGGTCTCCAGGGCAGCGGCGACCCTGACTCCCACGTCGAGCGCTTCGGCCACGCTCAGGGGAGCCTTCTTGACCCTGGCCCCCATCGTGTCGGGGCAATAGTCCATGACGAAGTACGGCCGGCCGTCGGCCGAGATGGAGGCTTGGAAGATGGTGACGATCGACGCGTGGGCACTGAGTCGCGCCAAGATGTCGGCCTCGGAGTTGAAAGTCCGCAACACATCGGGGTTGATGGCGTCGTCGCACAACACCTTCACAGCGACAACACGGCGCGGCATGTCCTGTTCATACAGGAAGACGTCCGCGAATCCTCCAGATCCGAGCGGCCTGACGAACGTGTAGCCGGGTAGGACTGGAGGAGGTGATGGCTTGCGTCTCGACATAATGGTGTGATGCCTCTCCCCCCAGGGCAAACGAGTCTGAACCCGCCTTAGCGACGTCAGCGTCGGGTGTTAGTTGCGGGCGCCGACAACAATCCGGAAGCCCTCTCCAAGGTCGAGGGTATCGCCAATGTCAAGCGTCACTGCACGCCCCTCGTGGAGAAGGCGGGGCGGCTTGTCTTGTGCGAAGACAAGCGTCCCATTCGTGGACCCCATGTCGCGAGCCTGCAACTCGTTGCCGACCACCGCGAACTCCACGTGCTTTCCGGAGATTTCCTTGCGGGGCGACGGGGCGACGATGTAGTAGGTGGAGGTCTCTTCGGGGTCCGTGCGCCAAGGCCGCCTGCCCACGACGATCTGTGGGGCGGCATCCAACTCGTTGCCGTCCGGAAGTTGCAGAGTCCATCCGGGCGCCCCTGCGAGGGAGGAGAGATCCAACTTTTTGGGCTTGCGGTCAACGTGCGCTCCTGCGTCGGACGATGCGGTCGCGGCGGGCACGACGGCCACGCCTGAGGTGGCAACCGAGTCCACCTCGGCCGATGGCGCAGGCGCCGCGTCTTGTTGGTCGAGCGCGGGCTCATGGGTGCCGCCCAGCACGATCGATGTCTCCACGGCGGACACGACGCCACGCGCAAGAGGTAGATGAGCGCTCGGCGAGGAGGTCGAGTTCAGCGCCAGGCGCATCGAGTCGACACCATGAGCCTCACCGGTGAGCCACGTCGCACCCTCGGGCCAACTGAAGCGGGTCGTGCTGGCGCTCATCAGGTCAACGACCACGTCACCGCGCACGGCGATCGACACGGACTGTGTTTCGCGGTCGATCACCTCTGCGAGCGCGAACCTGTCGGTGGCGCGAGCGTCGGCGAGGAGCGCCAAAGCGCCCGTCATGGTGGCGTCGGGCGCATCGAGAAGCCGAAAGAGCGAGGTCACGAGCTCCGGGCTGGCGTGCGCACTCAACAGACCCATGAAACGATCTGTGGCAATGGCGAAGCCGGATCCCCCCGGTTCAGGTGGCGCATATGAAAACATTCAGCCACTCTAGCGATCAGCGCGATGCGCTGGCTTGCGGCTGGCGCATTTTCTCTCCCGAGCGCCTTGGGAGGCAATGCGGCGCCTATCATGGAGGCATTGCGGCATGCTATCTACCTTGCACGCCAGTCAGACATCTCGCGCTTTGACGGCAGGGGCGCCGCCGGGTATGGTAGATGCTCGTGCCCGCGTCGTCGGGCCCTCTTGTGTGCCTTTCCGGAGGCACCACCCATCAGGTGCGACACGCCCGGGCGCGGGGGTCGGACCGACGACACGATCAGCGTTCAGTATCTACAGACGGAGAAGTAGTGCCTACGATTCAGCAGTTGGTGCGCAAGGGGAGGACCCCCAAGGCGTCCAAGACCAAGACTCCTGCCCTTAAGGGCAGCCCGCAGCGCCGCGGCGTGTGCACGCGCGTCTACACCACCACCCCCAAGAAGCCGAACTCGGCTCTTCGCAAGGTGGCTCGTGTGCGCTTGTCGTCTGGCATCGAGGTCACGGCATACATTCCCGGCGAGGGCCACAACCTGCAGGAGCACTCGATTGTGCTCGTGCGTGGTGGTCGCGTGAAGGACCTTCCCGGCGTGCGTTACAAGATTGTGCGAGGCTCGCTCGACACCCAGGGCGTGAAGAACCGCAAGCAGGCTCGCAGCCGTTATGGCGCGAAGATGGAGAAGAAGAAGTAATGCCTCGCAAGGGACCGGCGCCTAAGCGCCCCATAGTCATTGACCCGGTGTACGGCGCCCCCGTCGTCACCCAGCTCATCAACAAGGTGCTTCTCGACGGCAAGCGCTCGGTCGCCGAGGCGATCGTGTATGGCGCGCTCGAAGGCGTCAAGGAGAAGAGCGGTCAGGATCCAGTGGCCGTTCTCAAGCGCGCCATGGACAACGTGCGCCCCGCGCTCGAGGTCCGTTCACGTCGCGTCGGTGGAGCCACCTACCAGGTGCCCGTCGACGTTCGCCCCGTTCGCGCCACCACGCTGTCGCTGCGTTGGCTCGTTGACTTCTCGCGCAAGCGTCGCGAGAACACGATGACCGAGCGCCTCATGAACGAACTGCTCGACGCTTCCAATGGCCTTGGTGCCGCGGTGAAGCGCCGCGAGGACATGCACAAGATGGCCGAGTCGAACAAGGCGTTCGCGCACTACCGCTGGTAGTCGCCGCCGCGTTCGACGCCTCAGACACAAAGACTTAAGGGAGACCCACTCGTGGCACAGGACGTGCTCACGGACCTGAGTAAGGTTCGTAACTTCGGCATCATGGCTCACATTGATGCGGGCAAGACCACCACCACCGAGCGGATCCTGTTCTACACGGGTATCACATACAAGATCGGTGAAGTTCACGACGGTGCGGCCACGATGGACTGGATGGCGCAGGAGCAAGAGCGCGGCATCACCATTACGTCTGCGGCGACGACGTGCTTCTGGGACAACATCCAGCTGAACATCATCGACACCCCCGGACACGTTGACTTCACGGTCGAGGTCGAGCGCAACCTGCGCATCCTCGACGGTGCCGTCGCCGTCTTTGACGGCAAGGAGGGCGTAGAGCCCCAGTCCGAGACCGTCTGGCGTCAGGCCGACAAGTACAACGTGCCCCGCATCTGCTTCGTCAACAAGATGGACAAGATTGGCGCCGACTTCTACTTCACTGTCGAGACCATCAAGAAGCGCCTCGGCGCCAAGCCGCTCGTCATTCAACTGCCGATCGGTTCCGAGGGCGACTTCGTCGGCGTCGTGGACCTCATCGAGATGCGGGCGCTCGTGTGGCCGGGCGACTCCAAGGGCGACGTGACGCTGGGCGCCAAGTACGAGATCGAAGCGATCCCGGCCGACATGTTGGAGAAGGCCAAGGCGTACCGCCTTGAGCTGGTCGAGGCAGTGGCAGATGCGAGCGACGAGCTTCTTGAGAAGTTCCTCGCTGGCGAAGAGCTCACGGTTCCCGAGATCAAGAAGGGCATCCGCAAGATGGTGCTCGGCTCGGAGCTGTACCCCGTGCTGTGTGGCTCCGCCTTCAAGAACCGTGGCGTCCAGCCGATGCTCGACGCAGTCGTGGACTACCTCCCGTGCCCGACCGACATGCCGGCCATCCAGGGCCACGCCCTCGGTGACGTTGACACCATCGTCGAGCGCCACGCGGACGCGACCGAGCCGTTCTCAGCCCTCGCGTTCAAGATCATGACGCACCCGTTCTTTGGTCGCCTGACGTACATTCGCGTGTACTCCGGCCACGCCGATTCGGGTGCCGCGATGCTGAACGCCACCAAGGACAAGAAGGAGCGCATCGGAAAGATCTTCCAGATGCACGCCAACAAGGAGAACCCGGTCGACTCGGTCACCGCCGGTCACATCTACGCGGTCATCGGCCTCAAGGACACGACCACGGGTGACACCCTGTGCGACGCTCAGCACCCTGTGGTGCTGGAGTCGATGACGTTCCCCGAGCCCGTGATTCACGTGGCCGTCGAGCCCAAGACCAAGGGTGACCAAGAGAAGATGTCGCTTGCCATCCAGAAGTTGGCTGAAGAGGACCCCACGTTCCGCGTGCGCCTCGACATCGACTCTGGCCAGACCATCATTTCCGGAATGGGCGAGCTTCACCTCGACATCATCGTGGACCGCATGAAGCGCGAGTTCAAGGTCGACGCCAACGTGGGCAAGCCGCAGGTGGCGTACCGCGAGACCATTCGCAAGGCCGTCATGAAGTACGACTACACGCACAAGAAGCAGACGGGTGGTTCTGGTCAGTTCGCCAAGGTGCAGATCAACCTTGAGCCGCTGCCCGCAGACTCCGAGCTTCAGTACGAGTTCGTCAACGGTGTCACCGGTGGCCGTGTGCCGAGGGAGTACATCCCCTCGGTCGATGCGGGCATCCAGGACGCCATGCAACTTGGCATTCTTGCGGGCTTCCCGATGGTTGGCGTGAGGGCCACCCTGGTGGATGGCGCGTACCACGACGTCGACTCCTCGGAGATGGCGTTCAAGATCGCTGGCTCGATGGTGTTTAAGGAGGCCGCACGCAAGGCGGACCCCGCACTTCTCGAGCCCATCATGGCCGTCGAAGTTCGTACGCCCGAGGACTACATGGGCGACGTCATCGGCGACCTCAACTCGCGTCGCGGCCAGATCCGCTCCATGACGGATGCCGTCGGCGTGAAGGTCATTGACTCTTTGGTGCCGTTGTCGGAGATGTTCGGCTACGTGGGCGACCTGCGGTCTCGTACCCAGGGTCGCGCCGTGTATTCGATGACTTTCCACAGCTACGCCGAGGTGCCTCGCAACGTTGCCGAGGAAATCATTGCCAAGACCCGGGGCGAGTAGTCCCACCGGTTGAAAACCAGAAACAATAACGACAACCAGTAGGGAAGACGAACCCGGCGAAGGCCCCGGCCAAAGCGCGTATCTTATTCACTACCCGAGTCTCATCACACAGGAGGAAGCCAGCATGGCTAAGGCCAAGTTTGAGCGCAACAAGCCCCACGTCAACGTCGGCACCATTGGTCACGTCGACCATGGCAAGACGACGCTGACGGCCGCCATCTCGAAGGTGCTGC
>Ga0209429_10001081_pt1 | contig 17474 bp, 18 predicted proteins | sample BarGraNGADG00212_3_FD_184493 | JGI IMG/M metagenome (GOLD analysis project Ga0209429, IMG submission 184493) | Arctic peat soil microbial communities from Barrow, Alaska - Barrow Graham LP Ref core NGADG0004-212 (SPAdes) (version 2) | ecosystem: Environmental > Terrestrial > Soil > Wetlands >...
CATTTCCAGCGATAAGCGGCCCAGAGTCCAAAAAGCGTAAAAAGGCCAACGCAAAAATTTAATCGTAAAATTCGGATTGTTTTTAACCGCGTCTTTTAATTCTTGCGAGGGGGACTCATCAACATAAAGCCAGTATCGGTTGCGGCGATCGATGGCCGCTAAATTCTTGATTAAATAGAAAGAATACCATTCGGTGCCGGTCTTACGTTGACGATTCGCCCGCGAAGCATCAAGGCCAATAACCATATATAAAATTTATTTGGTTGCTAAAATGCTGCGTTTATAGGAATCCAAATTATCCAAAGCGATGCCCGTGCCTTTGGCCACGCAGAGCATAGCATCATCGGCGACGTAAACCGGCACACCGGTCGTTCGCGCGATGAGCTGATCAATATTTCTAAGGAGGGCGCTGCCGCCCGTCAAAACGATTCCCTTATCAATAATATCGGCCGATAATTCCGGCGGCGTTTTCTGCAAGACTTTTTTAGCGGCGGAAATAATCGCTTCCAATTCATTTTGAATCGCTTCGGTCACATCGTCGCTGGAAACCGTAATGCTGCGCGGCAAGCCAGTGACGATATCACGGCCTCTGATTTCCAAATGCAATTTGTCCTCCATGTAGAGCGCCGAGCCGATATTGATTTTAATTTCCTCGGCCGTGCGTTCGCCGATGGCTAAATTATATTTGCGTCGGACATATTCCAAAATCGCTTCATCAAACTTATTCCCTCCCACCCGGACGGAAGTGGAGGCCACGACGCCGCCCAAGGAAATAACGGCCATTTCGGCTGTCCCGCCGCCGATATCAATTACCATGTGTCCCGTGGCCGAGCCGATGGGGATATCAGCGCCGATGGCGGCGGCCACCGGTTCCTTAATAATATAAGCAGCTTTCGCGCCGGCGGCGATGGTCGCTTCGATAACAGCGCGGCGTTCCGTGGAAGAAATACCGGCCGGAACGGCCACCATCACTTCCGGCCGAAAAAGCCGGATACCGCCTAAAGTTTTATTGATAAAATAACGGATCATAGCTTCCGTCGCCCGATAATCGGCGATAACGCCGTCCTTCAAAGGACGGATGGCCATAATCGTGTCCGGCGTGCGGCCGATCATGTCTTTGGCTTCGTTGCCCACGGCCAGAATCTTCTTGTCAATCAAAGAGACGGCCACCACGCTCGGTTCATTGATAACAATGCCGCGCTTGGGTAGATAGACAAGGGTATAGGTTGTGCCGAGATCGATCCCGATGCGTTTTATAAACATAAATACTAATTCATTTTAATATCATTCCCCCTTTTAGTCAAACATTTGAATAAATACTCATTATAGCTCCCCTGTTGACATTTTGGGACAAAAATTATAACATTAAATATTCTTTAAAAATAACATATTTCCCCCTAAATATTGTCGAACCTAATAGATCTAACATGAATAAATATTGGAGAAAAACCTTGTGGACTACCGTCTTCATCGGTTTGGCCTATGTCTTATTTACCTTCCTCTGGCTTGGTCCGGAGACAACCCGGCGGGCGACTGACTTCTTCTTCACAGTTGGAGTCTTGAACTTAGTCACGCTGGCCATCACTTTTATCATCTATAAAGTGGATACCAATTACATCTATGCATCACTGCCCAAGCAGTTATCAGCCTGCAGCGTCTCAGTTATCCTGTCGACCCGTTATTTACTGGCCTTACGGCACTCCCCGACTTTTTTCGAAGATTTTCTGCTCATGAATATCTTGGTGGCCGTCTGTCTTCTATTGGGAATCTGGCTGGCTGTCGCTATCTATCGGGGGGTACTAAAGAGAAGGGGTTTGCTTGGTCCTAAAAGGGATTCAGAGCGGTGGCGTACCTGGCAGACTGTAACAGCGACAATGGTGCAAATGACCTTTATCTTATTCTTCTTTTTCCAATTCTTGGCGCTCTGGTGGCTACCGAATATCTTTTTTCCGGGCTTCTAAATATGCCCGGTCGCAAAAAGGCTTCACTGAAAATGAAGCCTTTTTTATTTCCTAAAATTTTAGTCCAAACCCATGTCGTCTTCCCCCTCGTCCTCTTCAGCCGACTTCTCCCGATCCGCCACCTTGCCTTGATTGGAAATTATTTTCTTAACCTTTTCCGAAAACTCATAAGTATCAAATTCATCTTTGAAGAAAATATAATCGGCGCCCAGCTTCAAGCTGCGCTGCCGGCTGTCCTCGTCGGAAATGTCCGTAAAGATGAAAATTTGCACTTCGGACAGTTCGTCGTCCTCTTTCATTTTTTTGATAATATCAAAGCCATCCAGTTTCGGCAGGATTAAATCCAAAATAATATACGCGGGTGAAAAATCCTTGATCTTTTGCAGAATTTCATCTAAGTCCTCTTCCCCTTCCGAGGTCTCCACTTCAAAATTATCCGCCGTAAATTGCGCCTCCAAGCCATAGAGGATGTTGGCGTCGTCTTCTAAAACAAACATTCTTTTTTCTTCCATAGTATTTAAAATTATTTTTTTATTTTCTCCCACCACCATTTATTAGCCTGATACCACGCGGCGGTTTCTTTCAGCCCAGCCGCGAACGCAATTTGCGGCGCAAAGCCTAATTCCCGACGCGCCTTGGAAAAATCAATGGCGTAGCGGAGGTCATGCCCCAAACGGTCGGCCACATGCTCGATCATTTCTTCGCCTTGACCCATTAATTCCAAAATCATCTGTGTAATCTCCAAATTGGTTTTTTCGCTGTCGCCGCCTAAGCAATAGGTAGCGCCGATCTTTCCTTTCTTAATAATTAAATCCACGCCGCGATTATGGTCGTCCACATGAATCCAGTCGCGGATGTTCTTCCCTTCGCCATAGACTGGCACTTTCTTATTCTCGATTAAATTGGTAACGAATAAAGGGATTAATTTTTCCGGATGCTGATAGGGGCCGTAATTGTTGGAGCAATTGGAAATGGTGATCGGCAAACCATAGGTGTGGAAATAGGCGCGCACCAGATGGTCGGATGCCGCCTTGGAGGCGCTGTAAGGCGAACGCGGATCATAAGGCGTCGCTTCGTTGAATTTCGGATCATGCGGGCCGAGCGAACCAAAGACTTCGTCGGTCGAAATGTGATGGAATCTGATCCCGCCGTTATTCTTGGCCGCTTCCAACAAAACTCTCGTCCCCTCGACGTTCGTTCGGATAAAATCGGCGCTATTTTTAATGGAACGATCCACGTGGCTCTCCGCCGCGAAGTGGACAATCAAATCCAGCCCTTTCACTAAACTGTTAACTAATTCCTCATCGGTAATATCGCCCTTAACGAATTTATAATTGGTATTACTCTCAATGTCTTTCAGGTTATCTAAATTACCGGCATAAGTCAAAAGATCCAGGTTGACAAGCTGGTCAACGGGATAATTTTTTAGCCAATAATGAATAAAATTAGAACCGATGAACCCGGCGCCGCCGGTAACGAGTAACTTCATATTTAACTGATTAATTTCTTAGCGATCGCTTCAGCCTCGCCCGGTTCATATTCGGACTGCGGCCAATCAACATGACCATCGCCCGCGTGGCGCGGAATCACGTGGACATGAAAATGAGGGATAATCTGGCTGGCCACCGGGTCATTATTAATGGCGACATTATAACCGGCCGCGCCTAATTTCTCTTTTAAGAGAGCGCCCATCTTTTTTACCACCAGCATGACCGCGATATAATCCTCTTCCGGCGCGGCTTCGATGGTCGGATAATGAGTTTTTAGTAACACTAAAATTTGTCCGGGATTAACCGGCTTAATATCCAAAAAGGCCAGAACCTTATCATCCTCGTAAATCTTCTGATGAACCGGGATATCGCCGGCGATAATCTTACAAAAAATACACATAAATTATCCGATTTTATAGGGACTGTCCGCTTTATTCTCCCAGCGGATTTCGTCTATCGCCTGCTCTTTGTTGATTCCTTTGTATAACTTATCGGGCAGATTAACGCTTAGCGCCGGATAATCGGAAATACATTTATAACCGTGAATCACACCCGGGGGGACAATAACCAAACAAGGGTTATTTTCGCCCACTTCTAAAACCAAGTTCTCTCCTGGCGTGGCCGAGTTCTGCCTGGCATCCCAGAGATAGAGGCGAAAAGTGCCGGGCCCGAAAAAAACGAAACAATCGCTCTGGGCTTTATGTTCATGCGGGCCGCGAATAACACCGGGGTTAGTCAGGCTAGCATAGGCCATTACCGCGTCAAAGTCCAGCCCGTCGCGCCGAAATAATTCCACTAGCCAGCCGCGCTCATCGCTGTTTTTTGTTAATTGATTGATAATTACGCCTTTAATCATATGAAAATCCTATTTCTTAATTTTATAATTCATTAGCCCGTTCTGCGCGCCCAGATGAGATATTTTGGACGCCGTATTTTTCGAGGCCAAGCGCAGAGCTTGATTAATGTCGCCCTGATAAATTTCCAAACCGGCCGCGAACGTGGAGTTAAAGATATCGCCGATGCCGGTCGTATCAACTCGCTTCGTCTCTGGCATAATTGGCCGGTAGTACGTCTTCAGGCCGTCATAGGCGAAAGCGCCGCCCGTACCGGCGGTAATTAAAACCAAACGCGGACCGAAACTAAAAATAATCTTCAATAAATTTTCCGTTTTATTCAAATAGCCATAGTTTAAATGCTTGTGCTTTTGGGAACTAAGCACCAGTTCCAGGGCTTCGTCTTTGTTCAGGGCAAAGACATAAGTCTTTTTTAAAAAAGGTTGGATAAATTTCAAGCCGCGCTCCAATTGCTTGCCGCCGGGATTCCACACCACTTTCGTTTTCTTGACATCCACTGCCGCAAAAATCCGCTCTAAAGTTTTGGCCCATTCGCCTGACAGGCTAGCCAAATATATATTTTCCACTTTTTTTAAAGACTTAAAGCCTAGAGCGCTGATAGCCAGCTTCCGATTGGCGCCCCGTTCCACGAACAGGATCCTCTCGCCGCTGGGATCGATTAAATCGAAGGCCGTGCCGCTTTCCTCGCCGCGACTTTTTTCCACCAATTCTGTTTTGACGCCGCGCTGCCGTAAATTGGCGATAATCTCTTTCCCGCCTTCGTCCGCCCCGACGGCCGCCAAACAAGCAGTTTTAAAGCCGAAGTGAGCCAGATTAACGGCTGCGTTCGCCGCGCCGCCGCCAAAGGAATAATAGAACTTATCCACCTTGATTTTGGCGCCCGATTCAAAGGCCAATAATTTCTGGCGCAAAACATCTCGGTGGTTATCAATCATCACCCCTTGATCGGTGAAGAAAGAAACATCGCGGGTCGCCCCGCCGATAGTTATAAAATTGTAAGTCATATTTATCATATTATCACATCCGACCCTTGCCTTCCAAGAAGAAGGGCTGCAGTTTTCTGGTTAAAGCCGCGGCTAAGTGGTAAAGGAGCAAGGCGGCGACCAGACTCCAGCCGCTCTGGTAAAAAAGAGCCAGCCAGAAACTGGAACTGGCCAGAAAGAAATAGCCGGTCGAAGTCACGAAAAAATAGAACAAGATAGCGGCCAAGAAATTATAGACAACCGTCGCCGCCAAGATTAAGGCCAAGAAAGAATATAAAGACCGGTTAGTTAACCAATTCTTCAGTAAGAGCTGAGAGATAATGGCGGTAATTAAAAGAATAATTAAGAAAAAGCCGAAGAATTGAAAATAGATTAAGCCCAGCCAAAAGCCGAAGACAATGACCAACCAGAAAGCGATTTCCTGACCGAAAAAAAACAAAGTAAAAATAAGGACGATCAAAACTAAATTTATTTGTCCGAAGAAAGAGGGCCAAGCGCTGATGAGAGCCGCCTGAAAAATAGCGATAAGCGAGGAGAGAAAAATGAAGGCGGCGATTTTGATGATTGATTTCATCATACCTTACGGAATTATGACCGAGACTAAAGTTAAATTATTAAAATCAACCAAGGGTTCGATGGTGGCATTCTGCCAAACGGCGTTACTTTCATTCCGCACTTCTTTGACCCGTCCGATGACCAGACCCCGTGGTATGTTGCCGCCCAAACCGGAGGTGACGACAATGTCGCCGGCGCTGATCTTATCCGTCTGCGGAATGTAATCCATTTTAATAGTTAAACCCAAATCTCCGTCCGCGATGCCCGGCGTCTGCGTGGGATTCTCAATGGCCGCCGCCAGTTTACAGCCCGGACTGGTGGCTAAACAGATGTTGGCGGTCGCGTCTTTAAGCGCGGTTATTTTTCCGATAATCGTGCCGTTCGGCTCGATCACGGCCAAACCGATTTTCAGACCGTCTTTAGCCCCGCGGTTCAGCACTAAATCTTGGCTGGCTTCGCCGGCGCCCACCGCTCCTTCTTGAGCGATAACCGAAGCAACCACGGCCGTCAGATTATGATCGTTTAAAAATTTCGCTTGATCGCGTAATTTGGTATTTTCCTTAATGACTTCTTGATAATTGGCATTCGCTACGGTCAAAGCGGCCACCTGATTAGTCAAAGATTCTAGGCGAGCGGGCAAATCGGCTTGATTCTGGCGATCCAGATAGGAATTATTAAAACCGCGCCCGTAACTATAAAGGCGGCTGCCAATCGGCCGGACTAAGGCTAATAAAAAATTCTCCGCCGGACGCAGGGCCCCGACGGCATGAAAAAAGATTAGTAATATAAAGGCGACTAAGAAAATCGCGATTTTTCTGTATCTTTTGAGCTTGTTCATAGTTTACAAATTAGCCATTTCGGGACACTTGGTCTGCTTACAGAATATAATATTTAGAGGGGTTTGTAAAATAAAAAAGCCATCATTTTTAGAATGATGGCTTGCTTTCAAACATTAAGAGTTGCAGTTGTCGTCTGGCCTCATGATAGATATCTGAATCAAAATCACGGCGACAGAGACGATCGCCCCATTGCCCGACACTTAAAACAGGAATTTGCATAAGCCTATAGGCCAAGTTTAACAACTCTCGGTAAGGAAACCCCCACTGTTTAAGATTTATAATCGCTTTTACGCACAAAGAGATAGCTTTATCAATCCGTAACTCTTCGCCGCTAGATTCAAAAAATCTTAATGTTCCGCATCGCTTCAAACTCGCGCCATTCTTCGTCCCTGGTCAATCCGGTTTGCAAATATGAAAGTCCGAAAGCATCAATGGCAAATTGCTTAGTAAAAGGTCGGATAATTCCCCAGCGCATCAGATTAGAAAAAAATATTTCTTTAACACTACCAAGTGAGTATTCCCAGCCCGATTGGAGATAATGCGCTCCGGCTAGTTCACCGATGACAGCATACCAAAGCGACATATACGTGTCCTGCGACCAGTTCCACTTTCTAGCGTCAAAAATTGATGGAGCAATAAAAAGTAAGTTCTTTTTCTGTCCTAACTTATCAGCCAACGCAACACCTTCTTTAATATTCGGCTTAATCACCAACTCATAAAATGAGCCAGTACCTACTTTCTTCTCAAATTCGGTAGCGGTGAAGACCCCTTCATGCCTGAGGGTTTCAAAATAGCGTTGACCGGTCGTAACTGGCAGACTGACATAGGCGATATGCGGACGCCGAGCGCCGCGAAAGGACTTATAGGCGCTCAAAACTATGCCCTGTTCAACTAATTCTTTTTCGATTAGTCGTCTATCTTGATTATCTATTTTCATTAATTCCTCTCCTATATTAAAAGGTTCGTATTGTTAAGGTAATAAAAAAGAATACCAAGCGATATTCTTTTCGTCAAGATTAGCATTAGTGGACTAGCCTCCTAGTCCATGCTGCTCGGCAAAATAACTTTCTCTAGTAGTTCTTTATTCGTCAGTAGGATACCGGTTCCCCGCACGACGCAGGTTAAGGGATCATCCACAATTTTTACGGGAATCTTTGTGGCCGCGGCAATCGCTTTGTCCAAACCGCGCAAGAGCGCCCCGCCGCCTGATAAATAAAGACCGCGTTCGTAAATATCCGACACCAGTTCCGGCGGCGTTGTTTCCAAAATCGTTTTGATATTATCAATAATCTTAGTCACTGTCCGGCTGATGGCTTCTCTTATCTGTTTATCGCTGACCATGACCGCTTTGGGCAGACCGGTCAGAAGATCGCGGCCGCGCACCTCAATTTCCGTCGGCGCATCCAAAGGGACGGCCGAGCCGACAGCGATCTTAATGCTCTCGGCTAATTGCTCGCCGATTAAAATATTAAATTCCTCGCGGATATATTCAATAATGTCATTGTCAAATTCATTTCCGGCCGCCTTCAAAGATTTCCAGGTCACGACTCCGCCCAAGGAAATCACGGCGATTTCCGAAGTACCGCCGCCGATATCCACGATCATCGTCGCAATCGCTTCCGTCACCGGCAGCCGCGCGCCAATCGCCGCCGCCATCGCTTCCTCAATCAGGTAAACTTTCCGGGCGCCGGCCGATTTGGCGGCGTCCTCGACCGCTTTCTTCTCCACCTCGGTCAAATCCAAAGGGATGCCGATGACAACGCGCGGCCGGGAGATTAAAGTAAAATTTTCACTATGCACTTTATTGATAAAATACTTCAGCATTTTTTCCGTCACTTCAAAATCGGAGATTACTCCTTCCACTAAAGGTTTGATCGCTTCAATATGGCCCGGGGTCTTACCCACCATCTTACGAGCCGCTTCCCCGACCTCCAAAATCTCGTTAGTCCGTTTATTAATCGCCACCACGCTCGGCTCATTAACAATGATTCCCTTGTCAGCGACATAAACTAGGGTATTTTTCGTACCTAAATCAATGCCTAAATCATGACTAAATTTTCCGAGCAGGTTATTGAACATAAATTATTATTTTAGTTTGTTGCCTAATTCTTCCAGCTTAACCAGTTCTCCTTCTTTCACACCGCGCTTTTTCAGCTCCCCACTCGCCTGAGCGATAGTCTTGGCGCTAATCAGCAAGCGATAGGGACAACCAATCAAATCGGCATCGGCAAATTTCTCGCCGGCCGAAATATCACGATCATCATACAAGACTTCAATTCCTTGCTTCGACAAATCTTCATAAACTTTGGCCGCTTCTTCATTCTCGTTTAGAGATAAGAGATGAACCTTGAACGGCGCCACCTCTTCCGGCCAAATAATTCCCTTCGCGTCGTGGAATAATTCCACGAGCGTTCCCATTACCCGGCTCGGACCGATGCCATAGGAGGCCATGATGACCGGTTGCTCTTCCCCTTTTTCGTCGCGGTATTTTAATTGGCAAGGTTCCGAAAAACGGGTGCCGAGTTTAAAGATATTTCCGACCTCGATCGCTTTCTCTTCGCGCAGTTCCTGGTTGCCGCATTCCGGACAAGCTTTCAAATCATCAATAATTTCTCGATTGACCGCCACGCGGCATTGGTCGCAGATAAAGATATGGTCTTCGCCCGCTTCGGTCACGGTCTGAAATTCATGAGAATATTTGGCAAAGGCGCCGCCGGAGGCATAAGTGAGATAAGTTTTGTCGGCCAAACCTAAGCGCGCGTAAATTTTGAAATATGACTCTTTGACGCGCTCATAATATTTATCCAAATCCGCTTGGCTGGCGTGGAAAGAATACAAATCTTTCATGGAAAATTCTCGGCCGCGAATCAGACCGGCTTTGGCTCTTTTTTCGCTGCGGAATTTCGTCTGGATCTGATAGACTGCTAAAGGCAATTCACGATAGGAAAAAATAAATTTCTTGGCTAAAGGCGTGACGATTTCTTCGTGGGTAGCCGCTAAGGCATATTCTTTTTTATCCGGACCGGTCAGTTTGAACAAGGCATCAAAATTATCCCAGCGCTTGGTCGTTTCCCAAGCCTCTTTCGGCGTTAAAGCCGGCATCAAGATTTCCTGGCCGCCGACCGCGTTCATTTCCGCGCGGATAACATTCATAATCTTGTTTAATACCTTTAGGCCGAGCGGCAGATAAGAATAGACGCCGGCCGCGACTTTATCAATAAAACCGGCCCGAATCAGGGCTTGGGCATTATAGCTCGTCTCGTCTTTAGGCAGTTCTTTGATTGTCCGGGTGAATAATTCGGCTTGTCGCATAATATAGAGTAATTTATTTTTATCCTAACGAAATTATGGCCGCTTGTAAAGCCGCCACTTTCTATTTTTTGGCCATTCTTTTCAGCGCTTCCTTGACCCGCTGGCCACTGTCAATAATGGACGGATCAACGCTGTTTAAAGCGCTTCGCGCTTCGTTCAGCGAGTAGCCGAGCGACATCAGGGCGTCTATCTCGTCGCCGCCGAAACTGGACGAATTAAGCGGCGTGGTCGACCCGACCGAACGCAGCACCTTATTCTTCAATTCCAAAACAATCCGTTCCGCAGTTTTTTTCCCGATACCGGAAACTTTGGTCAGCAAATCGGCGTCGCCCCTGACAATCGTTTCTTTGACGTCGTCGGTGGCGGCTAAAGACAAAATTCCCAAGGCCGACTTCGGACCGACCCCGGACACGGTTAACAGTAATTCAAATAATTCCCGATCAACTAAAGTTTTAAAACCATACAAGTCGCTGGCGTCTTCCCGAACTTGGTGGTGCGTATAAATCTCCGCTTCACTGCCGACCCGCAGTTCATTTAAAAAATTCTCACCCATAAAAATCTGGTAGCCGACGCCAGCCACATCCAAAAGACAATAGTTCGGAGCTTTATTGATAATTTTTCCGCGTAAATAGGAAATCATAAATAATTATTGCTTATGGCGGCGCAAAACGCTTAGTTCCGGCACTAAGCCCATTTTAATCGGCAGTTCTAAAATCGCAATTTGCCCCTTGCCCCCGCCGTGCGCTTCCTTGACCAGCTGTTTAGTTTTAGCGTCCCACAGCTGGAGCGGCCTTATTTTTATTATATCATAATCCGGCCTAATAATCTCTATTTCTTCGCCCGTTTTGATCGTATTATGGACTTGGAAATATAAGCGATTCGCCAGCGGACCCGGCTCCGTTTTCAGAACCTGGCCGCAGAATTCCCAAGCGCTCCCCTCATGGGAATTAAGGGTATTCTGTTCAGCGCGGCCACCCAGTAAAAACCCGCTGGTATAGCCGCGATTGATCAGTTTGCTTCTCAGTTCTTGGTAAAGATAAGCCAGTTCTTTTTTTAACTTTACGCCTGTTATTTTCTGACTCAATAAACTCAAGGCCCGATGATAAACGCCGCAAACCGTGGCCGCGTAGTAAACGCTTTTGGAGCGGCCTTCAATTTTAAAACTGGTAATGCCGGCCGCCGCCAAGTCTTTCAAATATTTTAACAAACATAAATCTTTGGAGTTCAGTAAATAGGTCCCGTGCTCTTCCGCCACGGCCTCTAGTTCTTCTTCGTGCCCGCCCGTTTTCAGGCGCACGACATCATATTCCCAGCGACAGGGCTGGGCGCAGTCGCCCAAATTGGCGCTGCGGCCCGTCATTAATTTTGATAAGAAACAACGGCCGGAATAAGCCAGGCACATCGCGCCGTGGACAAAATACTCTAACTCCATTTTTGGCACGGCCGCGTGAATTTCCTTAATTTCTTTTAAAGTCACTTCGCGTCCCAAAATAATCCGCTGAATGCCTTGTTTTTGCCAAAACTTCACCGCTTCCAAATTCGTGCAATTGGCCTGTGTGGATAAATGAATAATGGCGCGCGGCCAAATTTTCTTAATGACATTAATCACACCCGGGTCGGAGACGATCAAAGCATCCACGCCGACCGCACGCAGTTCTTTTAAATGCGTTGGCAACTTCACCAAATGATTATTATGAGCGAAAATATTTATCGTGGCGTAGATTTTTTTTTGGCGCTGGTGGGCATAGACCACCGCTTCTTTTATTTTTTTGGCGTCAAAATCATTGATCCGCGAGCGCAGCGAAAAATCCGGTTGACCCAGATAGACAGCATCCGCGCCATAAGCGAAAGCCGTCCGCATTTTGAGCGGATTACCAGCCGGAGCTAGAAGTTCTAATTTTAGCAATTTTTTCATATATATTAGCCAATTTTACTCTGCAATTAAGTATAATGGATAATGTGATTAAAAGAAATATTGACAGAAGTAAAAAAATATTATAAGGTAACGAGAAAATTGTTAACGCACCTTTAAAAATTGACATAAACCAACCCCAAAAAAAGAAAGAAAAATGAAAAAAATCATTTTGATCATCGCCGCTATTCTGCTTTTGGCTTTAAGTTTTAAGGCCTCAGCTGAACGCCTATCCGATTCCGAATTCCGGGAAAAAATTCAATCATCCTATTACGCTCCAACCGCGCCGCCCCAAACCGCAGCCAACCAGCCAATCATTGACCAAGCGGTCGCTAAGGGACAGCTTGAGCTCTGGAGACATACAGCCGAAGTCCGAATGGTTTTCATAATTGTCTTAACCATTCTGTTAGTGATTGCTCTCATGTTTGCCTACTGTTTGCCTATTTCAAAAGCTACTTATTAATGAAGGGTCTTGAAACGAGGCTGGGGTTAACTATCGAAAATGAAAAATTAAAAAAAGAAAATGTCGATTTGAGCCCGCTAAAGTCAAGCTGGAAAACCGTTTGCTGGCCGTCGGAAATGAACGAATCAAGTTCATTAATGATATCAAGGCCCTGCTTAACGGCCGTGAAAAAGATGACTTTCTCATCCAGATCATTCAAAAAAAATTATCTGATGAGATGCATAAAATAAGCGCGAGCGATTAAGCGGCAATGCTTAAGCTCAACAAAAACCTTGTTCCGTTACCGGTCCAAGGTTTTTTTATTATCTAAACCTTTTTGTCTTATGACCGCTTCACCCGAATAAGCCCCGAACAAGGAATGACCTTAGCTCCCTTCTTCTCTATTTCATCCAATAAGAGATTCATGCCCAGCGAGTCGGAAGCCATGTGGCCGGCGACCACGACATTAATGTGATACTTCTCCGCTTCTTTACGATGCTCTTCGCTCATATGCATGCTGATAATCGTTCCGAATCCGTATTGCGCCATTTTCTCGTAAAGCTCTTTGGAGCCCGAAGTGCCGCCGGTGAATTCCGTCACCACAATCTTGCCGCAACTCCGTTCTTCGCTGCCGGAAAAAATCATTGGACCAGCTTTCATCCGGCTAGCGCTCTTGTATTCCGGAATCGTTTTGAGTAGCTCCATGATATCGCCCACCGTTTCTATTTCCTGGCTTTTCTTTTTAAATAATTTGGCGAGGAAATCAGCGCCTAGATTATCAGCTGGCGTGTGCACGCACAGGAAATCCAAACCCAAGAGCTTGGCCATGTCCACTGAGCGATTATGATTGGCCGGCGACACGCCGCGGTCGACTTCATTCATGCGCGGTTTGGTAAGCGATTCCGCGATGTTTATCGGCAAACCATAGACGGCTAATACTTGAGCCTGTAATTCCATTACTTCCGCCAAACCAGCCAGCGCTTCTCCTTCGGGGTGATGCGCTAAAACCAAATCAATATCCCCCATCTGCTTAGCTAAAAGAAGTTCCGGACCTTCCATATCGATACCCACCAGAATCTTCTTAATCTGTTTCCGCTGGTTATCTACCAAGAGCCGGGTGTCGGAAAAAGGATTACTAAGCTTTTCTTGATCAAACTCTGCCTTATCTTCTTTACTGAGTTTATCGTATTTTTTCTTGATCCGGTCCAGATAGCGTTTCACCTCAGCCGAACCGCGCAGGTCATGCTCCATACCCAGTTTAACGGCTAAGTCGTAAATTTGTTTAGTGGTCATATATTTTAGCTTTTTTAATATTATTAGCTAATTTATCAATATATATAAGTATAATAGAAAATGGAACTTATGAAAAGATTGACAAGTTTTGTATAATATGCTACAATAATTAGTTATAAATAGTCCTTTTCATTATTAACCCAAAACCCCAATTGACATGAAAAAAATCATGATTTCCTTTTCCATTATTGTGGCAGTATTGGCCGCAAATTATGTTTCTGCTGACACACAAACCGTTCTTGTAAAGAACGGGGGTACCCTGATTTTTTATAAGCTCACCACCTATGATGGCGGTGCTGCACCCGACATTATGACCTACTCCATGAAAGGAGCTGATGTTGCCGTCCTCAAAAGCTTAGAGGTCCCGGCTGAGGCTTGGCCTTTATTTGCCAATGCAAACAGCACCATCTTCTCTAGCGAGGCTTTCCGGTTGAGCGAAGAAAATGCCCAGCTCCAAACCGACCTGAAGAATACCATTGATGATTTAAATGCAACGACAGAGAGGGCGGATAATTACCGCGCTTTGATGTGGCTTGTCATAATTGTGGCCGCAATAATCATCATAATTTTGTCGATGACTTTGGGGAGCAGGTCCAAAGCCCTGAAGAGAGCTCGCGCGTCAAGAAATTAAGTCGCTCAATGTTTTAGCTCAAAAGCCCCTCACACGAGAAATCGTTTGAGGGGCTTTTTTCTTTTCCAAAATAATTATCTTATTTCTTCAACCCTAACATCAACTTCTGGTCTTCAATCTTTATTTCCTTACTCACCAAAACTTCAGGTAACTCAGTCACGAAACTAAAGTCGCGGCTCAGCGTCTCTTTCATTATTTCTTTCTGATTGGCAGTGAGAGTCGATACTAATTCTTCACTCGCCCCAGCTAAAAATATACTCGTTTCATCATTCAAACTGAGATTCGCGTCTTTACGGAGCATATTAATGAAACGGATAATTTCCCGCTTCGTTCCCTCTTGTTTCAATTCGGGAGTAATGACCGTATCCAATTCAACTTCAATCAAGTCAGCGTCAGAAACGACAAATTCTAGAGCTTGGATATTCAGTTCATCTTTAAGCAAATCGCTATAAGCCGAAGCCAGTTTAGTTTTCATCTTCACCGTAATCTTACTTAGCATCTGCCGGATTTTGATACCGGCTTCGTCGCGCTTGGCTAAACCCAGTTCCGCAATCTTCCGCGCCACGCTCATATCTTCAATGATGTCGCTATTTATATCAACGACACCGGCTGGCCACTGTTCCAAATGAACCGATCGATTTTGATCCTTAAAGTTCTGTCCGCCAACAGCTTGCCATAGACTCTCGGCCACAAACGGCGTAAACGGCGCCATCAGTTTCGCCAGCTCAAGCAAAACATATTTCATGGTCGCTAAGGCGTTCTGTTTGTCGCCTTCATCTTCAGATTTAAAACGATCACGGCTGCGGCGCAAATACCAGGTGGACAGTTCGTCAATAAATTCGGTAATCGGACGCATGGCCTTGGGGAGATTATACGACTCCATGGCGTCTGTCACTTCTTTAATGAGCAGATTTAGTTTAGCAATTATCCATTGATCCAAAATATGTTCGCTCGATTTTTTAGGGTCCTGAGAGTCAGCCGCAAAAAGTTCATAAAATTTATAAACATTCCACAGCACCATAACATTTTTACGCAGCGCTTCTTCCACTCCCTTTTCGGAAAAGTTAAGGTTCTCCGCTTGCATGACCGGCGAAGCGGCCAAATAGGCACGCAAAGCGTCCGAACCGTATTTATCCATCACCACTGACGGATCCGGATAATTATTCAGGCGCTTAGACATTTTCTTACCATCTTCGGCCAAAACGATGCCATTAACCATGACGTTGCGATAGGAATGACTCCCAAAAACGCCGCCGGAAATAACATGGAGGTAATAGAACCAAGCGCGGGTTTGATCCACGCCTTCGGCAATAAACTGGGCCGGAAAATTAGCGTCAAATTTTTCTTTATTCTCAAACGGATAGTGCTGCTGGGCGAAAGGCATGGAACCAGATTCAAACCAGCAATCAATCACATCGGGAATGCGCTTCATCTCTCCCCCGCATTTCTCGCATTTAAAAATAATCGGGTCAACTTTATCCTTATGAATATCCGTAATTTTTTGCTTACTTAATTCTTCTAACTCGGCCACACTGCCGACAACCCGGCGCTCGCCGCAAGCGCACTCCCAAATCGGAATGGCGCTGGCCCAAAAACGTTGGCGGGAAATGGACCAATCGCGCGCCCCTTCCAACCAATTGCCGAAACGGCCTTCCTTTAAATAGGCGGGCGACCAATTGATGTGCTTGGCGCTTTCCAAAAGCTGCTCTTTTATTTTCGTCACGCTGACAAACCAAGAAGAAGTCGCATAATTGATGAGCGGCGTATCGCAGCGCCAGCAATGCGGATAGCTGTGTTCGTATTTGGCTTTATAGAATAAAGTATTATGGGCCGCCAGATATTTAATAATTTCCACGTCGGTGGCCGTATGGTCCTCAATCGGCTTCACATGAAGTCCAGGAAAATCTTTCACTTCCGCTTTAAAAATCCCATCCATCCCGACATGCTGAATGAAAGGTAGATTCTTGGCCTTGCCCAAATTCATATCATCCTCGCCGAAAGCCGGCGCGATATGCACTACGCCCGTACCATCGGTCGTGTTGACGAAATCAGCGGCGTAGATTTTCCAACCGTTCTCATGATTCTTCAGCGATTTATCATTTGAATAATAATCAAAAAGGGGTTTATATGATTTACCAACGAGTTCGGCGCCTGGCATTTCAGAAATTATTTTATATTCCTTATCTTTCATGACCTCGGCCACACGTTCTTTCGCGACAATATAATTTTCGTCAATAATTTTTATCTTCACATACTTAATCTCTTCTCCCACCGCCAAAGCGACATTGCCAATCAAAGTCCAAGGCGTGGTGGTCCAGGCTAAAATATAAGTATTATCAGTAACTAAAAAATTACCGATTTTTTGTCCTGTCTCTATTTTAAACTTGGCGATGACCGATAAATCTTTGATGTCGCGGTAGCCCTCGGCCACTTCCGACTGCGACAAAGTCGTTTCACAGCGCGGACAAATATGCATGGAACGGTAATCCTTATAAACTAAATCATTATCCCATAGTTTCTTAAACGCCCACCAAATAGAATCCATGAAATTCAGATCCATGGTCTTATAGGCATTATCCATATCCGCCCAGCGCCCCAAACGGTTAATCACTTTCTTCCATTCATCAACATAGGTCAGGACGCGGGCGCGGCAGAGGTCGTTGAATTTGGCCACGCCCAAAGCCTCAATTTCTTTTTTGGATTTCGTGCCTAGTTCTTTTTCCACAATATTCTCAATCGGGAGTCCATGGCAATCCCAGCCCCATTTGCGTTCTACATGGTAGCCGCGCATGGTTTCATAGCGCGGGACGATGTCTTTCATGACGCTGGCCACGATATGGCCGTAATGCGGCGTGCCGGTCGCGAAAGGCGGGCCGTCATAAAAAACATAGTCGCCCTGCGGCGCTTCTTTCTTCAGTGATTTTTCAAAAATGGCCGCTTGGTTCCAAAAAGAGAGAACTTCTTCTTCTCTTTGGACAAAAGCGTTATGAACCGCTGACGCAATTTCCGGTTTGACTTTGTCTGGCATATTTTAAAATTTAATCGTTATCTTTAAACTGCCGGCTTTTATAATCCAACTGATCATTCCATTTATTTTTCTGGCCCCTGATTGTCCGGTTTTCCGGCTTCGGGTCTGGGGGGTGCGCTTCCGGATTCTCTATATTTTTAATGATTTCATCTTTCCGTTTTTGCACCATTTCTT
>Ga0209429_10001083_pt1 | contig 17456 bp, 19 predicted proteins | sample BarGraNGADG00212_3_FD_184493 | JGI IMG/M metagenome (GOLD analysis project Ga0209429, IMG submission 184493) | Arctic peat soil microbial communities from Barrow, Alaska - Barrow Graham LP Ref core NGADG0004-212 (SPAdes) (version 2) | ecosystem: Environmental > Terrestrial > Soil > Wetlands >...
AATAAAAGTATGCTTGATGCCCGGGAGCAAGTGCATGCGGCCGGGCGGCAGCACAAAATCACGCAGGGCGCGCGCAATCTCCACCAGATTCAGCTCAAAATATAAACCGACCGCGGCCCCGGCTAAAGCGGCGCGCAGCGCGGTGGGGCTCATCACCCCGGGAATCGTTACCGGCACGATTGAGCCTTTATAATTCAGTTTAAAGTTCAAACCCAAAAGTTCATAGTTGCCTTTGGTAAAATTATAGATAATGTCTTGCGCTTGTAAATCGGCCCCTTCTCTCAAGCCATAAGTTAAAACGCGCGCCCGGCTGACTTCAGCCATTTCCCGGGTCGCTTCGTTATCATAATTTAAAATTGCCAAACCCTGGCCCTCCTGATTGGAGAGCTTTTCAATCAGAACCTGTTTTTCTTTCTTGATATTAACGAGACTGCCAAAATACTCCAGGTGCGAATAGCTGACCATCGTCACCAAGCCGACGCTGGGCGGGGCGATAGAGGTCAGATAGGCCATGTCGCCGGGCCGATCAACGCCCAATTCCAAAATCAGAACACGGGGATAATTTCTATCCTTGCTTATCAATAGACCCCAGGCTTGAAAAAAGACTTTCAGCCACCCGAATAAATCATGGCCGGCCGACTCTGAGCCGATAATAGTCAGGGGCAAGCCGATTTCGTTATTATAGTTTTTGGAACTCATGCGAACCGAAAAATGATCTTTGAGTACCTCAAAAATCGCCTCCTTGGCGCTGGTTTTACCGACGGATCCGGTGATGCCAATGACCACGGGCTGATATTTTTTAATGATCAGCCGAGCCAATATTTTTAGTTTAAGGCGGAGAATATATTTCATAATCATTATTTGAGCGGCCGCGTTGCCGGAACCTGGTAATATTTTAACATAAAATCGGCGATATCGCGCCATAAAGGGACAACCGTGCTTTCCGCAAAGTTGGCGTCTTTAGGGTTGTCCATTTTAGTTAACATCACAAAGGCCGGATTATCAATCGGTATTATGCCGACAAAAGTATGGATATAATTGGTCGCGCTATAGCCGCCAGCCGTAGCGACCTGAGCCGTACCGGTTTTACCGCCAATATAATAGCCCTGGATTTGCGAACCTTTGGCGTGACCGCTTTCCACCACGTTAACCAACATAGCGGAAATAGTGTTAGCAGTTTGAGCGGTAATAACCTGGCGTACCGATTGCGGCGAAATATCCTCTTGCGAACCGTCGGGATGGACAATCGCTTTGACGATATAGGGCTTCATTAAAATACCATGGTTGGCGACGGCCTGGTAAGGCATAATCATTTGCAGAGCCGTTACGGAAATGCCCTGGCCGAAAGAAGCGGTGGCCGCCTCAATCTCTTTAACCTTATTGCCCAGCAGGCTGCCGATATTGCCCGAGTTCTCCGAACCGACCTCAATGCCGGTTTTTTCACCAAAGCCATAATTCTTCACGTAATCGGCAAAAACTTTGGAGCCGACTTGGCGCTCGGCAAAAATCGCTCCCAAGTTTAAAGAAAATTCCAGAACGGTATTCATATCCACGACGCCGTGCGGGCCGTGCGTGGAGAAATCGGAATTTTTGATCGGTTTGGGCCAGCCGGGAATCATAATCTCGCCGGTGTCTTTGTAAGTCGTGGAAGGAGAAACCTTGCCCTGATCAATGGCCGCGGACATGGTGATTGTTTTATAAACGGAGCCCGGCTCGTACTGATTAAAAATAGCCGGGTTATTGAAAACCGCGATATCCTTAACAACGGAATAATTATTGGGGTCGAAATCCGGCACGGAGCACATCGCAATAATCGCGCCGCTTTTCGGGTTCATGACAATAACCGAGCCGCCGTCGGCGCCATGCTTCTTAACCGCCTCTTTTAATTTAACACAAGCATAATATTCGACGTTGCGATCCACGGTCAAAACTAAATCGCTGCCATTTTCCGCTTCCACATATTGGCGGTCATCGGCGATAATTGTGGCGCCGTTCGCTCCCTTGGCGGACTTGACCGAACCGGCCTTGCCGGTCAGCTCATCATTAAAAAATTCTTCCAAGCCATATTTGCCGATGCCGGGGCTGCTCGGATCGGCATAGCTGACAAAACCTAAAAGATGAGCGCCCACTTCATTATCGGGGTAATAGCGATACTGGTTAAAATTATAGCCCACTCCAGGAATGACTAGTTCCGTGGAAGTGTTGTTCTTATAAACCACTCTTTCATTTAAAAGCGTTAAGTCGTCGGAAGTAATTTGCGGCGTTGAGGTCGCCAAAGCGTTAGACAAAAAAGCGTAAAATTTAAGCAGCGTATCGCCATCGTAACGTCCATCAATCGGCTGATATAGACTATTGGGCTTGGTAAATTTTTTCAAATAGGCGGCCATATAAGTGTCGCGTGTGGAAGAGGCGATGGCAGCGGCGCTAGTCGAGGTAGGAACAAGGCTTGACCCGGTGGCGCTGGTCGAGGTGCCAATTACCGGCGCCGGATTAACCGGTGCCCTTGATTGGTCGCTCTTCGCCAAATTCGGTTTGTCCAAAAATTCAAAAAACCGATCGGCCATGAGTGTTGGATTAACCATATCTTTCGGCACTACATAAAGAACAGCCAAATCTTTGTTGGTCGCTAAAGGATAAAGCTTTTCCTGCCCGTTCACTTCTTCGGTCACATAAATTTTACCGCGGGTCGGCATCAGTTCGCGATCAACATTCTGTTGATTGGCCGCCAGGGCCGTGTACATATCGCACTCCTTAATCTGAACTTTAAAAAGCTGGTACAACAAAGCACCGGCCAATAAAAAAATAAACGCGACGAGTAAACGCCAGCGGTTATTATTAATCTTAAAAACGCCCGGTCGAGAATTGTTTTTTGGATCACGCCACATAAAAAAAGATAAGGCCGAATCGGACTAAAATTGGAAGCTACCGTTTCGCCACCGTACCCTGATTGGCGGCTAAATATTCGATATTACCGACCGCCACCATATTTAGTTTTTGCACCTCGGCGGACAAATAATAATAAGATTCCAAAGCATTTGCCTTCTGCTCGCTGTCCACCTGCTGGCTGGCCAAAGAGGCCGCCTGGGTGTTTAAATCTTTTAAAGCAAAACCTTTAACGGTCAGATCATTGATGTTAAAGAGATAAAAAACACCGAACGCCACGATTACGGTTAAGAGAGAGTAATTAAAGTACTTCAGATTAAGACGATTGCCTTTGGGCGCGACAACACTCAGCTGAGCGTAAGAGCATTTAATCTTTTTGGTCATAAAACGAAACGGAATAAATTATATTAACTGGAAAATTATCTAATTTTTAGGCCGCTCGGCGGCGCGGAGTTTGGCGCTTCGAGCGCGGGGATTGAGAGCGACTTCCGTTTCGGAAGGAATCAATGGTTTCTTGGTCAAAATTTGTAAATGGTTCTCCAGGGCGGCGGCGCGGAAAAAACGCTTGACGATGCGATCTTCGCCGCTTTGGAAGGAAACAACCACCAGACGTCCCTGCGGCTTTAAAAGTTCTAGAGCGGGCGGTAAAGATTCGGCCAGATTAGCCAATTCCCCGTTCGTTTCCACCCGCAGCGCTTGAAAAACTTTTGTCGCCGGATGGATCTTGGTATAAAAACGGGGCGGGATAACGGCTTCAATCACGGTAATCAGGTCGGTGGTGGTGCGCAGGCGCTTGGTACGGCGATAATTGACAATCGCTTTGGCAATCTTGTAGGCTTGGCGCTCTTCGCCGTAGTCTCGAAAAATTTTCGTCAGAATCGGTAAAGAATAATTATTAACAATGTCTTCGGTCGAGCGGACGCTGTCCGGGCCGAAAGCCATGTCCAGCGGACGTTCACCTTTAAAGGAGAAACCGCGCTCTTCGTCTTCCAGTTGGGCGGACGACAGGCCGAGATCCATAACGATGCCGTCGAATTTGGTGCCGGCCGGTAGACTGGCCGCGACAATATCCGATATGTTTTTAAAGTTGCCGCGGACTAAGATGACATTATCTAAATTAGCTTCTTTTATTCTTTGTTGAGCGTTTTCTATCGCCCATTCGTCCATATCAATCGCCAAAATTTTTCCGGTCGGACCGAGCTTTTCGGCCAATCTTAAGGTGTAGCCCGCTCCGCCGAGAGTACAGTCCAGGAAATAGCCGCCTTTCTTCGGCGCCAGATATTTTTCTACTTCCGGTAACATGACCGGCACGTGAGCGTAAGCTTTCATAGTTGTTAAAAAAGCACGGCTTAAATCAGCCGAGCTTAAATTCCCAGGTCGCCTAGTTCTTCCGCGATGATATTAGAATTCTTTTCCGCTTCCCCCTTATACTGCTGCCAGGCCGCGGCGTCCCAAATTTCCAAATGATTATATAAACCGGCAATGATGATATTCTTTTTTAAACCGGAAAAACGGCGCAGGTATTCCGGTAGCGTCACGCGGCCCTGAGTATCGAATTCCAAATCCATGGCCCCGGCCAGCATGTGGCGGCTGAAAGCGCGCGCCTTGGTCTGACTGATCGGCAAGGAACCCAGTTTCTGAGCGATCTTCTCAAACTGTTCTTTGGAATATAAAAACAAACAGTTATCCAAACCTTTGGTCGCGACCGCACCCTTCTTTAAAATGGCGCGGAACTTGGCCGGAATGGCCACGCGTCCTTTATCGTCCAGGTTGTGTTGATATTCGCCGATGAACATAGCCGAAATTAATGAGAAATAAAATGGGGGAGTATAAAGAATGACAAGCAAAATTCACCACACTTCCCCACTTTTCACCTTACAAATACAATTATACACCACCAACCCCCTCGGGTCAACATTAATCTTTTGCTTAAAATAAGGTAAAAAATAACAAAAAAGCCACTTATCAACAAGCGGCCTTAGGGCTTTGAAAAAAATTGTCAAAACAGTCAAAAAGTTTTACACAAGTAACGCACAGAGTAAAGAAAGGTCAAGTGAAATCAAAATAGAATTTTTTTCGCCTTACCAATGGTCGGTTCACGGTCGTAATCGGGTTCCACAATAGAATAAAGACCGAATTTCTTAGTCTTTTTCTTAACTATAAACTCCGCTTGGACCGGAATCTTCACGGCATAGGCTAAAGTATTGGCGGTAATAACACCGATACGCAGAGAGGTAAAGCTACCGCCGCGATTAGCCACGATAATCTTCTTTAAATCGCTTAATTTTACTTTCTGGGTTTTCATTAGGGCGGCGATGGCCGGCAAAAGTTTTTCGGCCTGCTGCTGGGGAGCCTGAAACTTCTTTTGCACAATCGTTTTTTCTCCCTGACGCAGAGCAATGATAATTTCGTCGTGCGAGGTAGTGTTGATATAAAGAGTCATAAATTATTTTAAAATTTTTTTTATTTCCTTTAAGCTGCTCACTTTAACCAACTGGCTGCGCAGCTGGCTGGCACCGGTAAGCCCCTGGACATACCAGACCAGGTGCTTGCGGAGTTCAATAATTGCGCCCTCACTTTTTAGTTCCCGCACCAGAGCAGCGTGCTTCAAGGCTAAAGCAAAGATTTTTTTCGGCTTTAAATTCATGACTTGGCCTTTTTTTATTTCCTGAAACAGCCAAGGCCGGCCCAAAACACCGCGCGCCAAACCCAAACCGTCAGCGCCGCTCTCTTTCAGAACCCGTTTGGCCTCCGCTAAACTATTAATTCCGCCATTGGCTAAAATTATACCCTTAAAATAAGGCCGAATCTTTTTGATAAGCGAAAAATCAGCCGGACCAGCAAAGCCCTGTTTCAGGCTCCGGCCATGGATCATGAGCGCGCTCAGCGGCAGGTCACTAATATTTTTCATGAAGCTAAGCGCGTCAACTTCCCCGCTCTGCGTTCTAATTTTTAGGGAGACCGGTAAATCGGTGTTCGCCAAGACGGCTTCAATAACGGCTCGGGAGCGCGCTAAGTCCTTCATCAATCCGGCGCCGGCGCCTTGCTTGCAGATTTTCGGCACGGGACAGCCGAAATTAATGTCTATCCCGTCCGGCTTGATTTTCTTGGTAATAATCCGCGCGGCCGCGCCCAGATGAGCGGGTTCGGAACCGAAAATCTGCACGACATAATATTTTTCGCGCCGGCGGTTGAAGCGCAGGATATCCAGAGTCGCTTCGGAATCTTTGCCTTTTTTCTTGCCCTTCTCCAAATAATACAAAGCGGCGGCGGACGCCATCTCGCTATACAAAACATCCGCTCCGAGACTCCGGCAAATTTGCCGGAAAGCGGAGTCGCTAAAACCGGCCATTGGCGCCAGAACCAAAATCGGCTTAGGTAATTTAGACCAAAAGTTTTTTTTCATACCGTTTTTTCTTTTAACAGATATTTAGCCTTTATTTTTTCATAACCCAGCGCCAACAAAACCGGCAGGGTGAGGCCTAAACCGACGTAAACGAACCAATAATGCTCTGGGCGGTATTGAAAAAAAACATTGGATAAGGAAGAGCGCGCCACCAGTGAAAAGCGATAGAGAGTATAGTTAATCAGCCAAAAGATTAAGAGATGGAGCGCCATGATGCTGAAAGTATGGCGCCCGATTTGATAAAGAAAGTTTTTAACCGGCAAAGTCTGGGCTAAATAATGGCTGATAATATAAATCATTAAGATAGCCGTGAAGGTGCCAATAATGGTTACCGCCGGACCGTTTAAAAATTGCAGGAAGGCAAAAGAATAAGTGAAACCATTGAAAAAAGCTTCCAAAGAAACATAAATAACATACAGCGCCGCAAAAGAGGCGGGATAAATTAAGATCGGTCGGAGCTTTGCTTCCAGAATACTGAAAACCCGGCCGCCGAGATAAAAAGCGAGGGCTAAAATCGTCCGAGCGAGCAGTAGTATCCAAAGCGCGGGAATGTTTTTAAAACTGAAGGAAAATAGAACGGCGGCGGCGAGTGAAATAGCAAGAAGTAAATAAGTAAAATAATGCTGGCGGTCGCGGATTAAGATCCATTGCGCTAAAATATGGACAATAAACAATTGCGGGACGAACCAGGCGGCCAGGAATAAAAAATATTGGTGCCCGGTGAGAAACGGGGTCACAAAAAAATTCGACCAATTGATTTTCTCGCCTAAACTGATACCGCGGCTCGCCAAAAAGAGAGTCAAGAGCCCGAAGAAAAGATTGAAAATAAAGTACGGCACGAGAAGATGAAAAAATTTTTTCCGCGTCCACAGCCATTTCTTTTTCCAGCCTTCTTGCACCCGAAAAAAATAACCGGAAATGAAAAAGAAAATGGCCACCTGAAAAGTATAAGCCGGCAGAAGAAAAATCTTCGGCTGATAGCTGTGGCCCAGAACAACAAAAATAATGCCCAGAGCCAACATGACATCCATCGTCTTATTTCTCTCCATAAAAATTAGGCCTTAAAAATTCGCACGCCTTCCGCCACGTCTTCCAAAAGATAACCAAATTTTTTAATTTCCTGCCGCAAACGGTCGGCTTCCTCCCAGTCCTTGGCGTTCCGCGCGGCCTGGCGGGCGATAACTAAAGATCTGATTTCATCGGGCAAATCCCTAAGATCAAGATCAGTCTTGGCCATTTCCTCGGCTTGGTCTAAACGCAGACCAAAAACCCGATCAAAATCTAAAACCGTGGCCAGTTTATCCGCCGCTACTAAGTCCGCTTTCAAGACCGCGGCCATGATGGCCAAAGCTTTGGGCAAATTCAAATCGTCATTGACCGCCGCTTGGAACTCCGCTTGGAAAGAGGTCGCCACCTGGCCGCTTTGATGACCCAAGGCGGCCACTTGTCCGTACAAGCTGTCTAAGCCTTCCTGGGCTTGCTTCATGCCGGCCAAACTATATTCCATAGGTTTGCGATAATGGACTTGGCACGCGGCAAAGCGATAGGCCAGCGGATTGAGGCCATTCTTGAGCAAGGAATTTTCCAAGGTCAGGAAATTACCTTCGCTCTTGGACATCTTCTTGCCGCCTTTAACATTAAGAAAGGCGCCATGCAGCCAATAATTGAAAAACTTCTCTCCTGTGGCCGCTTCGCTTTGGGCAATCTCGTTAGTGTGATGGACATTAATGTGATCAATACCGCCGCAATGGATATCGCGCTCGTCGCCCAAGTACTTGAGACTCATGGCGGAACACTCAATATGCCAGCCGGGAAAACCAATGCCCCAGGGTGACGGCCATTCCATTTGGCGCTTCACCCCGCTGGGCGAGAACTTCCAAAGTGCGAAGTCGGTCGGATTCTTTTTTTCGGGATTCTTTTCGACACGCGCTCCCTCTTTTAGCTCCGCCAAGGGCAAATGGCTCAACTGATTATAGTTAGGCACCAGAGAAGTGTCGAAATAGACGCCATCGCTGGTCTGATAAGTGAAACCTTTTTCGCTTAAGGTTTTGATTAAAGCGATCTGTTCCGGAATATTTTCTGTCGCTTTGCACCAGAGCGTCGGTTCTTCAATATTCAGATTCTGTAAATCACTCTGGAAAGCGGCCGTATAAAAAGCGGCAATCTCCAGCGCGGTCTTCTTCTCTCTTTTCGCGCCCACTTCCAGTTTGTCTTCGCCCATATCGCGATCGCCGGTCAAATGCCCGACATCGGTAATATTCATGACTTGCTTAACTTTATAGCCGTTATACTCCAAAACGCGCTTTAAAAAATCCTCAAACAGATAGGTGCGCAGATTGCCGACATGAGAGTAATTATAAACAGTGGGGCCGCAGGTATACAACCCCACTTGTCCCTTTTTTAGGGCTTGAAATTCTTCTTTCTGCCGGCTCAGGGTATTGTAGAAAAGTAGTTTAGGCATCATAGATATTAACGATTAAATTCTAATCTTAGTATAAAATAAAAAGGCGGTTTTAACAATTGACAAAATTTATGAAATATTATAGGATTTAATATTCAATTAATTTTCATTAACAATTCAAACTTTCACCAAAAATAAGAACCATGAAAAAAATGATTAGGTTTGTTTTTGTCTTAGCGGTCTTTCTGGCCGCTAGAGGCGCCACTGAAATTAAAGCCCTTCCACCGATTGATACGGCCGTGGCTAAAGTGCTGGCTGAAAGGACTCTCAACCAGCCAGTCAACAATACGCTGAGGATAGTACCCTTCCAGGGAAAATATCTCATTTATTCAACCAAGGCAAAGATGGTCTTTAAAAACGACTCCTTATTAATCCCGATCATCGGAACCTTAAATTACATTTCCCCTCTGATACCGCAGCGATATTGGGCCAAGGCCTATGAGCGTAAAAAAATGGAAATAGACGGGAGCACAAAAATCTGGCTGGAGTTTGACCATTGGTTACCGCTTCTCAAACGATCAGTTATCTCCCATCAGGGATTGTTAATTAACAAAAAGATGTTCTACATAACTTCGTTCGAAAAAAATGGCGAAGAACTTCCCGGGTGGACTTTTCTATTCTTCATAATTTTTTATGCCGTTGGCCTCTTAGCCGAAGGCGTTAAATGGATTATGAAAAAAATAGAGGTATCCATGGATTTATGGATATTAGCCTTAATTATTCTTGCTTTCGGTATCTTTCTCTTATTCAGCTGGTTAGCCCTCATATTCGCGATCTTCTCTTTTGCTTTCGGTCTAGCTATGTCATATCTAATCGCTAAATGGCTCCGCAAAAAAAGAAAAAAAATACTTGGCATAAATAGAAGCTAAATAAAAAGCTTAACGAAACAATAAAACCCGGATTTTTCCCACCGGGTTTTTTTATTTTATCTTTTAGTCCCTTATCTGGCCTTTTTTATTCTCTCTAAAGAAGCGGCGAATTTTTGGAGATTTTCTTTCAATTTAGGATCAAGGTCGGTGTCGTCCAATTTTTTATATTGCTCTTCCAGCGAAGAGATCATCCGCTCAAAAACCTCCACTTCCGGCAAGGCGCTGGCTTTTTCATCCCCTTCCAAAGCTATGATGATTTTCTCCAGTTCAACCGGACTGACGGCCACATGAAAGGTGGGAATATTTCTGAGCGAACAGCGTTTTAAACGACCCTCGTCAAAGGTCGCTCCGTATTTAATTGAAGCGCCGCCGGCTTTCATTTTTCGCGCCATTTTCTCGTCTTTCTTAGGCGCTGAGATGTCGGCCGCATGACTGACGACATCGTCCACGCCGCAGACCACGGCGCCGGTAGTTTTATCAATAATCACCAGATCCACGCCATTATTAAAATCATCATAAGACGACGCGCGGGCGACCAAGAACCGGTCGCCTAATAACTTATTAAACAATAAAGCCAAGGTCATTTCCGCGATTTCCGCTTGGTTCGTTTCGCGGCGGCGATGATACTCTTCCGGACTCAAGCCATGAGCGAAAGCGATTTCCTGCTGCTCAACCAGCTGTTGGTCGCTCTCCGCTTCCGGACCAACCAAAGTAATCTGGCCGCACTCGTTTAAAATTTCACCATAATGCCCGTTAGTTTCACGCGACATCATCTTTAAACCGCTCTTTAACAGCGGCACAAACTGTTCCAGATGGATTTTTTTCTCCGGCTCTCGTCCCTTAAGGCGCTTGGGGTCAAGAATGGTTCCCACTTCCGCGTCGGCTAAATATTCAATGCTCATATGTTTCGAAAGTCGTCCGGGAAAATTAAAATTCCGCGGACGCTATTTTTATTTAAATTTAACCGGCACGCGATAAGCCGCGTCATTCTGCGGCAAGCCGGAGGGATTATCTTTGGCAATAACCAGATAACCAGTAGCCGTGGTGGTTGAAGTGATCTTAAAATTCAACGTCGCGGTAAACGGCACCAGCGCCGTGGTCATCCAGTCGCTCTGCGCTTGCGCCGGAGTGGAAGTGACGGCCTGTCCATTAGCGTCAATTAATCTGACCGGCAAAGAAGCTTCAAAAAACCAATTACCCGGCGCCTGGCCGACAACGGACAAGGGCGATTTAACTATCGTGTCCGGTTTGGGCAGAAAAACTTCAACCGCCGTTCCGGTCGCACTGGCCGCACAAGGCTCCTCCCAGCTACGCAAACATTTCTGTTTTAGCTCGCACCAGGTATAACCGGCCGAACCGATACAGCCGTGCGCGTCGCGATCATTGCCGACCAGTTGATTAGTGCCGGCCGCGACGCCAGTAGTCGCCGTCGCGGCAATATTATTAGTTTGAGGGCTATTAACCTGTCCGCTCGGGCATAAAGTTGTCGGTTGCGGCGCGCTGGGATGACCATGCCTGACCCATTGGCCGTTCTGGCAAAGCCAATTGTCTTCCCCGCCGATTAAACGCAAGACCACAGCCGTCAAAATAATGACGCCGGCGACAATGAGGAGAAAATAATTTTTTTTCATACAACAAAAATTTATAAGCAAAACCAGCTAATAAGTTTTTTCTTCAACGCCGCCTTCTTTGAGCTTCGCCTTGAGCTCTCCCAGGTCTTCCTCGTCCAAATCGGCAATCGGCCGATGTTTCGGATACTTCCGTCCGCCTTTTTTATTGGCAAAAGTTTGGCTCTGCAAGGAGCGTCCCAACTTGGCGTGTTCCCGGCTTATTTCTTTCATTCCTTTAACCACCGCTTTCTTAGCATCCGCCGGGTCAATTTTTATTGTTATCCGCTCTTTCATATTTTTAAAATTTAAATTCGCCCTCCGCCACAATCAGCGCCTGCTTCTTGCGGTCCGAAGGAAATTCCGTAGTTTGCATTTTGGCCGGCAAATCTTCGGTCCGACCCGGCCGGCCCAGAGCAATCATCGCTTCCACTTTATAGTCATCCGGGACCTTAAACGTTTTTTTTGCTTGGTCGTAATCAAAGCCGGCCATGGCATGCGCCACTAAGTCGCGGGTCGCGGCTTCCAAGGCCAAGTTCTCCCAAGCGGCACCCACGTCGAAACTGGCGGTCCGGCTGGGCTGGCCATTATAGTCAAAAGTTTGTTTGGAAATAAGCAAAACTAAAACCGCCGCCTTACTGGTCCAAATTTTATTGCTCTCGGTTAAAAGCATAGACATTTTTTCCCAATTCGGGGTGTTATTTTTGACATAGATAAAACGCCAGGGCTGATTGTTAAAACAAGACGGCGCCCATTTAGCCGCCTCAAACAAAGCCGACAGTTCTTCGTCAGTCAACGGTTCGCCGGACAAAGCCCGGGGCGACCAGCGATTCAGGATCAGAGGGTTAATATTTACCTCCGCTTGGCGAAATTTATTGCTATTAATAGTTTCAGGCATAGATATTATCTAGTGATTTATAGGGTTATTTTAGCATATCAGGCCCGTTTTAACAAAAGGCCCTTGGAAAAACCAAAGGCCTTTTTTTGTGGTCGTTAGTGGATTCGAACCACTGACCTCCGCAATGTGAATGCGGCGCTCTAACCAGCTGAGCCAAACGACCGTCCGGACAAACCGACTATTCCACTATTCCATCATAGTCATTAGCCACTATTTCCATCAATTTTTGAGTAATGACGATATGTTTGGCTTCATCGCCGATAATCTTTTTTAAGTCTTCCTTCTCTTCCTCGGTATCGACGAGCGGCAGAAGCTCCGTGCAAAGATCCAGGGCCCGATGTTCGCTGGCCAGGCCTTTTTCCAAGTTGCTTAATATCCCCGACTTAGTCATGGTGCATTTCTCGTTCATATATTTAATGTTGATAATTTTCTTTAATCCGATCAATTACTAAACGATGTTCGCGCGATTCGTCGGCTAAAACTTTCATGCCCTCGCGAATCTGCGCTCCCCGATCCGGCGGAAAACAATTGACCACTCCCATGTCCAAGAGCGAGTCATAGAGCCAAATTAGGCTATTTTCGGTTTCTTCTTCCATGGCCAGCTTGGCCAAGACCGCGGCGCGATCATTTTGATTGTCCATATTTTTATAATTAATATTCCAATTATAGCATACTTGAACAAAGAGGTGCCCGAGGGGGGATTTGAACCCCCATGGGATTTCTCCCGCAGCGTTCTGAACACTGTGTGTCTACCAATTTCACCACCCGGGCCTTATAGACTTTAATAGCTTGCCACAAGCCGGAAAAAATGTAAATATATAATCATGTTAGGCCTCAAAACCGAAGAGAAATTCTTTGCTCTCGGCTACAATCTAATCGGCGGCGTGGACGAAGCCGGACGCGGACCCTTAGCCGGGCCAGTAGTCGCCGCCTGCGTGGTCATCGGACCGGATTTTAAAATCGAGCCGGGCGATTTGGAATTAGTCGCCGATTCCAAAAAACTGAGTGCCAAAAAACGGGAAAAATTATTCGGACTCATTAAAGCCAAGGCGCTGGCCGTGGAAATCGGCGTCGTGGATAACATCATCATCGATAAAATAAATATCCTCCAGGCCAGTTTTCTGGCCATGCGCCGCGCCATCAAAAAATTGGCCGTAGCGCCGGACTATATTATTCTGGACGGGGCTTTCAAGATTCCGAGATTAGACAAGCCGCAGACGGCGATTATTAAAGGCGACGCAACGGTCTGGACGATTGCCGCCGCTTCCATCATCGCCAAAGTCAGCCGCGATTGGCTGATGGGCGAAATGGATAAGAAATATCCAGAATACTGCTTCGCAAAACATAAAGGCTACGGCACCAAGCTGCATCTGGAAAAAATAGCGGCCCATGGCCCCTGCCCGATCCATCGTTTTAGCTTCGCGCCGCTGAAAAATACGACGGGAAAAATAACAAAAAAATAATTAGAGACATATATTCGTAACTTAAAAGACCTCACCAAGCGAGGTCTTTTAATTAACTCAATTAAATCTTATCTCTAAATTAGCGCCCAAAGCCACGGCTACTTTATCCAAGAAGCTAATCGTGAAATTCTGCTGGCCGCTTTCCAGTCTGGCGATATTGCTTTGTGTCGTGCCGATTTTCTTGGCTAGCAACAATTGGCTCATCTTCTTCTTCTTGCGCAGCTGCAGGATCCGATAGGAAATTTCCAACTGACGGCCGTATTCGTCAAACATTCTTTTGAACTCTTTGTTCTTTAGTTCTTTTTTCAACACATCATCAAAATCTATGGCTTTAAATTGTTTATTCTTCATATATTTTAGGGTTATTTATAACATCGTAATAACGGCGCATGGCGATTTCTATTTCTTTGGCCGGCGTCTTGGCGGTTTTTTTCAAGAAAGCGTTTAATAAAATAATATTTCTATTGACAAAAGAAAAATATAAGATTCGATGGCGATTATTGGCGAAGTCTACCCTCAGTTCCCTAATTTTTCCTTGGATATGACGACCATAGGGCTCGTCTATATATCCCTGATTGCAGCGCAAGAATTCAACATATTTATGGATTTTGGAACGTTGCTTAAAATCCAATTTCATTATGTAATCGTAAACTGGGCTGCGACCGGTGCGTCCATTTTTATAGAATTTTATTTTATATACTTCATTATATATCATATATGATATAGTGTCAATTTTAAATTTAGGCACTTTTAATTATTATTTACAAATCCCCCTAATCACAAATAAACCTTTTTTACTATAACAAACCAGGGATAAAAAAAATCTAAATTTTTTCTAATCAATTTCCCCAACCAAAAAGACCTCGCCAAGCGAGGTCTTTTTATGTTTAATCTAAAATTCAATTATCTTCTATCTCTTCGCGCCGGAATAGGCGATAGCGCGCACAATATTCCAAGCCAAAGCGCTGACCGGATTGTGCCCGTAAGCCCAAAAGAAAGTTTTAATGGCGACTTTCTCGCTGTTTAAATTGCGATTAAGGGGTAAGAGGCCGTAGGCGATAACCATAATCGCGTTCTCATCAATATTATTGGTCATCACCGCGTTACGGGCATAGACTTTCTTAAATTCAACCTTAGCGCGCGCTTCCGCGGCCGCATTGCGCTCACTCGGCCAACGGCCGCTCGCAATCTTTAAGACATCCGACCATTCCGCCTCGCTATTTGGCAATTTGCCGTAGGCTTGGAAATAAGAATTAATAACTGCCGCCCGTTCGCCAGCGCCTAAACGATGGGTACCGGGCGTCCCATAGACGATAAAATAATTAATCATCGCCTTCTCGGCAGCGGTCAGGGTTTTATCAAGCCCTAAAATCGTTTTATATTTAATCAGGCTCGCCTGCTCGACGGCCGTGTCAGCGGTATAGCCGAAAGACGCTAATAGAGTATCCCGATTATTAGAACCCGTAATCCCGGATTCGGTCGCAATATTTCCTAAAACCGTATCGCCCGAAGGAGCAGTGGGGGGATTTACCGGAGGAATTACCGGTGGGATTGAGGTGCCCGTTTGGCAAGTTCTTTGCGCTTCTAATTGTTGAGCCGAAGTTAGACTGCAACCACTAGGCGTTTGTGTCGAAGCATTGCGATACTGAATATTGTTGAAACAGGTGTTCTGCCAATAGGCATAAGTTACCGCCGTACAATAAGTGGTTGAGCTACCGCCCCCTCCGCCACCGCCGCCGCCGTTAGTGGAAATCACACCATATGCTACCGTGTAGTTTCCTGGTTTAGTATAATTGGGTGCATCTGCTCCGCTGAGGGTATAAACAACTGTTATGTTTTTGCCTGTCGCTACGGCCGCTGTATCGTAATTTGCCGCTGCCGTTGCTGTGACATCATCAGGAGAAACGACTCCGCTTAATGCTCCGGCCGTTACTGCGGCTGATGTATTTCCATCATACGATTTTGAAGTCGTCAAAGCAGGATTGGCGATGGTTAATTGGATAGGGGTAATATCGCTAGTCGTTGTAGCATAAGTAATGGAATAGTTGTTACCGCTATTGTTATCATCAATTGTTGTACCGAATGGCGTGACTGTTTTTCCGACACCGACATTTTTATCACTAAACGCCTCCGTGCCGGTTGCGGTCAGGATATCGCCAGTCTGAAGAGCACCGACTGTCGGAAGAACGGCGGTACTTGAAGTAGCGTCATAAGTTTTATTGGCGTTTTGAGCGGTAACGCTTATGGCCAGAGCGCTGATTGTCGCGGTCGTCGTGGCGGTCGTAACGCCATTTAAAGTATAATTTGTTGCGTCAGCACCACTAATCGAAATTCCGGAAACAGTAATAAGTGTACTTGTACCAATATTTTTAGTACTAAAAGTGGCTGAAGTGCTGGTCGCCGTTACATCATCACTGCCTAGCTTATCAGTTGAGAGAGTAACCGCGGCGGTGGTAGTGGCATTATAAACTTTGTCTATCCCCGTCGCGCTAACAGTAAGAGTTTTAGCGGTAATGGCGAAAGCGGCGCTTTCCGAACTGCTCGCCAGACTAGGCGCCGAAGCGGTCAATTTCTTGCCTGCCCCGACCGCACTGGTTGCGCCCACTGTCAAACCGACAAAAGTTACCGTTCCATTTCCGCCGCCAGTTCCGATATCCATTGTGGAGCTGCCCTGGAGCGTACCGGTGCCGGTAGTTAAAGTCAAGGTAACTATTTTACTGGCGTCCAGTCCGGTCACGGAAAGATTGCTGAATTGATCCGCGGTCTTCACCACTGGTTGTTGAGCAAATACTGAACCATAAACCGTTGAGACGCTGGGATCAGTAGTAATGGAGAGCTTGGCCACCGTTCCGACGACCGTCGTCAGTTGTCCAAAACCTGTGATATCGTTTGTTACCCCTGCAATTACCCCGGTATGTTGGACCATATAACCAGTGCTCGTGGCCGTGCCCGTCGGTCTTACTTGGATATTTGAAAAAGACAAAACACCCGTGCTGATCGTTGAGGTGGCGCTAACAGTAAAAGATATAGTCGTCGCCGAAGGCGTAGATGTTGGCGACAGTAGGCTTAATGTCGTGCCTCCCCCGATATTTATCGTCACATCTTGAGCCGTATTAAATTCCCAGCCGGCCGGCAAGGTTAAACTATGCGCCCCGATGGCAATATTTCCCGGCTCGCCTTCCGTAATGGCCGGACCAGTAAGAGTAGTCCAGGCGGAGCTTGTAGCGAGAGACGACGAATCAATTGAAACATTTCCGCCACCCTGCGCGACACCAATGCTAACATCCGCCGAGGCCTTATTAACGAAAGCCCCGCCGAAAATCACTATCGCCAGTGACAATCCCAATAGAGTTCTTTTTAACATTTTACTTTTGAAAAAATTTTTCATACTTTTTAAATCAAGGGGGAAGCCAATTTGCCTCTTCCCCGGTTTTATTTTTTATTTATATATTTAAATTAATTAATCTCTGCTTGAAACAATTTACCGCTTAGTGACAAATATAAAAATAAAGATAGATTATAAGATAAACTCAACTTAATAAAAAATATCACAAAAATCGCCAACCACTTTTATGATGCTTTTTATATTTTCAGCGTATACGAGGAGGGGTAAAATAGAAGTCGGAAACCTGGTAAGCGGTTAGGGCTCATCACCAAGGATCCTCTTATTTCGCTCTTTTATCTATTTTTTTGTTAAGTAATAAAGTTTTCCATCACTCTTTATTATTTCTTGTTCTTTTGCTTATTTTTAGCTTATTCGCACCTTATCCTCAAGTGTCTTAATTATAAAACTTTTTGACAAACATAGCAAGGATTTGTCCCTACTTCACCCGAAAGCTCGTGGCCATCTTAAAAAAAGTTTTGATATT
>Ga0209429_10001084_pt1 | contig 17434 bp, 19 predicted proteins | sample BarGraNGADG00212_3_FD_184493 | JGI IMG/M metagenome (GOLD analysis project Ga0209429, IMG submission 184493) | Arctic peat soil microbial communities from Barrow, Alaska - Barrow Graham LP Ref core NGADG0004-212 (SPAdes) (version 2) | ecosystem: Environmental > Terrestrial > Soil > Wetlands >...
TGAAACCGAGGCCCGTGGTGAGATCTTCGCAAAGAACAAAGGTGCCGTGACGATGTATTTTGTAAAAAGACTCAAGCCTGAAGTGTCTCTTGATGAAAAAGGTTTTGTTGCCAATGAAAGGTTCTGGAATTTATATTTGACACGGGTCCAGAAATAATTTTAGTTTGTACACAAACCCAGCGCCATTACCGGTTAAATCTTTTTTTCAATAGCCTGATAATGCTGTGTATCTCCGGACTTTTCAGTATGTATGAACAAATAAAAAAAGTTGCCGCGCCCGCGGTTATAGTTGTCAGAAGGTAGATCAGTCTTGATCTAAAGGAAGAACTGGAATCCCAGGGCATGAAAACATCAATCAGCATTATCGCGCCCCACATGACGATAGAAGAAGTGATTATTTTTAACGTGGAAAAATAAAAATTACGATCAAGAAAAGGTCCAATCTTTTTCTTCAAAACTATGCCCAAAATTATTACGTTGACTATAGCGGCCAGTGAATTGGCCAGCGCCAGGCCGCTATGCTTTAAGGGAAACATCAGGGCAATGCTGGCGGCTAAATTGACAATTAACGTGATAATTGCCGCCTTCATCGGCCATTTAGCATCCTGCAATGAATAAAAGACGGCAACAATAACGCGGATGAGAGAAAAAGCCCATAAACCCAGGGCATAACAGAACAATGCCTGAGCAGTTAAAATCGTGGCCTGAGCATCAAAAGCTCCTCGCTGAAACAGAACGGAGATAATCGGTAAGTTCAGCGCCATTAATGCCACCATCGCGGGAATCGTCACAAAAAGCATGAGCCGCAGAGAAAAGGAAATGCTGGATTTTAACTCGTCCATATTATCCGCGGCAACGTGCTGGGAAAAGCTCGGCAGCGCCGCCGTTCCGATGGCAATGGCAAAGATGCCTAGCGGCAGTTCCATGATTCGGTCGGCATAAAAAAGATACGTAACACTGCCGCCCGGCAGCAGGGAGGCCAGGATAGTTCCAACAAAAACATTGATTGTAGTCACTCCCGCACCGAAAATAGCCGGAAGCATTAATAGGCCGATTTGTTTGATACCCGGATGCCGCAAGTTGAATCGAAATTTTAATTTAACGCCATATTTCAACAAAAACGGCCACTGCATGGCCAACTGCAGTGCACCACCCGCTAGGACGCCCAAGGCCAGCGCTGTGATAGGTTCGGCAAAGAAGGAGCGCAAAGTCAGCGCAGCCGCGATCATGGCGATATTTAACATCACCGGAGATAAGGCTGGCGCGGTAAAATGCCGGAAGGAATTTAAAATACCCATGCATAAAGCCACCAGCGCGATAAAAAAGATATACGGAAACATCAGGCGATTTAAAAAAACAGCCAGCGCGAATTGCTCGGGGTTTGAAATAAAGCCGGGCGCGATGAGTCCGACAATCAGCGGCGAGAGGAGTATGCCCAGCACCGATACAACAGCCAGAATAATGGATAGGACAGTAAAAGCGTTGGATGCCAATTCGAGGGTTTGGTCTCTTGTTTTCTTTTGCAGGTACTCGGTAAAAACCGGAACAAAGGAAACGGTGAGTGAGCCTTCACCCAGAAGCCGTCTGAGCATATTGGGAATGCGAAAAGCCACCCAGAACGCGTCGGTCATCCAGTTGGCACCGAAGATCGCGGCAATGACCGTATCGCGCAACAAACCGAAAACCCGGCTGACCATCGTCGCTGCGCCCACGATCCCGGCTGCTTTGGCTACTTTTGAATTTTCCGAATTATTTTTCTGGTCCATAGTGATTCGATATGCTATTTCTATAAAAGAATGATAGTATTAAATAGATCATACACTGACAATAAATTCTGTGGAAGAAAAATATTACAAAAAATCATTCAAACGCTTTAACATGATTCGGAACTAAGAAATATTACTTAAAACAAATAAAGCTAAATAATAAAAGGCGGTTCTGATATGTCAGAACCGCCTTTAAAAATTCAAATGGCTAACTCGTGTTTATTTACCATACTGAATTTTTCTCAATTGCGCAGGAGTCTTAACCGCCTTAGGATTATAAAATTTCTTCATTGCTTTTTCATTTTCCTGACAGGATTCATTCAGAAATGCTATTTTGCCATTCTCCTGGAACTGAACAAGAAGTTGATAATAGTATCCGGGATAAGTCTTCCACGGATTATTCGGATCAACCCTCATTCTGGAATGGTAAAACGGTTTTACTTTCTTGGTTTCGTATTTCATTTTCCCGAGTGAATACTCTGTCGTCACATCTTCCATACTTTTGATCAATTTTTTGATATCGTTTGTTCCCCCTGCCGCCTCAATAGCTGCTTTGAAATGGTAAATGTCGGCATAAGCAATATGCACATGAATCTGCATGGGGATATTCCTCTTCGCTGCTTTTTCCATGAGAGGAATAGTTTTGGATGTCATGGGAACAGTTTCCAAATCGGTAAACGAAGACATAGTCCCTAGCGCCTTGCCGCCGGTCATGGGCCAAAATGCGTGCGTCTGTGCAACACCGCCATAGAAAGAAACATAGATATTCTTAGCTGCGGAATCAGACCATTGTTTGGCAAAAGCGTCCGTATCCGTAAACCAGGAGCTTACAAAAAAGATCAGGTCGGCTTTTTTATCGGCAATTTCCTGCAGAATGGGTATGTATAAAGTCCCGCGTGGTTTAACTGCTTTACTATACACAACTTCCAGCCCTACATCCTTAGCCATTTTTTCCCAGGTCGGCAGCTTCATGTAGCTAATTCCTTTTCTCCACTGGGTCGTCCAGGCCAGGTCTTCCCAAAGAATAGCGATTTTTTTCACCCCCAGGTCTTTTTTCCAGGTTTTCTCCATAATGTATTTTGTTTGGGCATAATGAGCAGGTTCTGGATCCCAATCCCTGAAGCAAAAATCGTATTTCGGGGCTTCATCTATAATGCGCGCCGTTAATTCGGAACCCATCGGACCATTGAAGACGAGAACATGAGGATATTCCTTAAAAAGATTACCTGAGTTTTCCTGCAGCGCCAGAGAAATCTCTGTACGACCTTCAACGGAAACAAATGATGCTTTATCTTCGATAATCAACTTTCTTGCCGCTTCGACGGACAGCGAAGTGTCTCCCTTGCCATCTTGGACAATATACTTAACGGGCCGTCCCAGGATACCACCGGCAGCATTAATCTCATCAACCGCCATCTTCTGGATATCCATGCAAGGTTTTGTTCCGGGAGAGGCGACCTGACCAACATAACCTATAACAATGGGCTCCCCTTTCGGTTGTGAGAATGACACTGATGGCAGTAACATCACCATTACGGCTATCACCAACACTGAAACGATGACGCCACTTACACTTACACCTTTCTTCATCATGGCTCCTCCTCCTCCTTTAAAAATATTTCCAGTTTAAAAAATACCCGTCCCTACGGAACGGACCTTCTTTTACAGGTACTAAATATTTTACACTCCCTTGAGGTACTTGTCAATGATATAGTCATTATCCTTGCCAATCTCGCAGGAAACCCACTTCACGCGAGGAGGTGATTCGGACATCTTGACAAAGCTAGAGCTTAGATAGTATTTCCCCAAGTCCTTATCCTCAACTTCCTGAAATGTTTTGCGAATTTGCCACTGTTTATTTCCCATAGCTTTTTCGGGTGTCATTAGCTTCATAAATATTGGCACTCCACTAACCTGCCCCCCGATACTTGTACCACCTGTTAAGTTAGAGTTCAGCCATTTTTAATTTCTCAATTCAGGGACGTCTCTGGTGTTGGAGGATGGTTATTCATTGAGCTGTGCAGCCTTAATGTGTTGTATTCCAGGCGCCATTTTTCAATCAGCACATGAGCTTTTTTATCTGTAAGGTCTTCAAGGAATACTGTTTGAAAGGAAGCATGTGTGCCAACATTGCTTGATGCTTTATTGCAGGAAGACATTCAGATTCCACAGGAACAGAATCAATCATTGGAAATGTGCCGCTATTATCCCTAGAGACGGGATGTCACTAATGTGCTTCCCGTAATAGGCGTATGTTATAATCTTATCCGGGGCAACTACAAATACAGCGGGAAGCTGCGTTTCCCTTCCTTCAAATTTTCCATGCATATATCCCTTTAGGGTCGCCTTGCTTACCGCAATAAAACCGGCCGGGTTTAGATATTTCAGGATTCCACCGGGTTCCACATAATACTGTTTAAAAATGTCACCTTTGGGATCGCTTATAATTGTAAAGGGCCAGTCTTCTTTCTTTATAACAGAAGATAGATTTGATGAAGAACTTTGTAAGACGACAAAAAGCGACGCTCCTGTCTTTTCTATCAGATTGATATCGCGCTTGATATCGGCCACGGCAAGCTGGCAGACCGGACATCCGATATAGCGCAGAAAAACTAGAACAGCCGGCCTGTTGCCTGTTTTTTCATAAAACTTCCGTTCCATATCCCAGGGTGACTCAAATTTGAAATCAGGTGCTCTGTCTCCGACTCTAAGTAATGATGCAGTCATATTCACACCTCTTTACAATTTAGCTGAAATAAAGACCACCGTCCACATTAATCGTCTGTCCGCTCATATAGCCGTTTCCGGCCATCATAAGGGCGACCTCCGCCACTTCATCCACTGTGCCGAGCCGCCCGACGGGAATCAGGCTGGCTCTGGCCCGAGTGGCTTCGTTCACCATATCCGTGATGATCAATGCCGGCGCAATAGCGTTGACGGTGATGCCTTCCTTGACCAGGAGTGAAGCGTAGGAATGGGTCAATCCCAGGATGCCCGCCTTGGAAGCGGCGTAATGGGGGCCGACGATGCCTCCCGTATGAGCTGCTACGGAGGAGATGTTGATGATCCTCCCCCACTGCTGGGCCCGCATCCCCGGAAGCACTGCCTGCGTCACAAGGAAACAGGATTTCAGATTGACAGCAATAGTCTCATCCCACAGCACCTCGTCAATCTCATCCAGACGCCGGGCCTTGGCCATCCCGGCATTGTTAACCAGGATCGATATTGTTCCCAAGCGTTCTTCAATAGTGCTGACCATTAGTGAAACCGCCGCTGCCACACTGACATCGGCCTGAACAGCAACAGCCCGGCAACCATGGGCATTGACGATCTCGCAGACCTCTTGAGCCTCTTTTTCATGTGATAGATAATTCACCGCCACATCCGCCCCCGCTTTGGCCAATCCGACGGCAATGGCCCGGCCGATACCGCGGCTGCCACCGGTGACAAGGGCAATTCGTCCCTCTATTTCCAATGTCGGCATAGAATCAACCTCCCTGGATCATATCGATGAACTCAGGCAGCATCAGGATCTTGACCTGCCTGTCCTTCGGCATGTTGAAAACCGCTTGAAAGTAACATCCGGTGCAGATGTGAACCATGCAGTCCGTTTTGACATGACTGATCATATGGGCCAGGCCTTCCGGCTTGTAGCAACAGGCGGGCGCGCCGATCCGATTAATGGAAAGCCCCTCAATCTTGTGAAAAACCGCATTGGTCGATTTCAGATCCATGGGGACTTTGGCAAAATTTTGGTGGAGCTTGTAGCAGCCGGCGTAATAGTCGATTTCATGCGGCCATTGCAGATCGCTGACCAATTCGGCCAAGGCTTGGGGATAAAAGACGATGTCTTCCTCGGGGAAGGCATATTTGTAGATAGGATAGCATGGGGAGCAGAAGAGGATCAGTCTCCGGCCCCCCAGTTTTTTCATCTGCTCGATATTCAATCCGGCAAATTCTTTTGAATAAGACCGGCATTCCGCCATCGCCTCCTCGTCTTTGGCCTTGATGGCCGGGCGATAGAGGTAGTTTCCGCAGCAGTATTCTTTTGATAGAAAGGTAAAGTCCATGCCGCCCCGTTCCAGAACGCGGGAAAATTTCCGGATCCCTGAAGGCATAAGTTTGAGATTCTGGCAACCCATGATGACAACATTCTCCGCTGGTCGACCATAAGGAAGACCCAGGGAATCCATGATCTCTACCCTGTTCGGCTGATCCTCAAGGGCATGGCCGGTGGAACGTATATGTTCAACCATCTGTTCATTGATCAAGGGGTGCATGGGTTATCCTCCCTAAAACAAGAGCGCTACAGGCTTTTCAATTTGATATTTGATAAGACATTGCTCCTGTGATGAGGAAGTATAAGAAGAACGGTCTTGTATGTCAATGAAATATTGATCACAAAATGCGGGGTGTGGCACCGATGTTTATCGTCGGGCGTGAATTGTGTTTATTACCAATTACAATAATCAATTTCTTTCTAAGACATCAGATTGTGTAGTACAGGAAGAAATTAGTTATGGCGAGATTGAATCCTATACGCCTCCATCTTGCCCATTGAAAGTACCAATCCTGTTATAGATCGGCATCGGATCGGATTTAAAATCATAACTTATTGAAAATAGATTATTGATAGACTGCCGTAGCCAGAGACGGGAGTGGGAATCGAACCCACATCTACTCGTTTTCACGCGAGTAGCATCACAGGTTTGAAGCCTGCGCCGCACACCAGCACGGACGTCCCGTCATCTCAATTATAAAAAAATGATTGCCCGAACCGCTCATCGTAATAACTATGAAGCGGGTGTTAGAAGGAGTTTACATTCTTCTTGTGCCATAGCTTCAACCTTCACTGAATATTTTCTCGATTCAGCAAGGCGAGAAACATTTTCCCTGGCTACGGCCGTTTCCAGAAGAATCGTAATCGGTTCCCCCGGATTTTTATCAATGGCTTGCTTTGTCTTGACCACGGGGATGGGACAACTTAAACCTCGCAAATCTAACTCTATCATAAATTTCCTCCTGGTTTTATTCTTGCGTCCTTATAATTATTCTTAGTGTTCAGGTGTTGGGGCAGATAACGGAGGCCTCCTGAAAGACTTCCGCTTTCGTTTATTCACCTAAACAGCCACATCTTTTAATGCCGAAGGCAGTGCGGCAACAACCTGACGGATTTTGGTTGCCGGTGTCACTCTGGCATATTCTCCAGCCTTGCGGTTTGCCATTGCCGCCGCGATTACGGCCTCGCGATGAGACATGCCTTTGTCGATGAATACGCCGATCATGCCGCTGATAGTATCGCCTGTTCCGCCAATTGCTTCCAATGCCGGTATGTCCGGTTCGGAAATTGTACAGAGTATTTTGCCATCTTCAACAACAAGGTCTGTTGCACCTTTGATCAGCAGAGTTTTTGCCGCACTCTTCTGCTTATAAGCCGCCGTAATCAACTCCTGAGCCTGCGCAATTTCCGAGCTAAAGAGGTGATGGCTGATATAAGCCGGATGGGCGGCTGTGGCATCAGCCAGAAAAGCCATTTCACAAAGATCCGGCGTGAAGATGTCGAAAAGAGGCGCAAGTCCCGCGGCCTTGGCCGCGTACATGGAAGAGGCATCCGCTATCATCACCGGTTTTGCGGTACATTTTTCCGCTGCCGCGCATACTTTTTTCATCAGTCCCATTACCGGCAGAATGTAGTGTAGCAAGAGAATCCCCGGAGAAACCGATGGCAAGTTTTGAATGAGATAATCATATAAAAGCCTGCTTCCTTTACCGCTGCCGTTATCACCGGCAACAGCGACACGCGGCGCAGATGTTTTACAATACGAGGCTGTAACAGAGGCGGCACTAATCAAAGCGGCTGTTCCCTGGGTACAGGGAATTTCGCAGTCGTTGATAAAAAGTTTTTCTCCATCGAATTTTGCTTCTCCGAGGGTAAGCCCGAGATCTATCAGTGGAACAGTTCCGCAAATAAGCAGCATTTTATTTCCTCCCTGCCTGCCAGATTTCGAGAGATTCGGTAAAAGCCCGATCCAGCATGAGCGCGCAAAGAGTGTATCCTTTGTCTTTGGGCCTCGCTACTTCCGTCAACTTCTTATCCAGCATGCTGATATGTAAAAAAGGAATATCCGGACAACCGCCACCGGAAATATTTAATATAACCCCCGTCTTTTTATCGAAAGTAAGTTTCATATTACCGGCTTTGACCATGCAGGCATCGCCAAAATCCTTTATTTTAACAACATCGAGAAGTTCACCATCGCCTTTGAGGGGTAGTATTTCAACAAATGATGTTTCTTTTTGATGAAGCAATCTTTCTACGCCCGTCATTTCCACAATATTAATCTCAAGGGCAAGATCGCAACCCTTGCGCAACTCCGGTGGTGGAGCAACAAGCCTCGTCTCATAGTTCCCTGATTTTAAGACTTTTTCCGCCCGGATAGCTTCTTCAACATTCTGGAAAAGAACAAGCCCGCCGCCTTCAAAACGGTTATTTTTCTTGATGTTAAATATCAATTACTTAGCCCTTTCCATTTGCGAAAAGCCGATTAGCAGGCAGAAAATCAATCCAATAATAACAGCTATAGGTCCCAACGCGCTTGGCCCCTTAGGGCTGCTTGCTAAAAGGAAGTTATGGGCAAACGCGGCTCCCACCACTAGTCCGAAAAAGGTAATGCCCGCATCCGTATCACCTTCGGAGGCCAAAACCATCTGACGCAGAGGACAGCCACCAAGCAGAGTAGCGCTCAAGCCTACCAGAACCATCGACATTAAGTTCCAGAGATGGTCACTATGAGCTATCGGTTGATTTTCAAAACCCCAATGATAAATGCCTGAGGAAAAACTACCGGTAAGATAATTAGTGACCAGCGCGCCCACAAAAAAAGCGATAATGCCGCTTACCAAATAATAGTCGCGAACCAGAATAATATCGCGCCAACCGCCGGCAAAACACATTCTGGTTTTTTGTGCGATAAATCCAATGACAATACCGGCTATAAGCGAAACCAGCAGCAAGGCGTGCTGTGAACCAGGGCCTTTTTGGCTGAAGAAAATAAAAGACGGTTGAAAAATGACCAAGAGCAGAAGCACGACAGCTGTCGCCGGCACAATGACTCCGGCTATTTTGATCACTTTTCCCGCTCGTCCCAGACTAAAACCTTTCTTTAAAAACACAATGCCAACAATTATACCGGCAATAAGACCAATTAACGCTGTTACTCCATTGAGATCTCCTCCGGCAAGGCGCAAAGGAGCCCTGACCGTGCAGCCGAGAAAAACAAGCGCCCCGATCATCATAAATGCGCCCAGGAAAAATCTGATCAATGGAGACGATCCACCACGCGGTTTAAATTCCCTGAAGATGAGAGCTGAAAATAACGCGCCTAAAATGAGACCGATTATTTCCGGCCGGATATATTGAGCAACTTCCGCTCTGTGCAGGCCGATGGCTCCTGTGATATCACGCAGAAAGCAGGCTGAACAGAATCCCATATTGAGAGGGTTTCCCCATTTGGTAAGCAGTGAAGCAAGTATGCCAAAAATCAATCCTCCAAGGATAATCCAGGTTTTTGGTGGTAAGTATTTGTGAGCCATTTTCCCTCCTAATGAATAAATAATTATCAAAACTGTGATGATATAGCTAAATATTCAGGAATAAGTCAAATTCCAAATAGTTATAATTAGGGTTTGTCGATAATAAATATTTATGATATGCATAAAGCATGACCCATGATCGCTACAAAAGTATCACCCTCCAGCAGATGGAAGCTCTTATCTATCTTGTGGAAGAAGGAAGTTTCAGCCGTGCCGCAAAGAAAATGCTTCTGACTCAGCCGGCCCTCACCAAGAACATCCAGAATATCGAAGAATTACTTACCGTCCGGTTGGTTAATCGCAGTAATACGGGAATCTCCCTGACAGCGGAGGGCAAAATTATTTACGAGTATGCTAAGCGTATGGTTAAACTCAGGACCGAGGCCAGAGAAAAAATTCTCACGCTGCACGAAAATACCAGCGGTAGTATCTATATAACAGCCAGTACTATTCCTGCTACCTATATTCTTCCCCGGGCTTTAAGCGCATTCAGAAAAAAACACTCTGATATCCGGGTGTACATCAAAACCGCGGACAGCGAAGAAGCAATGAACATGGTTTTGGATAAAGAAACGGAAATCGGGTGCATCGGCAAGAAACCTCAGAATAAAAAGCTGGCAGCAGAGCCACTGTGGAAAGATCGTCTTGTCCTGGCTGTTCCGAAGGGTCATCGCTGGCTTAAAAAAAAATCCATTACGCTTAATGAGTTGCCTCAGGAGCCTTTTATCGCCAGAGAAAAAGGATCGGCGACGCGTGATGTTCTGGAATCATATCTTAAAGAAACAAAATCGATAAGTTTGTCTCAACTTGATGTATGCGGCGAACTGGGAAGCTCTGAGGCAATAAAGGAAGCGATAATTGCGGGGCTTGGAGTATCCATAATTTCCATCCATGCCATAAAGCGGGAATTAGCCGCAGGTACGCTTTTTGAGGTTCCCATTCAGGGACTAAAGATGGAAAGAAATTTCTATTTGATTTATCCGCGGCAGACTGATTTCCGTCCCTCACACAAAATATTCATTGCTTTTCTGAAAGATTATACCATTTAAAGATATGCTTTCCCTTCGGGTCTTGGCGAAAGTAAGCCCCGGCGGAAATGCCGGGAAATACCCAAAGCGCAATCAGCGTTTATGCTCATACCATTTCGATTTCAAAGGATAACGAGGCGGCTAGAAGGAGGCGCCGGAAACGTATGTGAGACACGCCATAATGGCGTAGCTCACCGGTAAGGAAATGATCTGTTTTTATTGTGCCCCCTTTGGGGATGCACTCCCGGAAGTAATACGTTGAAGAAGCCGACGACGCTGCCAACAAAGTTAGCCAAAGAAAGCGAATTGGTATCAGGCGAAACAATTCTGTAAGGCGCTGATATCAACTGATCCGAAATCTTTGACATTCGTTTTGAAATTTTTAATTCCCAGAGATACTTCTTTGACATTGGCAGGGGATGTTACAATGCAGGAATTCATGGAGGAAAGTTTGTTTATATCTTCCGATAAAAAATCAAAAAAACCGGTGATCATCGCTTCCACAGTTCCTGCGGTGGTGAGATCAGAGCGGCCAGTTCCCGGCAGATCAAAAGAAAAATTATTTATCAACATTGTGTTAACGGTGCGGGCAATATGATTGGCTGCCGTGTAAATTCTATCGTAGTTTGTATCGGAAAGCTTTCCCAGACCAAAAAGAAAGAGCATCTCTGTGCCGATGCGCCGGGGAAAAGGTATAAGAATCTTTTCCATGAAATCGCCGGTAATTTTTCCTTGCTTAATTTCTCTCGAAATCATTCCATTAAGGCGCCAATCAATGAATCCGCAAATTCCGCGTGGCGGCTTTTCATCGGAAAAAATGCCCAATACCAAACACTTATGTTTTGGCAGATCGGGTGCTTCTGTTGATAGGGTTATCTGCATTTTCCTTCTTCAACTTTAAATTAAGGGCATCTAATATTCCGTTAATAAATGATCCCGAATTCTCCGCCCCGAAAGTTTTACCCAGATCAATTGCTTCATTCAATGTAACTTTGAATGGAATATCGTCACAGTAGAGAAATTCAAATACCGCCAAACGCAAAATGCTTATGTCCACTTTGGACATCCTGCCCAGCGACCAATTGTCCGAGCTATCCCCTATAAGCCGGTCAAGCTCTTCCCGGTGACCCCATGTCCCTTCTATCAATGAAGCTGCAAATTCCTTAGCCACTTTCGGAGCGACAAAATTACCCCAAAAAAGCTCCATTGCTTTTTCTACATCGAGGTTTACAAAGTTCAGACTGTAAAGAACCTGTACGGCAACTTCCCGTGCCTTTCTCCGCCCGTGCATTTAGCCCTCAAATCCAACGGCACCACATCAAAGTGGCCTATTACGCCTTTGCGTTAAATCTTTTTAAATAAATCAACCATTTCAATTGCCGCCATAGCCGCGTCGGCGCCTTTATTGCCTGATTTTGTTCCGGCGCGCTCAATTGCCTGTTCAATCGTATCTGTAGTCAACACGCCATAAACTACCGGAATCTCCGCTTCCAGACCAACGCTGGCAATGCCCTTGGAAACTTCGGCGCTGATATATTCGAAATGTGGCGTTGCGCCGCGAATGACGGCCCCCAGACAAATCACGGCGTCAAAGCGAGCACTTTTCACCAGCTTCTTTGCCGTCAGCGGCAACTCAAAAGCGCCGGGTACTTTATAAATCTGGATGTCTTTATCGTCTGCACCGGCTCGAATCAGCGTATCGACCGCCCCTTCAATTAACCTGCCGCTGATAAAATCATTAAAACGGCTGGCGACAATACCAAACTTCATTCCCTTGGCAACAATTTTTCCTTCCACTATTTTCGGCATGATAATTACCATCCTTAGTATTTTATTTATACATAAAAAAAGTATATATTTTTTTGCGTTCACTATATGTTTAAAAGATGCCCCATCTTCTTTTGCTTGGTCTTCATGTATTTTATGTTGTTTTCATTAGGGCAGATTTCTATAGGAACACGCTTAGTGATCTCTATTCCATAACCTTCCAGTCCGACAATCTTTTTGGGATTATTGGTCAAAAGGCGCATTTTGTGGACCCCCAGATCAGACAGAATTTGTGCGCCGATACCGTAATCTCTTAAGTCCGGCTTGAAGCCTAAAGCGATATTGGCTTCGACCGTGTCTTGGCCTTCTTCCTGCAATGCGTAAGCCTTGATCTTGTTGACCAGACCAATTCCCCGGCCTTCCTGCCGCATATATACAATGACGCCTTTTCCTTCCTGCGCTACCATTTGCATGGCGTTATGTAACTGATCTCCGCAATCACATCTCTCCGAGGCGAAGATATCGCCGGTAAGGCATTCCGAATGAACACGCACTAAGACGTCGTCTTCTTTTTCGATTTCACCTTTAACCAGGGCAATATGCTGCATGTCGTCAACGTCATTTTCATAAATGATAATTTTAAATTCCCCTCCGTAACCTGTAGGAATATTTGCTTCGGCCAAACGACGGATAAGCGATTCATTCTGCATCCGATAATCAATGAGGTCAGCGATGGTGACGATCTTTAAATCATGTTCCTGTGCAAAGATTTCCAAATCCGGCATTCTTGCCATGGTTCCATCTTCATTCATGATTTCACAAATAACGCCCGCTGGTGTCAACCCCGCCAGACGGCATAAATCCACCGAACCTTCGGTCTGGCCGGTGCGCACCAGAACACCGCCTTTGCGGGCGATAATCGGAAAAACATGCCCCGGACTGACTAAGTCTTCCGCTTTGGCGGAAGGTACAACTGCCGCTTGTATCGTCGTAGCCCGATCCGCTGCCGATATGCCGGTGGTAACGCCGCATCGCGCTTCTACAGAAACGGTAAACGCCGTGCCGAAACGAGCTTTGTTGTCCTTAACCATCGGTTGAAGATTAAGCTTGTGTGCCAGCTCTTCGTTGATGGTCAGACATATCAAGCCCCGGCCAAGGCGTGCCATGAAATTGATGGCGTCCGGCGTGACAAACTGCGCCGCCATGCAAAGATCGCCTTCGTTTTCACGATCTTCATCATCAACGAGAATAACCTTTTTCCCGTTGCGAATATCTTCGATTGCTTCCTGAATTGTGCTGATTGCCATTTACATCTAACCCTTCTTATTTCACAAAACCATGTTCGGTAAGGAAATCTTTATCTATTCCCCGCGGAGAATGCAATAATTTTTCCACATACTTGCCTAAAATGTCAGTTTCAATATTTATCAAGTCACCTTCTTTTTTCGTAAGCAAAGTAGTATTTGCCGCTGTATGAGGTATAATATTAACATAAAACCTCCCTTTTTCAAGCTTGTTCACTGTAAGACTTATTCCATCGATGGCTACTGATCCTTTTTCCACAATCTGACGCGATAGTTGATCATTTATTTCCACAGCTAAAATGACCGATCCGGACTTTTGCGTCTTGGAAAGAATACAGCCTACGGCATCCACATGACCTAAAACAAAGTGGCCACCAATAAATCCGCCGACACGTATTGATTTTTCCAGATTAATTTTGTCTCCCGCATGTAGGCGGCCAAGGGTTGTTTTAGCGATAGTTTCTGCGGAAACATCTGCGGAAAAAATTTTTTCTTTCTTCGCGATAGCAGTCAGGCAAGCGCCGTTTACCGCGATGCTATCACCAATGGATACGTCCTTTAAATCAATTGCTGCTTCAATTTCTATGACAGCATCGGCTCCCTTTGCCGTCAGGCGTTTCACATTTCCCAATCCTTCTATAATTCCGGTAAACATAAAATTATTTTTTACCTTTACTCAACAAATCTTTTAACTCGGACATAAATTCTCCCACATCGCGAAACTGGCGGTAAACCGAGGCAAACCGGACATACGCAACACCGTCAAGAGCCTTGAGCTCGTTCATAACTTTTTCTCCGATGACACTGGAGGGAATTTCTTCTGCCTGAAATTCCTGACACGCCTGTTCCACGTCCTCAACAATTTTTTCCATTGATTCCATGCTGATGGGACGTTTTTCGCAAGCCGTCATTACTCCGTTGCGTATTTTCATCCGGTCAAAAGGTTCGCGGCGTCCGTCCTTTTTCACCACCATTGGCATAATATCTTCCACGAACTCATAAGTGGTAAATCTTCGGGAACAGCCTAAACATTCACGGCGGCGGCGAATAGCTTTTCCGTCTTTACTTATTCGTGAATCAATAACCTTGTTTTCGGCGTTGCCACAAAACGGACATTTCATGATTTTGTCTGCCTAAGTTTTCTGTATGTTACAATTGTATTACACTGATTCCCGCTTCTTCGAGCATTTGAGCGGCCAATGGGTCGCTGTAATCATCACGGATAACTATACGAACAATGCCGGCATTTATAATCATCTTGGCGCAAATAACACAGGGCTGATTGGTGCAATAAAGCGTTGATCCTTTGGTAATAACTCCATGCAGGGCGGCCTGAATAATAACATTTTGTTCCGCGTGCAAGCCGCGGCACAACTCATGACGTTCACCGGACGGGACATTGAGCTGCTCGCGTAAACAACCAATGTCCAGGCAGTGCTTTAGTTTGGAGGGCGCACCGTTATAACCTGTAGCAAGGATCCGGCGATCGCGCACCAAGCCCGCTCCGACTGAGCGGCGGCGGCAAGTGCTGCGCCGCGATACGACTTCTACGATGTCGAGAAAATAATTATCCCAGTCGGGACGATTATTTATTTTTCCCTTGGAGTCTTTTGTCGCAGCTTTTTTTCCTGTCATATTTTGCCGCTCATCAGGCCTTATTTTTGCCGTTTGCACCGGCCTAGACAACTTTTATTCTCTGTTGATAAAGTGGGAATTGAGCACAAAGATTTTTAACCTTTTCGGCCACAGCTTTAATCTTATGGTCATCATTAATATTTTTAATAACATCGGCTATATAGGAGGCGATCAGGCGCATCTCCTTCTCTTTCATGCCCCTCGTAGTTACCGCAGGGGTGCCGATTCTGATCCCACTTGTGATTTGCGGTCCCTGTGTATCAAAGGGGATACCGTTTTTATTTACGGTGATAGCGGCAAGGTCAAGCGCTTCCTGAGCATCTTTTCCGGTGACACCTTTAGCGGTTAAATCAACCAGCATCAGATGATTGTCCGTGCCTCCGGAAACAAGACGGAGACCTTGATTTTTCAGCTCATCGGCCATCGCCTGCGCATTTTTAATGATCTGGCTTTGGTATTCCTTAAATTCCGGCAAAAGCGCTTCCTTAAAAGCAACAGCTTTGGCCGCAATAACATGCATTAAAGGCCCTCCCTGCATTCCCGGAAAAACCCTGCTGTTCAATGTTTTGGCGTAAGCTTCTTTGCACATGATTAATCCGCCGCGTGGTCCGCGTAAAGTCTTATGCGTTGTAGATGTGACATATTCACAAACGGGAATGGGCGATGGATGCAGGCCTGTAGCGACAAGCCCGGCAACATGGGCTATATCGGCCATAATGACCGCGCCGACTTCATCGGCAATCTTGCGGAACCGGTTAAAATCAAGAAGACGCGGATAAGCACTGGCACCGACAATAATCATTTTGGGCTTATGTTCTTTAGCCAATTTTTCTACTTCATCAAAATTAATTGTTTCAGTATCTTTGCTTACACCATAAGGGATTATTTTATAAAGTTTACCGGAAAAGTTGGCCGGACTTCCATGAGACAGATGCCCGCCATGAGATAAATTCATCCCTAAAATTGTATCGCCAGGTTGCACTGCCGCAAAATATACGGCCATATTTGCCTGTGTCCCGGAATGGGGCTGGACGTTGACACTTTCCGCTCCAAAGAGCTTTTTACAGCGGTCAATTGCCAAAGTTTCTACAATATCGACAAATTCGCAGCCGCCGTAGTAGCGCTTACCAGGATAACCTTCAGCGTATTTATTTGTCATAATAGAGCCTTGCGCTTCCAGGACAGCTTCACTGACAAAATTTTCGGACGCAATCAACTCCAGTTTTCCCGCTTGGCGGCGTGTTTCCAGTCCGATTGCCCGGGCAACTTCCGGATCAACTTTTTCCAAAAAAGACATTAACTATTCTTCCTCCTCAGGTAGTTTTAATCGCGGTATTTCTTTAATACTAAAACGGCATTGACGCCGCCAAAGCCAAAAGTGTTGGACATGGCTATGTTTATTTTTTTATGCCGGGCAACCTTCGGTACATAATCGAGATCGCATTCCGGGTCAGGATTATCCAGATTTATTGTAGGGGGGATAATACCTTGTTGTAAGGCTTTAATTGCGAAGATAGCTTCTGCCCCTCCTGTCGCCCCCAGCATGTGGCCGGTCATTGATTTTGTGGAGCTAACCATGAGCTTTTTGGCATGATCTCCAAAAAGTGATTTGATTGCCTGTGTTTCATATAAATCATTAAGGGGTGTTGACGTACCATGAGCATTAATATAATCGATGTCAGTTGGCTGCAAACCGGCATCCTGTATGGCAACCTGCATACTGCGGGCAGCTCCTTCATGTCCCGGGGGCGGCGCGGCCATGTGGAACGCGTCCGATGTACATCCATAACCAGCAACTTCAGCATAGACACGCGCCCCTCTTTTAAGGGCGAAGGATAATTCTTCCAGAATAATTATGCCGCAACCTTCACCAATTACAAAACCATTACGGTCTTTATCAAATGGCCGGCTGGCTTTTTGCGGTTCATTATTGCGCACGGATAACGCCCGCATAGCACAAAAGCCTCCAACTGCCAGAGGGGAAATTGCCGCTTCAACGCCGCCGGTTATCATGATATCGGCATCTCCATACGCAATCGTTTTATATGCATCACCGATAGCCGACGTTCCCGCAGCGCAAGCGGTCACGGCGCAATTGATAGGGCCTTTGGCTCCAAATCTTATCGATACATGACCTGCCGCCAGGTTGGCAAGAATTGCCGGAACGGCAAAGGGAGAAATTTTACGAGGCCCGGATTTTATTAATACCCGTATCTCACTTTCTATTGTGGAGACGCCGCCAATTGCGGAACCAATGATCACACCGGCTCGGCTGGAAAATTCATTGTTGATCGTTAATGCCGCATCTGCCATAGCCATCTCTGAAGCGGCAAGCGCGTAA
>Ga0209429_10001087_pt1 | contig 17418 bp, 15 predicted proteins | sample BarGraNGADG00212_3_FD_184493 | JGI IMG/M metagenome (GOLD analysis project Ga0209429, IMG submission 184493) | Arctic peat soil microbial communities from Barrow, Alaska - Barrow Graham LP Ref core NGADG0004-212 (SPAdes) (version 2) | ecosystem: Environmental > Terrestrial > Soil > Wetlands >...
TCGGTGCTCCCAGGGGTTCAACCTGGCCTCCTCGCAACGACGCTGCCGCAATTCCATGCTATCCTCTATAATTGCCCGTTCGATCGCGGCGGCGAACGCGCCCGCACCGTCCGCAAATGCAATCACGGAGGACAACGACTGGATGCTCGGCAGGCGCGTGCTCACTACCGGCTTGCCAGTCGCCAAGTACTCGTAAACCTTCAGGGGAAAAACGCTGTCTGTGTACCGATTATGAACGTACGGTATCAGGAGCACCGTAAAGCAGCGTGCGTACGACGGCAGGTCGCTCTGAGATCTTGCCGAGAGATAGACCAAATTGCGTCTGACCGGCAGCGATGAAGGTGCTGTTCGATCGACCATGCCGACATTGCCGATCATGACAAAGGTCACTCGCGGAAGCGCGTCCGCAACCGCCGCGACCAAGTCGAAATCCACCTTGTAACGATCTAGCGCCCCCCAGTAGCCGACAAGGGGACCCTGCAGCCCAGTTAAGCCGGCGGGCATCGGAAGAACATCCAGTGCCTTGCTGAAGAGTCCTATGTCCGCGACGTTCGGGAGGAGGTGGATCTCTCCACTACGCGGGCGACGATCGAGCAACGTGGGAGAAGTGACGACCACAACATCTGTCTTCTCCAGCAGGCGCTTCTCTGCCCTCTGAGCGATGCTTTCCTGTCCGACCAGCGCCGCCTGAGCAGGGAAGTCGTCGACGCAATGATAGATGGCAAGGCGTTCCCCCAGTCTCCCAACATAATGCTCCTCGGTGGGCATATAGATCCACAGAACCGGGCGGGAAAAGCCGAGATGCCTGGCGGCGTTGCGTACTGCCAGCGAGTTGGCCAGGGAATTCAACGTCCTGGAGGTAGCCAAGTGGGAGCCACAAGGGAAGGGGCTCACTGGGCGGAAGGTATACAGGCTCTTGTCGCCAATTCGTCGCGGATGGGGGCTCCAGCCACGCCACTTCCCGCCTCGCCATGCCGTCGAGTACTGGAGAGGCGGCTCCACGAACAGGACCTCGGTCAGATTGGCCAGACGGCTCGCCACGTGCTGCTTGTTAGTCCAGGGCCGGTCGTCCCAGAATCCACCTGCGGCGAGGATGACCGGCGGGAGCGATGGCCGGGGCCCAACGGTTGTCAGCTTCATCGCAGCCTACTTCGATAGTCGTGGAGCACCATCGTTCCTGGTTTCATCCTCGCTGGCCTGTGCCCACTCGCGTGGCGCCTGCGTGATGCTGAGATGCGGAGGATGGTGCTGCCTTGCGCCAAACACCCTCGCGAATCCGCTCCATGCCGACCATGGCCACCTCAAGGGGCACCGCCGCTGGGAGATGCAACGCGACGGCTGGAGCAGTCTCGCAGAAGGGGCTGGTCTCAACTATGAGGCCTCCTGGCTTCAGGTGGCCGATCAGATGCGAAAGAAGCTTATCATAATTGGGAACATGCTCAAGGACATCCTGAAGCACAATCGCGCCGTACGTATCGGCTATGCACCCAACGGGATCGAACGTGCCGTCGACAAAAGGTGATATGAAGCGCATGTTGCTGAGGCCGTGGCGCGAGGCTCGAAAGCGAGCGAACTGACTCTGGATTTCGCTTATCTCGAGGTAGTCCACGTCGAGCCCTCTCTTCGCTAAGGGCAGCGCGTTGTTCCCGATCCCCGCACCATAGTCTAGCACACGGCCAAGGTCGGCGCTGAGAATATCGAGCAGCCTCCAATACTCGTGGGCGGCATTAGAAAACAGGTACGACTGAGCCGCCCTGTAGAACCAGGCCAACTCGCCGTGGTCCCGAGGCCCGCACCATCGAAACTCGCTTTCGTGATGGAACTGTGGAAACCGACGCACCCGGGTTAGGACGTCTGCGCGTGACATGCCGGTGAACGCGACCAGATCGTCAATTACCATGTTGAAGGCCGGATCTGTCGATATCCGCTGCACGTGCGATTCGGTCAGGGGCCGGTTCTCCAGCAGCACCACGCGCGGCACCGGTGGGCGGGGATTACTGGCGAACTCCGAGGCCAACCTCCGAAGAGGTCGCACCCATCGTAGGCGCGCATACCAACAAGCACGGCATAGGACCGGCAACAGCGGCATCGTACGGAGAGATTTCAAGTGGTCTATCCTCCCGAACCCTCTCGGCTCAGAACTTGGTACGGCGACATCCTGTCCTGCAATGAGCCTCGCGCAGCAGTTTCCTCAGAACGGGCACCCCGTTCGGAGTTCCAGCCATCCAGCGGAACTATCCGGTTCTATTTGTCAGGGCGAACGCCCCGCCCGTTCGATCAGTTCCTCGTACAGCCCCGCTGTCTCGTCCACCATCCGGCCGTATTCGAATTTCTCCTTGACCCTCCGGCGGCCTTGCTCCCCCATCCTGGCGCGGGTGCTTGCCGACCCCAGCAACTTCTTGATGGCAGCGGCAAGCGCGTCGGGATCGCCACCACGCACGAGGAGCCCCACCTCTGGTGTAACGATTTCCGGTTGCGCGCCGTTGGCAGATGCGATCACCGGGACCCCGCACGCCATGGCTTCGGCCGACACGAGTCCAAATGCCGGCGCCACGAGCTCGGTATACACGAAGATATCCGCCGCGGAGTAGAGGCTGGGAAGCAAAGCCTCGGGCACGCGTCCCAGAAACTGTACCTTCGATGCAACCCCCGTGCGAACAGCCTGGGTCTTGAGCGCTTCACCTTCTTCTCCCTCGCCTGCAACCACCAGGGTTGCGGCGCAATCCCCAAGCCTGCGTATCGCCTCTATCCCGACATGAAAGCCCTTGGTTCTGACGAGACGCCCGACGGTCAGCATCGTTGGCGTGCCTGGGCTTAGCCCTAGCTTCGCTCGGCTCTCGACTTGGTCTAGAGGGCGGAAGCGAGAGGTATCAATCCCGTGGCTAATGACCGTCACGGGAGTCCTGCTCCCCACCAACATTCTCTCGACCAGTCGTTTGCTGAACTGGCTCACTACAGCAACTCCATCCGCCCTTCTACAGAAACTGGCCATCGAGAGTTCCATCAACACAAAGCGCCATGATCGGCGGATAGTGCGAAGCATCTCGAGAGTATCCAGACTAGCCAGATAGGTAGACCACAACGGACTCTCCGAAAGGTAGGTCCCGTGTATGAAGGCGAGAACCGGGACGTGGGGGTTTCGGATCGACTGCGCACCCACGCTCTGGCTGTGAATCACGTCGAGGTGTGTTTCTCGCTCCAGTCGAGCAACGTGCTCTCTGGCCTTCGCGAAGAACGTCGGCGAGTAGCAACCCGGCTCTCCCGCTCCCAGGTATAGGGTTCTGACACCCGCTGTCACCTCCTCCGCCACGCCTTCCGGATGCGGCGTGGTGAGAACAGTGACCTCGTGGCCCTTGCGTGCTAGGCCCTCGGCCAACCTGATGGTGTGCTCCTGCATGCCACCCGGACCGTGCGCCAAGACGGCTCGCGAAACCAAACATACGTGCATCGGTTAGCCCCCGCCCTCGTGCGCCGACGTTCGAACCAGGCGCACCAGGTAGCGCTCGCAGCTTCTCCGTAGAGGCGCCCATCCCGCGAACTCATCGATAGCATCAGCCAGGCGCCTGCGCTTCGACTTCGGCATGCAGGCGACTCGGTCGAGGTGGCATTCGAGCCGCCCCCCAAAGATGTACGCCCCTCGCGCTGCGGTAACCGATAGGCCTTCCTGCCGCAACTGAGCGAAGAAATCACGAAGTCTCTCGAAGCCTGGGATGGAAATCATTGCCCATTCACGCAAGTGCTCTACGGTGTCGAGATACACCACCGGCCGGCCGCGAAGAGAGCGCAAGGAACGATCCCAACCCGCGACCGGGATCGAAACGATCACATGTCCGCTCGCCGCTGTAACGCGAGCAAGTTCGCGGATAGCGCCCCGGAAGTCGGGCACGTGCTCTACGACCTCCGTACACACGACGAGATCAAAGGACCCGTCGCGAAAGGGAAGCGCCGACACGTCACTCAACGAGAGGCCCACGTCTGCCCTCTCGCGAGCGCGTCGAAGCCTCAGTTCCGAAAGGTCTATGCCACACAGCAGGGGACGGCCGCCTCGCTGGGAAGCCATGGAACGCATTTGTGCGAGAAGCACTCCGTCTCCACAGCCGGCATCGAGGGCACTCGCCCAGGGGATCGTCCGGATGAGGTCCAGGGTCACCTGCAACCGTCGCGCGGGCGCATAGTGGAGGTAATGCTGCGCCATGTCGCCACGCTCTTGCGCCAGACGCTCGTACAGGTCCCGGTAGTCGCTACTTGTTGGCACCATGGTCATTCACCTTCTGCTGCCTATCGCCTTACAGATTGCCCGAGGGACCATTCCCGAGGCCAAAAGGGATGCGAGCCTCTCGGCGCGGGGACCGAGCAATCGCACCAATTCTAGGTCGTCATCCTCCAGCGGTCGAACCACGATGAACAGTGCACCGCAGGCAATCCCATAAGTCGCTACCACCACAACCAGGGTCAACGGGTCGCCCACGTGTACGAACGATAGCGGCAACATGGGGAGCCCGGCTGCCACGAGAGTCTTCACCGTCGATGCGACCGGGAACTCTATCCGCGCGGCGCGTCGGGCCAGAAGCAGTTCGACGAAGACCACAAAGACAGACGCGAGACCGGTGGCGGCCGCAATACCGGCGATACCAAGCGGCGATGCCAGCGCCAGCGCCACGGTGATATCCAGGAGAGCGGCCGCGCATCGCGCGAGTATGAGAACCGATTGGCGATCCTTCGCGTAGAGAAGGGTGGAGCTTGCTCCACCGCCCAGCACCCGGGACAGGGTCGAGAGCACCATCGCTATCTGAAACGGAACGATAGCCGCCTCGTATTGCGGCCCGTAGACCCGAGAGATGAGATAGGGACCCACAAACACCCCGATTACTCCCGTTGGGACACTGACAATCGTGGTCAGTAGGACGTTCGCCCGCCAGAGCTTCCGGAGTCCGATCTCGTCCCCGCGGGAAGCCACAGCCGAGTACAACGGAAGCGCAACTCCGCCCAACCCGGCTATGAACAGGGTTCCCACCGTCGCCGATAACCCCGAGCCAATGCTGTATGCGCCGACTAGGGCGGGCTGGCCCAACAGAATGGCCACCAGGAACAGGTCCAACTGCCTCCCCAGCACGTAGTTGCTCAGGTTCAGTAGCCAGGTCGTCCAGCCGAACCGAATCACCGGGGAGAGGTCTATTCTCTCCACGGGACCAAGTAGAAGTCGGCGGTCCCTCCACAGGAGCCAAGCCGCGGCGCCGGCGGTAGACACCCCCATCGACAACAAAACGCCCACTACCCCGAAGCCAAGGCTCAACAGCACCCAAGTCGCTGCCAAGCTCGCGCCGAGCGACGACACCCTCGCAACAGTTGCCCAACCGGAGTCCAGTCGCCCCAGGGCCATGTTGAGTACAACGCTGAAAGCCTGGCTCGCGACCAAGTACGGAGCAGCGTAAATCAGGTACCCCGATATCTCGGCGTCCCCTGCGGCAAGCGCGATAGGTACGGGCACTGCCGCGATGAACGCGCCGACAAGCAACGCACTTCCGACACGAATGGCCAGGCCCACGCGAAAGAGAAAAGCTTGCCGCCCCTCGGAGCCGCGGACACCTATTCGTGCCGTGAAGGAATTCAACGCCTCGTCGATTCCGAAGCTGAGGGCAAGCGGAGCCAGCGCAACAACGGCGAGAACTAGCGCATACCGTCCGTACTCGGAAGGACCAAGCCATCGGGCGTATAGCCACGACGCCAGGAAGGTAAGGATGAACTCTCCAAGGCGCAAGCCCTGGTTCCAGATCAGTGTCGAAGCCCCGCGGCGGGCCAAACCATCCGCCAATGTGCATCTCCCTGGCATCGTCGTGGACGTAGACGACGTCGAGTCACCGACCCGAGCAGCACCATCGAAGCAGACCAGCGCAGTCCAGGTCACCGGTCGGCCTTGGTCCCAAGTATCCCGCCCCCGTCTGCAGCGCATCCGGCCAAGCGAGCGACGCGGTGAAGGTCGATCCCAACCCACCGAAACGGAGCCACTGATTCCGCGCAAGCGTCGCCGGGTCGCGATGCGGCGATCTCATCTTACGCAGACCCCAGTGTCGACGGTGCCATCACCGGCGAGGATCCCGTCGCGCAAGCGGCGATACTCACTGATGGTCGGCTTCAACTCCAGAGCGGCGTTGACCTGCCGCAACGCATCTGTCCTATCCCCGCCAAGCAGCAGCGCTTGAGCGAGACGGAATCTGGCGTCTGCGCTGTTCGGGACTGCGCCGACAACGCCGACAAGCTGGTCCTTTGCCTCGTCAAGCCTCCCTAGTTGCATAAGCACGAAGCCAAGACCCACGTTGGGTCCAGGCTCTGTGGTCCCGGGCGCAGCTCCGCGCCGAAAGTAGTCCAGAGCAGCCGCGCAGTCTCTGCGGCTCATCGCCAGGTTACCGAGGGCAAAGAAGGCAGGCGAGTACAAGGGATCCACGGCTATCGCGCAGGTCAGAACCTCTTCCGCCAGACTGGAGTTTCCCTTCTCTCGATGCAGCGTGCCGATCCGCACCAGAGCGACAGCAGCGCTTCTTGGATCCTGCACAGATGCCTCGGCGGCTCGGTTCAGTGCTCCCTCGGCGATATCGCGTTCACCGGCTTGCTCCAGTCGGTCAGAGGCGATGAGGAATTGCCTGGCCGTAAGCGGCCCCACATATGCCCTGACCGCTGCGATGAGGAGCGCGACACTCATCGTCCTCTGTCCCAACACTGTTGCCCTCTCGGAAGAGCCATATAGCGTTTGGCCCGTGGCTCCTACCGCAAGCCAATCAGCGCTGGCATCCTCCGTCCGTCCAATCACCGCGAGCAGCATCCCTCTCTTGACCCTGATCAAGGGGTCTGAACTCAATTCGACCGCGCGATTCCAGGCGAGCATCCCACTGTCGTCTCCCATCAGGGTCGCCGCCTCCGCCCACAGTCTAAGTGAGCTTGGATCGGGTCGATTGAGATCCGGTAAGGGAATAATGGCCGACCCGCGAACCACACCGACCCATGACGCGTTGCGAAGTGCGAGTGCGGTCAGCGGATGAAGCAGAACAATCGCTAAGAGCACCAGCGTCACGCGAGCAGCCATCTTCGCCAACCCCGCGCTACCGTGCCTGCGGACCCAGAATCGAGAATTGCCAGTATCGCCCAGAATGGGACGACGCGGACGAAGGAAAAGTAGGTCACGTCAACGAAGCCGTGCAGAATCCAGCCAGCAAGAATTACGCGCACCGCTAGCCTAACTTGTCCCTCGCGGGATCTTCCTTCTTCGTGTTGGCTGAAAGTCGCGGCAAATGCCCGGGCCAGTAGGGCGAGGTACGCGCCAAGGCCAACAACACCCGTGAAGATTAAGGCATCCAGGTAAACGTTGTGCGAGCTTGCGACGGCGAGGCCGCTCACGTAGAGCGGGTTCAGGTAGTTGGCATAATTGAATGGACCAAAACCCACGCCGAGCAAGGGATCTTTCGAGGACATTGCTAGCGCAGCGCTCCATAACATCCCGCGCGAAACCGCCGACGGGTCGTCTGATGACAATCCTAGGGCAAGGCGCCCGCTCAGGTCCGGAACGAACAGTATCAAGCTTGCCACGGAGAGCCCCGCAAGCAGCCCACCGACCCTCATCGCTCCGCGTGACGCCGCCAGCGTCAACAGCGCCAGCATGACCGCTGCGCTTGCCCACCCCCCCCTTGAGTATGTGAGCAGCAGGGCTCCTATCAACAGAAGGGTTAGGCCTGTCCACCACACCCGCCGCACACCGCTGCTCGTCGCCGCATAGGCGACCGCCAGTGGCCACGCGAGGTTCATCAGCATGGCCACCGCATTGGGGTTGGCGTACGATGCCACTCGTACCGCGCCGCTCGTCCCATCCGCCGCCAGAGTCACAGCCTGCAACTGGGGCAGTAGACTCACCCCTAGGAGTCCTACGGCTGCCATTCCACCTGCTACAGACACGACAACCTTGCCGACCGTCTCCCACCGGGACCTAGGTTCGTTCAACAGAGCCAGGTAAATGCAGAGGGGCGCTACCGTCAAGAGCCAAACGTCCACAGCGCTCCACTTGGGTTCTGCAGTCTTGGGGAGCGACACGGCTGCCACGGCAAAGATGACCAAGCCAAACACGCCCGATTTCCCCAGAGAGACCCTGGCTCCCGACCTCGCGCGGTCAGCGACCGCAACCGCCAACAACAGCGGTGCGACCAGCGCTGCCGGAGCAATTGACAACCCCGTCGAGGGCAGCTCAACGTTCCAGGGGACAATAGAGGAACCCACCGCAGCATAAATCACCCAATTGGGTCGCACTGCAAGCGCGACAACCAGCGTTGCGAATAGCGCCATGATGAGACAGAGTTGCGGCCCTCTGGCAGAAAGCAATCCAATTCCTGCCGAAGCTATCAACACTCCCGTGATCGCAAGGCGCGGATTGAAGCTGCTCTTCACTTCCGACCGAGGGCAATGCACAACAGAACAGGTACCGCATCTGTGGCGTTCCTGCGCATCTGGACAATTGACGAGTGCCACAGTCGCACGCATCCATGTCTTCATGAGGTCACGGAGAACGCGCAGCGGTCGCCGCACGCGGGTGCACGTCGCATGAATCCGCTGCGAAGCCCATGACCGGCGACATCGCCTGGACTCTAGAATATGTGACCGCATGCGCTGGCGCTGGTCCCCCCGAATCACGCTTCCCACGCCTGCAGACCCCTCTCCTCAAACCCGAACTCGACCACCTGCCCGCCCATCTCCTCCAGCTTCTTGGCGACGAGGTGCTTCTTGTCGAAATCGCAGAACAGAAGCAGGTAGCCTCCGCCTCCTGCACCCAGGATCTTTCCGCCGGTGGCACCGGTCTTCCTGGCTGCGGCGTACATCTCGTCAATCTGCGGCGTGGTGATAGCGCTGTCGAAAGCCTTCTTCAGATTCCACGCCTCATCGAGCAGCCGCCCAAAGTCGTCCAACCGGCCCTGTAAGAGGGAGTTCTTGAGCGCCACGGCCGTCTCCTTGGTGGCGTCCAGGGCGCGGACGACGTTCTCTCGCTTCTCCTCGTACGCCAAGATCTGTCTCTGAAGTATGTGGGCCGAGAGACGCGTCTTGCCCGTGTAGCAGAGGAGGAGCCGGTACTCAAGCTCGTTGATCAGGTGCTGAGGAATCCTGAGGGGGTTGACGACCACCGTAGAGTCCAGGAACTCAATGTAGTTGAACCCGCCGAAGGTTGCGGCGTACTGGTCCTGCTTTCCCCCCTGGATCGCCAGATCCTGCCGCTCAATGTGGTAGGCCAGTTGGGCAAGCTCGTAGTTGGTCATCGGGCTGCGAAGCCAGCGTGACAGCACACCAAGCAAAGCGACGACCATGGTGGAGGATGACCCAAGTCCAGACCCGGGAGGCGCGTCGCTATGAAGGAAGAGGCTCAGACCCTCTTTCGTCTCCACGTGGCGGATGGCGGCTTTGACTAGGTCCAGCTTGCCGTCGTAGGGCATGTCGCCGTTGACGTGGTACTTGGCCACGACATCGTAGTCCAGCGACCGAACGTGGATCTCGCCGTTGCCAGTGGGCATCAATGAGGCGTAGGCATATTTGTTGATGGTAGCACTCAGCACGGCGCCGCCGCGTTCCTCAGGATAGGGCGACACGTCTGTGCCGCCACCGGCGAAGCTCATGCGTAGAGGCGCCTTTGCTCTTACTATCATCATTTGTCCACCCGGTACCCTGGCTCGACCATACTCGCTTCCACCAGTTCGCACAGAGCATGGCCGGCAACGATGTGGCTCTCCTGGATCCGCGCCGTCACAACGGAGGGAACCATCAGGCACAGGTCGCAGACACTTGCCAACTCCTGTCCGCGTTGTCCGGTGAAACCGATACAACAGGCGCCTCTCTTGTGTGCCGCTTTCATTGCCTTCAGGATGTTGGGCGAGCTCCCACTGGTGCTGATGCCGACTACCACGTCCTTGTCGGTGACCAGAGCCTCCACCTGGCGGGTAAAGACGTCGTCGTAGCTGTAATCGTTGCCTATTGCCGTCAAGATCGAGGTGTTCGTGTTCAGCGCGATGGCCGGCAGAGCGGGACGCTCATACTGAAACCGACCCATCAACTCTGCAGCCAGGTGCTGGGCATCGGCGGCGCTTCCTCCATTCCCAAGAAACACGACTTTCCCGCCCTGCCGCAGCCGATCGGTGACCACGGCTGCAATCTCGGCGACCAGTGCTGCGTGTTCGCGAGCCATGGCAATACTCACCTGAGCGGTTTCCCGCAGGATCTCGCGCACTCGCTCGCTCTGATCTCCCTGGATCACGCTTCCCACTTCCGCAGCCACCCTTTCCTGAGAGCCGAACCCGGCTACATGCCCGCTCATCTCCCGAAGCCTCCGGACTGTCAGATGCTCCTCGTCGAGGAGACAGGGTAATGCGTTCGCACCGCTACCTGCGAAGCCTATCTACGACCGAGCATCGGGCGGCACCGTCATTCCCAGATTCCCCTCAACCCATCCTGTGATCGTAGGTAGCCTTCCGGCGTTCCGATGTCCAGCAGAGGGGACTGGACTCGATAGCCGCACACGACGGAGCCCGCGTTTAGCAAAGAGGGAAGAGCCTCTTGCTCCAGAGAGACGGCACGACCCTCCTCTATCGGTTCGAGGACCGACGGCTCAAGCACGTAGACTCCGGCGTTGACCCATCCTCCGCCGGTGCGCCCTGCTTTCTTCTCTAGGAAGGATGTGATCCGGCCCCCAGCGTCTGCTTCCACCAGTCCGTAAGGACTTGCGTCGTCAACTGTGGTCAGCGCCAGGGTGGCGGCCGCCTTGCGGTCCAGGTGAAAACGCGTCAGTTGCCGCAAGTCGATATTCACTATCGAATCCCCATTGAGCGCGAGGAATGTCTGATGCAGGTGGGGCAGGGCGTGTCTGAGCGCGCCCGCCGTTCCAAGAGGAGCATCCTCAACCGAGTAGGTCAGCCGCACCCCGAGGGAGGTGCCGTCGCCAAGGGCGGCTCTGATCTCTTCCCAACGATAACCGGCGCATAGTACGATGTCCGACACGCCGAAGCCGCGAAGCCGATGGAGGAGGCGGACGAGGAATGGCTTTCCGTCCACCAAAGCCAGAGACTTTGGCCGGTCGCTCACGACGGGGCGCAGACGCGTCCCCAGCCCACCTACCAGCAGCGCCGCTTTCAAGAAAGCACCTTGATGGCCTCTGCCGGCCGAGGGGATTCCACTACCGGCCCTTCCTGGGAGGCCTCGGGTCTGGCCTCCTCTGCCCACCGTCGAACCGCCCGTCGACTGCGCGGCCGGCTGCCGCTAAGGATCGCCGTCCCGGACTGGAATAACAAGAACAGGTCGGTCCACACGGAGTAGTTCCGCAGGTACCAGAGATCCCACGCGGCCGTCTCATCCAGGGTCGCATTATCGGGCAACAGCCGCCAGTAGCCGGTCAGGCCGGGGAGCATGGTCATCAAGCGCGGCTGCCAGCGGCCGTACTTCGAGGCCTGCTCCCTTGCGATGGGCCTCGGGCCCACCAGGCTGAGCTGGCCGGTCACCACACAGAGCAGTGTCGGGATGCCCCTCAACAACAGCCGGTCTGTGACCGTGCGGCGGAAAAGCGGCATCCGCAGCGGCGCTCCTCCGGCAGCTACGACCTCACGCCACTCCAGTGCCGGCCGCATCCCCCTCAGCCGTGCCGTCAGCGCCAGCAGAAGTCCCGCGGGTGCGAGGACGATCAGCAGCATGCTGCCCAGAACGCGGTCGAAGGCGGACTTCAGCAGCGCATCCAGCCCCGTCAGCCGCCTCGTGTCCAGGGTGAGGAGCGGCACCATCCCTCGCTGGGTGAGGGTCATGCTGGAGGTGAACAGGTCGTAAACCCCCGTGCTCATGTGAATCTTCGGCCCGTCGCTCCCTCCGGCATGTCCTGCTACGATGGTCTGAAGCCCGTCCCACGCGACGGCCTCCGGGATCACGATGGCCTCCGTTGCTTCGTACTCCGCCGCTACGTCGTACAGCTGCGCGCTGCAGCCCAGCACTCTCACTTCCAGTTCCGTGGACCACCGCTTTCGCGGGTCTCCCGGGTCCCCGGGGGTTGCCATCACCAGGCGTGTGCCCACAGGTGCGTAGTCGTCCACGAAGCCGGCCACCTCGTAGGCGCGGGACCAGAGGAGCTGTCGGGCGATGTCGAGCCCCTGGTCGTTCGCGCCCGCGATCAGCACACGGGTCACGAAGAGGCCGCGCCGCCGGAGCCCGTAAGCCACGCGGCGGACCCCGAAGCGGGCCATCCAGGCGACGAAGACGCTGCCAATGAGGACCGCCAGCCACCACGCCCGGGGGGCATGCGATAGACCGAAAACGAAGCTGGACATCTCGGTCGCGACGCCCCAGTAGACGCCGGTCCGGAAGATCAGCTCGTACTCCTTGGGACCGCCCAGCAGATTGCCTCGAGTGTAGATGCCGGTGCCCCATCCGACGAGCCAGAAGAGCCCCGCGTACAGCGCCAGCAGGAGCCATGGATCGTGTACCCCGCTGTAGCCCCATGGGGGATAGGGCGCCGTGGGCCGGACGTATCCCGCTACGGCACCTGAGACAGCCACGGACAAAAGGTCCGAGAGCATGAGGGCTACGATGAGGACATGCCACTCGTGGGTTATGGACGATATGGACGGCGTGGACGGTGTGGACGTTCCAGTGGGGGCAGGGCTATGTGGCTGCTTTGCCCCGGCTGGATGGGACGAGCCCTCTCGGAGCCGCGTGGGGTCAGGCGACTGTGTAGACATGCTCTTCCTTTAGAAATGCCAGGTCGGGGTTGCCGAGGCGCCAGCTGCGAGGGAGGCTGTTCACCAGGACCGTGGCGCCGGTCTCGTCGAAGTGGAGCCCCATCTGCTTCAGCCCCTGGGCCTCCATCACTTCCCGCACCTTGGGCTGCCGGTCGGGCTCGCAGTACATCATGAGGAAGCCGCCACCACCCGCACCGAGGATCTTGCCGCCGAGGGCCCCCGCCCCCAGCGCCAGGTCGTAGCACTCGTCGATGCGGCGGTTGCTGATCCCCCTGGCGAGCCGCTTCTTCAGCTGCCACGTCTCGTGGAGTATCTGCGCCAGCCGGTGAAGGTCGCCGCTTTCGAGGCACTCTCGAGTCTCGGCGGCGGCGGCCTTGAGCGCGTGGAGGCACGTCACCGTCGCCGAGTCATCCTCGGCGCTGGAGCGCGTCTGTTCGGCCAGGATGGTGGAGGAGTTGCGGGAGGTGCCGGTGAAGAACAGCATCAGGTTCTGCTGCAGATGCGTCCTCACGTCGGGCCGAAGCCGCAACGGCTCAACCGTCACTCCTTCCCGCTCGAACCTGATGCAGTTGAACCCCCCGAAGGCAGCGGCGTACTGGTCCTGTTTGCCGATGGGCGCCCCCAGCTTCTTCAGCTCCACGTGGCAGGCGATCTCCGCGAGGTCGCCGCGGGAGAGGGAGAGCCCGCTGAGAGTCGACATCGCCTTCGCCAGTCCCACCCCGACAGAGCTGGAAGAGCCGAGGCCGGTGCCGGGGGGGGTCTCCGAGGCGATAAAGATGTCCACACCGTGGTCGATGCCAAACTGACGCATCATCGCCTTGGGAAGCGCCAAATCGCCGTCCCAAGATACCTCTTCACCGGGCCGGTAGGAGAAGAAGGCGCGGTAGTCGGAGGAGGTGATCTCCACCGACTCCTGGCCGTTCAGGGTGACGATCACGTACATGCACCTGCTGATCGTGGTGGAGACGACCATCCCGCCGTATCGCTCGTAGTAGGCGGGGAGGTCGGTGCCGCCGCCCGCGAAGCTTATCCGCATTGGGGATCGCACTACCAGCATGGAACCTGTGTCTCCCTCGTGTAGTTAGGGTGTGTCACGCGTCGAGCCGGCAGGGGTCTTCAGCCGGCCGTGCGGGGATCGCCCGCTAAAGCGTCGATTCCAGTATTAATTGAAGAGACGCCGGTTCCCGCGATCGGGAACGGGGTCGAGACGCGGAAGCGCGCGGCCTCCAGCCATCCGGGCTTTACCAGGCCCCCCAGCACGAGGATCCTCCGGACGGCGTGCCAGAGGTCTCGCGAGACCATGTAGCCCTGGCGATGCCTCGCCTCGCCGCTCAGAAACTGGCTCGTTCCCCGCCCGGTCAACACGAGGACGGGGCGGCATCCGGCAAGCCGGCCGGCGGCCAGGTCGCCGAGTGTATCGCCGACCATGTAGGAGCGGGTGAGGTCCACCCCGAGCTTACGCGCCGCCTCCAGCAGTAGGCCGGGCCGCGGCTTGCGGCAGGAGCAGCCTTCGTCCGGGCGGTGGGGGCAGCAGAAGACGCCTTCCACTTTCGCGCCGGCCGCATTCAGCGCTGCGACCATGCGAGCGTTGATCTCGTCGACCTTCTCGCGGCTGATGATGCCGCGATTGACGACGGCCTGGTTGGTCACGACGATCGTCCTGAAGCCGTGCCGGGTGAGCTGGGCCAGGGCCTCGACGGCCCGGGGGAGGAAGACGAACTCCTCCCAGCTCTTCACGTGGTCCTTGCGATTGAGGTTGATTACACCGTCCCGATCCACGAAGACCACACGCATGTTGCTCATCCTTTGGGATGCCGTATCGTGCCGGGTTGTGGAGCTAGATGTTCGCTAGACAGCGAAAAGGGTTCGCCGAAGGGACAAGCCGCGCCGACAAGGGCCGTCTCCAGAAGGATATCGTCCTAAGAGTCTCCGCCATGCCACACGCTACCGCCCTTTCGACGCACTCTGGTTTGTGCCTCTACGACGAAAACGGTACGGGTGATGATCCGATATACGGGTTCAGCCGGCTCTGGTAAGCTCGGCCTCGGGGATCTCCACGGGAACAAGACGGGACAGCAGGTTGACAAAGACCCGCGATCGGCCGGAGGGCGACAGCCGCCTGTCGAAGGCCGCCTCCAGCCCTTGGAAAGGGCCGCTCACGATCTCGACACGCTCACCGGGCTTAAACCGACATGGCGGCAGCCCTTTGGCATCCAGCATGGCCCGTAGTCGGATGGATTCCACCATCTTCTCCGGAACCGGCACCGGCGTGCCCAGGGCATTCAGTACGTACGATATTCCGGGCAGGGAGCGGACCTCCACCCACTGCACCGAGGGGATCTTGACGCGGCAGAACAGATAACCTGGGAAGAGCGGCTCAGTCCTGCTGTGGTTTCGGGCGCTCCGCATCATCGGGAGGTAGTGCTGGGCGGTACGCATCTCCAGGAGTGCGCTCACCTGGCGCTCTGCCCTGGGCTTCGTCTTCAGAACGTACCACTCTTCCATCTGCGATCCTCAGTGACTATCTGCGCCTGCGTTGCGCCCGACTCCTACATCGAAACGGGACTCCCCAACAACCCCGCGGGCGAGAGGCCCGGGCTCCTGATATCACATGGTCTTGCGGCTGTCTCCGCTGGGTCCGGGAACGCTGGTCTTGCCGGTCTTACCATTGCTGCTACCGTGGCTGCTACCGTTGCCAGTGTCCGCGTCCCGATCGTGGCCGTAGTAGTGCTGGTAGTTATAGTAGTAGGAGGAGCCGCCGGAGCGCGACGATAGCTTGTTCAGCAAGGCACCCAGGATCTTCCCGGAGCCGCCCCCCCGCTCCAACGCCTCCCTGGCCCGCGCGAGCCCATCGGCCCGAGTGGCGCTCGAATCCACCACCATCAGGATCCCGTCCATCATACCGGCCAGCAGCGCGGGGTCTGTCACCAGCAGCGCCGGAGGGGTGTCGAACAGCACCACGTCGGCGCGCAGCTTCAGCGAGTCGATCAGCGCGGCCATCCTGCTGCCCCCCAGCAGCTCCGCGGGGTTCGGCGGGAGGGGGCCGCTGGTGAGCACCATCAGGTTGCTCACCCCGATGGCCCGAAGGGCGCCCTGGTCCAGCGCCAGGGGGTCCAGCAGCGCGTTGGTGAGCCCGACATCGTTCTTTAAGTTGAAGTAGCGGTGCAGGCTGGGCCGGCGGAGGTCCGTGTCCACCACGATCACTCGCTTGCCGGTCTGGGCCATCACCTGGGCCAGGTTAACCACGGTGGTGGTCTTCCCCTCCTTGGGGCTGGAGCTGGTGACCATGATCGCGTTGCCCGGCCTGTCCAGCATGGAGAACTGGAGGTTGGTGCGGAGTACGCGGAACGCCTCTACCACCGGCGAGCGGGGGCTCTGGGTGGTCAGGGAGGCGAGCTGACCAACGTCCTTCTTCTTCAGCCGTACCACGTAGCCGAGGACCGGCACCCCCAGCACCCGCTGGATGTCCTCGCTGCTCTGCATCGTGTCGTCCAGGTACTCGATCAGGAGGGCGACGCCCGCGGCGAGCATCAGCCCGACCAGCACTGCGAGGAGGACGTTCTGCATCACTTTCGGCCTGACGGGGTTGGCCGCCGCAATCGCCGGCTCGGCCACCACCACGCTGCTGAGCGCCTTCGCCTCGGCCAGCCGCATATCCTGGTCGCTCTTCAGCAGCTGGGAGTAGGTGAGCTGGAACTGGGAGAGGTTGCTCTGGAGCCTGGATATCTCCGCCTGGCGCGCCTCGGGGGTGCGGCTGTCGGTGCTGGCCCGCAACCGGTCCAGGTCGGCCGAGGTGCTGATTATGTCCCTCTCCAGCAACTTGAGCTGCTGCTGGAGGGTGTCTCTGGAGGTGGTCGCCTGGCCTAGCTGCACCCGCTGGCTCTCGGCGATGAACGCGCCGGCCACGGCGTTGGCCACGTCCGCCGCCCGCTGCCGGTCGGTGTCCTCGGCCGTCAGCTCCAGCAGCATCGTGGCCGTCACCACCCTCACGCTGAGGCTCTTGTCCAACTGGTCCGGGGTGGTGGTGAGCTTCAGCTCGGAGATGGCCGCCTCAAGGACCGGGCGCTTGTGGATGAGCTCGCCGTAGGTCTTGGCGAGCTGCTGGCTGGTGAGGACGTCGTTGTAGGCAACCGTGCCGGGGGTCTGGGCCTGGTTCACCAGTAGGGTAGTGGAGGCAGCGTAGACGGGCTGCGTTGAGCTGCTGACCAGGTAGCTGGAGCCACCCGCCAGGAATCCACCCAGCAGAATGAGCCAGAGCCATCGCCACAGAACAGCCGCGTAATGCCTCAGTTCCACCGAAGATTACCCCCCATGCGAATCCATACGGGCCCTCTGGAAGAACCCGGACATCCATCCTCCCCTACCGTCCGCGCCGGGGCGGCAACCGCCACGGGCCGCCACGGCAACGAGTCTGTCGCGGCGGCTGTAACCACCAGCCGAGGGGGCAGACAGAGACGCCCTAGGCGAACGCCCGGGGGGCGCCCTGGCCATCCCGGGGAAATAGTGAACGGGAACAACTTACGTGCTGGCTTGAGGCTATCATCAGTCAACAGGGATGTCAAGCGACGTCGAGTGCGGTCTGGGGATGCACCATAAGGGGAGGGGGTTGGGGAAGAGGGACCTCCCGGCTAGAATGACGCCGCCGCAAGCAGTGTCAGTCCAACTGGGAGGCAGTCATATG
>Ga0209429_10001088_pt1 | contig 17408 bp, 17 predicted proteins | sample BarGraNGADG00212_3_FD_184493 | JGI IMG/M metagenome (GOLD analysis project Ga0209429, IMG submission 184493) | Arctic peat soil microbial communities from Barrow, Alaska - Barrow Graham LP Ref core NGADG0004-212 (SPAdes) (version 2) | ecosystem: Environmental > Terrestrial > Soil > Wetlands >...
TCTGATACCACGCTGTGACCTCTGCGATCGGGTCGGCGGTCCAGAGGCGCGCTACGGAGTAGGTCTTCTGGCCGTTGGCATTAGTGAAGGACATGCTCTCGTTCTCGTTGAGCCTGGCACCCGGATAGACCGGGACGCCGACCTCTGCTTCTGTCGGCACGTGGCTGGACACCGTCTCCTGACTCTGGCTCGCGGTCGTCTTGGTGCCGCTGTTGCCGACCTTCACGGCCGTCGTGCCGCACCCCGCGAGGCCCAGTGCGATGAGCCCCGCCAGGAGCAAGGCAACGATTGTCAAACCTGCAGTCCTTCTCATGGTCCCTCCTCGGGTTCTCGGGCATTGTCATTGTATCTGAAGACGTATTAGCGGAGTTCTTTCTTACATGGTCAGGTTGAAAAGTTGAACGCAGGCTGCTGTGTAAAGAAAAGTGTAAAACGAACGACGTAATGAAATGCGCCACCGGGGTCTCGCCCCGGTGGCGCACCTTTACATCTCAACTTGTGAAAAAACGGGGTGGAAAAGTGCCTGACCCCTCTTTTTCACTTCTTCTTTGCGGCTGCTTTCTTCTTCGCCGGCTTCTTCGCCTTGGCGGCCGGCTTCTTAGCGGCCGGCTTCTTCGCCGTCTTCTTCCTGGCGGCCGCGCCCTTCCGCTTCGCCGTCTTCTTGGTCGGCAGCGCCATGACGATCGGCCCCTGCATACGCTCGGGCAGCACTTCCTCGACTATGGGCTCGCCGGGGATGATCTCGAAGTGATCGACCGAGTGGATCGAAGTCGGCCTCGGCTTGTCCGCCCAGACCGGCCTCATCCTCATCCCGACCTCCAGCTTCATCTCGTCCAGCTCATCGCAGAAGTGCATCATCCTGGTGTCCGAGCCGTCCAGGTTGATCCATACCGCGGTGAACGGCACCTTCATCAGGAACCCGTTGTTCGGGTCGATGTAGGGGAACCTCACCACCGTGAAGCCCTTCAGGATGCCGTCGGGGCCGCACTCGACCCACTCGTTCATCTCCCTGTAGCAGCGACCGCAGGCCTTGCGCGGCGGTATATAGACCATGCCGCAGTTCGGGCACTTTGTGCCCATGAAGCGCTTGTTGTCGCGCATCTCGGCCAGGTACTTGCTCCAGTACGGGCCCATGTGCCAGGCGAAGTCATACTCGATATGCCCGGACTCGTGGGTGAGCAGTTCGTACCCATCCGTGGTGACCGTGCTCTTCCTCTTATCAGTGTAGATCCCCATTCGTGATTACCTCCTCGACTTATGGCAGGTCCGCGCCCAGAACGAATACGTCCGACCAGCTACAGCCTCCGAAGCCGGTTGCCAGCGCCTTCTTGACGTTCGGCACCTGCCTGTCGCCTGCCCTGCCCATTATCTGCCACGCGGCCTCGCCTACCCTGATGAGAGCGGTAGCCCCGATCGGGTTCGTCGCAACGACCCCGCCGGACGGGTTGATCGGAATGATTCCGTCCATGTGGGTCGCGCCGCTTCGCACCAGCTTCGGGCCCTGGCCCCTCTCGCAGAACCATAGCGAGTCCAGCCACTTGACCGCGGTGGTCGCGCAGGGCATGTACAGCTCGGCGACGTCGAGGTCCTTGACGGGGTTCGTGATCCCGGCGAGCCGGTAGGCCTCCAGGGTCGCCCTCTCGAGAGTCGGCATCCACTGCCACTCCAGGTCACCGAAGTGGGTGTAGTCGTGGCGCACGACCGAGGCGTGTATCCAGGCCGGCTGCGGAGCGATCTTCTTGGCCTTCTGCTCGCTCGCGAAGATCACGGCGCAGGCGCCGTCGGACCGCGGGCACATGTCGAGGAACTTCACCGGGTAGGAAAGCATCGGCGAGTTCATGACGTCCTCGACCGTGACGTGCATGCGGTTGTGGGCGTACGGGTTGTTGAGGGCGTTGTTGCGGTCGCGGGCGGCGCAGATGGCCGCGTCCTCCTCGGTCGCTCCGTACGCCTTCATGTACATCGAGTACTCGGTCGCCAGTGGACCGATCGCGCCGGCGAACGGGTCGCGCTCGAGGACCGGGTTCGCGCAGGTCGCGATGGCGGCCTGCGTGTCCGACTCCGAGTTCTTCTCCCAGCCGACCGCCATCACCGTGTCGAAGAGGCCGGAGGCCGCGTGGTAGTAAGCACAGGCGCCGACTGTCGTTCCCGTAGTGCCTCCCGTGGTGACCTTGAAGATCGGCTTCATGCACCCGCCGAGCCCGTCGGTCGCCCACATATCGACATAGTTGATGTTCTCAAAATGGTCCATGTTGCCGATGACCAGCGCGTCTATGTCGTCCAGGGTTATCTGCGCGTCGTCGAGCGCCCTGGTCACAGCCTCGGCAATCAGCTCGACGCCCGAGGCATCAAGCCTGTGGGCAGCGTGATGGGTCTGTCCGACCCCTACTATTCCAACTCTTTGTCCCATGTCGCACCCCCCTACTTACCCAGTATCCAGACGCAGTGGGACTGACCGCACATGCCGTTGATGCCATGTGCCAGTGCAATCTCAGCCCCCTTCACCTGACGCCTTCCGGCCTCGCCCCGGCACTGCAGCACGCACTCGATCATGCTCGCGAGGCCTGCTACCTGCACCGGGTTGGCGGAAAGCCGGCCGCCTGATGGGTTGACCGGGAGCTTCCCGTCGAAGTTGAACGTTCCGCGCTCTTCCATCTCGGGGCCCATGCCGTCTTCGCAGAAGCCCAGTCCCTCGAGCCACAGGGGCTCCATGTAGGAGAACGCATCGTAGACTTCGGCCACGTCGATGTCATCGAGCGTGACGCCCGCCATGTCGTATGCTTTCTTGGCTGCTTTCTTCAGCGCCCTGGTGTCCGCGAGGTCGCGGTCCCCGAGGCGGTAGGCGTCGGTGCAGTGGCCGACCCCGTTCAGCCATACCCTCTTCTTGTTTGTCGTCAGCTTCTTGGCGTTGCGCTCGGCCGCCAGCACCATCGCCGCTGCACCGTCCCCGATGGGGGAACAGTCGAGCTTCTTCAGCGGCGTCGCGAGCATCGTGGAGTTCATCACGTCCTCGACCGTGATCTCCATGGGAAGCTGCGCGAACGGGTTGCGCATCGCGTTGCCGTGGTTCTTCACCGAGACAGTGGCGAACTGCTGCTCGGTCCCGCCCGATGTCATCATGTACCTGCGCGCCTGCAGCGCCGACGACGTTATGGCATCAAGGCCGAGCTTGCGCTCCACCAGCGGATCGAAAGCGGTGTTTGTGATGCCGTTCATGTTGCTCTCGCTCCCCTTGTGATGCGCGACCACCATCGTGGTGCCGAAGGAGCCCGAGAGGATCCTCATCATCCCGTAGAGAGCGCCGAACGTGCCGTCGCCCTCGACCGTGGAGATGTCCTTGTTGTACGCGCCTGACGTGTCAGATATCGCCATGCACGAGATGGTCCGTCCGTCCCAGAAGTCGCTCGAGATGGAAACCACGTTGTCGATCTCCTTGACGGTTATCCCGGCATCGGCGAGGGCCTTGGTGGCCGCCTCCCACACCAGCTCGTGGAAGGTCTCGCGCTTATCCGCGGCATACTTGGTCTGCCCTACTCCGATGACTGCTACTCTCTCCAATTATCTCACCACCATTCCTGTTCCCGCCGGCCTCAAGCGACTGGTTTGAAGTGCTTGATGTCCGTGATGTGCCCGTCGCGTTCCTTTGCCATCACGGCCTTTACTGTCATTCCGACCTTCACCTTATCGGGATCGATCCCGTCGATGAGGTGCACCAGGCCCGTGTCAGCCCCGTCCATCTTGATGATCGCGTACACGAAGGGCGGCTTCTTGGGGTGCAGCCCCGGCTCCGCGTAGTTGACGACCGTGAAAGTATCGATCGTCCCCGTTCCAGGCAATTTCACCCATTCGTTCATGTCCTTGTAGCAATCGATGCACTTGATCTTGGGAGGGACATAGACCTTGCCGCATTCCGGACAAACGTTCGCCCAGATCTCGCCGTCATCCCTCAGCTGGACGTACCACTTGCTGAGGGTGCTGCCGACGGTCCACGAGTAGGGCACGCAGATCTTGCCCGGGAAGACTATCTCCTCCACCTCGGTCTTCCAATCAGCCAACTGCCTCACCTCTTTTCGCCGAACGAATCACCGTGCAAAAAAAGAACCCCTGGCAAGGGGCCGTTCATCGAGTTGAATCTGCTTGTGCCACGCGTGATGGGTTGCCTGAAGACCGGCGCGCTCTACCAACCTCACACCGGGCTCGCCAACACGTCTGCGCGACTTGCGCGACCCAACTGCTCGCAAGCTATCACCGCCACCAGGGTTCCTGAACCAAAGCGTTAGTTATTCTATTAGTTTTGACCGCATAGTCAATCTAGGGAGGCGCGACCGGCCGTGGGGCAGGTTTCGGGGTCCGAGGCGCAAAACGCAAAAATGGGGTCAGACCACCTTTTTGCGTCTGCCCGGTCAGATCTCGTCGAAGTAGCAGGCCTTGTACTTGCCGCGGCGCAGCGCCTCGATGAGCTCTTTCTCGTTGCCTGGCTCTTCTTCGAAGACGGTGATGCAGCGCGCGAGGTGGCTCACGTGGTGCGCGTCGCTGCCGCCTGTCCCGAACAGGCCGTGCTTCTTGCGGAGGCGCTCGGCCTGGTCATTGCTCTTCTGGGGCATCGCCCCGTTGCGGGTCTCGATGGCGACCACCGAGTCCAGAAGCTCGTCGCTGATCGAGGACTTGCTCCTGTGCCTGGCGTCGGCCACTCCGCGGCACGGGTGTGCCGGGATGATGATGCCGTCGCGCTGCTCGACCTCCCGCTTAAGGTCCTCGAACGGGAACAGGTAGTAACGGATGTTCTCTTCCCACCCGATGACCAGCATGTCCCCGAGTTCCGTATAGACCTCCATGCCCCGGAAGACCAGGAACCCCTGCTCCTTGGCGTACTCGTAGTTGACCTGCGCGCCGCGGAACGTCGAGTGCTCCGTCACACAGACGGCGTCCAGCCCAAGCTCGCGCGCGCGCTCGACCAGTTCGTCTGGCATGAGCGATGAGCACCTGGACGAGATGTTCGTATGTACGTGAAGATCGACAAGCATCGTGTTCCTGTCCGGTCCATCGGGGTCTATCCGCGAGTCATTCTACACCAGTAGGCTCTGCCGCGTACGCGCTGGCCGGCGGGACGCCGGCGCTACGAACAGACGCGTCTGCGTCGCGAGCATCGATGCGGGGAGCGGGAAGGGTACGGCCGCTCAGGCCGCCTGGTCCTGCTTGCTCTTCCGGTCGGAAGGCCTCGTCACAGACAGGGCGGACTCGGCGACGGTCGCGGCGATGCCGACCAGCACAAGATCCGCGATACCCACATGCAGCAGGTAGCGCTTCTTCCAGGAGGGGTTGAACTTCCTGTCGAACTGGTAGGCCGAGACGACGGGCAGGAATCGGTCGAGCAGCTTCGCGAAACCCCGCCAGAGCGGGTTCCCCGGCGTCTCGCGGTCGTCCCGGTAGTGCTCGCAGAAGGCCAGGAAATGCAGCGACATCTGCCGGTAGCCCTCGGCGCGCAGGAACTGCGCGGTGTTCGCGATCATGAACTCCGAGAGCGCGCCGGGCGAGCCTATCATCGAGCGGTGCACGTCGAGCGAGTAGCCGAGGCGCGGGTACATCGGCACGAAGTGCAGGAAGCCCACCGGCTTCATCTCCGGGTCATACGCGACCGCCAGCAGGCAGTCGGGGTCCTCCGCGCTCATGAGCCTCCCCAGGCCCATCGAGAAACCTGTCTCCTGCTTGCCGCCCCGCCAGTCTACCGAGATGCGCGCGAGCTCATGCTTCATGTGCACGGGGATGCTCGCGTTGTACATGAACTCCATGGAATAGCCGGCCTTCGCCAGCTGGTTGACGGACTGCCGCAGCTTGCGCATCTGGCGCCCCTCCAGGCTGAAGCCTCCGACTTCCACGATCGCCTCTTCGCCGAGTGAGAACCCGCGCAGCCCCGCCTCCTGGTAGAGCGGGACCAGCTTGCCGCTCGCGCCTATCACCGCCAGGCGCCACCCTCTGGAGAGGCAGTATCCGGTGAACGCCTCCATGATCTGAGGGATGCGTTCGGGCGGCCCCACGGGGTCGCCCGAAATGACCGCGACGTCACCGACGACCTTGTAGGCCAGGAAGCAGTCGTCTCCGTCGAAGAAAAAGCTCTTGTCTGAGCGCGTGTTGAAGTATGCCAGTGAATCCGAACCGTAATCCTCGACCAGGTGATGCGCCCGCTCGCGTAAATCGAGCGGGTGGTCGGCGGACTCGCGATAAGGCCTGAAGAGCAGGTAAACGATCAGGAAGATACCACCGGTGGCGAGGGCTGTCAGCGATCCCTTGAAAGCGAGCGCCGAGCCGGCAAAATGCAGCCCGCTGTCACCGACCGCGACCGCGATCGTCCGGTAGGCCAGGCGGTACATGTTGAAGGAGTGTATGCCCAGGCTGGCCCTCATAAGGTAAAGCCCCAGCACGCCGTAGGTGAAGAAGACGGCCGCCAGCGCCGGCGCGGCCACCCGCAGCTTCTTCAACGCGCGAGGATCGGGCCTGCCGGGAAACTGCTTGAACGCCAGCGCCAGGCACATCGCGAAGATGACCGTCGCGGCCAGGGCCCCGCGGCTCATCCCCCTGATGGAGTCCACGAGCGCCTGCGAGACAATGAAGCCGCACAGGACCAGGAGCGCCGCCCGCTTCCGGAGCCACAGCTCGTAAGCGAGGATGATCATGAAGGCACCGAGCAGCAGGGGGGCTACGGCAGGGCCGTCCCACATCGCGACGTGGGTGATGCGTTCGACGCCGCCGGTCACGGTGCTGAACCGATCGCCGATGGCCTGCATGATGTTGAGCGCGCCCAACAGCAGCGCGTATAAGACCGCCACCACCGCGACGGCCGGCAATGCCGTCCTCAAGGCTCTTGCGGCGACCTCGCCTGCTGCGATTGCCCTGCTTCTGATCACCGGGCTTTCCTTTCACAGGCTTCTTCAGACGCCCTATAATACATTATTCTCTCCCGGCATAACGGAAGCCCTTTTCGAAGGGTCACACCCGTCAATGTGGGATCCTGATTTTTGGACGCTTGCCATGCTTTGCCTGGTTCCGGCGCGGTCAACCGATGCTGGTTCGAAGGGATTCAAGCGCTCGTATTGAAGAAAAACTCATGCGTTTCCTTGTCGTCGATGACAATGCCGATACCGCGCGCATGATCGCGGTCCTGCTGGGGCGCCACTTCGGGGCGTCCGTGGAGGTAGCCTCCAGTTGCGCGGAAGCCCGCGTGGAACTGGAACGGCATGCTTTCGACTGCGTGACCCTCGATTACCAACTCCCCGACTGCACGGGCCTGGACATGCTGGATGAGATATCCGCACAACCGGACCACCCGCCGGTTGTGATGATCACCGGTCACGGCGACGAAGAGCTCGCTTATCTCTCTTTCAGGATGGGCGCGTCGGGATACGCCGCCAAGGACCGTAAGCTCTCCGTGGTGCTGCCGGACGCCGTCGAATGGGCCCTTGCCGATGCCGAACTCAAGAGAGAGCGAGCGGCGGGCGAGTCAGACCAGCGCCTGGAAGGGCTGATCGGGTCGACCCACGCCGCGTCGAGAGACCTGCGCCTGGAGCTGGACGCGATCCGGTCGGCTCAGCAGAAGATGGACGGGGCTGTCCGGGAAGGCGACCCCGAGGCGCTGGCAAAGGCACAGCGCGCGGTCGCATCGACCGAAAAGAACATCGTGCGTCTGTACGCGCTCATAGAGAAGCTTGACTCGCTGGTGGCGCCTCAGAACAATCGAGAAGCGCCCTCCGAAGGTGACTGAACGCGATCGGTTCAGGGCCTTTTCCTTTACTCCCTACTGTCGCGGGTGTAGTATTTTAGTGCGCGGCAGACCTGACTAATACCAAACAAAGAACAGTATCTCTGTCGGTACAGGAGGCGACTCGCGCCATGGCATTCGTTCTTCTTGCAGGCTCATCAACCCCCATTTTCTCCTGCCGGCATCGAGCGCTCACAGAGATATTCTCCGCGGGCCCCGCGCGCTGAGACCGACCTATTGTTGGACCACAACCCGGAGGGGTCATGACGACAGGCGGGCTGTCTAACGGAAGGCATAGAGCGGTCCACTTCCTGGACAAGGAGCGCGCCGTAGACGAGCTGAGCCTGTTCAGGTATCTCGCATACAACGCCGCGCAGGGAATCGCGGTAACCGACAACGAGATGCGCCTGGTCTACGTAAACCCGGCTTTCGAAGCTCTTTACGGAGTGGACCACCGGGAGTTGTACGGCAGCAACCCTCTCGACTTCGGTCTCACACCGTCGGAGCGCGAGAGCCTCTCTCAGGCGATCCAGGGCGGGTATCAGGAACGCGGGGCATGGTCCGGCGAGATGGAGCTCCAGCGCCCGGACGGCTCACGCGCGGTCGTGCTGGTGTCCGCCTCGAGACTGTTGAACGACGACGCAGAAGTGATCGGCCGCGTGGCAATGCTGACCGACATAAGCGAGCTCAAGGACGTCGAAGCCAAGCTCCGCTCGGTGAACGAGGAGCTCGACGCGTACGCGCACACGGTGTCCCACGACCTTCGAAACCCGCTCTCCGCGGTCGTCCTCGCCAACAAGCTCATCAAGGACGCCTGTAATGAGGACATCGAAACGCTTCGCGCTGAGCTGGACGAATCGACGGACACCATCGAGAGGAACATCCACAAGGCCTGCTCGCTCATCAACGACCTCCTGTCGCTGGCCGAATCGGGGCAGAAGCCGGAGGAGGTGACGGACGTTGACGTTACGGCGGTGGTTGCGCGGGTCCTCGACGAGCACGCGAACGACATCGAGAACCTGAAGGTCAAGGTCATACGTGACCGTCGGTTCGGGAAGCTGCGCGCGAGCGAGACGCACGTCTACCAGCTCTTCTCAAACCTGGTGAGCAACGCCATCAAGCACAATGACAGCCCGAAACCCGCCATCACGCTGCGGCACCTCGCTGACACCGCGGACGGCCGCCACCGCTTCCTGGTCCGCGACAACAGCTCGGGGATCCCCGAAGACGAGGTAGGGAAGATATTCAAGCCTTTCTACAGCCGCCCCTCGAGCGGGAGCACGGGCATAGGCCTCGCCATCGTAAAGAAGATCGTCGACGTCTACGGGGGCACCCTGCGCTTCTACAACGACGGCGGGGCGTGCTTCGAGTTCGCGGTCAGAGACGCGGAAAACAGCAACGGTTCAGGCGCGGAGGGGCAAACCGCCTCCTGAAACTGCCCGGTTTCTCATCCGGCGTTGCCGCCGAAATGGCGGCCATCCCATATTCTGCCCTGCACGACCCGCTCACTTTTCCATCCTGCCTCCCGTGCGGCGCAGGGTCGCGCGCGCCCGGGTTGAAATAGAACGGAAGCAGTACACAGGAAGGCGCACGATGGTGAGGACCAAACAGAATACCGATGACTGGAAGCTCCTGATAGTCGAGGACGACCCCGACCAGGCGCGAAACGTACAACGCCTGCTTTTAAAGAAGTTCAACGTCGAGGCCGACACCGCCGCCAGCATCAAGCGCGCGAAGGCCGCGCTCGACAAGCAGGACTACGATGTCGTCGTGCTTGACTACCAGCTTCCCGACGGAAGCGGGCTCGACCTGCTTGAGGAGATAACCACCAGCCCGGTCCACCCGCGCGTGATCATGGTGACGGGCCAGGGCGGTGAGGAGATCGCGGCCGAGGCGTTCAGGTTGCAGGCCTCGGGCTACGTTGTCAAAGACAGCAGGCTTCCGGACATGCTGCCAGAGATAATCTCGCGGGCCCTGCACGAGGTCGAGCTGCGCCGAGCACAGGAGAAGCTGCAGCGAAGCGAGGAGAACGGGCGGGCGCTGCTGGACGCGACCCCCGAGACGCTCATGCTCATCGACGACAATGCGAACATCCTCACCATCAACGAAACGGGCGCCGCGAGGTTCGGCCTCACCCCCCGGCAGATGGTCGGGACCCGGTTCTACGCGCACATGCCCCAAGAGCTCGCGGCTTCGAAAAAGACGCACTTTGAGCGCGTCATAAAGACAGGAGCGCCCGAGCGGTTCGAGGACAACCGCGCGGGGATACTCTTCTACAACGTCGTCTACCCCGTCTCGAGCCGCGACGGCAAGACTACCAGGCTCGCTATGTTCTCTCAGGACATCACGGAGAGGAGAGCGGCGGAGGACGCACTCGCGAGGTCCAGGGAAGAGCTGGAGGAGCGCGTGCTGGAGAGGACCGCGCAACTGCGGGAATCGAACGAGGTGCTGCTCGTCGAGATCGAGCAGCGCAAGAAGATCCAGGAGTCGCTGGTCGCCCTCACCGAGCGCTTCCAGGAGCAGGCCACCACGCTCGACCAGATACTGTCGTCGTCCCCGCAGCATTTCTACCTCTTCGACGGCAAGGGGAAGTTCATCTACGCAAGCAGGCCGGCCGCCGAGATGCTGGGGGTCAAGCAGCGAGAGGTGGAGGGCAAGTACTGGTGGGAGCTCGGCTTTCCAGAGCAGACCATGCGCGCGATTGACCTCGAGCGCGAGAATGTGATGCGGACCGGGGAGAGCTGGACCGGCGAGCTCGATTTCCCAACCGCGGAGGGAATGCGGGGCTTCGAATACATACTCTCTCCGATCAAGCGCGCGAACGGCGCGGTCGACACGGTTGTGGCCACCGCCAGGGACGTGACCGAGTCCATCAAGGCGTCTATAGAGCTCGAGAAGTACACAGGCAGGATGCAGGAGTTGGCGCAGTTGTTGGACCTCACACACGAGACCGTCCTGGTGCGCAAGATGGACGGCACCATCATCTTCTGGAACGCCGGCGCCGAGGAGATGTACGGCTGGAAGCGCGAGGAAGCCATGGGGAAGATCACGCACGACCTGCTGAAGACCGAGTTCTCCGGCGGCCTGGAGGACCTGGAGGACGTGCTTCTCGAGGAGGGCAGGTGGGAGGGTGAGCTGGTCCAGACCGCGCGTGACGGGCGCCCGATCTTTGTCGAGAGCCGTCAGGTCGTCCGCTGGGCGGCCAACGGGGTGCCGGACGCCGTCCTTGAGATCGACTACGACGTCACCGACCGCAAGACTCTTCAGGAAGAGCTGGAGTCCCGGGTGGCGATGTACGAAGAGCGTGCCGCCCTGATCGACCTGGTGCCCCAGCCCGTCATCGTCCGCGACATGAACAGGATCGTCACGTTCTGGAGCGAGGCGGCGGCCCGCGTGTTCGGATGGAGCAGAGACGAAGCCGTAGGGAAGATACTGCATGAGCTCCTGAAGACAGAGTTCGAGCGGCCCCAGGCCGAGATCGAGTTCGACCTGCTCAACAACGGGAGCTGGCAGGGGAAGCTGGTCCAGTTCGCCAGGGACGGGACCAGAGTCGAGGGCGTCAGCCACTGGGTCCTGCGGTGGGACGCCAGTGGCGCTCCGGAATCGATCATCGAGCTCGTCTGCTAGAACCCGACCGCGTTCGTTACCTGACTTTCGCGTAGAGCAGCATGTCGTAGAGCTTGCCGTCCTTCTCGGCTTCCTTGCGCAGGCGGCCCTCCAACTTGTAGGCGTTTTTCTCAAGCACCCGGGCAGATGCTCTATTGAATGGAAAGACGTGCGCGTAGATGCGCCGCAGCCCGACCTCTTCGAACCCGTACCGGGAAATGAGCTTCACCGCTCTGGTCACGATGCCCTGCCCCCAGTGAGGCTCGGCCAGCCAGTAGCCCACAGCGGCTTTATGGCCTTCGATGTCAGAGAGGCCTATGCACCCGACCACCTCGCCATCGATGTCTATCGCAAAGCTGACCATCCCGGGGACCTTGCGCCTGGCTTCCGCCCGGTTCTGTTCTATCCACTCGAGCGCGTCGGAGGCGTCATAAGGGTACGGCATCGCGATGGTAGCCCTGTAGATCTTCGTGTTATTGGCATGCTTCACGATGTCCAGCTCATCGCCCTTGCGGAAGTGCCGGAGCACGAACCGGCCGCCGTCGATCTCTACCACTCTTCCACCCCTGAACCGTGTGTCGTCGCCGCCGTTCGAGAAGACTTCTGCGAGCGGCCCGATATCCTTGCGAGTCGGTGGGCTACAATATCTGTTGAATCACTAGTAGCATACCCTTGCGCCGTGGGAGAAGGACAGACGGACGAACCCCGGAGGTTCCGGTGGAGGACGAACCAGGCAAGAAGCACGGCGACAGCATGGACATCGGGGGGATCAGCCTCGGAAGGATCACCTCCTTCAGCGACGGCGTGTTCGCGGTGGCGATAACCCTCCTGGTGCTGAGCATCCGGGTGCCGCACGTAGCGCCGGGGGTGGCGAACGACAAGCTGCCCCATGAGTTGGTCAAGCTGATACCGATATTCGAGGCGTACGTCGTGAGCTTCCTGGTCATAGGCTTGTTCTGGATCGGCCACCACGGCGTCTTCAGTCATTTCAAGCGGCACGACCGTGCCCTTCTCTGGCTCAACCTCTTCTTCCTGATGTTCGTCGTCTTCATACCGTTTCCGACCAGCCTCATAAGCGAGTATTCCGACTCCCGGGTCTCGTTGATCTTTTACGCGGTCAGCATCGCGGTCGCCGGCATCATGCTGTGCGTGGTCTTCTGGTACGGCGCGCACGACAACCGGCTGACCGTGGAGGAAGTCGACCGCGACTTCTACCGCCGTTTCATCTTCGGGTACCTGGACATGGCGGTGATCTTCCTGCTCTCCATTCCGGTCGCCTTCGCGAACACCCACCTCGCGCGCCTGTTCTGGTTACTGATAATCCCGACGAACTGGTACTTCGACCACAGGCTGGTCCATCGGCTCGACAAGAGAACCCCTCAGAAAGTCGCAGGCGATGCATAGAGTCGTGGTGCTGGAAGCGTCGTACGACACCATCCGCCGGTCCGTGGACGAAGTGTTTGAGAGGTTTCCGCTGGACGTCCGCGGCAGGACGGTGCTGCTCAAGCCGAACATGGTCGGGGTCTACGAGCCGGAGACCCACGCCAACACGAATCCCGCACTCATCAAGGCGCTCGTGTAGCGGCTGCGCGAGGACGGCGCGACGGTGACGGTGGGAGACAACCCGGGCACCTCGGGCTACGGGGCGGTCGAGAAGAGCGCGAAGGTGTCGGGCATCCTGGAGGGCTCGCTGGGGGCGTTCGAGAACATCGCCAGGGAGAGCGAGCGCGTCAGGCTGATCGGGCGGGACGACGTCGAGGTGAACGTGTCGAAGAAGGTCCTTCAGACCGACATCCTGATATCGGTCCCGAAGTTCAAGACGCACGTGATGACGCGCATCACCGGGGCAGTCAAGAACAGCTACGGCTACATCGTGGGCGGAGACAAGGCCCGCCTCCACCTGGACTTTCCCTCTTACGGGGCGTTCTCAGAGATCATCGCGGAGGTGTACCGCCTCAGGGTGCCCGACCTCGTGGTCATAGACGGCGTGGTGTGCATCCAGGGGAACGGGCCGCATAACAAGTTCCTGTACCACGCCGGGAAATTGCTCGCATCAGACAACGGCGTGGCGATGGACAGCGTGATGTCGCGCATGATCGGCATCAAGCCCGAGACGATCCGGGCGCTGCAGTACGCCAGCGAGATCGGGCTGGGGCCGATCGACGAGTCGGAGATCGAGGTGGAAGGGGACGCGGCCCGGTTGAAGCGTTTCAGGCGCCCCCGGTGCCCAGCATCCCCCAGCGGTTCACCGGCACCTGGATCATGGCGTTCTTCCCCGACATAGGGAGGCCGCGGTTCGAGGTCGACGAGTACGTCTGCAACTCGTGCAGGTCGTGCGCCGATGCCTGCCCGGGGGGGCGATCACGGTCGAGGGGAAGAACGGCCCGCAGTACGACTACTCGCGGTGCATCGCGTGCTACTGCTGCATGGAGCTGTGCCCGCAGACCGCGCTCCGCCTTCACGAGACTATGAGGACGCGCATCTACCGCAGGCTCGGGTATATGTAGAGCAGGCGCCCGCCGTTATTCACGCATGTGAAAAAAAGATCTTTATGTCCCCGGAGGCGGAGGCGTGTACTCGTACCCACCTTGCGAGCTCTGGCTTGCCTCTCCCGTGCCACCCTGCGCGGGTGGTGGAGGCGGCGGCGCCCCGGGACCTGGAGGAGGCGCAGGCGGAGTTGGCGCAGCCGTTCCCGGCGCAGGCGGAGCCTGCCCTGGCGGGGGCGGGGGTACGGTACCTCCGGGAGGCGTGTAACCTCCGGGCGGCCCGGCCGGCATTCCGGCGGCGGGCGACATGACATACGCCACGATCACCACGATGAGCCCCGGGATGAGGCCGCAGATGGAGATGATCAGGCCCAGGGCGAACCAGGTCGTGAACTCGCGGCCTTTCTTCTGGGCGACCCTGCCGGCCCATAAGCCGATCAATACACAGAGCCCGAGATAGACCACGGCGATCGCCAGAAACCCGATGCCATGGAAGCGAAACAGGCGTAAGCGGGCGATAAAGTCCGTCATCCCTGTGAGTGCCATCGAAAACCTCCAGTTCCCACGGTCGGTGGCCGACGCGTCAATCCATGAGCTCCTTGCCCACGCTCCATGCATTGGCGAACCGGTCTCCAAGCTTGAAGTAGCACTGGTCGTACATGGCGAAGAGGAGGGGCTTGACCCTTGGGAAGTCCACGCTCTCCCCCTCCATGCAGTCTTTATCGCAATAGACCTCCACCACCTCCCCGATAAAGACGTCGTGCCTGGGCATGTCTACTGTCTGAGTCAGCTTGCACTCCATATTTATGGGGCACTTCTCGATCATCGGGGCGGTCTCGAGCTCTCCATAGAATGTCTCGAAGAGGGCTCCCTTGTCAGCCTTTCTTCCCGAGACGAGGCCGCAGTAGTCGGTCTCCTTGACGAGATACTCCGGGGCGATGTTCACGCTGAAGGTCCCGTTCTCGCGTATGCCGGCGTTGGTGTAGTGGGTCTTGCCCATGCTGAGCGCCACGTGGTTCATGTCCATGATGCCCACGTGGGCGATGGTGATGTAGTTCGGCTTGCCGTCGACCATCGCTCCCACGAGCGTCACCGGCATCGGGTATAGAGCCGTCCTTCCTCCGAGCTTGACCTTCATGACCTTCATGACCGCGCTCCTCTCCTCCTGGCAACATTTCCTCAGGTCTATTCTGTGCTGTTTTTCACGCAAAGTCAGCACCGGGAGGCACGCGGATGTCGCAGACCCTGGCGCCTCATCTGTGGACCACCGTCTCGAGCGGGAGGAAATAGCACCGGTTTGTGTAATATGACACGGATGGGGCCGAACGGCCCCAAATAATCAGACGGAATCAACGACGCTCTTGAAACAAGAAGGTGCTCCACATGAGACTGCGGAGATCCGGGATAGAACTTCTGGGCGATGTCCCCTGGGGAACCCACCTGTGCCATTTCTACAAGACGGGGCAGGACATGACCGATGTCCTCGTGCCGTACTTCAAAGCAGGGCTGGATGACAACGAGTTCTGCATGTGGGTCACCAGCGACCCCTTGACCGTTGCCGACGCCAGGCAGGCCATGCGCGGGGCCGTGCCCGGCTTCGATGCGGTGATGGCGGACGGCCGGATGGAGATAATCCCCTACACGGACTGGTACATGAAGGACGGCTACTTTGACCTCGAGCGCGTGTTCAACGGGTGGATAGGCAAGCTCGCAGGCGCCCGGGGCCGCGGCCTGGATGGGCTCAGGGCGACCGGCAACACGGCCTGGCTGGAGGACGCCGACTGGAACAGCTTCAAGGACTACGAGGAAGCGCTGGACGCCGCCATCGGCGACTACGAGCTGATGACTGTCTGCACCTACTCGCTCGACAAGTGCGGCGCCTCCGAGGTCATCGACGTCGTCAACAACCACCGTTACGCCCTGATCAAGCGCGAGGGCGACTGGGAACTGATCGAGAGTTCCGAGCGCAGGAAAGCCGAGGCCGAGTACCAGGCGATCGTCCAGACCACTATGGATGGCTTCTGGATGACGAACATGGACGGCGTCTTTCTGGACGTCAACGAGGCCTACTGCAGGCTGCTGGGTTACACGCGCGAAGAGCTCCTCGGCATGCGAATCTCGGACGTCGAGGCGCGCGAGGGACCGTCCGATACTCTTGCCCACATAGACCGGGTAAAGGAAACGGGCTACGACCGGTTCGAGACGAGGCACCGCCTCCGCGACGGGCACTTTATCGACGTCGAGATCAGCGTCAACTATCTGGACATTGCGGGCGGCCGACTGTGTGTGTTCATCCGCGACATCACCGATAAGAAACAGGCGGAGTTGCAGCTCTTGAAGGTCAACGCCGAGCTGGGTGCCTACGCGCACACCGTATCTCACGACCTGCGCAGCCCGCTCGCTGCGATCGCGATAGGCGGCAGCCTGCTCAGAGACGCAAGCGCGGGGGGCGACCCCGCCGAGATCATGGAAGAGGCCGAGCTGTTCGCGGACAGTATCTCCAGGAACCTGGACAACTGTTTTACTCTTATTGGTGACCTCCTCGTCCTGGCCGAGGCGGGCCAGCGGCCTGGCAGCACCGAGGCAGTAGACATAAGCGATGTGGTCGCGCGCGTGGCCGAAGAAAGGGCCGCGCAGATATCGGATAGCGGGGTCGAGTTCAGGGTGGACGACGACCTCGGCGCGGTCGAGGCGAGCCCTACCCACATGTACCAGTTGTTCTCCAACCTGATCGACAACGCCATCAGGCACAATGACGCGGACACCCCCGTGGTTGAGATCTCACTACTGGGCACCGAGTCCCCGTCCGGATTCCGTTACCTTGTGAGGGACAACGGCTCGGGAATGCCCGAGGAGGAACTCGAACGCGTGTTCATCCCCTTTTTCAAGCGGGGAAAGAGCTCGGACACCGGCATCGGGCTGGCCACGGTAGACAAGATCGTGCGGGTCTACAACGGAGAGATCCGCGCGTACAACGACGGCGGGGCCTGCTTCGAGTTCGTGCTGCGCACGCTTTAGGGCCGGCGCCGGTCACACTGCAGGGTTCGCCCCGCGAAAGCAGAACATAACCACTGTGTCCGGCAGCAACGGCAGGGGGAGGCGAGCGGATGATGAAGCTATCGAGTCCGGCTTTCGGCAACCTGGATAAGATACCCGAGAAGTTCACCTGTGACGGGGAGAACATCAGCCCGCCCCTGGAGATCAGCGACGTGCCCGAAGGCGCACAGAGCCTGGCGCTGGTCCTCGAGGACCCGGACGCGCCCAGGGGGACGTTCGTCCACTGGGTCGTGTTCAACATCGACCCGATGACGACGAGGGTCATGCAGGGAGAGGCGCCGGCCGACACGGTCGAGTCGGTGACCTCCACCGGCAAGCGGGGATACTTCGGGCCTTGTCCGCCGTCGGGCACGCACCGGTACTTCTTCAAGCTCTATGCTCTTAACACGGCGCTGGACCTGCCCACTTCGATCACCGCCGACGCGCTGCTCAAGCGTGTGAAGCAACACATCCTCGAGGAGACAGAGCTGGTCGGGCTGTACACACGCTAAACTTTTTGGGGTCAG
>Ga0209429_10001089_pt1 | contig 17396 bp, 17 predicted proteins | sample BarGraNGADG00212_3_FD_184493 | JGI IMG/M metagenome (GOLD analysis project Ga0209429, IMG submission 184493) | Arctic peat soil microbial communities from Barrow, Alaska - Barrow Graham LP Ref core NGADG0004-212 (SPAdes) (version 2) | ecosystem: Environmental > Terrestrial > Soil > Wetlands >...
CGCAACCACACCGCCGCATCCAACGAACTACGCCGCGTCACCACCGGCACAAACCTGCGCTAACCTAACCCCGCGACCTGGGGAATTTCAGCGAGCAAGACCGGGGAAAATCGATGAGCGCCGTCAGGATCGCGGTGAGGGCCTTGCGGTTGGCGGCGTGGAGTGCGTCGTAGGCAAGTTCGACATCCGACGAAGCCAAAGTCACTGCGGAAAGGAGGTGCGTGCTCGCCTTGTCAAGGAGCGCGTCGGACGCCTCTCGGTTGGGAGGAACGTGCTCCAACTGTCCTGACGCCAGCATTTGGTCAACGGTGGCTCGGCCCTGACCCCAAGGACTCATGGATTCAGTCTTTCAGGACCGTCAGACATCTCAAGCGGCACGAGGGGGCGTGAGCGCACGGTGCTGATGAACGCGTCGTCGGCGCTTCGCCACCGCTCCTCGCTGACGTACGTGACGTTGACCTCCCGGCCAAGTTCGGTCTCGAGGCCAGCCAGCGCGGCGTCGACCGCGCGACGATCGGGTTGTCCGACGACGAGGACGTCGACGTCGCCGGGCGGACCGCCGGGCTCGCCGTGGAAGCGGGCCGCCCACGAGCCGTGGATGTAGGCCTCGTTGATCCCGGCGATCCCGGCGAGTGCCCGCCCGATGAGGAGGTGGGGTCCGTAGGTCACCACGAGGAGTTGGCGCAGTGGCGCGGTGGCCGGATTGTCCTCGGCCGGTTTCAGAACCAGGGCACGCCCGACGCGTTCCCCGCGCAGCAGGCCGGCATCCAGGAGGCGGCGCGTCTCGCGGAAGACCGTCGGCTCGGGCTCCTCGAGTTGGCGGGCCAGATCCGCTGCGGTGAGTCCCTCGTCACTGGTGAGCACCCGCAGTAGCAGGCGCGCCTGGAGAGCTGACCGGAAGATCGGCACGAGCGCGGGCGCCTGAGTTCTCATATGACGCATGATAACACTCGTCAAATGAGAGCGAAACGGATTGCTTGCGTGCTCGCCTGACTGGAGTGACTTCCTGAGGGGGCATCCGGATTGGCGCGCTTGGCATCGATGTTGCGTGGGAGGTAGACCGTCGTTGATTCAGTCAGTTCGCATGGCGTGAATCAGACAGATAGCCGAGTAGCAATCGGTCAGATCGCGCGCACTGTCCAACTGGCCGAAGACCTCGCCGGACGGCGCGTCGTGGCAGCGCCCGCGTCACCCAGGTCCGCGGCTACGAAGCCCGCGCGAGCCAGCCCACCTCGACGTCGGCGGCATGCCGCCAGTTGCGCGCAAGCCGCGTGGTCACCATTCTCGGACGCTCTCAACGCCCGCGACCAGGTGGTCTCGCGCGTTGCGAGGGCTCCTTCCTCGGGTGGCCTCCGCGTGGTCGACGATCGAGTCGAGCGCTCTGAAGAGGTCCTCGCGCTCCTCTGTCTCGATGAACGGGTCGCGGCTTCCGTCCAAGCGATTGAACGCTTCCCCGTACTCGCGGCCCAGTGCGGTGAGTCGGGCGGCGTCACCATCGCCGCTTGCGTCGCCGAGCGCCTCGAGGACGGCACGTCGAGTCGCCCTGTACTGGGCGACCGCCTTCCGGAAACGCGTGGCACTGATGTGGCCACGGCCGTCCCAGTCGCGCAACGGGTTGTCGCGGTTCTCGGCAACCCAATCCGGCTTGCGCGGGCTGGTCACCTCGACGTAGGTGCCGTTGGCGACCTCCGGGACCCACGTCTTCTTCATGGCCACGGCGTACTCGGCCGGGATGCTGTGCAGGGCGAGCATCTCCAGGTCCGGAGCAGACTCGGGCGAGAGGTAGTCGGAGGCGACCATGCCGAACAGATTGCTCACGAAGAGCGACTTGATTCTGGTGAGGCGGTTGAGGCTCGACGCGTCGACCAAAGTTCCCAGGTCTCCGGACAGGGAGAGCCGTGTCAGGTTCGGGAAGACTGTCACCAGGTCGCCACAGTCCAGGGTCTCGATCTCCGTGATCGAGACCTTCCACAGCTCGGGGAACGTTTGGTCGGCGGCGACCAGGCCCGCGAGCTCGGTGCCGACGAAGGATCGTTCCCCTGGGTGACCAGAAGCGCGCTCGTCGCGATCCCAGCGCCGCTGATGGGCGAGTTGATCACCGAGGCGCCAGCCCCACGCGTAACTACTCGATTCGCGGTCCACGAGAGGTGGGACGTTGCCGATGACCCTGCAACCGCGAGGGAGCAGCCAGTCGAAGTTGCAGTGGGACGGCCGGCCCGCCCACGCGTGATGCGTCAGGTGAAGGGGAACCAGGTCCCCGAGTGCCTCAAGGGAGTTCGGCTCGGCGCCCGACCAGGCGAGGTCGAGCACGCCGACACTGCCCCGACTCGGATCGAGATCCGTCACCTGCGCGACAGTCCACTCGCCTAGCGCCTCCGAGAACGCCGTGACGACGTCACCCGGGGCAATGGATCTGGGCGGCACGGCACCCCGTCGAGTCACGAGTAGATCGTACCTGGCTCACGGACGTCGCCGCGTATTCCCGCCACGTCCTGACACGCCGGCCGCCACTCGGGCCCCGGGAACGCGTGTCCGCTCATGGCCGCTGTCCGCGCGCGGGCGGACCCTCACTCGGCGACGGTTGTCCGTCGTCAAATGAAAGTCAGGTTCCGGCGACGTCCCGTGCAGTGTCGACCATGCGCGTCGCCCAGTCGACTGCCTTCGTCGCGTCCGAGCGGCTGATCGGAGCGGCCTGGTATTGCGCCGTCGTCTTGAGTCCGAGCAACCGCCTGAAGGTGGACTCGAGCGTCTTGCCGGCCGGGCCTGCGGCGGCGAGTTCCGGCACGGCTGCGCGGTGGTCGTCGGACTTGCCGGTGCGGCCCGTGAGCCGCAGACAGATCGCGTCCTTGGCATTGATGCCGGCGAGAACTGCGGAGGACGCTGCGGCGGTGAAGAGTTCCCGCTCGAGCTCGAGCGCGGCCGCGTCGAGGAACTCGCGGGCCTTGCTCAGGTGGCTGAGTGCGTCGTCGCGGGCACCCATGTCAGGCCGCCTCTGGCGCGGGGACGAGCGCCAGCGAGCCGACCACGGCCCGGCCGTCGCGGCGGATTTCACCGAGCACGCGTTCGCCTGCCGCGGCCATAGACCCGAGTTCCTTGGGCGAGCGGTCGAGGGCCTCACACGGGTTGCCGGTCCAGCGCGCCACGCTGGAAGCGAGATCTGTCAGGTTGCGGTTCCAGTCCGGGTCATCATCAGCCACCTCCGGCGGACGAACGACGAGCAGGTCGATGTCGCTGCTGGTGTCGCCGTCGCCCCGGGCCGCCGAGCCGTAGACGATGATCGCTTCGGGCACGTGGACCCAGCTGGCCGCGTGCTGGGCGATCCGTTCCCACAGTCGGGTGCGCAGGGTGGCCAGCTCCTCGACCGCTCCCGCGGCGAGGTGGTCGCGATTCAGCGCGAAGAGCATCGCGGACCCTGCGGGGATGCGATCCACGAGTCCCGCCGCGACCAGGTCGTTGAGGATTCCCGCCACTCGAGGCTGGGAGACTCGCGGGTTGGTGAGCTCGGCGATCTTGCGGCCGGTGAGCGGGGCGGCGGTCGACGCGAGGACGACCAGGACCGGACCGTGGGCCGAGGGCACCACGTCTGCCATGGGATGCGAGACGTCCATCGTCATCCTCCGCGATAAGTGAAAGCTTCGTGTGATAACTAGAGTACTCACGTGATCATCGTTCCGTCGAGTCTCTCGCGCCCACCACGGCGTCGAGGCGCTCGGCGATCCGGCGCTGGGCGCCGTCGGCGGCTTCGAGTGGTCATGGCCAGGACCTCATCGTTATGGCACGTTATGGCACGAGCCGACCAGAACAAGGGTCTCAGGGGGGTCCGACAGGGGCTCGAAATGCCTGACCTGCAATCTGACCTGGAGCGGGTGACGGGAATCGAACCCGCGCTATCAGCTTGGGAAGCTGAAGTTCTGCCATTGAACTACACCCGCGCGCGCCATCGGCGCGTCCCCCATCTTAGGCCACAGCAAACCGCGGTCGCCTCCCGCGTCTCGAGTCAGAACGGCTAGACGTGTGTCTGCGCCACCAAGGTAAAGCTGCTCGATCGCGTCTCTCCTGGCTGCACCAAGAACACGCCCGAGCCCCGGTTCCCCGCCGCCTCGAGATTGAAGCCATCGTTCGCGTTGGTCACCGGTTCGACCGCGAAGTACGGCACGGCGACAGGGAGGTACACGACGGCGTGCTCGAGGAGCGCGCCGGCCTCGATGTCGACCGTCAAGGCACCGGGATAGTCGATGGTTGCGAGGGTCGACGACGTGCGCGCCGTGAAGCAACCGTCCATGAACTCCGGGCCCAGCGGCTTCATGTCCCTGAAGTCGAGGCGACCGGACACCGGCTCTGGCGCACCGGTGGGAAGGCATCCCACCACCGGGTATGACTCCGTGCAGTTGAGTTGAAGGTGGGCCTCGGTGCTCAGCGCGCGCCCGTCGGCGCCCGTCAGGGAGCGCACAAAGTAGGGGTGGTGGCCGACGCCCGCAGGGAACGTCTCGTGCGCATCGTTGGTGATGTCCATGTGCCACTCGAAGCGTTCGCCGTCGAGCTCATACCCGAAGCGAGCGGTGAACGGCCACGGGAAGTTCACGCCAAAGACGTCGCGCGACACGAACTTGAGAACGGCCGACGTGGGGGTGGACTCGACGACCTGCCAAGGGAACTCCCAGCCGGTTCCGTGAATCGCCGTTCCATCGCCAAAGTTGACGCGCAGCTGGTAGTCGCGACCGGCCCATGCGAAGCGGGCGTTCGCAATGCGATTCGACCACGGCACGAGGGGGAACGATGCGGTGTCTCCCCACTCGCCAAGCTTGTCTTCGGGAGTGGGGCGCAACACGTCCACCCATTCACCCGCGATGCGAACGCGCCCGAACGCGACGGAGCCTCCCGTGGCGGGGACAAGTCCTACTTGCCAGTGTTCGTTCTCGAGGGTGACGATGTCGGCCATGAGGACATTGTGACTGATGTGACGCACAACGGCTCCGACCTAGTGCCCAGGGCTTTCGTGTCGGTGGTGTTGCTGGCCACCGCTACGCAACGATCTAGCGGTTCTGCAGCCTAGCGGTTCTGCATCGCGTCCATCGCCACGGCAACCGCCTGGAGCACCCTGGTGTCGTACTCGGGCGCGTCGACGGTGCAGCGGTACGTGTCGCGAAGCCCGAACTTGCGGGTGATGTCGAGCACTTGGCGGCCGTCGGGCGTCTTGTAGTCGAAGTCGTACGGGATGAATCCGAAGTCGGTGAAGCGCCGGATGATCGCGTAGACCATCGAGCGTTCGGTGCCCTTGAGAGTAGGACGGCCCGGCTGCTCGAGGTACCACGTCGAACTGAGGAGCGATGCCGCCCAGTCCTTGCGGAACGTCCCGAGGACCTGGCCAGCCTCGTCGAAGACGTCGACGATGGACTTGATATCGACGATGTTGCGCGCCTTGAAACGGAACAGCACGTGCGTCTTGGTGTCGTCGGTGAAGAACACGATCTCTTCACGCAACTTCATTCGCTTTTGCTCAGCAAAGCCAAGCAGCGTGGTCTGGTTCCACTCGGCATCGACCTTCCAGATTTCGTAGCGGTTGATGATCGCTGTGAAGCGCTGACGGACCAGGAAGTTGTTTTCGCTCATGACCACGACGCTAGTGGAATGCGGTCGCTACCAGGGTCAGGCGCCCCGGGGATCGACGCGCGAGCGGCCGTTCAGCCCTCGGGGTAATGGATCTCCGCCACGGTCGTGAGCGTGAAGAACGGCCGCCGCGGCGAGAAGGCCACATCGAGTCGACCCCGCACCACCGCCCTGATCACCACGGCGGCGACCACGGCGAACGACGCTATCGCACCCACTCCCACCGCGAGTCGCGGCCCAAAGCGCTCTCCGATCCACCCCACGAGAGGGGCGCCGAGTGGATTGGCGCCCATGAGCACCATCATGTAGAGCGCCATGACCCGCCCCCGCAGGATCGGCGGGGTGGTCGTTTGCACCGTCGCGTTGGCCGACGTCATCATGGTCAGGGCGGCAAAGCCCACGGGAATGCCGGCAAGCGCGTACGTCCAGAACGTGGGCATCAGCGCCAGGACGCCCGCCGCGACCCCAAAGCCAGCTGCCGACATCACCACGAGGCGCACGGACGGTTGCTTGCGGCGCGCCGCCATCACCGCGCCCGCAAGCGAGCCAATGGCAAGGATCGATCCGAGTATCCCGTAGTCCTGAGGCCCCCTGCCGAACTGGACGCGCGCCATGAGCGCGCTCGTGAGTTGGAAGTTGAGGCCAAAGGTCGACACGACGCCCATGACGACAAAGATGACGAGCAGGTCCCTGCGCTGGAGCACGTAACGGATGCCGTCGAGGATCTGGCCATCCGAGCGCGCGGCCCTCTCTTGCGGGTGAAACTCGCTGGGACGCATGAGGATGAGCGCCAGGATGGTGGCGGCGAACGTCGCGCCGTTGACGACGAAGACCCACCCGGTGCCGATCGCGGCGATGAGAATACCTGCGAGCCCCGGCCCGATGAGGCGGGCAGCGTTGAATGAAGCCGAATTGAGGCCCACCGCATTGGAGAGCTTCGCGCGCGGGACCAAGTCGCCGACGAAGATCTGTCGCGCGGGAGCGTCGAACACGCTGACCACGCCGAGTGCCAGGGCGAAGCCGTACACCTGGTAGAGCTGCGCGTTTCCGGTGAGGACGAGCGCGCCGAGACCCACGCCAAGGATGCCGGCGCCCGCCTGGGTCAGGATGAGCAACTTGCGGTGGTCGACGCGGTCGGCGACCACGCCCGTATAGGGACCGAGCACGAGGAAGGGCAGGAACTGGAGCCCGGTCGTGATCCCAACCGCCACGCCCGATTCGTGCGTGAGGACCGTGAGGACCAGCCAGTCTTGGGCGACCCGCTGCATCCAGGTGCCGACGTTCGACACCAGCGCGCCCATGAACCACAGGCGGTAATTGAAGATGGCTAGGGAGCTGAACGTGTTTTTCATACCTATGTCGAAACGTTACGCCTGCACGGTCATGTTCCCGGACGCGCGAGTCCCGGTGATGGGCCGGGATTGCGGGATGCCGATGCGCCGCCGTCGGCCTTGCTGCTGGGCCGACGGCGGCGATCGGTCAAGCGAGGGCCGGTACCCGCTCGCCCTCGACGACGCCCGGCGCGGGTGCGGGCGGCGCGTGGTGTTCCACCCGCGGCAACCATTCGAGCCACGACGGCAGGTACCAGTTCGCCTTGTCGAGCCACGTCATGGCGGCGGGCACGAGCAGGATGCGGATGATCGTCGCATCCAGAAGAACTCCCACGGCGAGGCCGAAACCCCACTGCGACAGCTCGGGGATGGACGCCGAAGCGAATCCCCCGAAGACACCGATCATGATGAGGGCTGCTCCTGTGATGAGTGGACCGGTCCTAGACACGCCTTCGATGACCGAGGCCTTGGTGTCCCCAGTCGCCTCGTAGCGCTCGCGGATGCGACTCAGCAGGAAGACGTGGTAATCCATCGAGAGTCCGAAGACGAGCGCGAACACCATCACCGGCATGTACGGCGAGACGCCCTCGACAGACGGCAAACCGAGCGCGTCGCCCCACCCCCACTGGAACGCGGCGACGAGCACGCCGAACGTCGCGGCAGTACCGATGATGTTCATGATGATCGCCTTGATGGGCACCACGACGGACCGGAACATGACCATCAGCAGCACGAAAGTCACGCCGAGAATGAACGCGACGGACCACGGGGCAGCATGCGAGATGAGGGCGAAGTTGTCGTACTCGGCGGCGCGGTCGCCGCCGACCACCGCGGTGGCGCCGGGGCTGGTCACGTGCGTCGGGATGATGACGTCACGCAAGCGCCGGATCGCATCGCCCGACCGCGCATCGGCCAGAGCGAAGGCGTCGTGCGTGTCGATGAACGAGGCGCCGTTCCTCGAGTCGATCGTGGTGCCCGCGAAACCAGCATCGGCCTCAATGGCGGAAGCGAGAGCCGAGATCTCGGCGGCGGATGCACCCGTCACCGCGACGCTCGTCGTCGCCTCGGTGAAACCGAAGTCCTCGGTGTACACCACGTTGGCCTTGTTGATCACGAAGTCCGTGGGCCACGAGTCGGGACTCGGCATCGCGAACCTGAGCGAGAGGAGCGGGATCATCAGGACCCCAAGGATGGCGAGGCCCACGGTGGCGGCCGAGCCGGGACGCCGGGCGACCCAACGCGCGAGGCGATTCCAACCGCGCGACGTCTCGCCGGGATGACGCATTGGCAGGCGCCACGAGTTGACCGTGTGCCCCAGCAACCGCAAGACGGCGGGGAGCAAGAAGAGTGCGACCGACACGGCGGAAGCGGCCACGGCGATGATCGCGATCCCGATGCCGAGGAACGTGTTCTGCGGCAAGAGCATCAGCCCGCCGATGGCGGCAACCACGGTGAGCCCCGAGGTGAAGACGGCGCGATTCGCCGTCTCGCCCGTGATGGTGACCGCGTCGAGGACGCTGTGGCCGCGCGCCAATTCCTCGCGGAAGCGCTGGACCGTGAGCAGCGAATAGTCGATGCCGAGAGCGAGCCCCATCATCCCCACGAAGACCGTAAGGGAGTCGGAAACCTGAGTGCCCGAGGCCGCGATGATTCGCGACACGACGGCGCCGATGCCCGTGGCGACAACGATCGAACCGAGCGCCACCACGACGGGAAGTCCGGCGGCGACGACGGCGCCGAACACGAATACCAGCACGATCAGCGCCACCACGATGCCGATGCCCTCGCCTCTGGCGAGGTCCGCTTTGGCCATCGCATTCACCGCGAGCTGAGTGGACTCGGGCCCCGCGACGAACGCGTCGACCTGTGAGGTCGCCGTGGCGCTCACCGCGTCAACGACCGTTTCCAGGAGCGCATCGTCGGCGACTACCGAGAACTTGAGGAGCGCCGAATGGCCGTTCGGCGAGACGACTGCGTCGCCGGCCGAGTTATGGCTCACCCCGTCGACGCTGTTGAGTGCGGCAACCGCTCGCGCCAGGACGTCGGCAAACTCGCGCGAGGAGGAGTCGACGGAGCGCGAAGACACGAGCAACTGCTCCGCGAACCGCTCGCCGTCGTCCGCCCCCACGCGGAACTGCTGCTCGAGGGAGGCCTCGCGATCGGCGTCGGTGGTGATGAGGTTGGTCTGGATGGGGGATACGTACTTGCCAACGGTGCCCGCAGCCGCGCCTGCGGCCACCAGGACCACCAGCCACAGCGAGATGGTTAGCCACGGCCTTGCGGCCGACCGGCGCGCGATGCGCCCTATCAAACCAACTTTCATGATTCTGCCTTTCGAAGAGGAGTGTCGTGGAACGTGAGCACCCGTTTTTGGGTGCGCTCGGTGGAGGTGGGGTGTGGTGACGTGCGTGAGAGGGAGTGAGCGCCATCAGGTTTGACGCTTCTGGTTTGACGCCGCGGGGTTACGGCGCGGTGGGGTTACGGCGTCATGGTGACCACGAGCTTTCCGGCGGCGTGCTGGCCCTCGAGTTTGATCAGCGCGTCGGCGTAGCGCTCGAGCGGGTACACGGTGTCAATGGTTGGGGTGAGCAGCCCCCGGTCCACCCAGCGGGCCGCCTCATCAAGGTCCGCCCCGTTGACCGACGCATGTAACCGCACTACCTTGCGGCGCAAGAGCCGCCCGGCGGCGACCGCTCCGAAGATGGGCAGAGCGGGGCCGAGCGGTCCGCCGCGCTGCACGCCACCAGCGGGCACGTACACCCCGTCGGGCGCCATCACCGCGCGAAGGCGGTTGAGCGACGTGGTGGCGACCGTGTCGAAGATGACGTCGAACCGCTCATTCGCGTCGACCACGCTCTGCGCGGTGTAGTCGATGACGCGGTCGGCGCCGAGGGCGCGTACCCAGCCCGCATTCGGGCCCGAGCACACGGCCACCACGCGTTCGGCGCCAAGGATGCGCGCGATCTGGACGGCCAGGTGACCTACGCCTCCCGAGGCGCCGATGATGAGCACCCGTGAACCGGGGCCCGCGCCCGCGGCCCGTAACCCCTGCAGCGCCGTGAGCGCACCCATGGGCAGCGCGGCGGCCTGCTGAAACGTGGCGGTGCGGGGCTTAAGCGCCAGCACGGATTCCGAAGCGACGGCAAACTCGCCGCAACCACCCCTGCCAATGCTTCCGTAGACGGCATCCCCGAGCGCGAATGCGGTGACGCCCTCGCCGATCGCGTCGACCTGGCCGGCCACATCGGAGCCAACCACCCGATGGCCCGGTCCACGCAGCCCGAACATCAGGCGGGCGAGGTACGGGTCGCCCCGATAGATGTGCCAGTCATAGGGATTGAGGGAGGCAGCGCGTACCCGGAGGCGCACCTGCCCCGTTGCGGGCTCGGGGACAGGGAGCGGGCCAAGGGTCATCGCCTCGGGGCCGCCGTAGCGGGAGTACGAGACCGCCTTCATGGTGGTTGGGGTGGTCATGATGAGGTTCCTTGGTTCGTGGTGGCTGAGAGGCGGGCGACGACGGCGGGGTGCGTGTCCGGTCTGATGCCCTTGATCAGCAGGTAGCCGAGCATCCACATCTCCCCGACTGTCGCGAGCCACGGGAGGCCGTCCACCAGGAGGGAAGGAGCGTCGGCCAGACCGAGGTCGATGAACGCGCCCGCCACATAGCCGACGCCACCAACGACGAGGATCCACCCGAGCGCGCGCGGGAACCGGCCGCGCTTGAGCGCCACCCAGCCCATGGGGATGAGCCAAAGCCCAAAGAAGATGCCCGCGGCCTTGCCGATCTGCGAGTCGAGGGTGTGGAGCAGCGTCACCGTCGCGGCGGCGTCGCCTCCAGGCGCGAGCGCGGGATCGCCCGCGACGGTCACCGCGGCGGCCAGGAGGGCGGAGCCGATGAGGAGCGCCGTGGCGTTGACCATGCCGAAGAGCGCAACGGCTGCCCCGGCGACGGGGTTGATGCGGCGGAACAGTTTGCCGAACCAGAGCGCGGCCATGGCCTGCGTCAGGACGACGCCAAGCTCGAGCTCGACGCGCAGGTGGGCGAGTTCGGGACGGGACTGGAGGTGAGCGAGGGTGGCCGCGGGGTGGGACTCGTCGAAGAGGAGCGGGTCGGTCACGAGGACGCCGAGCATCCCCGTGATGGCCAGCCCGAGGTACCACGCGCCTGTGGCGCGGGCGGTGCGATTGAGGTTCATGGTGCGTGCCTTTCGAGGGCGAGTAAGGAGGGTGTGGAGGGTGTGCGAGGGTGAGCGAAGAGGAGGTCACGTGCCTCTCGGCTCGGTAGTGAGTAAGTGGGTGAGTAAGTGCGTGAGTGAGGGGGCCGGGCGCTGGGGCCGGGCGCTGGGGCCCGCGGCGTTCCGTGTGGCCTGAGCGCCTAACGCCTACGAGAAGGGCTGATCGTCGGCGCCCCCCTCCATGTAGTGGAAGACGTCGTCGAGCGGGCGCTTGAACAGACGCGCGATCTCGAACGCCATTTCGAGCGAGGGCGAGTACTTGCCTTGCTCGATCGCGATGACCGTCTGTCGGGTCACGCCGAGGCGTTCCGCCATGTCGGCCTGAGTCATCTCGCCGTACTCGAACCGCAAGGCGCGAATCCGGTTGGTGACCTTGGTGGGCTTTGGGGGCATGTCAGAAGCCCCTGCGGTAGGCGAGGATCTTGGTGACGCCTTCGACGAACGCGCCGACGGTCCCCGCCAGGAACACGAGGTTGCCGATCCAGAACAGGTCGGCGCCGATCATGGCGAGCACCAACACCCCGAACATCGCCCCGCCGCTGACCAGTGCGGAGCGGCGGTCTCCGAGCTTCTTGATGTCCTTGTCGCGCAGGTCGCCCTCGAGCTGACCCTTGGGCTCGATGCCGCGGATCGCGAGGCCGATCGCGCCACCAATGGATCCGAAGATCGAACCGACAATGGTGCCGACGATGGATACCCCGATCGCCCACAGCATCGGCGTGATCCACGAGACGTCCTCGATCGGCTGGCTGAGCGCGCGGGGGACGACAACGGCGAAGTAGGCGGTCGAGGTGATGGCGACGACCGCGAGGTAGACCCACACCGACCGCTGTTCGGCGGTCATGATGACGGGATCGTCGTCTTCTGGTTGACGCAGTTCGTGGCTCATCGGTCGAGTCCGTCCATGTAGGCCGCCACTGTCTGGGCGGTGGAGGCGAGGGTGCCGAGGAAGCTGGCGACGAAGATGGTGTGGGCGACCCAAAACGTGCCCACGCCGAGCGCGAGCATGACGAGCGCGGCGACCGCGCCAAGGGCGGTGAAGCCGGTGCCTGCGGCATCGGACCTGCGGCGAATTTCGGCGTCGCGCTCGTCCGTCCTGATGGCGCCCCTGGTGCTCCAGTAGGAGTAGGCGTAGATCGCGGCGCAGATGGCCGCGCCCGCCGCAAGCATCCACAGCAAGGGGTGTTGCCATGCGACCTTGGTGAAAGAGACGTCGTCCGTGACCGCCCTGGCGATGATCAGGATCCAGTATGTGACGAACCACACGAGCGAGGCCGCGAGGCCCCAGCCCTGGTGCCGGAGCTGGAAGTCCATGCCCCCTCCTTCGTGTTAAGAATCTTTGACATCACCAAGGTAAAGCACGGATGGCACGATGTCAACAATTCTTTACACGCCGGGCTTCTTTACACGACGAGTCCTGGCCCCTGACGGAGCCTTACGATACGTGCCGCGAAAAACTCAACCTCCGCGGGATCGTGAGTAATGAGCACCGCGGTGCGCCCCGTGAGACGCTCGCGCACGTACGCCATCACCGCGGGTTTGGTCTCGGCATCGAGTCCAGTGAACGGCTCATCGAGCACCACCAGATCCGAACGCGCCGCCATCGCGCGCGCGATGGCCACTCGCCGACGCTGGCCGCCCGATAGGTCGCGCACGGGCTTGGACGCATCGTCGCCCTCGATGCCGACGAGCGCGAGCTCACTCTTCGCCGCCGCGCGGGCTGCGGAACCGGAGCGGCGCTCGCGATCAAGCACGAGCCTGACGTTGGCGACCGCGTCGAGGTGCCCGCACAGCCGATCCTCCTGGAAGACGGCGGAGCGCTGCAGACCGTGAAGGCCAGAAATGGTGCCAGCATCGGGCATCTCAAGCCCGAGCAACAGCCGAGCCGCCGTCGTCTTTCCGACGCCGTTTGGCCCGGTGAGCGCGGTCACGCTTCCCGGTTCGAGGACCAGGCCCAGCCCGTCAAGAACCACGTGGTCGCCGTACCTCTTGGAGATCGCGTGCAGGGTGATCTGCCTCGCCGTCGTGGCCCGTGGGCTGACGGGTCGGGAGGCATCCGGCTGGGAAGAATCAGAGTGGGGAGTCATGCCGCCCTCACAGGTGCACCGGGAACGGAGCGCAGCGCCCGGAGCAGCAGCCGCTCGCAGGCGACGCTCAGCACCACGATCACGATCGTCCATGCGAACAGGTCCGTCGAGCTGAGGAACACCTTCGCCTCGTAGAGCCGCTCGCCGATAGACCCCGTCGCGACGCCGATGACCTCGGCCGCGACCCCGCTCTTCCACGCGAGGCCCACGCCCACGCGGCATGCGGCGGCGAGGAAGGGAAGCGCTGCGGGGATGTCGATCGCCACGAGCCGGCGACGGAATGGCATGCGAAAGACCTGGGCGGCCTCCAGCATCCGCGGGTCTCGCTGCGCGATTCCCTGGAGGACGTTGGCGTACATCACCGGGAGCACCATAAGCAGGCTCGTGAAGACCGGCAAGTGCGAACTGTCGGTCCACAGGAGCAACAGAATGATGAAGCTCACGACGGGGGCGGACCTGATGGCCGCGATCGCGGGTTCCCACAGCGCCCTCGCCACGGGCCAGGCCGCCGACGAGATCGCGAGCACCGCGCCGAGCACGGCCGCGCCCGTGAAGCCCAACGCGATGCGGCCAAGGGACCAGCCGATCGTGCCCCAGAAGTCGCCCGTCGGCAGGAGGTTGACGAGGGTGCGCGCCACCTGCATCGGCGAGGCGAGCAGGAAGTCCCTGTGAACGGCAACGGCGGCCGCCTGCCACACCGCCAGCCAAAATGCAGCCGCGCCGATGCGGCGGGCGACCGCCCGCGTCACAGTGCCGGTCTTATCCGGCGAAGTAGAAGTCATCTCCAGGCATACTGCCGCCGACCGACTTCGGGTCCGCAGCGAACAGCACCTGCAGGTATCCGCTGAGCGAGGACTTCATGTCGGCGCCGGCCACAAAGGTGATGTAGCAGAGGGGGATGGACTTCTCGGCGAGCGTCGGATCGGGCACGATGCCCGCGGCGACGATGAGCGGTGCGGCGTCTGCAGGCTTCGCGTTGACCCACGCCGTGGAGGCCGCGTAGTCCTTCATGAACTGTGCGACGGCGTCGGGGTGCGCGGTGGCGAAGCTATTGCGGACGACGACGACGCCGGTGATGAGCTGGGAGTCGGGAGACACCTTGGCCCACTCCGCCGTCAGGTCGAGTGCGGTGCGAAGGTTGGCGCTCTTGGCCTCGGCGATCGTCACGAACGGCTGCGGAAGGACGCCGATCGAGCCGGGGGTTGCGGTCAGCTTTGCGACAACCTCGGCGTGCTCGGTGAGGAACTGCAGGTCGACGTCGACGCCGGGAGTGAGGCCCGCCTGCTTGAGCAGGTAGTCCAGGACGTACTCGGGCGAGGCGCCCTTGCCCGTCAGGTAGACCGTCTTGCCCTTGAGGTCGGCGATCGAGTGGATGGTGTTACCCGACTCGACGATGTTGAGAACGCCGAGCGTGTTGATCGCCAACACCGAGATCTGCGCGTCGGTTCCCTTGGTCTTCGCGTACAGCACGGCCGCGAGGTTCGAGGGAATGAGCGCCATGTCGACGCTGCCCTGAGCGACGAGCGGGACAACCTCGTCGGGAGACGCGAACATCGTGACCTTGTAGTCCTCGGCAGCCGTTCCCTTGGCCGCGTTGTCCATGAGTCCAACGAGACCCATGGTGGTGGGGCCCTTGAGGGACGCGATGTTGACGGTAACCGGAACGGGAGCAGGGGCTGACGCCACCGCGGTTGCGGTGGGCGCCTGCGAGGTGACAGGGGCGGTCGTGCCGGACGAGCACGCAGTCAGGATGAGCGCGGCGAGCAGGGCGCCCGACGCGGTGAGGGCCTTCTTCATGGGGGGGTTTCCTTGTGTGTGAGATGTGGGGATCTCTAGTGGGTGGGGTTAATGCTTGGGTATGGCTTCACCACGGAATGGGGCATACGTGGTGTGGAGCAGTTCGTGGGCGAGGTGGGAATTGGGCTCGCCGTAGAAGTCCTCGTAGAGGCGCAGGATGTCGGGGTTTTGCTGCGAGTCCTTGAGCGCCATGTCCTCGTCGATGTTCGACAGGATCATCGTCTTGATTCCCGTCTCGCCCTGGCTCTTGGGCTTGGGGTGACCCGCGCCGTTGATGCAGCCTCCCGGGCAGGCCATGATCTCGACGAGGTCGAATCCCATGTCGTCACCGTCATCGAGCAACCGCTTGATCACCTTGTCGGCGTTGCCGAGCCCGGAGATCGCCGCAATGCGTAGCGTCCGACCGGGAGCCTCGACCGTCGCCACCTTGACGCCGGGGAAGTTCTCGACGGGCACAAAGTCAAGCCGCGTGCGAAGCGGCTCTCCCGTGAGCTTCTCTACCGCCATGCGGGTTGCCGCCTCGGCCACGCCGCCCGACGATCCAAAGAGGACGCCTGCGCCGGAGACCTGCTTGTATGGTGCGTCGAACTCGGCCGGGGCGATGTCCTCCTTCTCGAGGCGAAGCATTTGCGCCATCTCGAGGAACTCGGTCGTGGTGAGCACCGCGTCGACGTCGCGGAGGCCATCGGGGGCGAATTCGGGCCTCGCGGCCTCGCCCTTCTTGGCCATGCACGGCACAATCGAGACGGTGTACAGGTCGTCAAGGCTGATGCCCTCGCGCTGAGCGAAGTGGGTCTTGACGGTCGCGCCCATCATCTGCTGGGGCGACTTGCAGCTTGAGAGGTGAGGAATGATCCCTGGGTATCGACGCTCGGCGTAGTTGACCCAGCCGGGGCAGCACGAGGTGTACAGCGGCATGGGGGCGCCGCCCTGGAGCCGGCCGAATAGCTCAGTGGTCTCCTCCATGATCGTGAGGTCCGCCGCAAAGACGAAGTCGAAGATCTTGTCGAAGCCGATCTTCTTCATCATGCCCGCGATGAACGGGGCCGCCTCCTCGTGCGTGAGCCCGTATGCCTTGGCCACGTGGGCGCGCACGGCGGGGGCGACGAAGCCGGCGACGACCTTCTTGGGGTCGTTGATCGCAGTGAAGACGTCTCCGCGTTCGCGCTCGTAGTCCAATGCGCCAGTGGGGCACGTGCGCACGCACTGTCCACATGAGACGCAGTCGGTCATGTTGAGCGGCTCGTCGGTGGACGTGCACACCCGCATCTGTCCCTCGCGGAACTGGAAGGCAAGCACACCCGGGCCCATGATCTCGGCGCAAGCGGCCACGCACAGTCCGCAGGAGATGCACTTGTTCTGGTCACGAATGATGAACTGGTGATCGCGCACGATGGGCGTGCGGGGGCGCACGTGCAGCGTGGGCTCGAAGTGCACCTCGTGCGCGCTCGCCTCCTTGCGAAGCGAGCAGGAGTTTTGAGCGGAGCAACCACACGTGAGGCAACGTCCGGCCTCGGCGCGGGCCTGGGTCTCGGTGAGTCCAAGCTCGACCTCGGGGAAGCCGCCAAGGCGAGCATCGATGCCAAGTTCCGCCATGATCGCGCGGGACAAGTTGGGAATGCCTTCGAACTCCGCCTGCGGCAGGTCCTCGAGGGATCCCCTGCTGCACGCGTAGTCCTCGTGGCCGGGCTTGACGTAGCCGTTGGTGAGGAATTCGCCGATTGCCTCTGCCGCGCGTCGTCCGGCGGCAATCGCCGCGATCACGGTGGACGGTCCGGTGACGCAGTCGCCACCCGAGAAGATCTTTGTCTCGGACGTCTGCATCGAGAAGCCGTCGACGTCGATGTTGCCCCACTTGTTCAAGCGGACGGGCAAGTCGTTGTAGAGGAACCCGGTATCGGTGTTCTGACCGATGGCGCCGATGATCGTGTCGGCTTCGATGACGAAGTCGCTTCCCTCGACGGGAACGGGGCGGCGGCGGCCGGAACGGTCGGGCTCGCCGAGCTCCATACGCATGCAGTGGAGCCCCTTCATGCCGTTGTCGTCGACCGTGATCTTCTGCGGCGCGGCGAGGAAGACCATCTCGACGCCCTCGCGCAGTGCCTCGTGAACCTCGATGGCTTGGGCGGGCATCTCGTCCTGCGTGCGGCGGTAGACCAGCTTGACGTTCTTGGCGCCCCTGCGGAGGGCGGCGCGGGCACAGTCGATCGCCGTGTTGCCGCCGCCGATGACGATGACGTTGTCGCCGGTGGGAGCGTCGTTGCCCTTGGTGACGTGGCGCAGGTAGTTGATGCCGAGCTCGACGCCCTCGACGGTTTCGCCGTCGATGCCGAGCGGGG
>Ga0209429_10001091_pt1 | contig 17392 bp, 19 predicted proteins | sample BarGraNGADG00212_3_FD_184493 | JGI IMG/M metagenome (GOLD analysis project Ga0209429, IMG submission 184493) | Arctic peat soil microbial communities from Barrow, Alaska - Barrow Graham LP Ref core NGADG0004-212 (SPAdes) (version 2) | ecosystem: Environmental > Terrestrial > Soil > Wetlands >...
CGTATGTATAGTCGGCCGCGGCCTGTCACGCATGAAGACCAAGGCCGGACAGTTCTTCCTGTGGAGATTCCTCACACCAGGGATGTGGCTCGAGGCGCACCCGTTCTCGCTGTCGCGCTCGCCGCGCGGCGATGTCTTGCGCATCACGGTCAAGCCTGTTGGCGACTTCACGGCCGCCATGGCAGATCTGCTTCCAGGTACGAAGGTGATGGCCGAGGGCCCCTTGGGTCGATTCACCACTCAGCACCGGCGGGCGCACGGCACGGTCTTGGTTGGCGCAGGCTCCGGAATTGCCCCGATGGTGTCCCTGCTTGAGGACCTCGACGGATCCGGACCGATCGTGGTGATGTTGCGGGCGCGCACGCCCGAAGAGATCCCTCACCTCGACGAAGTGCGCGCGCTCGCCGCCGCACGTGGAGCGACGCTCTACCTGCTCACCGGGCGTCGGGCACACGGCTGGCTGCCGCAGGGCATGGCTGCCACGATGACCCAACTTGCCCCCGCGCTCTTGGGATCCGACGTATACGTGTGCGGCCCGCAGGTGTGGGCGAAAACCATCCTCGCGGAGGCGCGTGCATGCGGCGCCCCAGAAGAGCACCTGCACATCGAAGAATTCGCCTGGTGATCCTGAACACCGCCGACGTGCGGGCGGAATGAGGTTCGTGCCGCGAGCTTCGAGCGCTCGTCGGCTGGTTGGCCATCGGTTCTTGCGTCACGCTTCCCACTCGTCCCGTGTGTCGTCGGGGTCCCGCCTGGGGCGACTCGCGCGAGGGGGCCAAACTCTGGCATACTTGTCCGCTGTCGCCTGCACTGCGGGCGGCCATTCGTCTTGTCAGGCGCCCCGCACCCGTGGGAAGCACGCCCGGCTCACACCGAATACCTAGGAGACACAGCCATGGCTGTCAAGATTCGCCTCAAGCGCTTCGGCAAGAAGCGCGCCCCTTTTTACCGCGTCGTCGTGATGGACTCGAAGACCAAGCGTGATGGTCGTGCCATCGAAGAGATCGGCAAGTACCACCCCACCGAGGAGCCCTCGGTCATTGTCATCGATTCCGAGCGCGCGCAGTACTGGCTTTCCGTGGGCGCACAGCCCACCGAGCAGGTCGCCGTGCTGCTGAAGCTCACGGGCGACTGGGGCAAGTTCAAGGGCGACAAGGACGCGAAGAACACCGTCAAGGTCGCCGTGGGCAAGGTCAGCCCCGAGGACGCCATCAAGGCTCACGCCGACGTCGCCGAGAAGGCCAAGGCCGAGAAGTCGGCCGCCAAGGCTGAGGCCAAGGCCGCCGCCGACGCAGAGGCCAAGGTTGCCGCCGACGCCGCCGAGGAAGCAGCCAAGGTTGCCGCCGCCGCAGAGGCCAAGGCCGCAGCCGAAGCCGCCGCCGCAGTAGTTGCCGAAGCCGATGTCGTTGTCGACGAGGCCGAAGCCGCCGCCGCAGTAGTTGCCGACGAGGCCGTTGCCGACGAGGCCGTTGCCGACGAGGCCGTTGCCGACGAGTCCCACGAGGTTCCCTCTGACGAGGGCACCGAGGTCGAGGTTGAGATCGCCGAGGGCGACCCCAGCGACGGCGATGACAAGGTCGAGGGCATCCTCGACGAGGAGAAGTAGCCCATGATTCACGACGCCGTGGAGTTCCTGGTCCGCTCGATCGTCCGCAACCCGGATGACGTGCGCGTGACGGAGCGTGCAGGGCGTCGCGGCGTGACCCTCAACGTGGTTGTCCACCCGGACGACTTGCCGCGAGTGATCGGCCGCCACGGCCGGACCGCCACGTCGATCCGCACGCTCGTTGACGCGGTCTCGCGCGAAGACGTGAGGGTAAACATCGTCGACGTGGCCTAACCGCCGCATCGTACAAAGGCCCGGTTCCCTGCAGAGGGGGCTGGGCCTTTTGCGTGCGGCCACGCGTGCGCGACCCCCGTACGCTTGACCTTATGAAGGTGACCGTCGCACACATTGGCAGACCGCAGGGGCTCAAGGGCGAGGTTTCGCTCGACCTACGGACCGACATTCCCGAGGAGCGGCTCTCGCCAGGGTCCGTCCTCGAGACGATCCCGGCCGACGCGGGCCCGCTCACCGTCGCGACGTCGCGCACCGCATCGGGCCGCTGGTACGTGCGCTTTGCGACCGTCGCCGACCGTAGCGAGGCCGAGGCGCTGCGGGGCATCGAACTGATCGCCGAGGCCGACGACGGAGACGAGGACGACGCCTGGTACGTCCACGAGCTCGTAGGCCTGCGCGTCGAGCGTCCCGACGGCGAGGTGCTCGGCAAGGTCACCGACCTGCTGAACATGCCCGCCCACGACCTGTTGGAGATCAGGCAGAACGACGGCGTCAAGGCCCTCATCCCCTTCGTCGAGGAGTTTGTGCCCGAGGTCGACGTCGAGGGTGGTCGCGTCGTCGTGACGCCGCCGTATGGGCTGCTGTCGGGCGAGGAGCCCATCGTCACCGACGAGACCCGCGGAGACGAGAAGGCCTGATGCGCCTCGACATCGTCACGATCTTTCCCGAGTTCTTCTCGGTCCTCGACGTGTCCTTGCTGGGCAAGGCGCGAGCCGCCGATTTGGTCGAGACGAACGTCCACGATCTGCGCGAGTGGGCCGCGATCAGGGCCGACGGCACGCCCGACGTGCATCGCACGGTCGACGACTCGCCCTTTGGCGGGGGCGCGGGCATGGTCATGAAGGCCGACGTGTGGGGGCGAGCCCTTGACGATGTGCTCCAGCCGGAAGGGGTCCTCGTGGTGCCGACGCCGGCAGGAATCCGCTTCACCCAGGCGCTCGCGCTCGACCTCGCGACCGCTCCGCAGCTCGTGTTCGCTTGCGGCCGCTACGAGGGCATCGATGCGCGCGTCCCCGAGCATTACGCTGCAGCGGGATTCCGCGTGCTCGAGGTCTCGCTCGGGGACTACGTGCTCAACGGGGGAGAGGTCGCGGCTTTCGCGATGATCGAGGCCGTGACGCGACTGATCCCTGGCTTCATGGGCAATGCCCAGAGCATCGTCGAGGAAAGCCACGCCGATGGCCTGCTCGAGTACCCGTCGTACACGCGGCCCGCTTCCTGGAGGGGCCTGGACGTGCCGGAGGTGCTCATGAGCGGTCACCACGGCAAGATCGAGGAGTGGCGTCAGGACCAGAGTGAGAAGCGCACGCGCGAGCGTCGGCCAGACCTGTTAGCACGCGACGGCCGGGATGTGGCAGAATAGCCCGTTGGTGCCCGCGGCGCCGGGACCTGCCACAGGGGGCCCTGCACAGTTCGCGATGACATCACATCAGACAGATGCCGCAAGGCAGAGATCGCAGATGTCCTGTGGCGTGTGCGAGGAGTGACACATGAGAAAGCTTGACGGCGTCGTTGCCGATCAGTTCCGCAGCGACATCCCGGCATTCCGCGCCGGAGACAATGTCAAGGTGCACGTGAAGGTTATCGAAGGTACCCGTTCACGTATTCAGGTCTTCCAGGGCATCGTCATCGGTCGCCAGGGTTCGGGAATCGGTGAGACCTTCACGGTCCGCAAGGTTTCGTTCGGTGTCGGTGTCGAGCGCACCTTCCCGTTGCACGCGCCGACCATCGACACGATCGAGGTCGACCGCCGTGGCGACGTGCGTCGCGCGAAGTTGTACTACCTGCGCGGACTGCGCGGCAAGGCAGCTCGCATTCGCGAGAAGCGCGAGAAGTAGTCATCGCTCTCACAGACGACGTCCCGGCGGCTGGCTTCGGGCCGTCCGTTGGGCGTCGTTTGTGGCTGTGGATCCGTGAGGTCCTCATCGTCTTGATTAGCGCGCTGCTCTTGTCGCTGCTGCTTAAGACGTTCGTCTTTCAATCCTTTTGGATCCCTTCCGGATCCATGGAGAACACCCTCCAGGTCAATGACCGCATCCTTGTGTCGCTGTGGCGACCCGGCCCGCTTGACTTGCGCCACGGCGACATCGTCGTCTTTAGGGATCCGGGCGGTTGGCTCCACCCCTCGGAACTCCCCGCTCCCACAGGTGGCGCCAAGGCGTGGAACGAGTTCGCGACGTTCGTCGGCCTGTTGCCCCAAGACGCGGGCGAGCACCTCGTGAAGCGCGTCATCGGCTTGCCAGGGGACACCGTCGCTTGCGATCCTTCCAATGACCTGGTGACCGTCAATGGCGTCGCGCTCAAAGAGGATTACCTCAAGCTTGGCTCTGTCAGTTGCAGCTCTGCCTGGTCGATCACCGTCCCTGCGGATCGTTTGTGGGTGCTCGGCGATAATCGTTCGAACTCCGCGGATTCTCGCGCGCACATCGGTGATCCGGGTGGCGGAACGATTCCGCTCAGTTCCGTCGTCGGCACCGCTTTTGTCACGGTCTGGCCTCTGGATCACTGGAAGTCGCTCGGAAACCCATACCCGAAGAACTGATAGCGCAGCACTGATCGCGCGGAAACGATGGCGCAGCACCGATGACGCTCTCGCTCGGTTACGAGTCCGCGCTGTGGGACGCTGGCGCGCGGGTCGTCATCGGCATCGATGAGGTGGGCAGGGGAGCGCTCGCAGGCCCGGTAAGCGTGGGGCTCGTAGCCGTCGCCCGTTGCGATACCTGGCCCGATGGGCTCGCCGACTCTAAACAGCTCACGGCTCGCGCGCGAGAGGCCCTGATCTCGCCCCTGTCGACATTTGGTGTGGGCCGCACGGTGGGGCATGCCAGCGCGGCAGAGATCGACGAGGTGGGAATCATCGCCGCCTTGCGCCTGGCTGGTGTACGCGGGCTTGCCGCGCTGGTCACGGAAGGCGTCGTGGCCGACGCTGTCCTCCTTGACGGCACCCACGATTGGCTCACGGCCCCTCCTGCGGACCTGTTTTCCAGTGCCACGGATGACGTCGAGACTCCTCCGGTCACCATGGTGGTGAAGGGTGACGGCCTGTGCGCATCGATCGCGGCGGCGTCAGTGATCGCGAAGGTGGAGCGCGACGCGATCATGCGCGCCGCCCACGTCGAGCATCCTCACTTTGGGTGGGAAGGCAACAAGGGCTACGGAGCTGCGGCACATCTCGACGCGATCAGGGAGCATGGGCCCAGCGACTGGCACCGCGTGTCGTGGAAGCTGCCCAGTGCTCGCTAGCGTCTGCGGATCAAAAGGCGTGTTCGTCGGACCTGCTTGGCTGCATTGCGACGCCGCATCGGCGATGATGGTGACGTGAGCAGCGAAGACCTTGAAAACTACGAGACCGAGGCGGAACTCGCCCTCTATCGGGAGTACCGCGATGTCGTCGGGCTCTTCCGCTACGTGGTCGAGACCGAGCGCCGCTTCTATTTGTGCAACAAGGTCGACTTGCAGGTGCGCTCGGCGGGGGCCGACATCTACTTCGAGGTGACGATGGCCGATGCCTGGGTCTGGGACGTGTACCGTTCCGCGCGGCTCGTGCGCAACGTGCGCGTGGTGACGTTCAAGGACGTCAACATCGAGGAGCTCGACCACGACGACGCGATGCCAGACATCAGGCAACTGCGCGGGGGGCGCTAGCGCCGTCCCACCGATAGGAGAGCGCCCGCACTCCGATCGGTGCAGTTTGCGCAATTGTGCAGAGTCTGCAAGAATGCAGATTATGCACACTGAAGATACGCCCGACGAGGCGGTCGCGGGCTCCCCACCAGGACTGCGCGAGCGCAAGCGCGAGGCGACGCGCAGGCGTGTCGAGAAGGCAGCGATCGAGCTTGCCTTGGCGAACGGCCTCGAGCACGTCACCGTTGATCAGATTTGCGACGCGAGCGACATCTCGGCCCGCACCTTCTTCAACTACTTTGGATCCAAGGAAAACGCCATGATCGGCGTCGGATCCAAGTTGCCCTCGCCGGAGGCGGTCGATACCTTCGTAGAAGAGCCTCACGGCCCCATCCTCGAAGACTTCCTGGTGATGCTCACGCGGACGTTTGCCGAGCGCGGGCCCGATGTGGCGCTGTTCCGCGCGCGTCGCGAACTGTTCAGCAGGGAACCGCAACTCGCCGCTATGCAAATGGCAAAGATGACCGCCGATCGAGACGAGTTCACGACCATCGTCAAGCGGCGAGTGGCCAACGCCGATCCGGACCTCAACGAGGCGGCCCAACTCGAAGAGGCGATCTTGGTGGTCGGCGTCGGCATGGGCGCGCTCCACGTCGTCGGACATCAATGGCACGAATCCTCCGGCGAGGCGTCCCTCGAGGACCTCGTCCATCAACTTCTGCCGCGCCTCAGGCGCGTGACCGAACCCAGCCGACCTCCCATCGGCGCCTAGCAAGGAGAAGTACATGACTGAGTCACCCATTACTCAGACACCCATGACAACCGCCACCGCGCATGAACGCCGCAATATCTTGCTCATCTTTATGGGCCTGATGACGACCATGCTGCTGGCTTCGCTCGACCAGATGATCTTCAGTACAGCTCTGCCCACCATCGTGGGCGAACTTGACGGCGTCGACCACATGCTGTGGGTGACCACCGCCTACATCCTCGCGGCGACCATCATGATGCCGGTGTACGGCAAGCTCGGCGACCTCATGGGCAGGCGTGGCCTTCTCATCTTCGCCATCAGCCTGTTCGTCACTGGCTCCATCGTGGGGGGCCTCTCCCACGGCATGACCGAGCTGATTGTGGGCCGCGCGGTTCAGGGTCTGGGCGGCGGCGGGTTGATGATCCTGTCGCAAGCCACGATCGCCGACGTGGTGCCGGCGAGGGAGCGTGGCCGGTACATGGGGATCATGGGCGGAGTCTTCGCGCTGTCCTCGGTAGCCGGACCGCTCCTCGGTGGCTGGTTCACCGAGTCGATCGGTTGGCGCTGGTGCATGTGGATCAACATCCCCCTGGGTGCGCTCGCGATCGCATCTGCCATGATGTTCCTCCACCTTCCCAAGCGTGATCGTCCCAAGACCAAGGTCGATGTGCTCGGCATGATGCTCCTTGCCATCGCGGCCGCGTCGCTCGTGCTCGTGACCTCTTGGGGTGGCAACACCTACGCGTGGGGCTCGACGGTCATCATCGTCCTCATGGTCGTCACCGTCGTCGCCGGATTCGCCTTTGTGCGAGTCGAGCTCGCCGCCGAGGAGCCGGTGATGCCGATGTACCTCTTCAAGAACAGGAACTTCCGCCTCACCACATCGGCGGGCCTACTCACCGGCGTGGCCATGTTCGGCGCGCTCGCCTACATGCCCACCTACCTGCAGATGGTGACCGGAGTGAGCGCCACCAAGGCGGGCCTGCTCATGATCCCCATGATGGGCGCGCTGCTGATCACCTCGATCGTCTCCGGCCAATACGTGAGCCGCACCGGCAAGTACAAGTCCCTGCCCATTGCAGGCGCAGTGTTCGTGGGCGCTGGGCTGTATCTGCTGTCGACCATGTCCGCGACCCAGCCGGTCGCTCTCACGTGCGGGTACCTGGCCGTGATGGGCATCGGGCTGGGTCTGCAGATGCAGATCCTGGTGCTCATCGTGCAGAACTCGTTCCCCGTGCGCATCGTCGGAACGGCGACCGCCGCGAACAACTTCTTCCGCCAGATTGGGGCGTCGCTGGGCGCGGCCGTAGTGGGTTCGCTGTTCACGTCGCGCCTCGTGAACTTGCTCGCCGAGCGCCTGCCTGCCGGGTCAGTGTCGGGTGGCGGCACGAACGCGCTCACGCCGTCGGCCGTGCAGGGCCTTCCCGCTCAGGTACGAGACGCGATCGTGGGCTCCTACAGCGACGCGCTCGCCCCCGTGTTCTTGTACATGGTTCCGCTTGCGATCCTGACGTTCGTGTTGCTGTTGTTCATCCGTGAGGACGCACTCGCGACCACGATCGATCGCAGCGACGTACTTCCCGAATCAATGGACATCGACCCGTCGTCGTCGGTCTATCTTGAAGGTCACGAACTCGTCGAGGCGTCGGAAGGCGGACGCGAGGGACGTTAGCCGCGGGCAACCGGCATCACGCGGCATCACGCGACAGGAGGGGCGGAGCTGCCGAAAGGCGCTCCGCCCCTCCTGCTTTCGGGCGTGATGAGTCGCCGCCGGGGCGCCTGAGGTCGCTGATGCACCTGAGGCCGCCGATGCACCTGAGGCCGCTGATGTCCGTGAGGCCGCCGAGGCCGCCGTGAGGCCGCCGTGGTCGTTGAGGCCGCTGATGTCCGTGAGGCCGCCGAAGCCGCCGTGGGGCTGCGAACGGCGACGGCTCGTCGATGACGATCGGGCGCGTCGTCCTCAGCCACCAGGGAGACGCCCCATCCCCAGCGCGCGGCTGTGAGCAACGGTCTGGCCTGCGTCCACTGTCACAGTCGGGACGTGGAGGTGACTCATGGCGGCAAAGGACGCAGTGGGCAGGCACGGCGAAGATGTGGTGGCACGTGCGCTCGAGGAGCAGGGCTGGGAGGTGCTCGCCCGCAACTGGCGATGCGCCATCGGCGAGATCGATATCGTCGCGAGGGATGGCGGCGATGCGGTGGCCGTCGAGGTCAAGACGCGCAGGTCCGACGCCTTTGGCTCGCCGCTCGAGGCGGTCACCCGAGTCAAGCTCGCTCGCTTGAGGAGACTCGCGGCGGCGTGGCTCGGAGCCCAGGAGCGCACGTTTGACGGTGTGCGGATCGACGTGGTCGGGGTGACCTTGCCGCGCGCGGGCGCGGCGGTCCTCACGCACCTTCGAGGCGTGGGGTGATCGGTCGCACGCGGTCGGTGGTGCTGACGGGATTGGTCGGCCACGTCATCGAAGTGGAGGCTCACCTGGCCCCGTCGCTGCCCGCGTTCACCCTTGTGGGGTTGCCCGATGCCTCGCTCAACGAGTCGCGCGATCGCGTGCGCGCTGCGGTGACGTCGTCGGGTCTGTCGTGGCCGCAACGGCGCATCACCGTGAACCTTTCGCCAGCGTCGTTGCCCAAGTCCGGCTCGGTCACGGACCTGGCGATCGCCGTGGCGGTGCTCGCGGGAGCGGGCTTGATCGACGCGCGGCAAGCAGCGGGTGCCGTGCATTTGGGAGAACTCGGCCTCGATGGGCAGTTGCGACCGGTCAGGGGCATTCTTCCCTCCGTCGCGGCGGCGGTTGAGTCCGGAGCCACCCGCGTGGTGGTCGCAGAGGGGAACGCCGAAGAGGCCAGACTGGTGCCGGGAGCCGAGGTGACCGCTGTCTCATCTCTTGCCGAGCTTGCAGCTGTCTACGGAAACGAGGATGCGCGACCGGCCCCACGTAACGTCTTCTCTCGCGTTGTGACGACACCTAGGCGAGTTGAACCGGTCGCCGACCTGTCCGACGTGAGGGGTCAGCCCGAGGCGCGGTGGGCACTCGAGGTCGCCGCAGCCGGCGCCCACCACTTGCTCATGGTGGGGCCTCCCGGAGCGGGAAAGACCATGCTCGCGTCGCGCCTGACAGGAATCCTCCCCGATCTCATTCCCGCAGACGCTCTCGCCGCAACCTCAATTCACTCGATATCGGGAACCCTGAGCCCGGAAGAGGGTTTGCTCGTGCGCCCTCCCTTTGAGGCGCCCCACCACTCCGCATCGGTCGCCGCGATCGTGGGAGGCGGGTCGCGGATCGCGCGGCCGGGCGCGATTTCCCGTGCGCACGCGGGTGTGCTCTTCCTGGATGAGGCCCCAGAGTTTCCAAGCGCCGTGCTGCAGACGCTGAGGCAGCCACTGGAGAGCGGCGAGATCGTGCTCCATCGCGCGTACGGTGCGGCGCGGTACCCCGCTCGCTTTCAGTTGGTGCTCGCCGCCAACCCATGCCCGTGCGGGCACTTTTACGGTAGGGGAGATCGCTGCACGTGCAGCGCGCTCGCAAGGCGGCGCTACTTCTCGCGACTTTCAGGCCCGCTGCTCGATCGGGTCGACATCCAAGTGGAGGTCATGCCGGTGGCGAGGGGGGCATCAGACGCGGGAGAGGCGACCGAGGCTGTCGCGGCACGGGTACGCGAGGCGCGAGGCAGAGCGCAGGCGCGATTCGCGGGGCTGCCTTGGTCGGTGACGGCGCAAGCCCCGCCATCGTGGTTGAGGGAGTTTACGCCGCGTGGATCAGTGGCCGTGGTGAACGCGGCTCTCGACAACGGGAGGCTCTCCGCACGTGGCGCCGACCGTGCCTTGAGGATCGCCTGGACGCTGGGCGACCTGGAAGGGGTCAAGGCGCCGTCTCTCGATCACGTCGCGCGAGCGATGATCCTTCGATCAAGGGAGAACCCGCTGTGATCATTTCTGAAGAGGCCGCGCTCGTCGCGTGGAGCGGCATGGCGGCACCCGCCGACGAGGCGGCTGGCGGGCTTGTCTCGTCCATCGGCGCTGGGGAGGCGCTCGAGTGGGTCCGTTGGGGTGCGCGAAGTCTTCCCGCGGCCGCGGCGTCTCTTCACGGGCGCTGCACGCGAGAGGTCGCGGAGGCTGCGGTCTTGGCGCACGAGCGGTGGGAGCGGCGCCTTGCTGTGGCCGACGAGCCTCATTGGCGCAGAGCGACGGCCGTGGGCGCGCGAGTTGTCACCAGGGGAGCGCCCGGTTGGCCGTCGGCTTTGGGGTCGCTTGGCGCGTCGGAGCCCTTTGCGCTCTACGTGAGGGGCCCCGCCGATCTTGACGCCGCATGGAGCCAAGGCGTGGCCATCGTGGGTGCGCGGTCGTCCACGGCGTACGGATCTCACATGGCGGCCGAACTTGCGTCCGGCATTGCCGCGACCGGCCGCGCTGTCCTGTCGGGAGGCGCGTATGGCATCGACGCCGCCGCACACCGTTCGGCTCTCGCCGCAAACGGGCTCACGATCGCGGTGATGGCGGGAGGTGTCGACAGGCTCTACCCTGCCGGCAATGACGCGCTATTACGAGCGGCCATGGACGACGGAGCGGTCGTGAGCGAGGTACCTCCCGGCTTTGCCCCTCATCGCTCGCGCTTCCTTACTCGCAACAGACTGATCGCCGCAACTTCGGCCACCATCGTGGTCGAGGCGGCGCTCCGTTCAGGCGCCCTGAGCACCGCGCGACATGCCGCGGGGCTGTTGCGCCCGATCGGCGCGGTCCCAGGCCCGGCCACGTCCCCGTCGTCGGCTGGATGCCATGCACTCGTTCGCGATGGAGTCGCCGTCTTGGTGACGCGGGTTGAAGATGTCCTCGAACTCATCGAGAGCGCGACCGAGTGGGCCGAGAGGGACGTAGGCGAGGTCGAGCCTTTGGGTGAGTGCGGGGGAGGGCGCTTCGCGCTGCCGAGTTTCGACTTCCCAGCCGACCGCGCGGTGTACGACGTGACGTCGAGCCGGGCGATAACCGTCGAACGGGTGGCCGAGAGGGCTGGCCTGGCGTGGATTGATGCGACGGCCGCGGCGGGACGCCTTGAAATGCGTGGACTCATCGAGAGGAGCAAGGGTGGCTGGAAGCGAACACCATAGGCCCCAAAGATGCCGAAAAATGGACAAAGTGGCACAAAAGCCGGGTCATTTGTGGGCCTGATGTGACAAATGTGACTTAAGGGGTTGATTTGACGGGTGTGACGATGCCAGAGTGTCAGCATGTCAACGACGACTGGCACGGTTGTGGAGCGCTTCGCGTCTTCGCTGCGCCACGGCGCGGGCGCCTCAGACCACACTGTGAGGGCCTACGTCGGAGACGTCGAAGCGCTTGCCTCCTTCTTGGGCCTGGACGACGACTCCACGTGGACCGACGTCGCTCTTGCCGATCTGCGGGCATGGCTCGCGCACCAAGCTGCCGACGGTAAGACCAGGACGACGCTCGCGCGGCGAGGCGCGTCGGTGCGGGCCTTCTTCGGCTGGGCCCACCGCGTCGGCATCGTCGAGCACAACCCCGCCGCTCGACTGGCGTCGGCAAAGGCTTCGGTCACGCTTCCTCATGTTCTCGATGTTGATCAGGCATCTCGGTTGCTCGATACCGCGCGGCTGCGCGCTCAGAGCGGAACGGCTATCGACGTGCGCGACTGGGCCATGGCCGAGTTGCTGTATGCGACCGGGATCCGCGTCGGCGAGTTGGCCGGAATCAACGTCGGCGATGCGGACCTGAACGAGCGCACAGTTCGCGTTCTGGGCAAGGGTGACAAGGAGCGCGTGGTGCCGTTCGGCGTTCCCGCGCTGCGCGCGCTCACCTCATGGGTGGAGAGCGGCCGCCCGGACCTCGCAGGCGATACCACCGCATTGTTCGTCGGTCACAGGGGATCGCGGGTTGACCAGCGACAGGTCCGCGAGGTGATCCACGGTCTCGCCTCCGGTGCAGGCATTCCCGATATCGCCCCGCACGCACTTCGCCACTCGGCCGCAACGCACCTCCTCGAAGGAGGATCCGATCTCAGGTCGGTCCAAGAGGTGCTCGGTCACGCGTCTCTCGCCACTACTCAGCGCTACACCCACGTTACGGCGGACCGCTTGCGGCACGCCTATGAACTCGCACACCCGCGGGCATAAGGGGATATGAAATGACGACGTTCGAGGATCCGCTCGACCTTGACGCACGGGATGCCGATGTTGCGGCAGCGTGGGAGTCCCTGGCTTTCGCAGACAGCGAGGACCGCCGAGCGGCGCGCGAGTTGCTGATCACGCGCTACGCGCCACTCGTGACTCAAGTGGCGACCAGGATGATCGGAAGGTTGCCCGACACCGTCGAACTCGCCGACCTCGTTTCGTATGGAATGTTTGGCCTGATCGACGCCATTGAGAAGTTCGAACTCGACCGTGGCTTCAAGTTCGAGACCTATGCCAGCACCCGCGTGCGCGGCGCGATCATCGACGAACTGCGCGCCGCCGACTGGGTGCCGCGTTCGGTGCGCGCCAAGGCGCGAGCAGTCGAGACCGTGACGAGGTCCCTTGAACAGGGACTCATGCGCAAGGTGACCGACGACGATGTCGCGATCGAACTTGGTTGGGAGTCTCGCGAGGTGAGGACTGTTCGCGCGCAAGTGGCGTTGAGCCACATCGGCGCCCTCGACTCGATGAGCCCCGACTCTGACTCGTTCTCGCACGAGCACGCAGCCTGGCTGAGCGTCCCGGGAGCGGCCACCTCCATGGAGGTCAAGGAGACTCACGCGCTGCTCTCCACCGCGATTCAGGGTGTGCGCGACCGCGAGCGCCAGGTACTCCACCTGTACTACTACGAGAACCTGACCTTGGCGCAGATTGGCCAAGTTCTCGGAGTGACCGAGTCCCGCGTCTCGCAGATTCACTCCGGTGCGGTCCGAAAACTGCGCGAGAGCCTCGACAAGACCGGCGCCTTTTCTTAGTCGTCGTCTGCGGGGAGTAGCCGAATCATTCCGAACCCTTCGAGGTAGTCGAGTGGGTCGACGTAGGTGCCGTCGAGCCTGAGTCCCCAGTGAACGCACTGGCGCCACCCACAGTGGAGCGGAGTTTTCGCCACCGTTCCGATCGCCTGGCCCCTCGCGACGATGTCGCCAACGACGGCCGTCGAATCGACGGGTTCAAACGACGAGACCAGACCCTGATCGTGGCGGATCGAAACCACCGGCCTGTCGACGACAAAGCCGACGTAAGTGACGACCCCGCTGGCGGGCGCGGTGACCGGTTCGCCGACGTCGGCCGCGAGGTCCAACCCTCGATGACCCGCGAGCCATGGGCGCTGCGGCAACGACGCCAAACGCTCGACGGTGAAGGGCGCCACAGGTGCCGACAAGACAAGGCGACCCGTGACCGCGTCAGCGCGAGGCGCATCGGCGAACACCCCGACCGCTACGCAGGTCAGGACCGCAAGGGCGCCAAGGAGTGCCCGCCGCGTGCGCAGGGCCGCCTGCCGACTCGGTCCGCATGCGCGCCGCGTCGGCTCAATTCTGGGAGATGCGGTCATGACGCCTATCGGACAGCGCGATGCCGTCATCGGCTACGAATCACGTTTGGAGCGGAGGAGGTTGGCAGCCCGCACGTCCTGGGGACGACCGCCCGCACCGGTCAGGGGAACTCCGCGCACCCGTCACAGGAACTTGAGGCCCACGTGAGGGCGCTCATCGGCTACCATTGACCCCGCACCTTCGCACTGGAGGTGACAACGCGCGTCATTCGTGCCCTTGGCTTGCCAGGGGTGCGCCGGGAAGGCGATGGTCCGAGGCAACTCGGTGCTTGCCCGCGTTGGCGCTAGGGGCATTCCCATCAGGGATTGCCATCAACCGAAGACTCCGGTTGGGCTCACGCCCTCCGGCCACTTAGCACGCGCGAGCGTGCGGACAAGGAACTCTGCCATGGCAGTTGTGACCATGCGCCAGATGCTGGACGCGGGCGTCCACTTTGGACACCAGACCAGCCGCTGGAACCCCAAGATGAAGCGCTTCATCCTCACCGAGCGCAACGGCAACTACATCATCGACCTGCAGCAGTCGGTCTCCATGATCGACACCGCTTACGCGTTCGTGCGTGACACCGTCGCCCACGGCGGTAGCGTGCTGTTCGTTGGCACCAAGCGCCAGGCTCAGTCAACCATCGCCGAGCAGGCCGCTCGTGTCGGGATGCCCTTCGTCAACGAGCGTTGGCTCGGCGGAATGCTCACCAACTTCCAGACCGTGAGCAAGCGCATCCAGCGCCTCAAGGAACTCGAAGAGGTCGACTTCGACGATGTTGCCGGTTCCGGCCACACCAAGAAGGAACTTCTCATCATGCGCCGCGAGAAGGACAAGTTATTCAAGGTGCTGTCCGGCATCCGCGATATGGGCAAGACGCCCTCGATCGTGTGGATCGTTGACACGAACAAGGAGCACCTTGCGATCGATGAGGCCAAGAAGCTTGGCATCCCGATCGTCGCCATCCTGGACTCGAACTGCGACCCCGACTCGGTCCAGTACGGCATCCCTGGCAACGACGACGCGATTCGCTCCGTTGGACTGTTGACGCGCGTGATCTCCGACGCCGTTGCCGAGGGCATCCGGTTGCGCCACGTCGCCCGCACGGGTGACGAGGCTGAGGTCGCCGTCGAGGTCGAGCCGCTCGCCGCCTGGGAGCAGGAACTCCTCGACGGTTCCGCAACAGCGCCTGTCACTGGCCAAGCGCCTGTCGCTGACGTCGAACCTCTCGACGCAGTAGCAACCGTCGTGGAGACCCCCGCACCCGAGGTGAAGGCCGCGCTTGCCGAGGACGCTCCTGCCGAGGAAGCAGCCGTCGTTGACGCTCCTGCCGAGGACGCTCCTGCCGAGGAAGCAGCCGTCGTTGACGCTCCTGCCGAGGAAGCAGCCGTCGTTGACGCTCCTGCCGAGGAAGTAGCCGTCGTTGACGCTCCTGCCGAGGAAGTAGCCGTCGTTGACGCTCCTGCCGAGGAAGCAGCCGTCGTTGACGCTCCTGCCGCTGACGAAGCTCCTGCCGAGGAAGCAGCCGTCGTCGTTGAGGCACCTGCCGCTGACGAAGCTCCTGCCGAGGAAGCAGCCGTCGTTGAGGCTCCGGCCGAGGAAGCAGCCGTCGTTGACGCTCCTGCCGCAGAGGTCGAGGAAGCCAAGCCCGCCACGAAGCCTGCGGCCAAGCCTGCGGCCAAGAAGACCATCCAGAAGGCCGACGCCGCCGAGACGGCCGACGCCGACGCCGACAAGTAAGGGACGCACATGGCGAACTACACCGTTGCCGACATCCAGGCGCTCCGCGAGCGCACTGGTGCTGGAATGCTCGACGTCAAGAAGTCCCTGGACGAGGCTGACGGCGACCTGGACAAGGCCGTTGACATCTTGCGCATCAAGGGCCTGAAGGGCGTGAGCAAGCGCGAGGGCCGCTCGGCTTCCGAGGGTCTCGTTATCACGCACATCGGAACCGTCGGTGACGGCCAGGTGGGCACGCTCATCGAACTCAACTCCGAGACGGACTTTGTCGCAAAGAGCGACAAGTTCGTTGCGCTGGCTCAGTCCGTGCTTGCCGCGATCGTCGCAGTGGACGCTGCCGACGTGGACGGGGCCCTCGCGGCACCGTTGGGCGGCAAGACCGTCAAGGAGATCATCGACGAGAACGCTGGCGTGCTTGGCGAGAAGATTCTTCTTCGCCGGGTGGCTCGCGTCGCCGCACCCGTCGTCGTCGACTACCTCCACAAGACGAACAAGGACCTTCCCGCTCAGGTGGGCGTGTTGGTCGGCTCGGACGCGAAGGCCGCCGATGTGGCCAGGGACGTGGCGATGCACATCGCCGCGTACTCGCCGCTGTACCTCACGCGCGACGAGGTTTCCGCCGATGTGGTGGCGAACGAGCGCCGCGTCGCCGAGGAGACCTCGCGCAACGAGGGCAAGCCAGAGGCCGCACTTCCGAAGATCATTGAGGGCCGCATGAACGGCTTCTACAAGGAGAACGTGCTCGTCGAGCAGGCGTTCGCCAAGGACCCGAAGACCACGGTCGGCAAGGTCGTCGAGGCCACGGGCGGCGCGGTGGTCGGCTTCGCCCGATTCCGTGTGGGAGCCTAGGACCCAACACCCGTTAAGCAACCGCCGCGAGGAGGCCCTCATGCCCGATGTCACCAGTGAGTCGGGTGTGGTCCCTCCCGCGGCGCGTCGCGTTTTGCTGAAGTTGTCAGGCGAGATGTTCGGCGGGGGAGCGGTGGGTCTCGATCCGATCGTCGTCCGTAGAGTAGCTGGCGAGATCGCCGATGCCGTGCGCCAAGGCGTGCAGGTCGCGATCGTCGTTGGCGGCGGCAACTTCTTCAGGGGCGCCGAGCTGAGCGCGTCGGGCATGGAGCGTGCGCGCGCCGACTACATGGGCATGCTCGGCACCGTCATGAACGGGCTCGCGCTTCAGGACTTTCTGGAGCAGGCCGGAGTCCAAACGCGAGTGCAGACCGCGATCACGATGGGTCAGGTCGCCGAACCCTACATTCCGTTGCGCGCCATCAGGCACCTCGAGAAGGGCCGCGTCGTCATCTTTGCGGCGGGCGCAGGTATGCCCTACTTCTCGACGGACACCGTGTCCGTGCAGCGTGCGCTTGAAACGGGTTGCAGCGAGGTCATCGTCGGCAAGAATGGCGTCGATGCCATCTACACGGCCGACCCTCGCATCGACGCGACCGCGGTGCGGCTCGAGCACGTGACGTACCAGGACGCGCTGCAGCAAAGGCTCAACGTGCTCGACTCTGCCGCATTCAGCCTCGGGATGGACAATAACTTGCCCATGGTCGTTTTCGGGCTCGAGGAGCATGGGAATGTGACCAAGGCACTCGTGGGTGAGAGAATCGGGACGCGGGTCACCCCCTAGGTGATCACACGAAGGGACAGACGTGATTGACGACATCCTCCTCGAGGCCGAGGACAACATGGATAAGGCCGTCGAGGTCGCCAAGGACAGCTTCGCGTCCATCCGGACGGGGCAGGCGTCGTCGGCGATGTTTGCGAACATCTTGGTCGACTATTACGGCGCGCCGACCCCTTTGCAGCAGTTGGCCGCTATCGGTGTCCCCGAGCCCCGCACGGTCACCATTAGCCCGTACGACGCGAGCGCGAAGCGCGACATCGAGACGGCATTGCGCAACTCGGACCTGGGCGTCAACCCCTCCGATGACG
>Ga0209429_10001092_pt1 | contig 17389 bp, 13 predicted proteins | sample BarGraNGADG00212_3_FD_184493 | JGI IMG/M metagenome (GOLD analysis project Ga0209429, IMG submission 184493) | Arctic peat soil microbial communities from Barrow, Alaska - Barrow Graham LP Ref core NGADG0004-212 (SPAdes) (version 2) | ecosystem: Environmental > Terrestrial > Soil > Wetlands >...
TCGCGGCCATCGGCCCGAAGCTCAAGGACCGCGACCTCAAGGTCGGCGACCGCATCGCCACCCTCGTCTCGCTGTCGCTGACGCCGCTCAAGATCGACGAGGTCATCTCGATCAACAAGGACACCTGTCAGGTCAAGGTCAAGGGCCAGGCCATCCTGTTCGAGACCGGCATCTACGCCAAGATCCCGAGCGACATGGACGAGGCCCTCGCCCTGGCGATCCTCGACGTCGCCGGCGCCCCGGCGCAGGCCGCCAAGCTCTGCAAGCCCGGCCAGACCGTGTTCATCATCGGCGCCGGCGGCAAGAGCGGCTTGCTCTGCGCCTACGAAGCCAGGAAGCGCGTCAAGCCGACCGGCAAGGTCATCTGTCTCGTGCACGGCGACGCCGGCATGAAGCGCCTCGAGAAGACCGGTTTCGCCGACGTGATCATCCAGGGCTCGGCCACCGACCAGCTGTTCGTCTACGACGCCGTCACGAAAGCGACGGCTGGCGCGATGGCCGACCTCACCATCAACTGCGTCGACATCCCCAATACCGAGATGGCTTCGGTGCTTGCGACCAAGGACGACGGGATGGTCTACTTCTTCAGCATGGCGACCAGCTTCACCTCGGCCGCCCTGGGCGCCGAAGGCATCGGCGCCGACACGCTGATGATCATCGGCAACGGCTACACTAAGGATCATGCGGTAATCTCGCTCGAGGTCGTGCGCGAGAGCCCGATCCTGATGCAGCTCTTCAAGGACACCTACGCCACCGGCGCCGGCAACCCCGAGCCGGTCAACATGAAAGCGTAGCACGCTGGGCCGAGTGACGGCGGACGAGCGCCCCACGGACGTCTCACCCAGGATGAACAACGCGTGATGCGGATCGGACTGTGGGATGTGCGCTGTGGGCGGCTCGACGTGGGACGGCATGAGGCTCGTCCGCGCGTCACGGCTCGCACGCGACAGGCGGGTCGGGCATGGCCGGACCGACGGATCAGGGCCGCTGGCGAGTCGAACCGAACAGCCGACAGGGATGGACGGGCGCCCGTGACTGGAGCGACGCGGGACGCGCACCGAGGGAAGCGGCAGAAACGTGGGATGCACGGCGTGGGACGCTAGGCTTGAGACGCACAAGCGCCCGCCCGCCGTCGGTACTCGGCACCGGGGCCCCGACAGGGGCCCCGGTGCCTGCCTGGGCCCACGTTTCGCGTGAAACCATGGCTGCGCGCCCTGGAGATGCAGACGGCGCCTGGTGATCCTTCCGCCCACGTAACGGCCCTCCATGCGCCGGCCGCAAGACTACAGCCGCTGCGAGCCGCCGACCACCGGCACCGGCGGCCATCGTTTCACGTGAAACACCGCAGACAGAAGGGGGCTGGGCGATCGCTCGAAGGCGATCGCCCAGCCCCCTTTCGCACGTCAGGCGCGCGTCGATGCTCGGCTCAGTAGCTCCAGCCACCCATCATGCCGCCGGAGCTGGACCCCTGCGTGCCGGCACCCGCTACGCCGCCGAAGCACGCGCCGCCGCAGCCGCCCTGACCGAGGCCGCGGCCGGCACCCGCGGGAGCCTTGATGCCGAACTTCTTGAACAGGCCCTGCATGTCCTGGCGATGCTCCGATCGCATCTGCTGGAGCGCGGCCTGCGCCCCAGTGCTGTTCGGGTCGGCGCGATACGTGTCGAACCAGGCGCGCATCTCCTTCTGATGCTCGGCGTGCATCTCCTGCATGGCCTTCTGGGCCTTGGGGTTGCTCATGAGCGCGCCACAAGCGCCACTGCCGCCGCCAGACCGCCAGCCGGATGGACCCGCGCCAAGGGCGACCGCAGCGGCCGCGAGCGCGAGCGCCGCGACCACGGCAAGCACCACGATCATCTTCCAGTGTCGTCTCATTCCGTTGCTCCTCGTCCGGGTCCGGCGCCGTACCACCGGCTCCCCTGTTTCGCGCCCGCGTGGTCGCGAGCTGGTGAGCCTCGGTCTGCCCAGCGCGCACACCAGGGCGTGCCCCGTTCAGACCTCGGTCATGTTTCGTGCTTCACGATACCCTATTGCTTTGAAAAACTTGTGAATCCTCGGCGTTAATCCTGTGAACGCCGCCGTTCGCACCGGGAGCCGTCGTGTGGCCCCTCTTGTCTTCAGCCTCCTAAGATCAACGGCAGACTGCTCTCCAAGGCGAGCGGGTACGTGACCAGGGCAGACATCGATCTCCGGAGGCACACGTGACCCATGAAGACGTCCGCCGGGCTCTCGCCGCCGTTCAGGACCCTGAACTCCAGCGCAACATCGTCGACCTCGGCATGGTGCGAAACATCATCGTCGATGAACAGCGCATCGGTGCGACGATCGTGCTCACAATCGCCGGCTGCCCACTAAGGAACCAGATCCGCGCCGATGCCGAACAGGCGCTTGCGGCGATCGCCGAAGGGCGCGCCGTCGAGGTGAAGCTCGACGCCATGTCGTGCGAGGAGCGCGACGCCATGGCGGAGCGTCTGAGCGATCGCCACGAGCTCGTACACACCCTCTTCGGCCCGGGCTCCAAGACCCGCACCATCGCCGTCGCCAGCGGCAAGGGAGGGGTGGGCAAATCGACCGTGACGGCCAATCTCGCCGTCGCCCTGGCGGAACAGGGATACGCGGTCGCCCTCATCGACGCCGATGTGTACGGCCCCACGATCCCACTCATGATGGGCCTTCCGGCTGTGCCGCCCGAGATGCACGAGGGAAAGCTCGTGCCCCCGGAGGCCCACGGCGTCAAGGTCGTCTCCATGGGCTTCTTCCTGCCTGACAACGAGCCGGTGATCTGGCGAGGGCCCATGCTGGGACGCGCCATCGAACAGTTCCTCGGCGAGGTGCTGTGGGGCAGCCCCGACTTCCTCCTCATCGACTTGCCCCCCGGCACCGGCGACATCGCCCTGACCATCGCTCAGATGATCCCCGGCGCCGGCATGATCATCGTCACGACGCCGCAGGAAGCCGCGGCCAAGACCGCGATCAAGGCCGCCAAGATGGCCCAGATGACGAAGCAGCACGTGCTCGGCGTCGTGGAGAACATGGCCTACTACGTCTGTCCCGACTGCGACAGCCGCCACTACATCTTCGGGCGTGGCGGCGCCTTCGAGATCGCGCGCCTCATGGATACCCGCCTGCTGGGCCGCATCCCGCTCGACCAGGCGACCCGCCAGGGCGGCGACGCTGGCGCACCGGCCGCCCTCGACCCCAGCACGCCGGTCGGTGCCGCGTTCGCGGACATCGCCCGCGGGGTGATCGACCCGGAGGCGCAGCCCGCGGCGAAAGCGATCGACGACGACAGGCCCTGACCGCGGCCGAGAAACGGAGAGTGCCAGCCGATACCCGACTGCTCGTGCTCATTGTGCGGCGTAGCAGCCTGGCTATATGTCCCATGCGCGCGAGGTCAAGTCCCCGCCGGCGCTGCCGCTGAGCCAAGCACGGAGGCCAAACGACAGGGGCGGGACCGCGCGATACCGTTCCGGCTTGGAACTCCCGACCAGACGGCTCGAACGACGTCTCCGTAGAAGATCGGCGTTCGCGGCGTCGCAGGCGAAGTAGCCTTCCCAAGGCCAGGATCTTACCCATTCATCTGCCTCGGGTAGACATTCCGAGGAGTCTCCGTAGAATTAATGAACTTCTCTTCGACGATCTACCAAGGCGAGGCTCCGGGGAATGCGCGTAGGAAAAGCCAACGGCGAGGACTGGCTGCGCCTCAGTGAGGCGGCGGACGCGCTCGGCGTGAGCCTCAACACGGTGCGGCGCTGGAGCGACTCCGGCAAGCTCACCAGCTATCGCAGCCCAGGAGGGCACCGACGCTTCCGGCGCAGAGACGTAGAGTCGCTGCTGCTCCGACAGAGGGGCGACGTCCCGACGGTCGGCTTGCCGCAGATGCTCCCGCTTCCCGGAGACGGGACCGCGACCGGCGTCGTAAGTTTGCGCACTCCGCTGACAACGCTGGCCCAGGTGGCTGCCGAGGGCATCGGCGTCACTTCGTGCCTGTTCGCCCTCGTCACCGACGACAGCACCGTCCACATCGTCGCGGACCACCGGCCCCCCGGGGCCACCCGCTACGTAAGCGCCGGCGCGGACCTGGGGTGCGACCGCACCCCGGCCATCTCCGAAGTACTGCGCACGGGGCGCCGCTTGGTGATCCCGGACCTCAGCTCGACGAACCTACTGGCCCGCAGCGAAGCAGAAGCCTATCGCAGGTGCGGCGACACCTCCATCCTGGCTCTGCCCCTCAACGTGAACGGCCGAGTCGCCGGGGTCATGGAGTTGGCCGAGACCCGCGCCGCACGCGCCTTCACCGGCGTCAACATCGCGTTCGCGGAGTTCATGGCGAGACAGGCGTCGCGCATCCTCGGGGGGGAGCCCGAAGGCCACGTCGATGCCGAGCCGAGGGATCAGGGAATCGCCGCCGCGTCGTCCGGCAACGCATGGCCCGATCAAGCGCCGCATTATGGCGCAGGAGACAGCCGTGTGATGCTCCACGCGCTCGTCGAGCGACTACGCGTAGAGCTCGACGCCGTCGCCTGCGACGTCCTGCGCTACGATCCGGGCGAGCGCACTCTCACGCTGGTGTCGGCGGCGGCCGAAGGCGAAGCGCCGCCGCTCGAGGGACTGCTGTACTCGGTCGACGATCTCGGCGGCGGCGTGACGGCCCTCGAAAGCGGTGAGGCCGTGACGCTCTACGACCTTCGCGACGGCCTCACGGGAACCCACCTCGTGCGCTACGAAGAGAACGGCGCACGCAGCGTCTTCTGCGTCCCGCTCCATCTCGGCGACGACGTCGTCGGCCTCCTTGAGGTGTTCAGCGCGGACCCGCATCGCAAGCTTGACCGGCAACGCCTGGGACTCGTCGAGGCCGCCGCCGCGATGGCAGCGCTGGCGCTCGCCGACGGGGAGAGCTCGGCGGGGCCAGCGCGTCGCCTGAGCCAGCTCGACGAGCTCATCGCCGATCTCGCCGTCAGCTCCTCGACCAGCGATGCGAAAGACGTCATTCGCACGGCTCTGCATTCGCTGCGCGAAGACAATGGGCTGACCGCCTGCACGCTCTACAGGGTGACGGACGGGGTGGCGACCGCGGCAGAGACGACCGGCGTCATGGCGTCTTCGGACACGACCACATGGCGCCTCGACGAGTACCCCGCGGCCGAGACGGCAGTCGCGGAGCGCAGGACGCTGGTCGCCATGGCATCCGCTGACCCGCAGCTCACGCCGATGGCAGCGGAGCGCTTCCTCACCTCGCGTGGCCTCAGCGGCGTCGTGCTCGCCCCCCTCATCTTCTGGGGCCGCCTGGTGGGACTGCTCGAAGTCGGGACTCCTCAGGCCGACCGCCTGGCGACAGTCGCCCAGGTCGTCGAGATGACGGCCGGACTCCTGGCCGCAGCTCTGGGCGGCGGCGACGTGATCACACGCCTGCAACGCCGCAACCGGGTCCTGATGCTGGTCGTCGAGGCCGGCCTCGAGGACACGGCCAGGCTGAGCACGGACGAAGTCCTGCACGCCGTGGTGGAGCGCCTGTCCCAGCTCACGTACAGTCCGGTGGCCGACATCTACGCTGTCGAAGGCAACACGCTGCGCGCCCTGGTGAGCTACGACAACGGGCGCTTCGACGATGAATGGGAGGGCGTCGCCATCCCCCTGCCGCGCTACCCCTGCAGCCGTCGCGCCATCGACACCGGCGACATCGTCGTCGCCGCTGGTCTGGACGACCCGCACCTTAGCGCGGAGAGCCGGCATTCCCTGGAGAAGTGGGGCTATCAGTCGCAGCTCTCTATGCCACTGGTGTCCGGCGGGCGTGTGCTCGGCCTCGTCGAGCTGTCCGACTACGTCCCACGCGACTTCGCCGCCGATCTGGAGCTGATCCGCGGCCTCGGGCAGGTGGCCGCGCACGCGCTCGAGAACGCCGCCCTGTTCGAGCAGGTCGAGCGGCGCAGCCGGGTGCTGAACGAGCTCGTGGAGCTGGGTGCCCTGACCAGCAGCACGCGCGACCTCGACGAGCTCCTGCGCCGAGCTGCCGAGCGCCTCCTGGCTGCCGTCGACGCCGCCAATTGCGACATCTTCCGGGTCTGCGACGAAGGGTTGCGCTGCGTCGCCAGCTTCGATCGCAGCGGCTGCGACGAGGCCTCGGTGGGCAACCTGCTCGACCTCGACAGCTACCCCACCGTGGCGACCGCCATGAACAACCACCAGGTGCTCATCGTCACGAGTCCGGACGACCCTCAGCTGAGCGAGAAGGAACGCCGGTCCTATCGCGAGTTCGGATTCGCCAGCGAGATCTGCATCCCGCTGGTGGTGAACGGCGAGCTCTACGGGCTCATCGACATCTACGACACCCGGGAGCGCGACTACGCTGAGTACCTCGGCTTCCTTAGGGGCGTCGGTCAGACGCTGGCGGGCGCTTTCGACAACGCCCTGCTCTTCCTGCAGCTGGAGCGGCGCAGCAGCGTCCTTCGCGAGATCGTCGAGCTGGGTGCGCTCGCCTCGCAGTCCCACGATCTGCAAAAGATCCTCAGCGTTCTCGCCGAGCGCCTGCGCGACACCGTGGAGGCCGCCGACTGCGACATCTTCACCCTGCAGGGCGATCAGCTCCGCTGCCTCGTCAGCGCCGACCGCAACGGTCTCGATGAAAGCGTCGTCGGCAGGGTGCTCGACGTGGACCGCTTCCCGGCCACGGCAATGGCCGTGCGCAGCGGGGAGGTCATGGCTGTGGCCAGCCTCGACGATCCTCGCCTCACCGACGAGGAGCGCGAGGACATGGGCGCGTACGGCTACCAAAGCGAGCTGTGCATCCCGCTGGTCATCGGCGAGCGGGTCATCGGCCTCATCGACGTCTTCGACACGCGTCCACGCGACTACGCTGAGTACCTGGACTTCCTGCGCAGCGTCGGGCAGACCGCCGCCGGAGCCATCGAGAACGCCTTGCTGGTTGCCGACCTCGAACGTCGCAACGCGGCCCTTGCCGAGCTCGTCGATCTCGGGAGGGTGGTCTAGGGCACCGGCGACCTCGCCCGCCTAGTTCGTACGCTCGGCCCACGCTTCGCGCGGTGTGCGCGGGACATCCGCCGCCCCGCTTCATCACCAGCCATGTGCGGCCGGGCAAGAAGACGGTGATCGTCTGCGACTCCGGGGAGGAGGGGGAGGGGAGGCCGCAACTCTCCGAAGCCGAGGCGCTCGCGGAGTTGCTGGCTGGCCCGGCTCTTCTGCACGACCGCGCCATCGCCGACGCGTTCTCACGCGTCCTCGCGCACGGGCAGAGACCCTAAGGTAGAGATAAGGCCCTGGTGGCCCCGTCCGGCGATCCGCCGCCGTTCGGACTCAACCACCGAGGCCAAGCCTTCTCATCTCACCGCAGGCGGCCGCACCGATGCGGCGTCGCCTCCTAGACGGTGAGGAAGGAGCAGAGGTAGTCGCCGACGTCCTTGTCGGCCTTTGAGAACCGCAGTGTCCGCAGGAGCCGGCAGAGCGTCTGGTCGTCGCTGACGACCGTCGCGCCAAGATGCTCGTATCGCGCGAGCACCGAATCGACTGCCTGTTCCTTCTCGTCGCGAGTCACTGTGCCCTCCCAAGGGATCCCATGTGCTCCGATACCAGTGTCGGCGGCGAGGTTCGCCAGCAGCATGGGACTCGCGTCTAGGGAGCGATACCCAGGCTGCCTAGGGGCGCTGAAGGGCGAGGCCGGCGATGATCTCCACCGCGGCGCGCGCCGCCAGCTGGCTGAGGTGACCCTGCAGGTCATAGCGCGGGGCCAGACAGCAGATGTCGAAAGCGGCCACGCGTCCTGAGCTCAGGACGCGCAGGGCGCGCAGCAGCTCCCGTGCACTGAGACCGGCGGGGTCCGGGTACTTCTGCCCGCCGTGCGCCGGGTCGACGACGTCGATGTCCAGCGAGACGTAGACCGCCTCCGTCCCGGCTGCGGCGGCTTCGAGAGCCTCCTGCGCGACGCCGGCGATACCCAGATCGTCGACGTCGGCCATCGTGTAGTAGCTGGTGCCCAGCTCGTCCGCGACGTTCTTGTCGCTGAGGGACTCGCGCCCGCCGCGGATGCCGATCTGCACGAAGTTGGCCGGCTCGACCACGCCCAGCTCGAAGGCTCGCGCCCACTGCGAGCCGGCCCAGTACCTGGGCTCGAAGCTGAGGTCGAAATGGGAGTCGAAAACAACGATGCCGAGCTTGCCGCTCAGCTTTCCGGCGAGGACCTGCAACATCGGTATGGGGATCGAGTGGTCGCCGCCGAAGACGATGGGCACGGCACCGGCCGCCAGGATGTCGGCGAGCTTCTCGTGGGCGCGCAGGAAGGTCTCCTCCACGTCCCCCGGCACCACGTCGACGTCACCGTAGTCGGCAATGCGCAAGTGATCCAGGATGACTAGGTCGCGACCAGCCTCGGGAATGAGACCGCGTCCGTGGCGGAGCGAATAGAAGACGGACTGCCGGCGGATCGCCGCCGGCCCACCGTCGGCGCCGGAGCGGTAGTAGATGCTTCCCTCCGGCGCCGGCGCGGCCAGGGCCGGAGCGTACGTGACCGGGTCGAGGAGCTTGACGCCCTCGTAGGGGATCCCAAGGACGGCGATGTCGGCGCCGGCGAGGTCGTCTGGACCGGCGGCGCACGGCGCCTCCATGAACGTGGGGATGTCGTCACGAAGTATCGGCGCCATCACCCGCTCCGGGCGACCCTCGGCCTTCTCTGCGCGGTGCGCCGCCTTGTCCCAAGCAGCCCTCACGTCCTTAGGGTCCATCTCCGCCTCCAATCACCAGCGGCGCGCCACACGCTGCCGCTTCACGTTGTCCTCATCCAGCGCCACCCCCAGCCCCGGGCCGTCCGACACGGTCACGGTGGAGACGCCGTCGCGGAGTTCCACCCCTAGCCCCACGCCGATGTCGTGCGTGAACCCGCCCGGCCGCCAGGGAAGATCGGCGTCACAGTGCACGGCGTTGGCGAGCGCCACGTTGACGTGGAAGTGGGCCGCCAGGCCCAGCGAGCTTTCGCCCATATTGCCCATCATGATGGTGACGCCGGCGGCCTCGGCGATGGCGTTCACCTTGAGCGCGCCCAGGATGCCGCCGGTCTTCATGAGCTTGACGACGAAGATGTCGCAGGCGCCGGCCTTGACCGCTGCCAGCGCCTCGCGCGGGCCGCGGATGGACTCGTCGAGCGCGATGGGCACGTCGACGCGGTCGCGCACCCAGCGCGCCGCCTCAAGGTCGTCCATGCGCACCGGCTGCTCGACGAACTCGATGTCGTAGGGCTCGAGCAGCTTGATGGCGCGCACGGCGGTCTTGGCGTCCCACCAGCCCTGGTTGGCGTCGACGGTGATGCGCGCGTGCGTGCCTGCGGCCTCGCGCACGGCGGCGACGCGCTGCTCGTCGCGCTCCGGCAGGTCGCCGACCTTGATCTTGAACACGGTGATGCCTTCGGCGCGCATGGCGCGGGTCTTCGCGGCCAGCGTGTCGGGCTCGTCCCAGCCCCAGGAGATGACCTCGGTGAGGCCGTCCCGGGTGCGGCCGCCGAGCAGGTCGTAGAGCGGCCGCCCCAGCGCCTTGCCCTGCAGGTCCCAGAGCGCCATCTCGAGCCCGGCCCTGGCCGCCTGGTTGCCCACCGTGTACAGCTCGCGTTCCCAGCAGTGCGCGATGGCCTCGAGCCGGAAAGGGTCCTTGCCGATCACTGAGGGCCCGAGATACTCGCCGATCACGTCCTGCACCGTCCAGAGCGTGTCGCCGGTGAACTCGTACGCCGGGCAGGCTTCGCCGAGACCCACGAGACCCTCGTCGGTCTCGACTCGGACTAGATCGCAGGGGCCGATGGCAAGCGCCGATGAAGCGATGACGAAGGGCTCCTCCATGGCCAGCTCGAGCGTATCGACGTGCACGGCGGTGATCTTCATGGGCGGCGCTCCGCGGCTGGAGGCAAGAGTCGCCCCGAGTCTACGCCATGCCGGCGGGCGGCGGAGAGAGCTCGCAGAAGCTCGCGAGGCTGGGCCCCTCACGATCACCCTGATCAAGTCCCTGGCGCTTGTTACGCACGCCGTGGCCCTGCTCCTCCTGAACATTGCGCAGTTCTTCGTGTTCCTCGCCGCGCAGCTAGCCGTCGCGATCAAGAGAGAGTGCTCCGAAGGCATGTACCGCTTCGTCACCGGCGTGATCCGCTGGTCCGCTCGCGTGCGGGCCTTCCTCTATTCCCTCACCGACGTGTACCGGCCCTTCACCCTGCAGCCGTCGCTCACCGCTCCCCACGCGCTGCCGGGAGTGCCCTTGCCGGGCGCGCTGCCGGGAGGGTGGCCGCCGCCGCCCGCGCCGCCCGAGCCGCCGCAGGCTCCGGGAGGCGGAGAGGAGTGGGTCCGGCTTGGCTTGCCCGCCACAGGGGAATGCCGTATAAGATATTGTCCCCGCAAGGGGACCCACTCGTGGGGCATTAGCTCAGCTGGGAGAGCGCCTGGATCGCACCCAGGAGGTCAGCGGTTCGATTCCGCTATGCTCCACCACCCCTTCCCGCCTTGCCACCGGCTGCGACTACCCCTCGGACCCGTCGTCGATGCCCACGTCGGTGAGCTGCACAATCGGCGCCTCGGGGTCGAGCCGTACCATGAGCGACCCGCACTGCAGGCACACCGGCTGCGGCGCGTCGGTGGTGAACTCGTCGCTGCAGCTCAGGCACGTGGCCGCGACCGGCCGATGATCAAAGTGCAGCGTAGCCCCCTCGAAGAAATCGTCCTCGCCGGCGAGCATCTCGAAGTACATCTCGATGGAGTCCTGCGAAAAGTCGGCGGCCGGCGTCATGACGAGGTAGAGGTCGGTGACCTTGCGGGCGCCGTTGGCCTCGGCCGCCTCGCGGGCACGGTCGATGATCCCCTGGGTGATGCCAAGCTCGTGCACGGCGCTGCCTCCGTCTCGACGTCTGTCTCCCCCCAAGTTCTACCACGGGCAACGCATGCTCGAGCACGGATCGCTGGCGAGCACGCAACGGAGGCGCCCCGCATTACAAGCGAGATGGAGTTCACCACCAACTACAGTGACCTCAGCACCGACAATGGCCTTCCAGACGAAAGCCGACTGACGAAAGGCGCTTTCACACGACAAGCAACCGAAAGCGGTGCTGATGCTGCGAGAATCGTCGCGATGGCAGTTGTGCGCTGCCTGCCATTCTGGTAGAACGGGAGCCGGAGTCTTGGTCTGCCGCGCCCGCCCGGGCGCGGTCACAGTAACCCCGCCGATCGGCGTGGCGGGAGCCCCCCGGCACCGGAGCGCGGGTCTCGAGGAGGGAGTCACAAGATGAAGGTGCTCATCGTGGGCGCCGGCATGCAGGGCCAGGTCATCACCTGGAACCTGGGCCGCAATCCAGCCGTCACAGAGATCGTGGTCGCCGACTATGACGAGAAGCGCTCCCGGTTCGTCGCTGGTCAGGTCGGCAACGGCAAGGCCAAAGCAATGTTCATCAACGCGTCGGACAGCGACGCCGTGGCCAAGGCCGGCGAGGGCTGCAAGCTCATCGTCAACGCCGTGATCCCGCAGTTCAACAAGTCGATCATGGCAGCGTGCCTCAAGGCCGGTACGGCCTACACGGACATGGCGCAGGGTCAGACGCAGACGCAGACCATCGACGAGGCGTACCTCGACCAGATGACGCTCGCCGGCGACTTCGCCAAAGCCGGACTCACGGCCCTTTTGAGCACGGGCATGGACCCCGGCGTCACCAACACCTTCGCCGCTTGCGGCTACGAGGACCTCGACAAGTGCTTCGAGATCCGCATCAAGGACTACGCCCTGTTCGACTCCCCCGTCCCGCTGCAGGTGTGGTCGCAGGAGACCTTCTACACCGACTGCGCGCAGCCCCCGCTGCTGTTCGAGGACGGCGCGTTCAAGCGCGTTGAGATCTTCGGCCGCCGCGAGCACTACGAGTTCCCCGAGCCCTTCGGACTCGGCGCCGTGATCTGCCACGACCACGAAGAGGTCAGCACGCTGCCACGCCTGCTCCCGAAGAAGTACGGCGGCAAGGGCCTCCGGTACGTCGACTTCAAGATGGGCGGCGACGAGGTCGGCATCGACGCCGACCTCGCCTTCGTGAGCTCGGGCATGGCCAGCAAGGAGCCGGTGACGCTCAGGGACGGCAGGAAGATCCGCCCGATCGACGTCTTCGTCGCGACCCTGCCGGCGAACCCTCCGGCGGATGAGCTCGCCCGGCTCGCCCTCGCCGGCGAGATCATCGACTACGGCGTCGTCACCGTCGACTGCATCGGCGAGAAGGATGGCAAGCCGGCCAGCGTGGGCTACAACATCTTCCCGCCGGACATCAAGTGGGTGAACGGCCAGATCCCGGGCGCCACCTGCGTGAGCTACGGCACCAGCACCCCGTCGAGCGTCTACGCCGAGTTCATCGTCGAGGGCAAGATCACCGATACCGGCATGATTTGCCCCGAGGAGCTCCCGCGCTCCGTGCGCGACGCCTTCATCGCCGAGCTCGGCGTGCGCAACATGCCGATCACGCGCAAGGACGTCGTGACTGCCAACTGACGCGAGGGTACAGAGCCCCGAGGCGCTTCCTCTGCCGGGAGCGCGGAGGGCCGGCGGAGGTGGAGTTCCCGCCGCCGGCCATCAGGCCAGCGGCTTCTCCATGACGTCGAAGCGGCGAGAGACGTGCATGCCGGCCGCCTCGTACACCCGTACAGCTTTGGTCACGTTCAACGCATCGACGTGCAGGCGCGCGACCTTCTGGCCGCGATGCCGAAGCGTTGCGAAGGCGGACGCGAGTAGGGCGCTGCCGATGCCACGCCTGCGCCACGGCTTGCGCACGGCGAGGTCGCCGATCTCCGCGCCGTGTTCGCCCTCGGCCGGGATGACGTAGCCGGCCAGCTCGTCGCCATCCCAAGCAAGCCACCAGAGGGTCGGGTCGGCATCGTCCGCCTCGAGGTGATGCAAACGCCACTCCTCGTAGCTGCGCTTCTCAAAGAGGAAGTGCTCGGCGAAGGCTTCGACGTCAGCCTCCCAGACGCGTCTGTCGTCGACGCCCAGCCTGAACGCTCGCGCCTCGATGCCCGTAGGCCACGGCGCCGGCGACAGTTCGCGGCGTAGATCGATGGCCATCTCGAAGTGCTCGCGCACCGAAACGAAGCCGCGGCCAGCCAGCGCCGCCCGGCGCACGGCATCGCTGTCTTCGCACCAGACCACCAAACGGCGGACGGCGCGATCGGGGCGCCGGGAAGGCAGCTCGGCGACGCGGGTCTCGATCGTATCGAGCAGGGCATCGCCGAGCCCAAGCCCGCGGTGCTCGGGGTGGACGTAGTGATCGGCCGTGACTTCACCGGCCGTGTCCGGCCATATCCAGGCGACGCCCACCACCAAGTCGTCGGGGGTCACGACCACCCACCAGTCTGTCGCCGGTTGACACTCCAGATCCTTCCATTCCGTGGCCAGCTCGTGCTCGTGAGTTCGCGGCTCACCGGTGTCGTGGCTCTCGGCCGCGTCGAGCACGGCCTGTGCCGCCGGCAAGTCGGCCTTTGTGGGGTGGCACAGTCTGTATCCGTCGGGCAGAGGCATCGGGTCTCCGGGGGCTGGCGGGCGCAGCCGGCCCAGCCTACTCCTCGACGCCGCAGAAACGGAGCGCCGTGAGGATGAGCGCCTCGGCGGCGGCGCGCAGCTGGTCGATCGGCACGTACTCGTCGGCCATGTGCGCGACGCGCACGTCGCCCGGCCCGAAGAGGACGGTCGGGATGCCGCCGACGTTGACGAGGAGACGCATGTCGGCGCCGTAGGTGACGCCCTCGACCGGAGGGGCCGAGCCGAGTATCGACGTCGCCGCGTCGACCACTGTGGTAACGATGGCGTCAACCGGATCCGTGACCGCCGGATCGAAGCGGCCGCCCCACCACTCGACCTCCGGTGGATGCTCGGCCAGCCAGGGGTCGGCCGCGGCGGTGCTGGCGATCGCGTCTTCGAACGCCCGCCGGGCCGCGGCGACATCCTCGCCGACGGCGACACCGTAGCGGCCCTCGGCGACCAGCGTGTCCGGGACACTCGAGGCCCAGTCGCCGGCGCGCACGGTCCCGACCTCGATGGGCCACGGCAGGCGATAGCGCGCGAAGAGTGGCGAGCGTGGGTCGCCGGCGACGGCCGCGCAACCCGCGAGCCGAGCCGCCCTAGGGCCAGCGCTGGCGCCGGCGGCTCCGCCCTCACCGTCATCCTCGTCCCCAGGGACGCCGCAGCGGTCGGCTTCCATTCGGCGCAGCGCCGCGAACAGCGGCAGGAACTTCTCGACCGCGTTCACGCCCTCCTGGCGCACGCAGCCGTGCGCGGAGAGACCGTGGACGGTCAGCCGGAACATCAGCGAACCCGCCTGCGCGGGGACCACGCGCAGATCGGTGGGCTCGACCACGACCGCTCCGTCGGCCGTGTGGCCGCGCAAAATGCTCGCCAGAGTCCCGGTGCCGCCGTCTTCCTCGCCGACGACACTCCCGACCGAGAGGCGGCCGCGCAGGCGGACGCCGGCATCGCGGATTGCCTTCACCGCGAACAGCGCGCAGACGAGGCCGCCCTTCATGTCGACGGCGCCGCGGCCGTAGACCCGGCCGTCCCGGACGGCCGGGTCCCAGGGCGGCGTCGTCCAGGCGGCGTCGTCGCCGACCGGCACGACGTCGATGTGGCCGTTGAGGAGCAGGTCGCGGCCGGCTTCGCTGCCTGCGGCAGCCCGGCCGGCCGCTTTTTCCCCGTACCACCCGACGACCCCGAGAGCCTCGTCCCGATCGACCTCGTGGCACCAGTGGGGGTGACGGCTCAGTTCGTCGAAGTCGATCGGCCAAACGTCGGTCGCCAGACCGGCGCCCTCCATCCACGCGGCCACGCGGCGCTGCGCCGGGGTCTCCTCGGCGTCGAGGCTGGGGGTGGCGATCAGCTCGCGCATGAAGGCGACGAGGTCGTCAAAGTCGAGCGCGTCGAGGGCGCGACGTTCGGCGGCGCTCCGCGCGCGCCCGGCAGCATCCCGGCTCACGCCGCGCCCCTCATTCCGGGTCGCGCAGGACCGGCCGCGTGAGACATGTGGGCCCGCCCTCGGCCTTGAACGAGAGTGGCTCGCCGGGGAAGGTCACGACCTCGCAGTCCGCCATCTCGAGCAGTTCCCTGGTCACCGGACTCCCCCCGAGCATGATGCAGCGCCGCGGAGCGACGGTGAGCACGTTGGTCGCCTGAGTGTGCCGGAATTCATCCTCTAGGACCTCGAGCAGCCGGATGCCTCGACGCTTCAGCTCGGTCCAGAGCGCGGTCGGCATCAGCGGTGGATAGGCGACCGCGAGGTCTGCATCGACCGGGCTGATCAGGCTGAGCAGGTGCAGGCAGGCCTCAGGCCCGGTGAAGAAAGGCAGATCGTAGTCGAGCACGGTGACGCCGAGCGGTGCGAGCAGAGCGCGGAGCTGACGCACGCCTTCGGCGTTCGTCCGAAAGCCGCGCCCCACAGCCAGTGTGTCGTGGTCGAGCCACAGCGTGTCGCCACCCTCGGCGTGGGCCTCGCCCTCGAGGCGCCCGTAGACCGGCACCCCGCAGAGCTCGAGCGCGCGTCCGAGCGGCTCTTCCTCGCCCCGGCGCGCCTGCTTGCCCATATTGAGCAGGAGCGAACCGCGATCGGTGACCAACGCCGGGTCGAAGACGAACACGCTGTCGCTGTGCCCGGGGAGCGGCTCGTCGTGATAGAGCACCTCGACGTCCCAGGCACGGAGCGCGTCGGCAAGGGCGTCGTGCGCGCGGCGCGCCTCCGGCAGGTCGATGGCGCTCGTGTAGTGCCACGACGCCGGGTCGGCGGCTGCCATCGCTTCGCCCGGCCGCCGCATCATCACGCGGCGCAGGCGGCCCGTCATGCTTTGAGCGCCGTAGCCTTCTGCCATCTCCGTCCCCCTTGCCGCGGCCATTGAGGCGACTTCTATAACAGGTCGACACCCAAGCCCGCGTAGCAGGCCTTGGGCAACGCGAAACGCGCTGTGCGAAGCGGATCGACGATCTGCGAGACCTGCAGCTCGCCGCCGGCGCTCATGAGCATGGTCGCGACCTCCAACGAAAGGCCGAGGCGCCCGGTCAGCAATGCCGTCATGTCGCGCGTGGCGGCGTCGGTGGCGGCGTCGAGCGTCTCCGCCGAGGCGATGGTCGCGACCAGATCCGGGGTCTCCACCACAGGGCCGGCGATCTCGAGATCGCGACGCACGTCGAGGCGCAGGGTGACGCAGCCGGCGACCTCGACGCCGGTGCCGCAGATCTCGCCGTCGCCCATCGCCGCGTGCAGGTCGCCGACGGCGAACAGAGCGCCGCTACAGGCGACCGGCAGGTAGAGCACGGCGCCGGGGCCGATGAGCCGCGTGTCCATGTTGCCCCCGTGCGCGCCGGGCGACGCCGTGGGCACCGGCGCGCCTGCCGGCGCGACACCGATCACGCCGATCATCGGCCGCAGCGGGATGGCGAGGCCCTCGTCGAGCTGGGCGGCGCCGTCCACGATGGGCACGATCCGGCTGACCTGCTCCTCAAAGCCGTCGGCGAGGACTCCGAAGCCCGGGCCCACGGCCATGACCCCTTGCTCGCCGACGTCGATCCGCTCGATGAGCACCGAGAGGACGTCGCCGGGGCCTGCGCCCTCCACGTACACCGGCCCCGTCGCCGGATTGATGCGGTCCCAGTCGACCTCTGCGAGCACGTCGCCGGGCCACTGGACCTGGTCGTCGAAGCAGTCGGCCGTCTCGAGTTCTAGCGTCGTACCGCCGGCGATGCGCAACGACGGCACCGCTTCGGCCGAGAAGGCGAACACGCGGTGCTCTTTGGTGAGACGGATCACGGCCGGGTGGGCGCCGCCGGGCGAGCCGGGTCCGTCAGTCGCCGTGGATCTTGCGCCGCCAAGGGGCCCACGAAGTGGGCCGGCTCATGTCGGCGTACTGATGCATAGGGGTGTCGGCCGGCTCACTGAGGATCAGCAGGCCGTCGGCGGCAACCAGCGATAGGCCGTCGGCCTGAAGCTGGGCGAACAGGCTCACGATGCCGACTGCGTCGGCACCGCCGCCGAGCTCGTCGACAGTCAGAGTGTGGTTGGAGAGAAACCGCTTCCACGTGGTCATGAGCCGGTCCCACGTGTAGTCGCAGCGGACACCGCGCACCAGGAGCGAGAGGGCGCGATCGTCGGAGCCGACGATGCGGCCCTTGCCGCCCCACAACACGAGCGGAAACTCGTCGCCGATCGTCTCGGCGGTGCGGGACTTCATCGTCTCGATCGAGATCATGGACCCTCCGGGGGGAGTTGCAGTCGCCAGTCTACCGGGTGTGAGCCCGACTTTCGAGCGTCCTCCGGTTCGAGGTGGACGATCACATCGGTGATCTGCCCGTACTCGGAGCGCAGAGCAGCCTCGACTTCGTGCGCGATGATGTGGCCTTCTCCGATGG
>Ga0209429_10001093_pt1 | contig 17386 bp, 17 predicted proteins | sample BarGraNGADG00212_3_FD_184493 | JGI IMG/M metagenome (GOLD analysis project Ga0209429, IMG submission 184493) | Arctic peat soil microbial communities from Barrow, Alaska - Barrow Graham LP Ref core NGADG0004-212 (SPAdes) (version 2) | ecosystem: Environmental > Terrestrial > Soil > Wetlands >...
GCGGCCGGTGAAAAAAAGGAACTCGATCCGCTGGATACTTCGGACGTTCAGGATACTTCGGACGTTCAGGATACTTCGGACGTTCAGGATTCTTCGGACGTTCAGGATACTTTGGATTTCCCGATTGACCGGAAGGTTCTTTTCGTATGTACAGGGAACACCTGCAGGAGCCCGATGGCAGAGGCTGTTTTCAATGTGCTGGCAGCAGAACGCGGCCCTTTTTCAGAAATCGGCACGCATAGGCCCGTTCGCATCCATGGTTCTTCGGCGGGTATTTTCGCTGTCAACGGCAGTCCTGCCTCCGGATATGCTGCCAGGGCTGTACGATTACTTTTCGGTGCCGACCTGTCCCTGCATCAGGCAAAAAAAGTGACATTCGATATTCTTGCGGAAAATGATCTGGTTTTTGCAGTGACGCTTGAACATGCAGTGCTGTTGCGAAGGTTTGCGCCTGGCATATCGGACAGAATTTATTCTTTTTCCGAATACTGTGTGAAAAATTCCGTTTCCATGAATGGCGGGTCATCAAATGGCGGGTCATCGGAACATATACCGGATGTCTCCGACCCGTTCGGTATGAATCAGGAAGACTATATCAGAACAGCCCGGAATCTCTATGATTTGATAGACGCTATGTGGACAGCCATCCTCGCAGATCTGGGAGCGGAATAGAGTCCGCAGGTGTGAATCCATCAGGATGTGTGGTTGGATGATTTTCGACAATCACATCAATTATGTATTTGTGTTTTAGCGAAATTGACATGATTTGTACTATTCAAATTATTTCCCGGATTTTTCGTTAAATTTTTTAAATTTGCATATAGCATGTAGCAATTCACTTGAAACCGAATTATTATTGACATATCCGGTCCGCTGGATTCATAAACTAGGCAAACAGGAACATGAAGAACTGCAGGACAGGATAAAGAGACAACCGCCAATATACCTGTGAAGAATGATCTGCGCATGAATATATATGTATTTGTGCAGCAACGGACGCATACTTGACGAGTCTGCTATCCTATGCTATCCTTTTTCGTGCTGCAAAGGATGCGGCAAGTTAGATATTAATCCTCGCTCTCGAATAAGATCGAGAGCCGTTCAGTCCAGGAGGAGGTGAATTTTAGATGGCAAACAAGTATGAATTAGTCGTTGTTTTAAGCCCGATTCTCGGTGAGGAAGGTTATGCTTCCACAATCGCCCTGATCAAGGCTAAGATCGAAACCGCTGCTACTATTGAAGCAATGGAGACGATTGGTGCCCGACGTATGGCTTACGAGATCAATGATCAGAAGGATGGTTATTACCTTCAGTTCAACTTCACATCAGAACCCGATTTCCCCAAAGAAATCGAGCGTATTCTGAAGATTACCGAAGGCGTATTGCGTTATCTCGTTATCCGTGTTGATGCGTAATCACAAGAAGGAAGTGAAAGTATGAACAAAGTCATTCTTATCGGAAGATTAGTCAAGGACCCTGAAGTTAAGACAACACAGAGCCAGATTGCATTTTGTGGTTTTACAATTGCTGTTGACCGGAAATTTAAAACTGCAAGCGGCGAACGACAGGCGGATTTTATCACCTGTGTAGCATGGCGGCAGCAGGCCGAATTCCTCGGGAAATATTTCCAGAAGGGTTCCCGTGTCGCAGTGGTAGGCAATCTTCAGAGCCGGTCGTATGACGACAAGGACGGAAAGAAAGTCTACGTAACTGAGGTTGTCGTCGATGAAATTGAGTTTGTAGATTCCAAACGTGACGGAGCCCAGGCTTCCGGATCCGAAGGATCCCACTCAGTTCCCGTTGCTTCAAATCCTCCTTCGGCCCCTTCTGTAGACAATGGATTTTATCCAGCAATGGATGACGATACGACACTTCCATTTGATCTGTAATTTTATTTATTGCACTTTTGTGCGCCGGTGTCCTGCAAGTCAGGCACGGATTATTTTGAAAGGAGAATACATTAATGGCTGAAAATAGAGGCCCAAGAGCTGGCGGTCGTGATTTTGGCGGTGATCGCGAAGGCGGTCGCGGCGGAATGAGACCGAGACGTACACGCCGTAAGGTATGTGCTTTTTGCGCAGATAAGATAGACTTCATCGAATATAAGGATGTTTCCAAACTTCGTAAGTTTACATCTGAGCGCGGCAAAATTCTGCCTAAGCGCATGACAGGTAACTGCGCCAAGCACCAGAGAGAGCTTACCATTGCGATCAAGCGTGCAAGACACATTGCACTCCTTCCTTTTGCAATGGACTAAGTCGTAAAGATTTTTTCGAACGGCTTATTCTCGAATGCGTGTTTATTGCGCTTCCCGTATGTAACGTTTATAATTATTGGGCATCCGATGCATTTGCTTTGGATGCCTGATTTTTTTACATGAATAGCATCTGAAAAGGAGGAGCGCGTGCAATTATTTTAATTGTGCGATAAGTAGATATGAAAGTTATATTAATTTCCGACGTAAAGGGTCTCGGTAAGGTTGATGATGTTGTTGAGGTCAATGACGGATATGCAAGGAATTTACTTTTCAAAAAGAACCTCGCACTTGAAGCCACTCCGGTAAACATGAATGCAATTAAGCTCAAGAAGGGTTCTCAGGCTGAAAAGGCCCGCCGTGAGCTTCTTGAAGCCAGAGAGAATGGCAACAAGCTTGCCGAGCAGAGACTGACGCTGTCGATGAAAGCCGGCGAGGGCGGACGCCTTTACGGTGCCGTAACCGCTATGGATATCGCAGCCGTTCTGGAAAAACAGGGTTACAAAATTGACAAGAAGCATATTCTGATCAAGAACCCCATCAAGGCAGTCGGGTCTTTTGAAGTTACACTGAAGCTTCATGCGGATGTTTCGGTAAATATTACCATTGATGTAAAGGCTCTGGCTTAATATTTGGCGGATTTCCGGTTTTTGCTGCCGGTAAGTATGATATGAAATAAATACATGGATCTCGGAGGAAAAGATGGCAAAGGCTTCGCCAAATGTCCCGGCAGGGAGACTGCCGCCCCAGAACGTACAGGCTGAACAGGCTGTATTATGCTCGTGTCTGGACAGCGAGAGTGCCTTAACTGTCGTTTCTGCAATTCTGAATCCGGATGACTTCTACAGCCCGAATCACAGGCTGATTTTTTCGGCTATCCTTGAGCTGATGTCGACCCGGTCTGCCGTAGATATTATTACAGTGTCAGACTTAATGGGCAAACGCGGAGAGCTTGAGCAGGCTGGCGGAACAGCTTATATCAGTCAGCTTTCCGATTTGGCGGTAATCCGGTCAAATGCTGCGGAGTATGCAGCGATCGTCCGCCAGAAGGCCATGCTGCGAAAGCTCATCAATTCACTCGATGACGTGACCAGGCTTTCTTATGAAGGTGAGCAGGAAGCCAACAATCTGGTGGACATCGCAATCAAGCGCCTCTCCGATATTCGTGAAAATCCGGCCGGCGGCGGATTTGAGACAATCTATGAGATCCTCAAGAGAACGCTGCAGGAGATTGTTGATATCAGCAAAGGCAAGAAAGAGAGAAGTGTTGTACGTACAGGCTTCCCGCTGCTTGATAAAGCGATCGGCGGTTTGCGGCCGGGTTCTCTTGTCATTGTTGCTGCCAGACCTGCTATGGGTAAATCTGCATTTGTTATCAACATTGCCACCAATACGGCTATCAATTACAACACTCACGTGGCGTTCTTCAGTCTGGAAATGTCAAAGATGGAAATCGGCAATCGTATTCTTGCCTCAAGATCTTCCGTAAGTACCTATGCACTGCAGAATGCGGATATTAAAGAGAATGACTGGGAGCAGATCGGCAAGGCGATGACGCTCCTGACGCCGGCTCCTTTCTATATCGATGATCGCTCCGGCATAAATACCATTGAAATGATGGCAAAATGCAGGCAGCTGAAAAACGAGAATAAGCTCGGACTGATTATTGTTGATTACCTCCAGCTGATGAATCCCGCGGGAAACAAGAGCGGAGGCAACCGTCAGCAGGAGATTTCCGAGATATCCAGATCGCTGAAGATTATGGCCAAAGAGCTGGAAGTCCCTGTCATTGCGCTTTCACAGCTGTCGCGTGGCGCTGAGTACAGGGAAGACCGCCGCCCGCTTCTGGCAGATCTTCGTGATTCCGGTGCTATCGAGCAGGACGCGGATATGGTTATGTTCATTTATCGCGATAAATATTATGATAATTCAACTGAAAAGCCTGAGATAGAAGATGCCGAAATCATACTTGCCAAGAACAGACAGGGCGAAACAAAGACAGTCATGGTCAAATGGTGGGCAAGAAAGACGCTCTTTTTCGAGCCGGATCAGCCGGGACAGCCAGGCGATCCGCAGGCTCCTGATTTCCCTTCCCCCCAGCAGAACCAGCAGAATCAGCAGAACCAGTACGTACAAAGCAGGCCGCACGCAGCACAGGACATTCCCGATCCCGAAATGGATCCGAATGGATTCGATGGCCTTGAGCCCCCTGAGCAGGATGGAGTATTTTAATGTCTCTTTTGCTTGACTGCCGGAAGTACTGTCAGGACTTTGGGCTTCTTTCGTGTCAGGCCGTGATCGCAGGGGTTTCCGGGGGCGCAGATTCCATGTGTCTTCTGGACATCCTTTTTTCATTGTCTGAAGAATCAAAAAAAGCAGGGTCCCCGCATCCTTTCCCGAAGATTGCCGCAGTGCACGTAAACCACGGCCTGCGCGGGGATGCGGCAGATTATGATGAGAATCTAGTCCGCAGATATTGCAAGGAAAGAAGAATCCCTTTCTTTGCAAAGAAAATTGATATTCAATCCATCGCCAAAGAGAATAAAGTGAGCCTTGAACAGGCCGGGCGCGATGCCAGGTATTCTTTTTTTGAAGAAACAGCACAGGAATTCCAGCCTGAGGCCGGCCCTGTGTTTATAGCGACCGCACATCACCGGGAGGATCAGGCGGAGACGATTCTGATGAATCTTTTCAGGGGAACCGGACCGGACGGCATGTGCGGTATGCAGCCGATTGCAGGCAATATTATCCGGCCGCTGCTTTTTGCATCGAAGGAAGAGATCCTGGACTATATGGCAGCGGGGAAGATCCCGTTTTTGGATGATTTGTCCAATTTTGACAATATATATACACGTAATCGCTGGCGCAACCAGATTCTGCCGCTTGTAGCCGATGTATGCCGTAAGGATCCGGTCCGGCCTCTGCTGGCCTTCTCTGAACTCGCCGGCACGGATAAGGACTTTTTCGACAAAGCAGTTGCCGAAATATTTGAGAAAAATGCCAGCCGGGGCGGAAGCGGGGCATACGGGCTTCCCTGTGAAGTAATCCGCAGGGAACACAGGGCGATTGCATCAAGACTTGTACGCTGCCTGTATTCGAAACGGTTTGCTTCGGGGACAGACCTGACATCTGCACATGTTTCTTCCATACTGTCTCTGATTGAGGAAAATTCTAACGGCCGCAGGATTTCGCTGGCGCATGGAAAGGTGGCTTATCTTGCTGAAGGGATGATTTTCGTTGATGAACTTTCGGATTTATCTGACGCAGATACGTATGTGTGGGATGTAAAAGGCGGTCAGATACTGCTTTGCAGCGAGGAAACGCCGTCGGAACCACTTGCTGTTATAGGCGATATTACATCGAAACGAGTTGTTGCTATTTCGAAAACTTCTTTCGAAGTAGATGTTATCCTCGTTGAGAATCCTGAACAGGTAGTTTATAATGGTCGGACATGGTATTGTCCCGAAAAGGATTTAGGGGGTGCCGTGATCCGTACAAGAAAACAGGGTGACTGGTTTTCACGTGCCGGCTGTTCTTTCGGGAAGCCTCTTCGCAGGTTTATGACGGACAGAAAGATACCTGCTTTTATCAGAGGCAGGATGCTTCTTGTGGCGCGCGAATCACAGATTTTGTGGATTCCGGGGGTATCGTGTGCAGTAGGTTTTGCAGATGAAATCTCTGGACGCAGATATTTTGAGTCGCTTAGCATTGAAAAGAACAAATTGTCTGTACAGGATACGGAGTTGTACAGGATTACTATAAAGGATAGAAGTTGACGGGAGGAGCACAGAAATGGCTCATTATGTAAAGGGTGTTTTGATACCGCGGGATCAGATTGACAAGATGGTCACGGGGCTTGCTGATCGCATTACGGAAGATTATCAGGGCAAGGAAATTGTCATTGTCGGAGTTCTCAAGGGATCATTTATCTTTATGGCCGACCTGGTCCGCAAGATAAATATTCCTATGATCCTCGATTTTATGTCTGTTTCAAGTTATTACGGCGGGACCAAGAGTTCCGGAGTAGTAAAGATCATTAAGGATATGGATGTGGATATTGAAGACCGTCATGTCATTATTGTAGAGGATATTGTCGATTCCGGACTGACGCTTCAGCATTTGAAAGAGATGCTTCTCACCAGAAACCCTGCCAGCCTCAAGGTCTGCGCCGCTTTTGACAAGCCGGACCGCAGAAAAGCTGACATTACTGCGGAATACACCGGGATGAAGATTCCGGATGAATTTATTATTGGTTACGGACTTGATTTTGACGGAAAATATCGCAACTTGCCGGATGTATGTATTCTGGCATTTGATGGAGGTAATGAATGAGCCAGGCAACCCCTAAAAAGTTCGGAGGAGCCCCTTTCTATTTGATGCTGCTGCTGGTTATTGTTGTAGCAACCTATTTCTGGTATTCAGGTGACACATCCGGCAAGACGGACGACTTGTCGACTTCCCTTGGGTATATACAGACCGGTGACAATAAGCCGACTGATGTTACCTTGAATGGATATGAACTTAAGTTCACTTACACGGCTGCAGATGGTACTGCTGTCAATGTCAGCAAAAAAATACCGCCCCTTTCGATAGACCATGTACTGTCCATTTTAATGACTGCCCAGGAAGAAGGCAAAATCACAGGTTATGAGTACGTTGAACCGGCTGATGTCAGCAGCATACTCAGTGTGGTTACGATTGTAATTATGGTTGCAGCCATGGGCTTTTTCCTGTGGTTCTCTTTCTCCCGCTCTCAGGGCGACGGGAAGAGTGCCATGAGCTTTGGAAGAAGCAAGGCGAAGCTCAACGACCCTTCCAAGAATAAGGTGACATTTGCGGATGTTGCCGGAGCTGATGAAGAGAAGGAAGAACTCCAGGAAGTTGTTGATTTCCTGAAAAATCCCAAGAAGTATTCTGATCTTGGCGCCAAAATTCCCAGAGGCATTCTGCTGTTCGGCGCTCCCGGTACAGGCAAGACTCTTCTTGCCAAAGCCGTAGCAGGTGAGGCGGGCGTTCCGTTCTTTTCCATCTCCGGTTCAGATTTTGTCGAGATGTTTGTCGGCGTCGGTGCAAGCCGTGTACGCGATCTTTTCGACAACGCCAAGAAGAATGCCCCCTGTATCATTTTCATTGATGAAATTGATGCTGTCGGCCGTCACCGCGGTGCCGGAATGGGCGGCGGACATGACGAGCGTGAGCAGACCTTAAATCAGCTGCTCGTCGAAATGGATGGCTTCGGTCCGAACGAAGGAGTTATTGTTATTGCAGCGACCAACCGTATGGATATACTTGATCCGGCTCTTCTGAGACCGGGCAGATTTGACCGCCGCGTTGTTGTCATGCGTCCCGACATCAAGGGCAGGGAAGCTATTCTTAAAGTACATGCCAAAAACAAGCCTTTGGCCAAGGATGTCGACCTTCATGAGATAGCAAAGATGACACCCGGATTTACCGGCGCGGATCTTGCAAATCTTCTGAACGAGGCAGCACTCTATGCAGCCAAGCATAATGCCAAGGAAATTGTTTACCATGATATTTCCGAATCCGTCTTCAAGGTCATGCTTGGACCGGAGAAGAAGAGCCGTGTTATCAGCGAGAAGGAAAAGAAGCTGACGGCATTCCACGAAGCCGGACACGCAGTCGTTCTTCGTACTGTATCGGATACGGATAAGGTGGAGCGCGTTTCGATTATTCCAGCAGGCGGTGCCGGCGGTTATACTGCCCACAAGCCTGATGAGGATGTCTACTACACCACTCGTCAGCAGCTCATCAACGATATTATGATTTCACTGGGCGGACGTGCTTCCGAGGAAATTATCCTCGGTGAAATAAGCACAGGAGCCTCTTCCGACCTCCAGAGCTGCAACAATGTAGCACGCAGTATGATAACCAAATACGGCATGAGTAAACGCCTCAGCAACATGGTTTTCGGCAGTGACGAAGAAGTATTCCTTGGAAAAGATTTCGGTCATGTTCAAAATTACAGTGAGCATGTTGCTTCGATCATAGATGAGGAAGTTCAGGTTATCATTGATGAAGCCTACAAGCAGGTTATTGAGATTCTCAAGAGCAAGATGAAGATTCTTCAGGCTGTTGCCAATCGCCTTCTCGAAACAGAGAAGATCGAAGGCCCTGAGTTTGAAGCGATCTATGTCTCCGGCGGACTTGATTCTCCGGTAACATACGCCTAAGGCAATTTTGTTCCATACAAGTCAAAACGAACGCCCGCCGGATTACATCCGGCGGGCGTTTTTGTGATTCATGCAGCGGGTTCAAAATGAGAATCTGTCTGATTGAATGCGGTCAGGCTTTCTGTCTGCCGGATTCGATCTTTATCATATCATCGGCCAGTTCACGAATATCTTCCGGACCGAGTACGAGAATCAGATCATCTTCGGATACAAGATCATCAAGACGCGTGATAATATCCTTTTTGTCGGCAAAAAATTCAGCATGTCCGCCAAGTTCATTGATTTTATCAGCCAGCATTGAGGAGGAGATGGTGCCCGGGTTGATTTCCCGATCGGAGAAAATCTCTGCAAAGAGGACATGCTCGCAGGGAAGAAGACTCTGTACAAAATCGTCGAACAGTACCTGCGTACGGTTATAGGTCAGCGGCTGGAATACAACCCAGGTTTTTTTGTGGGGAATATGTGACGCAGCGGCAAGGGTTGCACGTGCTGCGGATGGGTGGTGGGCATAATCAGCGACGACGGTGGCGCCCCTGTACTTGCCCTTGATGGAATACCGGCCTTCCGCACCCGTAAATGCGGCCAGAACGTTTGCGGCCGCTTCGGGAGTACCTCCGTTGATATGGGCACAGGCAATCGCTGTAAGGGCATTGTAGACATTGTGGTCACCGGGGACCCGGAGTGCGATATGTGTATAGAAAGTACCGTCAATATAAACATCAAATGCAGGATACCCTTCGTGGTAAGCAAGATTATCGGCGTAGACATCAGCATGCTCTCCGGTTACCGGGAAAATGTCTCCCTTTTTGCCGGTAGTTACAATGGCAGGCATGGAAAGCCCCAGCGGTGTGCGGTACCCGGGCATTCTGCGGACGGCTTCAGCGGTATTGGGATCAAATGCCGGAATGACTAAGGTGCCTCCGTCGGAAATCTTCTGCGTGAATTCTGCGAATACGTCAATTACCTCTGACAGACTCTTGAAACAGTCAACATGATCATAATCTATATTTGTAATGGCGGCCGTTGTTGAATAGAACTGCAGAAAAGATCTCTGGTATTCACAGGCCTCGGAGACGAACAATCCGTGAGGCCTGCCCATATGGACAGTACTTCCGAAAGCGTCGAGCTCTGCACCGAGATGGACGGTAGGATCCTGGCCGGATTCGATCAGGATAAGGGAGGCCATGGAGGTGGTGGTTGTTTTGCCGTGCGTTCCGGAAATATTGATAACGCGGTCAAAACCCGCTGTCAGGTAACCGAGGAAACGGGCACGGTCCACACTGGGTATGTTTTTGGCGGCCGCATAGGCGAGTTCAGGATTTCCCGGAAGAATAGCCGCGGTATGGACAACAAGATCCGGCTGGAAACTCTCAAGATTTGCCTCCAGGTGACCTGCGAAAACATGTATTCCTTTTTCTTCGAGATAATGCGTGCGGTGTGACAGATGCATATCGGAACCTGCAACGGTATATCCCAGCCGTGCGGATATTTCCGCAAGCCCGCTCATACTGATGCCTCCGATTCCTACAAAATAAATACGTGCATGTGCCGCAAGAAAAGACAGATCCTGCTTGCCTGCGAACGTTGCTTCCGAGGATTTCAAATTCTGATTATCATGAGTTGCCATTGATTTTCCTTCTTTCCCGGTTCACAGCTCTGTTGTGTGACCCTTAAGCTTCCTATTGCATTATACCCAACGTTTTGATTTTTCACACGCAAATCACGAATTTTGTGTACTGTGCACAAGCACGGGTGGTTTATTTGTATCATCTATAGAATATTTTCACATAGTGTATTCACTTTTAAAAATCTGGAGTACAATGCACATAATATCTACTATATAAATATGATGTTTTCTGGAACGACAACGAGCTGACATTTATGAGAGACCAATGGAGGTAAACAGGCAATGGAAATCACCGGTATTATTATTCGGAGAATATCTCTTGAAAGCAAGATGAAGGCAATTGTATCGATTACTTTTGACAATGCATTTGTTGTTCATGATGTTAAAGTCATTGAAGGGGCCAACGGACTCTTTATCGCAATGCCCAGCCGCAGAACTCAGGAAGGCGATTTTAAGGATATTGTTCACCCTATCAATTCCGAGTTCAGGGAAGAACTGTCCAGTGCCGTTCTTGAGAAATATCAGGCAGCTCTTGCCGATTATATGGCGGACGAGACACATCACGAGCAGATCAAGAGTATTCCTGTGCAAAGTGTAGTCATTGACACTCCTTAACTCATTAAATGAATAAGTATTTTGAGAGCAGACTGTACTTGAAAGAGGCAGGCTGCTCTTTTTCTTTGTCCGTAGTTTATAATGGATCATAAAATGAGTAGTCGATAGAAGAAAGGTAATTCCAATGAAAACAACCAAAATGATTCGATATATCGGGTTTAGCCTATTGATCCTGTCTACTGTCCTTTTACTATATCTGTTCTCATATACTGCACTGAGGGACAAAACAGCCGGTACGGCGGATCAATATGCCATACTTGAAATATCTGCCGATTCGGCAAAATTTCCCCGGACAGACTATGACTTGCTGTTTTCAAAGCTGAATCTTGTATCAGATTCCGTACAGATAGACACGGAATCTTCCGTGCAGGAACAACAGAATCAAATTTCTTCTTCCATTGAGGGTATGGGTTCGGATCATGTCATTCTCCTGGCATGGAAAGATGCCTGTATTCCGGCGCTTTCGGCATCACTTATGGAGCAGGGGATCGCATCGGTGATTCTTATTTCTCCCGGCCCTGCCGGCGACACCAGTGTGGAATCATTCGGGACACATCAGCCCGATCTTCCGATTGCAATTTTTGACGTGGACACCACGGATTCCGCATCCCTCTATGAGCGGCTGTCCGGTGAAGATGCGACTCTGTTTCCAGGATTTACCGATGGAGGGAAGCTGTTTTCCACTGTTTATATAACACCGGACGGCAGCCGTTACCTGAGCCAGTGGGCGTTCCCGGGACAAACAGCGTATGGCCGGTCCGTACTGGCATTTCTTCCTCAGGTCCAGATTAAAATCGGAGAGTATATCGCATCTTACGTATCCGCCCCGGCAGTAACCGCAGATACGGACATCCGTTTTGAGGTTGCTGTCATGCAGATACTCAAGATTCTTGCAGTTACATGTATGGCAGCCGGACTCCTCCTGTTCTTTGCGTCCATTCCCAGGCCGAGGAGGGATTCTCCGGACACAGATATCCCTTCCGTGGTATCTGCGAAAGCGATTGATCCGGCGCGCCGCCGTTTGTTTTTAATCGGTGCAACGGCAGCTCTTCTTTTTTCGATTGTGCTGATAATCCTCTACTTATTGAATAAGGTAATTGCATCGACGCTTCTTGCCGTATGGCCGCTGCTGTACTATGCGGCCTGTGCTGTAATTCTTATCCGGTCTTTCCCTGCATCTCTTGAGAATATCCGTGTCCCTCCAAAGCGTCTGCTGTTCAGCGGAGTTCTTGCGTTTTTATTTACTGCCGGGGTTTACCTTCTGTCAGCCATGTATTCCATGTCCGACGGGAATAGACTGACCGGCGGACACGCTGCATGGGTTCTGCTTTTTTTCCTGCTGCTGTTTTTCCTTTCATGGGTTCGGATGTCTACGGATGCGCAGTCATCAGGTAAGAGAACAAGCGGAAACATTCGTTCCGGCAGACATCGTGACTATTATCAGCAGGGTATCCTCGCTTTTCCCTATGCTGCAGCATTATTACTTCTGCTGGCAACAGGAAGGTACATCCTACTCGTAAAATGTATATTTCTTTTAGCCGCATTGCTGATTGGAATATGGCTGCGTCATATTTTCCGCCGTACGAGCGGAACGGACTGGCTTGCGGCAATCGTATTCTCGATATTTTACTCAATAGTTGTTTTTGGATAGAAAAAGCTGCTTTGAACTTGCACATCGTACGTTGATTGGATATCATGATAACAATGTTTGAAACGTTAAACGATTTTGATTTCCGGGAAGATAATTGAATGCAGACACATTTGTCTGACAGGGGGACAGTAACACTATGTCTTCAACAATTAAGGATGTCGCCAGAAGAGCGGGAGTATCCATTGCAACGGTTTCCAAATTCATTAATGGCGGAAATGTTCTTGCTGAGAACCGGAATTCGATAGACGCAGCTGTCCGGGAACTGCATTACCAGGTGAACACTGTTGCCCGCGGGATGAAAACCAGAAGAAGCATGACGGTTGGGGTTCTGATTCCAAGTCTTGCGGATTTTTTTGGAGTCGTTATTCTTGCTGCTATCAATAATGAATTGTTCCTGCATGGTTATAGTACAATTATCTGCGACTATACAGAGCATGACCCGCAAAGCGCAAGAACGAAGTTGGAATTTCTTATGAACAAGCAAGTTGACGGCATTATCATGCAGCCAATTAATGTGAAGCCTGGCGATCTCGAACGTGCAGAGAACCAGAATACGCCCCTCGTATTTGTTGACGTACAGGTCGGAGACCGGATTCATGACAGCGTCGTTATAAATAACATAGATATTACCAATCAGATTACACAGCATTTAATCGATTTCGGGCATGTACGTATTGGGTTTATTGGCGGTGCCGAGGGCGTACTGACCACCGACGACCGTGTTGCCGGATACCGTAAAGCCATCGAAAAGGCTGGTATCCCGTTTGCACCCGAACTGCTGCATCTGGTTAATATTTCGGAAGAGAGCGGTTATACGGGTATGAAACAGTTTCTTGAGCTGCCCGAACCGCCTACCGCTGTATTCACGACAGGATATGACCTTACGGTTGGCGCACTGATGTACATGAACGAAAACTCGCTTAGAATCCCGGAAGACATGTCATTTGTCGGTTTTGAGAACCAGACGATTGCGCGTATCTATCATCCGAAGCTCACCATAGGTATTCAGCCGATTCAGAAGATCGGGCAGACTGCGGCATCCATGCTTATTGAACGTATGTCGGGGAAATATATCGGGGAAGGCCGTCTCGCAGAGCTTCCGGCATCCATAGATTACGGTGCTTCCGTCCTGAATCTTACCAGGAAATAAGAATATCCGGATGTGCGCCCGATGGGCGCTAAGGAATATACTTCCGCGGCGCGGAGCGCCCTAATTTAGATGTGATGCCGTTTGTGAGCACGCCTTAGCTTGCGTTAGCCGGCTTGCCGCTGGCGACAGCAAGCGTCCAGCGCGAACAAATGGTATTACATCTTGTTGACACCATACAAGTTGCATGCTATTCTAGTTCGGTGACCGCGTGCGCCGGGCTATAAATGTCGCTTGCGACTGCCTAGGAGTGTCAGCGAGACTGGAAGAACAGGAGGGAAACGAAAATATGTATGCTGTAATTTTAACAGGTGGCAAACAGTACAAAGTGACTGTTGGCGAAGAAGTTTTCATCGAGAAGCTTGAGGGCGAATCAGGAGAGACTGTAACATTTGACGCAGTTCTGGCTATTGGGGATGACACTGGATTGAAGGCAGGAACGGCAGTTAAGACTGCAACTGTTGCCGGAGAAATTGTCAGACAGGGCAAGAACAAGAAGATTGTTATTTACAAGTACAAGGCTAAGAAGGGCTACCGTCGTAAGAATGGACACAGACAGCCTTATACAAGAGTTCGCATAACAGCTATCAACGTTTGATAGGAAGAAGAGTACTTTGACATGATTATCGTAGAGGTACATAAGGAAATATCGGGACAGATCAGATCACTTTCAGTATCAGATCATTCCGGATATGCTGAGGCAGGCAGTGATATTATCTGTGCCGGCGCTTCCACTCTTGTGTATACCGCTATCGGAGCAATACAGGATTTGTGCGGTCTGGATGATTTCTACCGCATAGAAGAAGCCGACGATGAGGATTCCATTCCTTTTTCGGAGATTGCAGTGCCTGCTTTGGCTCTTTCAGAAGAGCAGCTCCGTACATCGCAAATCATTCTGCAGACAGTCGTAATCGGTTTGAAGCAGCTTGAGGAATCGGTGAATACGCAGTACGGTAATCAGTTTATTCGAGTAACTGAAATAATACATGACATGTAGGAGGTGTAATCTATGATCAAGATGAATTTACAGCTCTTCGCACATAAGAAGGGAATGGGATCGACCAAAAACGGCCGTGATTCCGCTTCCCAGCGTCTAGGTGCAAAGAAGGGTGACGGACAGTCTGTTATTGCAGGCAATATTCTCATCAGACAGCGCGGAACGAAAATTCACCCGGGAACCAATGTTGGCATTGGTTCGGATGACACACTTTATTCTCTGATAGACGGACTCGTTAAGTATGAGCGTCTGGATAAAGACAGAAAAAAGATAAGTGTTTATCCTGCTCTTTGAGATTTCCTGACTAAAAAGTAATAGAACTATAAAGAGGTCCGGCCCGATGATCTTTTCATTGGTTGGACCTCTTTTGAATGTAACACAACTTATGCAATGCAATTTATATAATACAACCAAGGTAATACAATGAAGGAGAATGAAATGCTAGTTGATCATGCAAAAATTTATGTTAAGGGCGGCGATGGCGGCAACGGAATGGTATCCTTTCACAGGGAAAAATATGTCACCAACGGTGGCCCGGACGGCGGAGACGGCGGAAAAGGCGGCGACGTGATCTTCTATGCCACGGAAGATCAGTCAACGCTCCAGAATTTCCGTTTCAAACGTAAATTTGTTGCTGATAACGGCGAAAAGGGTCTTTTCCGTAATATGTACGGCCGCGGAGCCGCAGACTTAAGGATAGCTGTTCCGGTAGGAACAATGATAACGGATGCCAGGACGGGACGCGGGATCGCAGATCTTACCGCGGCCGGTGAGGAAATCATCGTGGCAAAAGGCGGAAAAGGCGGACAGGGGAATTTTCACTTTTCCAACTCCGTCAGGCAGGCTCCGAACTTTGCAAGAGCCGGTATAGTCGGCGATGAGATGAATCTTATTGTTGAACTCAAGCTTCTGGCTGATGTCGGACTTATCGGGTTTCCCAATGTCGGTAAATCGACGCTGCTGTCTGTCGTTTCAGCAGCAAGGCCGCAGATAGCCGATTATCATTTCACAACGATTGAGCCTAATCTCGGTGTTGTCGCTGTCGGTGATACAAGCTTTGTTATGGCAGACATTCCCGGAATTATCGAGGGCGCACATGACGGAGCAGGTCTCGGTCATGATTTCCTTCGGCATATAGAGAGAACAAGACTTCTTATCCATGTGGTAGATGTTTCCGGAAGTGAAGGAAGAAACCCGATAGAAGATGTTGACAGCATCAACAATGAACTTTCCTTATTCAATCCTCTTCTGGAGACGCGCCCCCAGATCATTGCCGCCAACAAAATGGATATGGCTGATCCGGGACAAGTTGAGATTTTTGTAACGGAAATGAACCGCAGGGGCTATGAGGTTTTCCTGATGTCGGCGGCCATTGCCGACGGGACACAGGAGTTGATAAATGCTGTAGCGGCAAAGCTTGTTACTCTTCCTAAGACGATTCTTCTTAAGGAAGCCAAACAGGAGACGATTTACCGGTTTGAAGCGGAGGCGCTGTTTACAGTTGAAGTATCGGAAGATACATTTACGGTACTCGGTCTCTGGATCCAGAATATTGTTGAATCAACCAATTTTGAGGACCCCGATTCGATGCAGTATTTCCAGCGTGTTATCCGCAAAAAGGGTGTTATCGATGCCCTGAAGAAAGCGGGCGTTAAAGAGGGCAGCCTGGTTCGTATGTATGAATTTGAGTTTGAATATATCGAATAATACTTCAGGTATTTTATATTCACAGTCTATTTTATATTCGTTACAAAATAGTCGTGATCTCCAGCTATATTTTGTGTATAATGATTTTATTAAATAGCAGGAGGATTTACCTATGCAAAAATACGTTTGTGATCTGTGTGGTTATGAGTATGATCCTGAAGCTGGTGATCCTGATAACGGAATTGCCCCGGGAACTTCGTTTGATGATCTTCCGGAAGACTGGACATGTCCTGTATGCGGCGCAACAAAGGATTCTTTCAGCGCACTTTAATTAGAACTTTATGTCATCCCTTTGTTAACCGGAACACGAAGAATCTGATTATTTGGATCAAAAGAGAGGCTTTACTTTCAAAAGTACAGTCTCTTTTTTCGGGCTTTTGAGACATGATCGGGTAATATAAGCATTGCTCTTTTTGAAGGCTCATCGTAAAATGTACTCAGTATAAATTAGTAAGGAGGCCAATATGCCAGCACTAGCTATCAGTGAAAATATTCTTTGCGTCGGTGTTCAGCATCCGGATCGGAAAATGTTCGATTGCCTGATGCCAACACCGCACGGCACGTCCTATAACTCTTATCTTGTCACCGGTACACAGAAAATAGCCCTTATCGATACGGTGGACCCTGATTTTTTCGAGGTGTATATTCATAAACTTAAGAATCTTGCGATCACACAAATCGATTATATAGTTATCCTGCACACGGAACAGGATCATTCCGGGTCCGTTGTGGAACTTCTGAAGTATTACCCCAAAGCCCAGCTTGTCGCGACTGCCAATGTTGTCAAGCTGATGAAGACACATCTTCATATTCCCGCCGACCAGTTCAAAGTTATGAACGAAGGTGATGTGCTTGATTTAGGGGAGAGTTCCCTTACCTTTCACAAAATTCCTTTCGCCCACTGGCCGGACAACACGATGGTCTATGAACAGAAGAGCAGGATTCTGTTTTCCAGTGATCTGTTCGGATCACATTATGCCTCCGACAGGGTATTTGCTACGGACAGCCATGAAATCAAGGAAGCAGCCCGTGCCTATTATGCGGAAATTATGATGCCGTTTGCACCGCAGGCTAGAAAATATACAGAGAAAGCTATAGAGCTGGCACCTCTTATGATTGCATCAGCTCATGGTCCGGTATGGAATGATCCGTCGCATATCATCAAAAAATATCTTAAATGGACCAGTGACAAGGTTG
>Ga0209429_10001094_pt1 | contig 17376 bp, 19 predicted proteins | sample BarGraNGADG00212_3_FD_184493 | JGI IMG/M metagenome (GOLD analysis project Ga0209429, IMG submission 184493) | Arctic peat soil microbial communities from Barrow, Alaska - Barrow Graham LP Ref core NGADG0004-212 (SPAdes) (version 2) | ecosystem: Environmental > Terrestrial > Soil > Wetlands >...
ACGGAAAAATCTAAATTATAGATATGATGGCAATAAAGTTCATTATTCGTTCATTCGCTCAAAAAAAATTTTTTAGTTTTTCCCGCATATATGTAACTTAACATATCCATTTATTTTATGCACAGCCTCACAAACTTTTTGCTCATAGGGAAGTGCAAACTCACGGTACAATTTCGGCGAAATCAAAGAAGCTGCAGCATCGCCGGCACCTACCATCAAAGCACCTGCCTGTATCTGTGCCACAGCAAATTCAATTACAATATCGGTTAGGAACTCGAGAATGTGATGAGCCAACTCGGGGTCATCATAAAGCATCCTCATAAATTCTGAAACTCCACACAAGGAACATGCCTCTGCAAAAGGCATGTCTACCCAGCCAAGAACCATACATTCTTTGCCTACAGACCGTACCATTTCGGTAGTACCCAAAATCCGATCAGCCATTCGTCCTTTTGGATTTGCTACATCGGGCTTCAAAAGATGTTTAAAATCGCTTTCGTTCTTTACAAGCGGCTTCGACAAATATGGCGGGGTTTCCTCTGGAAAAATAATATCTCCACCGAGATCAGCGGATATCCTGAATGCATCCGAACAAGCTGTTATTGCATCAATTCCAAATAATTCTCTAACTTTCAACTGTGACTCTGCCATAACATGCCCATTTGAAGCAAATTGGCGATAAGTTGCCCCCTGCCTTTTTGCAGAAAAAGACATCAATAGAGGAAAAACCGGTATCCGATTCACTTGGGTTATTCGCAATAACCTGAAGTACTGTATGCGGTTACTCAGCACTCAGAAGCCGAGTTCATATATTTTCCCGACGGGATTACACAGGGATTCGTACCCGTCTTCAGTTACGGCAATTCCGATTTCCCAACGTACACCAAAACCCGGAGCGGTGATAAATGTATCTACCTGGAAAGTCATATTCTTCTCCAGCGGATAATCAGAGTTTGTTTCCATCCACGGCGGTTCCACCTCAATCATGCCGGTTCCATGGCAGGGTCCATATACATAGTTATCCTTGTGACCGGTATCCACATACTGCTTGTAGAAGCCTTTTGAAATATCAGATGCAAGTACACCGGCCTTAATCTGCTCTTTTGTCCAGTTGTGCATTTCAAGGCAGAACTGGATATAATCACGTCGTTCCCGCGTAAGCTTACCCATACAGATGGGTAGACCCATGCTTGGAGAATAGCCGTCCACGCGGGCGGAAAGATTGAGCTGAACAATATCGTTTGCTCCGATTATACGGTCGGGTCTTGATCGGGAAATTGCATGACTTGTTGATTTCTCACTGAAAATGTACATCGGCAGGCCTTCATACTCTGCACCCATTTCATAGATAGCTTTTTGAGCTACGCCAACCATCTGGCACTCGGTTACGCCCGGTTTGATGTTTCTGATAACTTCCTGTGTTGCATATTCGACCATCCTGAATCCGCTTCTGATACAGGCTATCTCATTGTCTGACTTGATAGAACGCATTTTTACCATAATCCTATCTGCGCGGATTATCTCAGCATCCGGATAAGCATCCTTTAAGCCGTCGAACATAACGAGGGTTGTGTCAATCCACGCCGCTACGCCGATTTTGACTTTGTTTCCGGTAATTCCAATCGCCTTGAACACATCCCTAAACGTACTCGGCTTCGTTTCCGGCGCACTGGGGTCTGCAGACTCCCGATACTCCATGAGCACAAAGATTTTCTCAATCTTTCCAAAATCGGCAGCAAATATTCGACTTTCCAGTCCAACCATCAGCGCACAGTCTCCGTTTGCTGAAATGGCGACACCTGCACGCTCAAATAGTGGCCAAAACCCGCTAAAATACCTTACATTTGCAAAGTCAGATTCGGTGGAGTTTACCACAAGCACGTCAAGACCCATTTCGCGGACTAGTTTTGAGGCTTTTGCTATTCTTTCCTTGTACTCATAATCGGGTATCTTTACGATTTCCATATTTATTATCCTATAACAAATTCACATATGCCTGCGTTCAAGTATTTTATTTAATTCTTTCGCGGAGGTCTTTCATACTCAGCTCAACCATTTTGCTGCCAATTTCGGTGCTTGCTTCTGCAGCGTTCTGCAGGAACCATTCATCGCTGTCGCTGACCTTTGAAAGGTCAACGGTTTGGGGATAAAGCGCCATCAGCATGGAGCTTTCGTATTTCCCTGCGTGGTCAAATCCTGTTGCGTGCTGAGCAGCGGTGGACATCGCGGTAAGCACGGTAATCCAGTTCCACGGATTATCTTTGTCTCCTGCAACGAGCGAACTGTAGAAGTCCTTGTTGTTGTTGCTGCCCCACCAACCTTTGCCCAGTGTGTCTTCCATGTATTCAAATGTCAGCTTTTTACCTGCTTTCATGCAGGACAGAGTCATCGGATTCGCTATTTCGTCTTCGGACTGGTGATGTACAATTAGATAGATATTTTTCCATCCGCCATACAGCAGTGACTTCAGAACACAATAGACATTGTTCTCAAATGTGTCCGCATCGACGTGGATAGTATTTTTTTCAGGACCGGCAACCGCATAGCTTGAAACGCCGTACCACATTGGCGGAGCTATCACAATGTCACACTCTTTTTCAAGTTTTTCAAGAAGACCGTTGACGATTAAGGTGTCGCAGCCGAGTGCGCAGTGCGGTCCGTGGTATTCCATCGTTCCAACAGAAATGACAAGCGGCCATCTTTCCTTTTTTGCCTTTTCTAGATCGGCGTAACGTGTAAGTTCCATTCTCATAAAATCACCTCCAAAAATTATTTATAAATTGCTGAGTGTATACCAATAAATATCTTTACGTGTCGCAAATGTCCATTCGGGAACGTGAATCCTATTCGCCTTTAGCGGGCGATACTTTCAGTGGTTTATTCAAACCAATTTTTTTGTTGTTCTCAAAATACGTATATACCATCATTCCGAGAAGTAGCATACCCCAGACGAGTGAACGATAGTGGACGTTAAGGCCGTTGAACATATTCATACCGGAGGACACCATCTGCAAGGTAAGTATCGCCATAAGAACACCCCACACCTTGCCGATGCCGCCCGTAGGGCTGACGCCTCCGAGAATTACGATCAGAACGCACTGGAGCATATATGCTGAGCCGTAGTCGGGTTTTGCCGAGTTGTAGGCGGAAATCATTATAAGTCCCGATACTGCGGAAAGTGCACCGGACAATGCATAGGTGTTGCTGATAATCTTTTTGTAGTTCACTGCACTAAACTTTGCTGCTGTGAGGTTTGCGCCTACGGCATAGAGGCTTGCACCATAAACGGTTTTGATTACGAGGAACGCAACCAGTGCAAAGCAGATAATGAATAGAATGAGAGGTATCGGTAAAAATCCGAAGAGCGGAGTGTTTCCTGTTTCGGAATAAATGGGTGGAACACCGTTTAAGGCTTTACCTTTTGTGAGCACAACCGATATGCCGGTGAGCATCTGCATTGTGCCAAGAGTGGCAAGAATAGCCGGAACCTTAAGGCGAGCAACCAATGTGCCGTTAAAAAATCCAACCAACCAACCGACGATTATCGCAGCAGCAATTGCGAGAAAAATTCCCGCAATTGTTGCTTCAGGTGCAATTTCAGCAATTTTTTTCATTATCATAACAGCAATGATTGCTGAGAAGTTAGCAACGGCCACAATCGAAAGGTCGATGCCTCCGCTTATCATCGCAAGCATAACGCCAAGTGCCATTATTCCGTATTCGGGGAACTGGAATGCCATCGATTCGAGATTTGTCTGCAGAAGGAACATGTCCGGTTTCACAATTGAGAAAACCGCAAATACAAGCACAAATATACAGAATAATATTGCAAGGTACTTTTCCTTTTTCGCAAATTCATTCACTTTCATAAACTCTTTTTTCCCAAAGTCAATTAACTTCATATCCTCATCCTCCTACTTTTTTCGACGGTTAACTTGTACTGCGGACAGTGTAATTCCGGTAAGTATAAGAAAACCCATAAAGAAATCCTGCCAGAACGTTGGTATTCCGAGCAGCGACATGCTGTTTTGCACGGTGACCACAAGACTAATACCGAGCAGTGAGCCGGTAATAGTACCGATACCGCCGAATATGCTCGCTCCGCCGAGAATAATCGCTGAGATTACTGTCATTTCCATTCCAAACAACGCACTCGGTATTGCCTGCTGTGCCATGCATACTCGAACCATACCGGACATACCCGCCATGGCTCCCACGAGGCAGTAAAGAAGAAATTTATTTCTTTTTACCTTAATACCTGCCCTCATTGCGGAAACCTCGTTGCCGCCGATGGCGTAAAGAGAGCGTCCGAAAAGCGTAAACCGCAGCAGAAGATATATGCTCGCCACCATAATTATCATAAAGAATATCGTCACAGGCATCGTTGAATGCAGCTTATTTACAGGGTTAACCACCTCAAATAGATTCATCATTCCGAAATCCTTCATACCCTGCGGAAGTAGAATGGTGATTTCACGGAGATCGAAAACACCGAGCATGAGACTTCTGAATACCGCCATCGTGCCGAGTGTAACTATCATTGCCGGCAGGCGAAAGTATGAGATGAGCAGGCCGTTCAGCGACCCGAGAACGAGACCAATTGTGATCGCCATCACAAACGGCAGCAATGCCGATCCTGTATAGTTAGAGTTGACCAATATTGTAGTAGTCAACGAATAAGAAAGTGCGGCAACTGCAGGGAATGACAGATCAAATCCACCGCTGATGATTACCAGCAATTCGCCCATAACAAACATCGCCGGTACAATTAGAGCTCTTAGGATGTCCACTATGTTGTTTGACGTCAAAAACTGACCGCTTCTTAATTGAACCGCGATACACAGGGCTATAAGCGTAAGTAATATGTAAAACTCGCTTCTTCGCCCAATCTTTTTAAATCTGATTTTCAGTGCATCCATAGTTTCCTCCTACTTTTTTCGACGGTTAACTTGTACTGCGGACAGTGTAATTCCGGTAAGTATAAGAAAACCCATAAAGAAATCCTGCCAGAACGTTGGTATTCCGAGCAGCGACATGCTGTTTTGCACGGTGACCACAAGACTAATACCGAGCAGTGAGCCGGTAATAGTACCGATACCGCCGAATATGCTCGCTCCGCCGAGAATAATCGCTGAGATTACTGTCATTTCCATTCCAAACAACGCACTCGGTATTGCCTGCTGTGCCATGCATACTCGAACCATACCGGACATACCCGCCATGGCTCCCACGAGGCAGTAAAGAAGAAATTTATTTCTTTTTACCTTAATACCTGCCCTCATTGCGGAAACCTCGTTGCCGCCGATGGCGTAAAGAGAGCGTCCGAAAAGCGTAAACCGCAGCAGAAGATATATGCTCGCCACCATAATTATCATAAAGAATATCGTCACAGGCATCGTTGAATGCAGCTTATTTACAGGGTTAACCACCTCAAATAGATTCATCATTCCGAAATCCTTCATACCCTGCGGAAGTAGAATGGTGATTTCACGGAGATCGAAAACACCGAGCATGAGACTTCTGAATACCGCCATCGTGCCGAGTGTAACTATCATTGCCGGCAGGCGAAAGTATGAGATGAGCAGGCCGTTCAGCGACCCGAGAACGAGACCAATTGTGATCGCCATCACAAACGGCAGCAATGCCGATCCTGTATAGTTAGAGTTGACCAATATTGTAGTAGTCAACGAATAAGAAAGTGCGGCAACTGCAGGGAATGACAGATCAAATCCACCGCTGATGATTACCAGCAATTCGCCCATAACAAACATCGCCGGTACAATTAGAGCTCTTAGGATGTCCACTATGTTGTTTGACGTCAAAAACTGACCGCTTCTTAATTGAACCGCGATACACAGGGCTATAAGCGTAAGTAATATGTAAAACTCGCTTCTTCGCCCAATCTTTTTAAATCTGATTTTCAGTGCATCCATAGTTTCCTCCTTTTTATCTAATAATTTCACTTATACGGTTGGAGTCGATTTCGTCGCCTGAAAGCTCTGACCTCAATTTTCCATCCCTCATTACTAATATTCTGTTACAGTTGGCAACTATCTCCGGAATGTCATCCGAAATAATGATAATGGCAAGTCCCTCAGCGGCAAGCTGATGCAGTAAATTGTGTATATCCTGCTTGGAGCCGATGTCAACCCCCACCGTCGGGCCGTTCAGCACCAGCACATCAAGATCATTAGCAAGCCACTTTGCAAGCACGACCCTTTGCTGATTTCCACCCGACAGGGTGTTGACTGGCTTGTTCGGATTATCTGTGTTGATGTTTATTTTCTTAACCCAATGCTTTGCATGTTCGTTAAGGATTGACTTATTGAGGATTCCTGCCTTGTTTGCAAGTATGGTATATTTTGAAACGTTGATGTTGTCGCTGATGGGTAAAAACAGGAATAGTCCCTCGGTAAGCCTATCCTCCGGCACATAACCGATACGGTTTTTCTGTGCGTCAATCGGCGATTTCAGCGTAATGGGCTTGCCGTTCATCATTATTTCGCCGGAGTCGGGCGGATTCAGGCCAAACAGCGAGAGTGCAAGCTCGGTACGTCCACTTCCGAGAAGACCCGTAACACCGAGAATCTCTCCTTTTCTGATTGAAAATGATATGTCGTTATATTTATTTTGTGAAGTTAGATGAGACACCTCAAGCACCGGATTTTCTTCAAGGACTTGGGCTTCAAAACGTATATCTTCAAGATTTCTACCGGTCATATAATATGTGAACTGACGCTTGTTGATATCCTTGGTGTCACTTGTGTGAACATTCTTGCCGTTCCGGAGAATGACGACCTTGTCGGATATCTCAAAGACTTCTTCCAACTTGTGACTGATAAAAAGAATAGCGATGTGCTGATCGCTGAGTTTTCTCACCGTAACAAACAATGCTTCGACCTCTTTTTTGGTGAGTGCAGTTGTTGGCTCATCCATAATAATAAGTTTTGCATTATATAACAAAGCGCGGCTAATAGCAACTAATTGCTTGTCGGCAACACTGAGATCACCCATTGTAGCGTTCAAATCGATATTGTGATTAATTTTTGCGAGTGCTTCTTGTGCAGTTTTTTTCATCCGCTTCCAGCTTATGATTTTGTGGTTGTTAGCGATTTCGGAGTTCAGAGACAAATTTTCAAGCACGGTTAGGTTCTGAAAAATCGAAAGGTCCTGATAAATGACCTGAATCCCTAGTTGAGTCGCCTCGGCGGGAGTAACGCCGTTTATCAACTTCCCTTCAAATTCAACGGCACCAGAATCAAGGGTGATTGCACCCGAAATAATTTTGATAAGCGTTGATTTTCCGCAGCCATTTTCGCCTGCGAGGCAGACTATCTGCCCTGGTTCTATCTGTAAATCAACATCGTCGAGTGCCTGTACTCCAGAAAATGCCTTGCTTATGCCTTGCATATTTAATAAGTATTCAAACATCATAATCCTCCATTTGCAAGCCTTACGCGAATGTAAAATGAGGGAGCGGATACCCGCTCCCTCATAAGTAAGATATTAGAATCCGAAAGAGTCGACGTTGTCCTTGGTGATGGTAATCCAGCCTTCGCCGGTGATGAGCTTGTCGTTTACTGTGAGCTTTTTGTAACCGTCTATACCAAGGTCAAGACCTGTCTTGATTTCCTCGCCGTTGTAGATTTTCATAGCGAGATTGAGCATTGCTTCCGCGGACTTGGCAGGATCCCAAAGTGTAACTGCTTGGAGAGTGCCGTCCTTGAGGAGGTTTGCACATTCGGACGGGATACCGGTGCCGGCGGTGAAGACTTTTCCGGATAATCCTAGCTCTTTTATAGCTCGTGCGGCACCGATTGCGTCAAATGTGGATGTACCCATGATTCCTCTGATATCAGGATATTTTTTGATAATTTCCTTTGTTACCTGATATGCAACTTCTGAATCAGCATTGGACTCGAGCGGTGAGGCCTCTGCGAGGAATTTCATGTTTGGATAAGCGGCAGCAGCGCGGTCGATACCACCCTGCGCCCACTCCATGTGTGAGTTCATTGTGACCGTACCAACCATGGTTACGAACGTGCCTTGCCCGCCCATTTCTTTTGCAAGGGTGTCCATGATAAATGCGCCGTACTGAGCGTTTGTAAATGCTTCTAAATCATAATCGCAGTTCACTTGATTGGCAGCTTCGCTTGTAATGACAATTATGCCCTGCTCCATAGCTTTTTTGAGTATGGGTTCACATGCTGTCGGATCGAGCGGTACTACACAGAGAATATCGGGTTGCTGTGCAACAAGATCAGTTATAATCTGAACCTGAGCGGCTGAATCGATTTCTGTCGGGCCTTTCCAAATAACGGTTGCGTTGTTATCTGTTGCCCACTGATTTGCTCCCTTTTCCATTCTCTGAAACCAAGCCTGGTTTGTAATCTTCGGAACGAAAGCGATCTTAAGATCTTTTGCTTCTTTTTTGTCTGATGCTGCTGTTGTCGCTGCTGTCGCTTCTGCTGCTGCTGTTGTTGTTTTTGTTGCTCCAGTCGAGCATCCCGCTAAGCTGAATGCCAGTGCCAGTGCAATTGTCAATGCCAAAAACTTTTTCATACTATTGCCTCCTTTATTTTCATCCGCTTTTTGCGGAAGTGAAACAAAAATAATTGCCTATTCGTTGAAGAAAATCTGCTTCATATCAGTGTAAAACTCACCCTGTTCACTCATAGCAAATTTTACAAAGCAAGGTCTCGTGTGTGCCCACCAGTTCTGCGTGATTTGATCTTTCGCCATTTTTGCCATATCGGCATCAAAATCGCTGCCAGTGTACTCGAAATAAGCAAACACCATATCGTCATGCAGAAAAATGGAATAATTATTCAAATGGCATTTTTTAATTGTTTTGAGCACTCCTTCCCACGTGTTTGCATGAAGCTCCACGTATTCTTCAATTTTTTCTCGCTTCAATCTACCAACCTGTCCACATATTTTTACGCTCATCATTATTCCTCTGAAGTTCTGTTCAAATTTCGGATTGTGCTTCCGAACACTAGTTCGTACGGCAACTCTATTTTTGTATACTGACTTCTTGGAATTTCTTTGTTCATCTTTTTGAGGATCAGTTCAACGCATTTGTGTCCGAGCTGTTCAACCGGCTGAAGTATGCATGTAAACTTTAATTTCGACATATTTCCGGTATCTAAAGTGTCAAACGTAGCCACCGAAATATCCTTCGGCACATCATACCCCACTTCGTTAAGCGCCGAGCAAAAGCCGTAAGCAATTACGTTGTTATGGCAGATGACCGCTGTGGGCAGCTTTTTCCCAAGTAACAATTTTTTTGCTGCAGAACGGCCGGTTTCAATCTCGTAGTTTCCTTCGTACACAAATTCTCCGGATACAGGTATGTCATTTTCTTGCATGCACTTGAAAAAGCCGTCGCTGCGCAACCTTGGTGTGGAGTTTACCAATGGACCGCTGACATATGCTATATCTTTATGTCCCATGTTTATCACATATTGCGTAAGGGAATACATCGCATCCCAGTTGTTAATCGATACACAGTCGAACAACTTATCTTCAGGAAATTGTTCATTGATATTTACGAGTATTTCTTTTGACTTAATTTCGATATTTTTCATATTACCTACTGCCGCGCAAATGATGCCATTTACGTTTTTTGCACGCAACAAATCAAAATAATCATATTCTCTTTGCAAATTGTAGTTGCAATTACAAAGAATTACGCTGTAGCCCTCAGCCTGACACTTCTCCTCGATGCTTTTTACGAGATAAGCATAAAAAGGATTTATTATGTCAGGAATTATTAGTCCGATAGTTTTCGAATTCTGTGTCCGAAGGCTGCGGGCATTTTCGTTCGGGGTATAATTTAGTTTGAGCGCAGTCTCGGTAATGAGCTTGCGCGTTGCATCGGAAACGGTACCCTTTCCGTTCATTACCTTCGAGACGGTGGAAATAGAAACATTCAATTTTTCTGCAAGTTCCTTTAATGTAATACTCATAATTCCCTCGCTTATCTTGTTGAACAAAAGTTAAGGATATCGTTTGCCTAATCTTAATTCCAAGCAATCCATCTGTCAATTGTGTGAATTAGCTTAATATTCCGAGATTATATTAGTGATATTGCACAAAATATTTTCTTGATAAATGTTTTTTACAAATATTCAAAGAAATCGTTTGCTTTAACAAGACATGTCGACTGAATATCGACGGACTTAGTTCAGTCGTATAAGATAAAATATGTGGATACGAAAACGGAGACAAATGTGATCGGATTTTAAGATAATCAATGCAGTCAATATTACGTTGTTTATGTGTTGTAAATGGTTGCTCGTACACAAATATCATCTGTAAATTCATAATCAAACGAAAGAAAACACCTCTGTCTCTGCCTTACAAAACAACATCAGACATTGAAAATGATTACAAGTGCAACGTTGCACATGTTTATTAACTGATCTTCTCCCTCAAAACCGTTGCAGTTTTGTATTTTTCATTGGCGCGAAGGAGGGAGTCGAACCCTACTCTTAACGGTTTATTGTTGAATCGCAATTAAGTTTGTAACAGAATACATTGCCTTTTTGTAATTAGGGCTGCTGAGTAAAAGGCCTTTTTAAACTTGATCGAAATTAGCGAGCCACACAAGTTGGCATTTTGCCAGTAATCAGCCATCTGAAAATGGACAAAAGAAGATCCCGGAGTCGTTTCTCTAGGTTCATCACCAGAAAAGTCATGTGGATAGCGACTTCACTGGTGCCTTGCAGGCGTGTCATCACACGACCCAGCCCGTAAAAGCGCTTGCCTTCTCCAAATTTGCCTTCTACTACGTTTCTTTCTCCGGATTCCTGTCTTTCAATCCGCTTCTGCTGTGTGTACAACGCGGGATCCTTCGGTGGCCGTCCCAGTTTAGGACCGTTCATGCGAATGTTATGTTTCTCACAGTACTGCAGATTTGTCCTGTTTCGGTAGATCTTGGAGTTTGAGTAGCAATGGAACAGAAAACCGGAATAAGCAATCCATTTTATACCAGCAGCATAAGAACGCTATCTGAATGATTAAATGTCATTCTCACGAGCGTTCTTATGCTGCTGTTTATTTTGTCGGCGGATAAAAGTGATCTCAGTCCGCCGTTCTCAATCTCTTTCGGAAGCACAAATGAATATCTGCCCACAATGTTGATGTGTTCATATCCAAGAGGTGACAACCGTTGAACATCTGAGTTGAGAACCATTTCTCCAGTTTGCTTAATGGCATCGAGAGCTTCCACACCGTCCGGACGCTTTGCTTCTTCAGCGAACATTGTCACATAATCCGGATAGCGGCGCGCCGGATCAAGACCAATTGCTTTAACATGATCTATACCACGCTCCGGAACTATATCAAAAGCTCCAGCAATTACATTAAACGTACGATCACGCAGGGCTGAGGAACGATGGATATAGCCGATATTACTGCCTCTTCCTCCGCCTACCATACCCCCAACGAATTGAATTCTCTATTTTCTTCTCGCCATTAATCATAAATCTTTTCCTTCTTAAATGAATTTCTGCGCCAAATAGAGCGCGGGTAGCTAGTACATTGTTAGCACTAAAACTTTACATATAGTCGTTTGATTGGTATGCTATCCTAAAGAAGGGAGTGGATAGAAGTATGCCAAAGATCAAAAACCATGTCCAGTTATCAGTGAACGAAAGAAGTTCTTTGCTTCGTCTGGTGTCAAAGGGTTCTTCTCCAGCTAAAACGATCCTGCACGCCAACATCCTGCTGGCAGCGGACGAGAACAACCAACAAGGACGATCCAGTGAAGCTGAGATAGCGGAACGTTTCCACGTATCAAGGCAAACAGTCCATACGGTCCGGCAACAGTACTCTGAAAATGGTCTGGCCACAGCTGTTGGGAGAAAGAAACGAGACACACCGCCTGTTCCAGCCAAAATTACTGGTGATGTGGAAGCGAGGATCATAGCTATGAGTTGCAATGATCCCCTGCCAGGCCGCAACAAATGGACTTTGCGCCTACTGGCAAACAGAGCAGTCGAACTAGAGATTATTGATAGTATTTCCTATGTATCGGTCGGGCAGATTCTAAAAAAAACGAGCTCAAACCGCATCTGAAGAAGTGCTGGGTCATCCCTCCGCGACACAATGCCGCTTTTGTTGCCTACATGGAAGATGTTTTGGATGTTTATCAGCAACCCTATGATTCTGATTGCCCCATCATCTGCACGGACGAGAAGCCCTACCAACTGCTTGGCGAATCAAGGCAAGCTATCCCCATGAAACGCGGCCGACCCAAGAGAGTGGATGACGAATACATTCGCAACGGTACCTGCTGCATCTTTCTGTTTACAGAAGCTTTGTCCGGCTGGCGGCATGTGGACCCTCAGGAACATCGGACCAAGGTTGATTGGGCACACCAGATTCGCCGCCTCCTCGAGATTGAGTATCCTGATTGTCAAAAGGTTCGTCTGGTCATGGATAATCTCAATACCCATACTTTATCTTCACTCTATGAAGCTTTCCCACCGGATATTGCCCGAAACCTGGCAAAACGGCTGGAGATTCATCACACACCGAAGCATGGAAGTTGGCTGAATATTGCGGAAATCGAGTTGAGTGCCATGACCAAACAATGCCTTGATCGTAGAATTGACAACATCACCTCCCTGGGAAATGCGCTTGCTGCTTGGGAAACAGCGAGGAATACGATGCAAAAGGGTGTGGATTGGCAGTTCACAACACCTGACACGAGAATCAAACTCAAACATCTTTATCCACAGTTTAAGATTTAACAAGGTATTAGGGATATCATGTTTGTAACGGTATAGCCACTCTGTTCCGGACACAAAGCGTGGTAACTGTATTTGCAAATAAGAAAATCTGCAGTTTGGAAAAGTACTCAGTTTATCATTTACTCACAATCTCAATTTGATCATCCAATTCATACTGTACTACCGTACAATCATTTGCATATACTCTTTCAGGAAGTACAATCATCACATGCATGATTTCATTATTCACGGGTATGGGAGCTAAGTGCCATACGCCAACATTGAGCTTTACAATAGTACCTTTAGGCACGATAAATGCTTCAGTCAGTTCTGGTACCGGTTTTTTGCTTGGCGGTGCAACATGGATAACTGCATCATCGTCCAATAAAAGAATGCCTTCTCCCGTGGTATTGTGATACTCAGCCTCACTTACAATTATTCTTTCAGGTTTATGCGAAACTAGCGGAGAAAATGCTATCGACATGTCACCTGAGACAGGTAATAGAACAGGATCATTATAGAAATCACCTAAATGATTTCCTGACGGGTTCAAGACATTTGTATAGCTTCCATAGGGTGCAAAACCCTCAATTGTTATCAACCTGGCTACAATTTTTCTCATTTCTGTCTCCTTTTTTCATATCTATTTTTCGTTTCTTAATTCAAATCCAATCTGTTTTCTAATACATATATTTCTGATCATCTTCTTCCGTTATTATTCGTATTACCCTGCAGGGATTTCCAGCTGCCAGGACATTCCCTGGAATGTCCTTTGTAACCCCGCTCCCGACACCAATAACAGCACCTTCTCCAATTGTTACACCACTCATAATGCTGACATGTCCTCCAATCCAGACACTATCCCCGATGGATATTGGCCAGGCATATTCAAGGCCTTCATTGCGAAGTTTAGCCTGAAAAGGATGCCCTGCAGCAAAAATACTGCAGTTCGGCCCGATAAACACATTGTCTCCAATCGTCACTTGTGCCCCATCTAAAATAATGAAATTGTAGTTTGAATAGAAATTCTCACCCAAAGTTATTCGATACCCGAAGTCACAGCGAAACGGCTGTTCAATCAAAAATTCCCTGCCTGTCCTTTTGACGATTTTTCTTATCAACCCAGTTCGCTTGTCCATGTCGGATGGTCTCAGTTGATTGTATTCATAACACAATTCCTGGCACTTTTTTCTCTCTTCAAGAATTTCTTTGTCATAATTCGCATTATATAGGATACCTTTTTCCGCTTTTTCCTTTTCAGTCATTATTTTCACCATCCATCCTGCGCTATATCCGTGTTAACTGCAAAAGAACGGACATGCCCCAATAATTTCTATCAGTTCAATGTCCGTTCTTAAGTTTCATTTCCTAAACGCATTCACTTGGGGGGCATCGGCTATACAATAATTGTTTCCAATGTCTCTAATGCACATTGAACCATATGCAGCCCCAATTCCATACTTGTTTCAACGGAATCCAGTGCAAACCACTCTGTGTTTTCCTTTGTACGGTCCAGGTCAACATGCTTAGGGTACAGCGCACACATTAGACTTGATTCATATTTTCCAGCATGATCAAATCCGCCGCACTTACACTGCGCTTCGGCGCTCATCAGTGGTATGACTTTGATGTAGGAGAATGGGTCATTACCGATACCCAGATTCTTATAATAACCGGCGTAATCATTGCTTCCCCACCAGCCCTTGCCCCTGGTGTTTTCCATGTATTCCATAATGATTTTTTTGGCAGCTTTGTGGCATGCAAGCGTCATCGGCATTAGACCGGCGTTCTCTGTCTGATGATGTGCAACACAATAGATATTTTTAGTACCGCCGTACACCATGGACTTAAGTATGCAGTAAATGTATTGCTCATATGCATCTACATCGACATGGATTGTGCCGCTTTCCGGACCCGCCACCGCATAACTCACAACGCCATACCAAATCGGCGGACACACAACGATTTCCTTTGTCTTTTCCAGTTCACGCATGACACCTGAAATAACCATTGTATCCGTTCCGCAGCTTGCATGTAGTGCATGATATTCAATGTGCCGATCGGAATAATGAACGGTACTTTTCTCTTCTTCGCATCATCAAGCTCTTTATAAAACATATCAACCATCTACATAAAATATCATCCCTTTTCTAATTATTAAAACTCCAGCTCATATATTTTCCCAATTTCCGGTGACAAGACATCACAGCCGGTCTCGGTTACTGCAATACCCTTTTCCCATCGTACTCCAAATGTTTCTGTACTGATGAAAGTATCAATTTGGAATGTCATGTTGGGTTTTAAAGTATAATTGGAACTTGTCTCAACCCAGGGAGCTTCCACTTCAATCAAACCAGTTCCGTGTAGCGGTCCGTATACAAAGTTATCCTTGTATCCGTTTTCAACATAATACTGATAGAAATTTTTCGCAATATCTGCTGCCGGAACACCAGCCCTGACCTGCTTCTGTGTCCACTTATGGGCTTCCAAACCAAAGAGAATAACTTCTCTTCTTCTATTCTCCAATTTACCTAAAATGATTGGATATCCAATGGCTGCTGAGTATCCGTCAATTTTTGCAGACAAATTCAACTGAACGATATCACCTTTCTCGAATTTTCTGTATGAAGATCTGGAGATGGCATGACGGGTAGATGCTTCCGAAAAAACATACATGGGAAGTCCTTCATACTCTGCTCCGTTTTCATAAACAACCCGCTGTGCCACTCCCACCATCTGAAGTTCTGTCATACCAGGTTTAATCTCTTTGATTACCTGCTGTGTAGCTAATTCTGCAATACGATATCCTTCGCGAAGGCAGTTGATTTCATTGATTGATTTAATGGATCGCAGTTCAACCATGATCGCATCTGCACGGACGATTTCTGCTTCCGGGAATGCGGCTTTAATACCCTCCATAATAATTACGGTAGTATCAAGGTAACTGGCAACACCAATCCGGAGTTTCCTGCCGGTTATGCCCAGTGAATTAAACACATCCTGATAGGTGTCTGCATGAAATTCAGGATAAGACGGATCAGCACCCTCCCTGTATTCCATCAGAACAAATATTTTATTAATTCTGGACCGGTCAGCTGCAAAGTTGCGGCTTTCCGGACCACACATCAGTGCTGTATCACCGTTTGGTGTAATTGCTACTCCGCAGCGTTCAAAAAGAGGCCAGAAACCGGAAAAATAACGGGAATTTGCATAATCTGCCTCATTGGAATTTACAATAAGTACATCCAGACCCTCTCTTTTTAATATATCTCCTGCTTTCTTAGCTCTCTCTTTGTATTCCACATCAGGAATACGAATTGTTCCATGCTCAGCCATAATAATTTCCTCCTGCATTTTATTAATTCGATGTAGTTAATCGCAGCTATATCCAGGTGTAGTATAGAATGCTACAGCCCGCGGCTCTGCTCTTCCATACTGTGCAACAATTGACATATCACTTTCGAGAACAATCGAATACTGTTCACCAAAAGCTGCCATGTGCTTACCGAAATCCTTTTCTTCATTTGTACGCAGACAACGTACCCTTTCCCCTTCAACGGTTATCTGAATCTCCTTAACAGGCTCTTTGTCCGCATAAAACAGGGTGAATGTGATATGCGCGTCTTTTTTCCCCGGATTCAATATAATGATGGATTCATGGCCGGGAATGCTGTTCACTCCAATTGGCGGAAGTTCAGCATCGGGAAAAATCCAGACTTTTTTTCCATAGTTCATGCCATACCTCCTTTCTTTCCATCTATTCAAAATGGAATATCTGTTTCATATCATGATAAAACTCGCTGTCCTGCGATATGGAGAATTTTTCGAAACATGGCTTTGTATGCTTCCACCAATCCTGCGTCACCGGGTCTTCCTGCATGGTGATCATATCTTTTTCAAAGTCATCACCAATGTATTCAAAATAAGAAAAAACCGTATCGTCCTGCAGGAATATCGAATAATTCCGTAAATTACATCTATGTATCGTCGCTAAGACATCAGGCCATGCATTCAAATGCAGCGCAGTATATTCTTCGATTTTATCCTTTTTGAGCTTTCCAATTTGTCCGAAAATATGTTTATACATCCGGATGCCTCATCAGTCTTTATTTGAGTACGAATCGATCAGGACAACGGCTACAAGAATGACACCTTTTACAACCCACTGCCAGGATTTATTGATTCCCATATATTCAAATGAGTTTCCCCATATTACATCTATTGACTTATACCCTCCTATCTGTTGTCTTTTTCACTAGTTATTTTTCGCCCTTTCACTTTGTTGTTGTTCTTTTTCACTAGTTTAGGTTTATTTCACTGCGCAGTCAATGGTTTTACTTATATTTTAATTGAAACGTTTTACCATATTGAATGATTCAACAAAATAGTGTAAATTAAATGAAACACCCCGGGGCAGCGCTATTTGGTTAATATATCCTGGAGACCACGCAAGGAGCCGGGGCTTAACATGCCTCGTTCTAAGCCTGACATAAATAGTTGCATAATTTTATGGTGTATATACTAAAAAATAAAAGTACGATGGGAGATTAAATAAATGGTTACAATTGTTGATGTAGCACAAATGGCGGGTGTTTCCATCGGTACAGTATCAAATTACCTTAATCACACAAAACCT